>Ga0247829_10000381_pt1 | contig 16288 bp, 14 predicted proteins | sample 12C_Control_Day4_FD_207765 | JGI IMG/M metagenome (GOLD analysis project Ga0247829, IMG submission 207765) | Soil microbial communities from agricultural site in Penn Yan, New York, United States - 12C_Control_Day4 | ecosystem: Environmental > Terrestrial > Soil > Agricultural land | place... | reverse complement strand
CACGTGTCGCTGTTCCGCCATCCCTATCGGCAGGGCTCGGCGGGCTGGCGTTACGACAAGGCCCGCGTCGGCTCGTGGATCCTGGAGGAGCCCGTCCACTTCTTCGACCTTGCGCTTTGGTATCTCGCGCGCTCCGGCCGACCCGTCAAAGTGCAGGCGCTCGGTGCCGGGCAGCCGGGCATGCAGCCCACGATTTCCGTGCTCATGCAGTTTCCGGACGGCGCTACCGCCGCCGTCAATCAGATCCTCGCGGGCTTCGAGCACCACCAGACCGTCGAGGTGGTGGGCGACAAAGGCGCGGCGCGCGCGACCTGGTCGGCTGCCACGGCGCGCAGCCTCGAGTCCGCGACAACCCTGCGGCTCAAGCGCGCTGGCGCCGATGACTTCGAGGACCTGCCCATCGAGCGCTCCGGCGAGGTCTACGAGCTTGCCAAGCAGGCTCAGGCCTCGATCCAGGGCTTCCGCTCGGGCAAACCTCTCGTGTCGGCAGAGGAAGGGCGGGCTGCCGTTGCCGTGTGCCTCGCCGCGGAAGCCTCCGCCAACCAGGGCGGACGCCCGATTGCGGTGGACTAGCTGCGGCCAATGGGTACTCTTTGGAAATCCGGGCAACACACCGAACGACAGACGACAGAGCAGGACTGGGCTCGCGTGCCAGCGCACGAACAACGCCCCTTCCGGAGGAGGAACGAGGACATGATCTCCAGACGCACGCTGCTGAAATCCGGCGCCGGAGCCGTCGCCGCCACGCTTGCTGCACCCGCCATTGCGCAAGCGCCCAAGAAGATCAGCTTCCTCACATGGAACATCATCGACCAGGAGCCGATGATCCGCGGCTGGATCGCGCGCTTCGCCAAGGACCGGCCGGGCGTCGAGGTCGAGTGGCTCGACAAGAAGGGCCCGGAGATTCCCGTCTTCTACCAGACACAGCTGGTCGCGGGCACGCCCCCCGACATCATCAACACGCAAGGCGCGCTCGGTCTCGAGTATGCCGCGCAGGGCGCGCTGCTCGATCTGACGCCGCGCCTCAAGGCGGATGCGGCCGTAGGCAGCCGGTTCAACGCCGACTACCTCTCGAACTGGGCCTACGAGGGCAACAACTACTTGCTGCCCTTCTACATCACCAAGACGCTGCTCTTCTACAACAAGCCCATGTTCCAGAAGGCCGGCTTGTCCGGTCCGCCGCAGAGCTTCGATGCCCTCATCGACGCGGCGCAGAAGATGGCGTCGGGCGATGCCTCGGGCTTTCTCACACTCAACTTCGACTGGCTCTACTGGCCGCTTTACGCCACGAACGGCATCGATCTGCTCTCCAAGGACCTGACCAAGCCGACCTTCAACACGCCCAAGGCGATCGAGGTCACCGACCGGCTGGCCAAGGCGACCGAGGCGGGCGCCATCAACAAGATCTCCTGGACGGGACGCTGGGTGGAGCCCAACGGTGCCTTCGCCGCCGGTAACGTCGGCATGCTGCACGCACACTCGCCCGCCTACTTCTTCGTCAAGGGGCAGGGCAAGTGGGTGACGCCCGAGACGCTGGGCGTCGCGCATGCGCCGGGCGGCTTCGCCACGCCCAACTCGCACGGCCTCGGCATCTCCAAGGCCTCCAAGAACCCCGACCTCGCCTGGGACTTCCTCAAGTTCGTCACCAACGAGGGCGCGCAGGAGCTCGGCGTCAACCGCAAGCTCGTCACCGGCAATATCGCCGTCGACACCAAGAACCTCGCCGACCTCGAGAAGAGCGATCCGCTCGTCTATTCCATCCTCAAGACCCAGCTCGAGCATACCGACAAGATGGTCGGCAACTGGCGCCTGGGCAACGACAGCAAGATTAAGGAGGCCTTCTGGCCGGAGCTGCAGAACGTGCTGCTGGGCCGCAAGGATGCCAAGACCGCGCTGGCCGATGCCGAGCGCAAGGTCGCCCGCGAGCTGAAGCGGGGATGATGCCGGCGGCAGGCGGCGCGCCCGGAGGTTCGGCCGAGCGGCACAACGGCTGGTGGCAGCGCAAGCGCACGCGCGAGCTTGCGCTCGTTGCGTGCTTCCTGCTGCCGTCGCTGGTGGTCTTCTTCCTCTATCGCGTGCTGCCGCTCGGCTGGAACCTGCTGCTGTCGGTGCAGTACTGGTCGCCGCTGAAACCGGCCCGCTGGGCCGGCCTCGATCACTACGAGGAGATGCTGCTCTACGACGACGTATTCTGGCAGTCGCTCACCAACACGCTGATCTTCATCGGCGCCGCGCCGTTTGCCATCGCGCTGGCGCTCGGCATCGCGCTGCTCGTCAACAGCGATCTCAAGGGTGCCGCCGTCTACCGCTCGATCGTGTTCCTCTCCTACCCTCTGATGACCGTGGCCGTGGGCATCATCTGGCGCTGGATGTACGACGAGCGCGGCGGCATCATCAATTTCGCCCTGCGCGAAAGTGGGCTTGTCGCCAAGCCGATCCCCTTCCTGCAGAGCTTCGAGTGGGCGCTGCCTTCCGTCATCGTCGCCGAGGTCTGGCAGGTGCTCGGCTTCTACATGATCATCATCCTCACGGGCCTCCAGAGCATCCCGCAGCACCTCTACGAAGCCGCCTCCATCGATGGAGCGCCGCGCTGGGCGCAGTTCTGGCGCATAACGCTGCCGATGCTGAAGCCGTCGCTGTTCCTGTGCGCGGTGGTCGGCATCCTCAACTCGTTCACCAGCTTCGACCTCGTCTACATCATGACCAACGGCGGCCCCGGGCACGCCACCGAGCTCCTCATCACCTACATCTACAAGTCGGGTTTCGGCCAGACCAAGTTCGACTACGCCGCGGCCCTCACCGTCGCGCAGTTCATCCTGCTGCTGGCCCTGACCTATCTCGCTAATCGCGCCGCCGGCGGCAATGCTGGCTCGCTGGAGCGGCGGTGAGCGATGCGGCAACGCGGGACATTTCTGCGGCATGCGACCCTCGTCGGCGTATCCGCGATCATGCTGCTGCCCTTCTACTGGGTGCTCAAGACCGCGGTCACGAACGAGAACATCTACGCCTATCCCCCGCGCCTGCTGCCGGAGAGCCCGCACCTCTTCAACTTCGTGGACGTGTGGTACTTCATCCCGTTCCCGCGCTATCTCCTCAACAGCCTGATCGTGTCGGCGCTGGTGGTCGCGTCCAACATCGTCTTCAACGCGATGGCGGGCTATGCCCTGACCAAGAGCTTTGCGGGCAAGCGCGCAATCCTGCTGCTCTTCCTCTCCTGCATGCTGATCCCCTTCCAGGCCACGATCATTCCGGCCTATCTGATCACGTCCAAGCTGGGGCTGCTCAACTCCTATCTCGGCCTCGCCTTCCCGCTGCTCTCCACCATCGTGTGCATCTTCGTGTTCAAGGCGGCGTTCGAGGCTGTGCCTCAGTCCCTGGTCGATGCGGCGCGGATCGATGGCTTGAGCGAATGGCGCGTCATCCTGCGCGTGCTGATGCCGCTGTCGAAGGCTGCCATCGCCACCAACGTGGTGCTGGCCTTCATCTGGTCGTGGAACGCATTCCTGTGGCCGCTCATCATCACGCGCGAGCCGACCATGCAGACGCTGCCGCTTGGGCTTGCGCGCTTCCTGTCCTACATGGAGGACACGACCGGGGCTCTCTACGCCTTCGCCGTGATGGTGCTGGCGCCTTCGATCTTCGTGTTCCTGATGGCGCAGAAAGAGTTCATCCGCGGCCTCACCTCCGGCGCCACCAAGGGGTAGTCATGCCGCACTGGGCAACGAGCCGCTGGGTGATCGCGCCGCTGGCCATCGCAGGCCTCGTGCTGGCATGGAACGGCTATGTCGCGCTCAATGACGGCGGCCTCGTCGAGGGGCAGGTCGTCGACGCAAGCGGACGGCCCGTCCCCAATGCCAATGTCATCTTGCTGGAGCGCCACTTCGTCATGCACAACGAGCGCCAGCGCACGCGCACCGACCGCGCGGGCCGCTTCCGCTTCGCCGGCAATGACAACCATTCGCTGCAGCTCGAAGCGGAGGCCGCGGGCCTCGGCCGTACCGAGCGCCGCGTGGTGCGATTGTGGTTTCGGGCGCAGAACGTGAGGCTTGCCGAGCCCCTGCAGCTCGCGGGAAAGCTGCCATGAGCAATGTCGCTTCCTTGTTGGGTCTCCCGTCCCAGGCACGTATCGCCATCCTGCATGTCGATGACGTCGGCATGTGCCACGGTGCCAATGCCGCGTTCCTCGAGTTGTACCGGAAGGGGGCGGTCGATTCCGGCTCGGTCATGGTCCCTTGCCCCTGGTTTGCGGAGATCGCGGCAGCCGCGCGCAATGACCCATCGCTAGACCTCGGCGTGCACCTCACCCTCACCTCGGAGTGGGAGGGCTATCGCTGGCGCGCCATCTCTACTGCGAGCCGCAGCTCGGGCCTTCTCGACGACGACGGCTATCTGCCGCGCCGATGCCGGCCCCTGCGCGCCCAGCTCGTGCCGGAGGCGGCCGAGGTCGAGATGCGGGCGCAGATCGATCGGGCCCTTGCGGCGGGCATCGACGCCACGCACATCGACACCCACATGGGCGCCGCGTTGGTGCCGGAGCTGCTCGCGATCTATCTGCGCCTCGGCCGCGAGTACAAGCTGCCGGTGCTGCTGCCCCGGGACCTGGCGAGCTACCTGGACCGTCTCGACCTTGGCCCGGTCGATCCAGCACCCTATTCGAGCGCGGTCGCCGAGCTCGAAAAAGCCGGCGTCCCAATTGTCGACCACTTCCGCATGACGCCCGGCGTGCCGAGCGACGAGGCGCCGGCCGCCTACCGCAATCTGCTCGCTACCCTCCCCCCAGGCCTCGCCTTCGTGGCCCTTCACTGCAATGCTCCGGGCGACATCGAGGCGATCGTGCCGCCGCGTGCGCATTGGCGTACCGACGAGCATCGCCTCTTTGCCAGCGGCGCGCCGCAACGCTGGGTGGACGAGATGGGCATCGTCCGCGTTGGCTATAGGCGGCTTCGCGATCTCTACCGTTCGGCGGTCGCGCAACCGAGCGCTCACGACGGCTGATGGGCGCGGCCGGGCTTTCCCAGGTAGGCTGCGTGTCACGTGCCTCGGGGCTTGGCCCGCGCGGTCGGGGCTGCCGAGGCGGGATCCTCGGGCCAGGGGTGGCGCGGATAGCGCCCTTTCATCTCGGCCTTGACCGCCGCCCACGATCCCCGCCAGAAGCCCGGAAGGTCGCGCGTGATCTGGATGGGACGGTGCGCCGGCGAGAGCAGATGCAGCGTGAGCGGCAGCTTGCCGTTGGCGATGGCGGGATGTTGCGTGACCCCAAACAATTCCTGCACGCGGATGTGCAGGGCGGGTGCGCCGGCGGTCTCGTAGTCGATGGCGTGCCGATTGCCTGTGGGCGCCTGGAAGTGGGTCGGGGCTTCCTCCTCCAGGCGCCGCTTCAAGTTCCACGGCAGGAGCGCATCGAGCGCCAGGCCGAGGTCATCGGCGCCGATCTCGGACAGCTTCGTCTTGCCGGCGAGGAATGGGGCAAGCCAATCCGCGACCGTCTCGGCGAGCGCCGCATCCGTCAGGTCCGGCCATTCGTCCTCCCCCGCCGCGCGCAGGAAGCCGACGCGGGCGCGTAGCTGGCTTTGCGCCTTGCTCCACGGCAGGCGTCGCAGCCCGAGCTTGGCGATGCCGTCGGCGAGCAGGCGCGCAGTCTCCTCGCTCGCCATCACCGGGCGCGGCTCGTTCGTGAGCGGGATGGCGTCGAGCCGGCGCACACGGCGGGACCTCAGCGCAGCCGCGTCTTGATCGAATTCGATCTCCTCCCTCTCGCGGATGCGCTTGCCCGCGGCCGCAACGATGTCCGCTTCATCGGCGGCGGCCGCGAGCAGGATGCGCGTCGACGCCGCCGTTCCCGACAGCTCCGCCGCGACCAGGAACGCGGATCGGGCCAGGGGATGCGTCGCATCGACGTTGGCGCCGCGGCCGTTGGCGAGCAGGAACTGGCCGGGCGCGCCGCGCGCCTTGCCGATGCGCTCGGGAAAGGCGAGCGCCAGCAGCCGGGCGACCGACATCTCCTCGCGCGGCGTCTGCCCCGGGCGACCAGCGCTCGCCATCCGCGCCCAGTTGGCGGCCAGTCTCCGCATGTCGCCGGCGCGCCGCGATCGATCGCGGCGGAAGCCTTCGAGCCGATGCGCGAGGTCGGGGTCGCTGCCGCCGAGCCCACGCTCCACGATGACGGCGGCGATCTCGGCAGCCTCCTCCGCGCGACCGAGCTCGGCTGCGGCAATCACCATGCGGGCGAGCCGGGGCGGGAGCGGCAGCGACCTCAGCCGCTTGCCCGTGGCCGTGATGCGGCCTTCCGCGTCGAGCGCATCCAGCTCCGTCAGCTCCTCGCGCGCGGCATCGACGGCGGCGGCCGACGGCGGATCGATCCAGGACAGCGAGCACGGATCGGCTGTTCCCCACTCCGCGCAGTCGAGCAGCAGGCTCGCAAGATCGGCAGAGCGAATCTCGGGCTCCGCGAAAGCGGGAAGGCTCTGCGTCTGCGGCTCGTCCCACAGGCGGTAGCAGACGCCGGGCTCGGTGCGGCCGGCACGTCCCCGGCGCTGATCGGCGCCCGCACGCGACACGCGCACGGTCTCGAGCCGGGTCACGCCGACGTCGGGCTCGAAACGCGGAACCCGCGCAAGACCGCTGTCGATGACGACCCGCACGCCCTCGATGGTGACCGACGTCTCGGCGATGGCGGTCGCGAGCACGACTTTACGCAGGCCATTGGACGCTGGCGCGAGCGCAAGATCCTGCGCCTTGACATCCATCGCCCCGTAGAGCGGCGCCAGCACGATCGCCGGGTCGCCGATGCGCTCCTTCAACCGCTCCTCGACGCGCCGGATCTCGCCCTGGCCCGGCAGGAACGCCAGGATCGACCCCGGCTCCGCCCGCAAGGCCCGCATGACGGCGTCCGCCATCTGGTCCTCGATGCGCGCGTTGGCATCGCGGCCGAGATAGCGCGTCTCGACCGGGAACGCGCGGCCTTCGCTGGCGATGACGGGAGCGCCGCCCAGGAGCTGCGCCACCCGCGCGCCGTCCAGCGTCGCCGACATCGGCAGGATGCGCAGATCATCCCGCAAGCCGCCCTGGCAGTCGAGCGCGAGGGCCAGCCCCAGGTCGGCATCGAGCGAACGCTCGTGGAACTCGTCGAACAGCACGGCGCCGATGCCGGAGAGCTCTGGGTCATCGAGGATCATGCGCGTGAAGACGCCCTCGGTGACGACCTCGATGCGAGTCCTGGGCCCGGCTTTCGAGACCATGCGCGCGCGCAATCCGATCCGCTCGCCGACAGGCTCCGACAGCGAATGCGCCATGCGCGCGGCGGCGGCGCGCGCGGCGATGCGGCGCGGCTCCAGGACCAGGATCTTGCGAGCCCCGAGCCAGCCTTCGTCCATCAAGGCGAGCGGCACGCGCGTCGTCTTGCCGGCGCCGGGCGGCGCCACGAGCACGGCCGAAGGGTGCGCGGCAAGCGCCGTGCGCAGGTCGTCCAGGACGGCGTCGATCGGCAGCGGCGTGGCGAACTTCATGACCGAGGACGATACTGCTTTGTTGCAACTACGTCCGTAGAGCAGGAACGGGCAGCACATCAACCGCCGATCTTGCGCCGCGCCGCGCCTGAGCACTTGTGTGCGCGGGCTCGATCCTGCATCGTCGCTGTGAGTGCGAGCCCCCCACGTTTGCGAAGAGCCCGACAATGCCGCTCACGAGGTTCGAGATCACGTCGCGCGTGCCCTATGCCGGGGGCCGGCGCTTCGGTGCGGCGGGCGCCTACGAGCAGGTGGACGGCGCGGCGCACTTCGCCGTCGACCCGAACCACCCGGCGAACGCTCTGATCTGCGACCTGAAGCTGGCGCCGCGCAATGGGGCGGGGCTGGTCGAGTTCGCCGCCGACTTCTCCGTGGTGTTGCCGGTGGACGCGAGGCTGGCGAACGGCCGCTGCATCGTCGAGCTGCCGAACCGCGGCCGGCGCCGCGTCGTCGCCATGATGAACTGCGCGCCGCCCGATGCCCCCGTGGGACCGCAGGCGCATCCGGGCGACGGGTTCCTGTTCGCCCGCGGCTACACGGTCGTCTCCGTCGGCTGGCAATGGGACGTCTACCCGAGCCCCGAGCTGATGGGCCTCGTCGCGCCTGCGGCCATGGCGGACGGCAAGCCGATCGGCGGGGAGACGATCGTCGAGATCCGACCGAACGAGCGTGGGACGACGCGCCTGCTCGCCGACCGCATCCACCGACCGCTCCCGGCCGCGCCCGGGGAGCAGCCCGGCGCGCGCCTCCTCGTGCGCGACTGGGAGGACGGCGAGGACACGCTGATACCGCGCTCCAGCTGGCGCTTCGCGCGCGAGATGCCGGCAGGCGCCGTGGAGCCGTCGGCCGAGCACGTGTGGCTCGAGGGCGGCTTCGAGCCGGGGCGCATCTATCACCTCGTCTACGCGACCGACCGGGCGCCCGTGGCGGGGCTCGGCCTCCTCGCCGCACGCGACGTGGCGGCGTTCCTGCGCACGCCTTCGCCCACCAATCCATGCGGCAGCGGGTTCCGGGCCCTCATCCTCTACGGCATCTCGCAGACGGGCCGCATGCAGCGGCACTTCCTGAGCCTCGGCCTCAACCGCTGCGAGGACGGCAGCCGCGCCTACGACGGCTTCCACGTGCACGTCGCCGGCGCACGGCGGGGCGCGTTCAATCATCGCTTCGCGCAGCCCTCCAACCAGACGACACCGTTGTGGGGCCACGTCTTTCCGTTTGCCGACGTGGCGACGTCCGACCCGCTGACCGGGTCCACGGGCGGGCTCCTCGACCGACAAGTCACGACCGGCGATCTGCCGAAAATCATCTCGACCGACAGTGCCGCCGAGTACTGGCGGGGCGATGCCGCGCTCGCGCACATCGACACAACAGGCCGACGCGACCTGCCCGAGCATCCTTCGACCCGAAGATACTTGTTCGCCGGTGTGCAGCACACGCCGGGCTACCCCGGCCAGTCGCGCACGCATCCGGGAACCGGCGCGACCGCGCGCTATCCGCTCAACGTGCTCGACTATCTGCCGCTGCTTCGTGCGGCGCTGATCAATCTCGATCGCTGGATCACCGAGGGCGTGGAGCCGCCTCCGAGCCGCCATCCCCGCATTTCAGATGCCACGGCGGTCGAGCGCAAGGAGGTGCTTGCCACCTTCGCACGCCTGCCCGACTTCGAGCCGCCGGACCCGCAGCGTCTGCCTTTCGTGCGAACCGTGGATATGGGCGGCGACGAGGCGGCGGGCATCGGCCGCTATCCCGCGCGGGAGGGCGCCTTCTATCCCGCCCTCGTCTCAGCAGTGGATGGCGACGGCAACGAGACGGGGGGCATCCGCTTGCCCGACATAACGGTGCCGGTCGGCACGCATGCCGGCTGGAACCCGCGCGATCCCGTCACGGGATCGCCCGAGCAGATCGTTGCGATGAACGGCCTCACGCTCTGGTTTGCGCCGGACGAGGCGACGCGGGTGGCGAGAGGCGATCCGCGCAGATCGCTCGCCGAGCGCTACCGGGACGAAGCCGACTACGGCGCCAAGGTGCGGGCGGCGGCGGTGCGGCTCGCGGCGGAGCGCTACCTCCTCGAGGAGGACGTGGACCGCGTCGTCGAGGCGGCCGTCGTGCGCTATCGGGCCGCGATCGCGCAGTAGTGGCGGCGGCCGTCCCGGAAGCGCCGACCTCCCAGGTTGCCTAGCCCTTCGTCGGCGACCACCTGTAGGCCTTGGCGCAGGCGCCGCCCATCAGCATGGCCCGCTCGCTGTCGCTCAGGCGGTCGGTCCGGAGGAAGGGCTCGACGGCCTGCTCGTAGTTGACGACGGCGAACGCGCGCGTCCAGTCCGTGCCCCACAGGCAGCGGTCGAGACCCCAGGCGTCGAACACGCGGGCGAGCGGGTCCCAGATGTCGGGGAAGGGATAGGGCTCCCTCGACAGCGTGCAGGCGCCGCTGACCTTGATCACCGCATTCTTGCGCTTGGCGAGGTCCAGCACCTTGGGCAGGTCGGCCCAGGGCTGCGGCGGGGCGGGCGGCACGCGGGGCTGCAGGATGGCCAGATGGTCGATGATGAAGCGCGTATCGGGGTGGCGGTCGATCAGCGCCGCGCCCGCGTCCACATTGCCCCAGCACAGCATGTTGACCGGAAAGTCGTGGCGAACCGCTTCGCGCAGGACCCGGTCGAGCCCTTTGTCGCTCGGATTGCGTCCGGGCTCCCCTGTCACGATGACCCGGATGCCGACGGTGCCCGGCGTTTTCTTCCAGTCGGCGATGACTTCGGCCACCGCCGGGTCGTCCGGATCGACCGGCTTGACGAGGGCGAGCCGGCCGGGATGGGCCCGTTGCACCTCCACCGCATAGCTGGAGTCGTAGCGGTACATGGAGAAGGCGGAGATGAAGATGGCGCCGTCGACACCGACCTTGTCCATCGCCGCCACCATCTCGTCGCCCGTGACGTGAGGGGGCCAGTTCGGGACGGTGTGCCAGGGCCGCTTGGGCGTGTTCGCCTCGTAGGCGTGGACCTGGGAATCGATGATGGGCATCGGGCAAGCTCCTCTGCGCTGAGCCAGTTTGGTTTCGCGACAGGTCGCACCCGCCGCACGGAAGTTCCTCGAGCCGGCATTGGCGAAGCCTACCTGCAGGCGCTGATGTCTGCTGGAGAAAAGTGCAGTCGAGCTCTACTTTGTCAGCTTGTCCTGGGTCTTCGTAGCGAAGTCGCTGGCGTCATGGCGCTCGTGCAACTGCTGCGCGGGATCGCCTACGGCGCGGTTGACCATCCGGCCGCGCTTGACGGCGGGCCGCTCGGCGATCGCCTTGGTCCAGCGCATGACATGAACGTAGTCCCGTCCCTGCAGGAACTCGCCGGCTTCGTACTGCGTGCCCTGCGCCAGGCTGCCATACCAGGGCCAAATCGCCATGTCGGCGATCGAATACTCCTCGCCAGCCATGTACTCGTGATCCCTGAGGTGGCGATCGAGCACATCCAGCTGGCGCTTGGCCTCCATCGCAAACCGGTTGATCGCGTATTCGATCTTGACCGGGGCGTAGTGATAGAAATGACCGAACCCGCCACCGATGTAGGGCGTGCTGCCCATCTGCCAGAACAGCCAGTTCAGCGTTTCGGTGCGCTTGTCGGGATCGGACGGCAGGAACGCGCCGAATTTCTCCGCGAGATAGAGCAGGATCGATCCGGACTCGAACACGCGGCGAGGCTTGGCACCGCTGCGATCCACGAGAGCCGGAATCTTCGAGTTCGGGTTGATGCCTACAAAGCCGCTGCCGAACTGCTCGCCCTTGCCGATGTCGATCAGCCAGGCATCGTACTCGGCGCCGCCGTGGCCGAGTGCAAGCAGCTCCTCCAGCATCACGGTCACCTTCACGCCGTTGGGCGTTCCGCGCGAATAGAGCTGCAGGGGGTGCTTGCCGACGGGCAGCTCCGCCTCATGCGTCGGCCCGGCGACGGGTCGATTGATGCGCGCGTACCGCCAATCTCCCCCTGCGCCCGGCTCTTCCCACTTCCAGACCTTCGGCGGGGTGTAGTCGCTTTTGGCGCTCATCGCTCTGCAGCCTTTCCCGGTGATACGTCCGCGTCCCGAACATGCCGGACGGTTATGGCTCTCGACAAGCCGAGATGGAACCCATGCACGCCCCCCGCGCCCCAGTCCATCCGCTGGCGCATGCCGCCATCACGTTGCCGGCGCCGCCTGCAGGGGGGCAAGCGGCTGGCGATCGACGGGTTCGTCGCGTGGGATGGCCGGCAGGGGCGCGCTCCGCCGAGCAGCTTGCGCAGCCCCTCGCCGCATCCGTGCGGGAGCTGTGGCTTGGCGCGAAAAGGTGGTAGCGGAGGCCGGACTTGAACCGGCGACCTTCGGCTTATGAGTCCGCTGCTCTAACCAGCTGAGCTACTCCGCCATCGGCGCTGGCGCGCGGGCCAGTGGCGATGGCGGATATAAGGAACGGCGCGGAGCGCTGTCAAGGCAAGCAAGCCGAGCTTGCCGCCGATGGCGCCCGGGACGCCGCTCACGCGGCGGCCTTGGCCCGCCGGCCCTTGCGGAAGCGCATCATCGTGAAGAGGCCCCAGGGACGCAGGCCGCGCTTCTCCATCAAGGTGAGGTCGTCGCACACGAGCACGCGCTCGACGTCGAAAACGGGGCGCCACCCCAGCATGTCCGCGAACGGAGCCATGCGGCGCTCCACCCAGCCGCGCATGCCCTCGTCCGCCGAGAAGTGGTTGACGAGCATGACCTCGCCGCCCGGCCGGCAGACGCGGGAGAGCTCGCGCATCACCTTCTCGGGGTCGGGAACGACCGTCATCACGTACATCGCTACGACCGTGTCGAAGGCAGCATCGGGAAACTTCAGGTCGCCGGCGTCCATCTCGTGCAGGCCCGCGACGTTGCGCAGCCGCTCGGTCGACACCCGCTCGCGCGCCTTCTCGAGCATCTCGGGGGAAAGGTCGATGCCGACGATCTCGAGCTGACGCTTGTAGGCCGGCAGCGACAGACCGGTGCCGACGCCGACCTCCAGGACGCGGCCCTTGCTCTGGTTGATGATCTCGACGGCATGCTTGCGGCCCTCCGAGGCGAAGCGCCCGAAGGTGTTGTCATAGACCGGCGCCCAGCGGCGGTAGGCAGTCTTGACCGCATCCTCGTCGATGATGGGGTCCTTGAAACGCCTGAACAGGTTCGGCGAACGCTGCTCTGCGGAACGCGGCTGCGGCCTCATGACTGAACAGTCTCCCTCTCCTCAGTGCCCACCACCAACGCGCACAACCTCTCCGGCGACCCCTTTCAGTCGCTCATCCGTGCCAGGCTGCTCGGCCCGGCTCAGGGCGCGCCCGATCCAGCCGCCGCCCAGCACTCGCGCCTCGGGACTGGCATCGGCGTACACGACGCAAGCCTGGCCCGCAGCCACCCCGTATTCCCCATCGCGCAGCAGCACCCGTGCGCCATCCACCGACGGCAGCAGGGTCGCGGCCTGTGGCGGCGAAGTGGAGCGCACGCGCACGGCAACGTCCATGCCCCCCTCGGGGATCGGACCGTCCCCGAGCCAATTGATGTTCCTAAGGGTGATCCAGTGGGCGTGCAAGCTCTCGCGCGGCCCCACCACGACCTGTTTGGCGTCCGCATCGAGGCGCACGACGTAGAGCGGGGCGGGCCCGGGCACGCCGAGCCCACGGCGCTGACCGATGGTGTAGTTGATGATGCCGCCGTGGCGGCCGAGCACGCGGCCGTCCACGTGCACGATGTCGCCCGCCTCGGCGGCCCCCGGCTTCAGGCGCTCGATGACGTTGGTGTAGCGGCCCTGGGGCACGAAACAGATGTCCTGGCTGTCCGACTTGTCGGCAACGGGCAGCTCGAGCTCGCGCGCCAGCGCGCGCACCTCGGCCTTGCGGTAGGCCCCGAGGGGAAACAGCAGCCACTCGAGCTGGGCGCGGGTGGTGGCGAACAGGAAATAGCTCTGATCGCGCTCGGCATCGCGGGCACGCACGAGCTCGGGGCCCTGAGGCCCCTGGCGGCGCTGGATGTAGTGGCCGGTCGCGAGCGCGTCGGCCTCCAGCTCGCGCGCGGTCGTCAGCAGCTCCTGGAACTTGATCTGCTGGTTGCAGACCACACACGGGATCGGCGTCTCGCCGGCCACGTAGCTGTCGGCGAACGACTGCATGACCGTCGACTTGAAGCGCTGCTCGTAGTCGAGGACGTAGTGGGCGATCCCCAGCCGGTCAGCAACCCGGCGGGCGTCGTGAATGTCCTGGCCCGCGCAGCAGGACCCGCGCCGGCCGATGGCCTCGCCATGGTCGTAGAGCTGCAGGGTGACGCCCACGACGTCATGGCCCTCGCGCGCGAGCAGGGCGGCTACGACCGAGGAATCCACGCCCCCCGACATGGCCACCACAACGCGGCGCGGGCGGCGCGTCGTGCCGCGCTTGTTTGTCTTGGAAGATGCCATGGACGAGCTTGAGCGACGGCGGTTAACCAGCGACAGACCATACAGCCTTCCCCAAGGCGTCGCGGCAACTATTGCCTGTGCTTGGCGGCGCAATCAAGGCCGAAACACCCTCGCCGGCATCATCCATGCACAGGATGGCATGCACAGGACCCGCGCCGGAGGGTGTGAGCAACCCGGCAAGTGGCGAGCGGTTCCGGCACACCGGGCGAGTAAGCTTACTCGTCAGCTTACACCAGCTATGAACGAGCCTTAGCATTAACCAAGAATGTGCCAGAATTAACCAAGGCTTACGCAAATAACGGCGCATGGGTTGCCACAGTATTTACCGTGTCACTTAGGTCGCCTTTAATTGCGTTCGTCTAGTGTCGTGAGCAGGTCAGAACAAGAGTAACGCGTATCATGACCGATCAACAGTACAGGGCGCGGGTGCGCTATGTCATCGGGCCCGATGGTAGCCCGCTGACGGTAGCAGATCTTCCCCCCAAGGATACCAAGCGCTGGGTCATACGGCGCAAAGCGGAGGTGGTGGCAGCTGTTCGCGGCGGCCTTCTCAGCCTGGAGGAAGCCTGCGAGCGCTACAAGCTGACCGTGGACGAGTTCCTGTCCTGGCAGCGCTCCATCGACCGCTACGGCCTGCCGGGACTGCGCGCAACGCGCATCCAGGACTATCGCGACTAAGGCGCGGGCCGGACCAGCGCTTGTTGCTTTCCGCGACACCTGCCTAGCGGCGGGTGTTCTGGGTTGCCTTGGATTTCGCGGTGCTGGCCTGCGGCGCGGGAACCTGCGCAGGCGCCTCGAGGGCGCGCGCGTTGCAGCCGCTGCCGCCCTGCGCCCAGGTCTCCACGTCCCGCACCATCAGCTCCGACATCGGCGGCCCGATCTTGAGCGGTGAGATGCCGACCTCGACGCTGCCGCCGCGGCCGACGAACGCAACGCGCAAGGCGCGTGTCCCGCGCTGATCGCGAGAGGTCAGATCGCGCTCGTGCACGACGATCTCGGCGACACCGCCCTCGGTGGGCGGGGCGGCCTCGGCGTTGAAGATATGCGTTGCCTTGAGCGGGCCGCCGGCGCCGAACCAGCAGCGCAGCGCGCCGCTGGCGACGCGGGCATAGATGTCGGTCGGCGTGCCGGCGGCGATCGTCACCACCTCGGGGGCGGGTGTGGCTGGAGCGGCGACGGCGCCGGTCTCGAGCTGCGTCGGGGTAATGGACGACTGGGTGCCCGGCGGCGGCGCCGAAGGCAGAGACGGCAGGCCGGACTGCGAGCAGGCGCCGGCGCCGGCAGCCGAGATCAGGGCCGCAACGATGGCGAGGACGCTGGCATGTGGGGGGCGCATCGCAGCCGTGCACCTCGATGAGCGGGCAGGCCGGCGGACCGGCCGCAGTCGATGATCGCACAGGGGACGTGGCAATCGCTGATGCAATCCACGAGTCGCGAGCGAGGTTGCCACATCGGGACGGTCAGCTCAAAGGCAATCGCAATGCAGCAAAACCCGGCGAGAGCGCGGCCTTGGCGCGCGAGCCATTCGCATTGGCCTTCGGCACCAAGGGCCGAATCCCGGCAGGAGTTGAATGTGCGGGCCTAGCCAGGTTCGCCCGACGAAGACCTACCCCTCGGGGCTACTGCGTCAACCGATCATCAAACCGTTGCTGGTGGCCTTGTGCTGGCGATCGGTGTCGCGGCTCTCGGCCGGCTCGAGCTTGCTCAGCTCCAGCGCGGCCTCCTCGTACTCGCGCCGGGCGCCGTCGAGCTTGACTTTCAGGTCGGTGATCGAGGTCAGAAGGTTCCCGCGCCGCTGGCCGGCCGCCTTGGCAAAGGTCGAATAGGCGAAATGCGCAGGGTCTCTGATGCCGGTGCGCTCCTCCTCGGCCGAGATCTGCCGGGCAAGGTCCGCCGCAATGTGCTCGAGGTCGAGGATCATCGTTTCTAGGGAGGAGACCTTGCGGGCCTTCTCACCGGCTTCGAACCGCTTCAAGCGCAGCGCTGAGTCACGTGGTTTCATTGTTCGATACCCCCAACGCGTTCGAACATGCGGTTTCCAGAGTGGGACGTGTCACAAAGTCTCCGACGGCAGGCCATGACAAATTAAGCAAGCGATATGCCAGACGGTTCGGCGGCTGACCCGTCAGCGACAGGGAGGAATCCGGTCCGCCTTGCAAACGGGCAGGGCCCCTCTCCGCAGCCAACCTGGCTAACTTTATACAAAGCCATTAAGTTGCGGTAAAGCAACGCGTTAAAGGTTCTTGCCCGACACAGTCGAAGGGTGCCAACTTTTTTGCCACGCCCCCCTAGGGCTCCCAGCGCAAATCAGTTAGGTAGAAATAAGGCGGCACGCTGGGGTCTCGGGAGGATCCTCCGG
>Ga0247829_10000380_pt1 | contig 16298 bp, 11 predicted proteins | sample 12C_Control_Day4_FD_207765 | JGI IMG/M metagenome (GOLD analysis project Ga0247829, IMG submission 207765) | Soil microbial communities from agricultural site in Penn Yan, New York, United States - 12C_Control_Day4 | ecosystem: Environmental > Terrestrial > Soil > Agricultural land | place... | reverse complement strand
GTACGTGCCGGCGCGCGGCTGCTCGCGCGGCTGCACGTACTGCGTGATGCGGCGCTCGACGAACGGTGGCATGCGCATGGTGCCGCGCGCCGACATCATCGGCGGCATCCCCGAGGGCACGCGGCGCGTCGGTCTCGTCGGCGCGGCGGTCACCGACCATCCCGACATCGCGGCGATCGTGCGCGACGTCGTCGACGGCGGACGCTCGGTCGGCATCTCGAGCCTGCGCGCCGACAAGCTCACGGACGAGCTCGTGGGCCTGCTCGCGCGCGGCGGCTATCGCACGCTGACGGTCGCCGCCGACGGCGCGAGCGAACGCATGCGCCGGGTCATCGAGCGCTCGACGCAGGCCAAGCACCTCCTGCGCTCCGCCGAGCTCGCGGCGAAGCACCGCCTGCACACGCTCAAGGTCTACATGATGCTCGGCGTCCCGAGCGAGACCGACGCCGACGTCGACGAGCTCGTCCAGCTGTCGAAGGAGCTCGCCGCGATCCATCCCCGCGTCGCGTACGGCCTCGCGCCGTTCGTCGCCAAGCGCAACACCCCGCTCGACGGCACGGCGTTCGGCGGCATCGACGTCGTCGAGGCGCGGCTGCAGCGCCTGCGCAAGGGCCTGTCGGCGGCGGGGCTCGGCGGCAAGGTCGAGGTGCGCTCCACCTCCGCGCGCTGGGCGTGGGTCGAGTACATGCTCGCGCAGGGCGAGTCGCGCACGGGCCTCGCGGTCATCGACGCGCACCACGCGGGCGGCAGCTTCGCCGCGTACAAGAAGGCGTTCGAGAAGCACGGCGTCGAGCCGACGGGGCCGCGGGCGCGCGTGCCGTCGAGCGCGGAGCTGGTGCAGCTCAAGCGGCAGCGCGTGGGCCTCGCGGTCGGTTAGCGCTCGAAGTCGGCGAGCGACACCGGCGGCAGCCACAGCTGCTCGTGGTCGCGCGTCCACCACGCGTCCGCGCCGAGCGGCTGCAGGTGATACGCGAAGCGGCGGATGCGGACGTAGGTCGGCGGCTCGCCGTGAAACGGATCGACGGCGAGCAGGGTGCGAATCGTCCGGTCGCCGGCGAGCAGCTTTTCGACCAGGCGGAGCACCCACGGATCGCGCGGCTGCTCGCTCATCGCGGCGAACCAGATCAGCCAGTCGAGCCGCAGGTGATACGGGCCGAGGATGCAGGGGCGCCGCGCGAGGTCGCCGGGCTTGCACGGCAGCTCGTACGCCTGCCACGTCGCGGTCGCGGGATCCGGATCGCGCGTGCCCTCGATGATCAGCTCGTGGCGCGTGCCGCCGACGGAGCCGAACGCGCCGTAGGTGTTCACGAGCTCGAGCCGATCGTAGCTGCGGTTCATCGCCTGGCGGCCGGAGCCGACGAGGTTGCCGACCACCGGGAGGCTCTTCAGCGCGACGAGCGCGAGCAAGCAGCCGAGGGCGAGCTGCGTGCCGTCGAGGCGCCGGCCGGGGGACGTGATCGTCGCGCGCTGGCCGATCGCGATCAGGATCATGAACGCGCCGAGGACGAGTGCGAGCGCGACCTGGATCGGTGCCGGCAGCTCCCCGAAGATCGGGGGCCACACGAGGAACCACAGCAGCGCGGCGCCGAACGCGAAGACGAGCTGCTTCGGATCGCGGGCGACCGCGGGCGGGATGCGCGTCGCGAGCCAGCGGCGCAGGCGCGCCGGCGCGAACCGCCGCAGGAACTCGTCGTCGAAGCACGCGAGGATCGGCACCAGCGTCAGCCAGTTGAGGAACGCGAGGTTGCCGCTGATGATCAAGACGATCTGGAACGCGGCCATCCCGACGCCCGCGACGAGCCGCAACCTGCGCGGTCCGAACGCGAACAGCGGCAGGAGCAGCTCGGTCACGTGGTTGAGCACCACGCCGATCGCGTGCACCCAGTGCGGCAGGTGGTGCACCCACGCGGACAGCGGATTCGGGATCGGCTGGGTCTCGAAGTGGTAGTCGAGGCACGTCAGCTCGGTCCAGCAGGCGTCACCGCGCAGCTTGATCAGGCCCGCGCCGAGCATGATGCGCAGGGCGAGCCAGCGCATGAGCCCGATCGCGATCCTCGACGGCGGCGGTGCCTTCAGCGGGCGCGGATCCCACGCGTGCGCGAGGAACGCCGCGAGCACCGTGGTCTCGAGGATCTGGAGCTCCCACCCGAAGCTGAACCACAGCTGGCCGGTGCGGACGAACGAGCCATAGATCACCCACAACACGAGCAGCGAGATCGTGTTCGCGTAGCCGACGAGGAGCGCGATCGACAGCGCGAGGCCGAGCCACGCCCACAGGCTCAGCGCGGCGTCGGAGCTGTTCAGCCACAGCAGGCTCGGCACGTCCCAGAACGTCTGGCCGTTCGCGCGCAGCGCGTCGAGGTACGAACCGACCGGCGTCAACCCGTCCTCGCCGAGCAGCGCCGGCCCCTGGCGAAGCAGCCCGACGAACGCGCACACGTAGACGAGCCCGAGTAGCCGGAGGATCAGCCACCGCGTCAGCCCGTAGTCGCGCGGCGGTCCGAGCCACCGGACGAGCCGGCCGAGCGGGCTCGGCGCGCGCGCGTCCGGCACCTCCTCCTCCTCCATCCCGAGACTGTAGCGCCTGGGGCGGGAGCACCAGCGGGAGGGCGAGCGCACGCCGAAGGCCGAGCCACGCGCGCCCTACGTTCCGCCCCCGAGGTCCGCAGCGCTACAGGTCGGGGTCGACGCCCTGGCGGAGGTACGCGACGGTGTCGACGAGCGTCAGCTGCGGATCGCGGGCGGCGAACCCGAGCTCGGCCTCCGCCTTGCGCGAGTCGATCCACCAGTAGTGCTCGGCCATCTCGACCGAGATCCGATCGATCGGCGGCTCCTTGCCGCGGTGGCGATAGACCTCCTCGACGAGCGTCGCGCCCCACTTGCTGAGCTTGGCGGGCAGCTTGATCCGCGGCGGCGCCACGTTCGCGACGCGCCCGAGCCGGCCGAAGAACTCCTTCATCGTCCAGTTCGGTCCGCCGAGCAGGTAGCGCTCGCCCGCGCGTCCCATGGTCAGCGCGTTCGCGGTGGCGAGCGCGGCGTCGCGTGCGTCGACGAAGTTGATGCCGCCCTCGGGCAGCGTCGGGATCTGGCGCTTGAGGAACTTGCGCACGTCGCCGGTCGACGACAACCGGCGATCACCGGGCCCGAGCAAGAGGCTCGGGTTCACCGCCACCACCTCGATGCCGAGGCGCTTGCCGTGCTCGAACGCCAGGCGCTCCTGATAGATCTTCGAGGCGTAGTACGGCCAGCCCGCGACGATCTCCTCGGCGTAGGGCGCCGCCTCGTCGAGGATCTCCTCGTCCTTCGACACGCCGATCGTACCGGACGTCGAGGCGAGCACCATGCGCCGGATGTTCGCGGCGTCCATGCGCTCGAGCACGCGCCGCGTGCCGTCGACGTGCAGGCGCATCATGCGCTGCGCGTCGTCCGGATCGCGCGACACCGCGCCCGCGAGGTGGAACACCGCGGCGCACCCCGCGAGTGCCGCATCGAGCTCGGGGCCGCTCAGCACGTCGCCGCGCACGTGCTCGACGCCGAGGTCGGCGAGCACGCCGGAGCGCGAGCGCGCGAGCCCGCGCACCGTGTAGCCCTGCTCTACCAGCACGCGGCACAGGTGCTCGCCGAGGAACCCGGTCGCGCCGGTGACGAGGACCGTGGTCATGGCTGGCCCTCCCATGGATAGGGCTCGTCGTCGGCCTTGGCGACGTTCACAGAGCGCTCGATCGCAGAACGCTCGCTCTCGAAGCACGCGCTTTCAGCGTACGCGCTCTCAGCGCACTTGCTCTCAGAGGGAGAGCCGCCAAGATCGCCAAGCAGAGACTCTTCGATCCCCGCACCTGGCGTCGTGGAGCCTGCGCAGTGCGGAGCCCCGTTGGCGTCGGCGAATGGCGGCGGCATCGTTCCTCGTGCGTGGACGCGAAGCCCGCGTCGCGACGAGCCCGCCGCAGGCAACGCGTACGGATCACTGGCGCGTACGATTGTGCCGGCCGCTGGCGGCCCTGAGTTGGCGGGACGCACCGTGTCGCCCGCACGCGCACCACTCACGCGTAGCGAGAGCTTGCGGGCAACCACCGGCGTCGTCGACGAGCCATCGGCTGCGCTGGAGGCGGCGAAATCGCTCTGCTTGGCGATCTTGGCGATCTTGGCGGCTCCCCCTCCGAGGTCGCCCCCCACGTCGTTCGCGGCGTTCACGGCTGCGCCTCCTCGTCGGCGCTGCTCTTGCCTTGCGCCGCGAGCCATTCGGCCATCGGCGTCGTGCCCGCATCACCGAGCGTCCACGCCTGATCGCGCGGAGCGAGCCGACGGATCACGCCTTCGACGTGCTGCGTGATCGTCCGGTACTGGTCACTGCGCGAACCGGCCCCGCGCCCGGGATTACCGATCGACACGAGGTCCTCGTACGACAGGTACGGCCCGATGTACGAGGCGACGCGCTCGCCGCGCTTGGGCAGGTAGCGCCCCTTCGGCATCGCCTCGTAGGTGCCCGACAGGTACATCGGCAGGATGCCGCACTTGTTGGTCATCGCCAGGTAGCCGAGCGACGGCTTGAAGTCGCTCATCACGCCGTTGTCCGAGCGCGTGCCCTCGGGGAAGATGAGCAGGATGTAGCCGTCGCGGATCACCTCACCCGCGAGGCGCAGCGACTCGCGCAGGGAGCCGTGGCGCTCCATCGGGACGAGGTTGGTGAAGTTCTCGAAGTACATCTTCCGGACCGGGTCCTCGAAGAAGTAGTCCTTCGCCGCGAGCGCCACCATCGCCTCGCCCTGCTCGCCGAGCGCGTACTTCACGAGGCCGGTGTCGAGGTGGCTCGCGTGGTTCGCGGCCACGATGTAGCCGCCGAACGGCGGCACCTGCGCGCTGCCGTAGATGTTGGTCTCGAGCACGCGCTCGTACAGTGCGCGCATGCCGCCGCGCAGCGCCCGGCGGCCGATCGTGACCAGCGGCGACGGCACGTCGATCTCGTCGTCGGCCTTCGCCTCGGCGTCTTTCTCCTTGGCGATGCGATCGCGCTTGGGCTTCTCGCTGCGCGCCTTCGCGCCCTGCCGCGCGACCAGCTTCTCGACGTCGGCGACGGTCTCGAGCGCCTGCAGCTCCGTCGGATCCGGCAGGTTCACGCCCGCCGCCTCGAGCGCGACCGCGAGCTCGGTGAACATCAGCGAGTCGAAGCCGAGCTCGTCGAGCCGCGTCTCCGCCGTGATGCCGCCGCGCTTCTTCTGCGAAACATCGGCGAGCAGATCGTGCAGCCACGTGCCGCCGCCCTCGCCGCCTCCCGCCTGCGCGAGCTGCTTGGCCTCGGCGCCGCCCTTGGCCGCGCGCTCGAGCTTCTGCAGCTCCTTGATCACGTCGCGCCGCTTCACCTTGCGCGCGGCCGTCTTGGGCAGATCGAAGTCCCACAGGTGCACGACCTTGGGCCGCTTGCCGAGCGACAGGCTCTTGCTGACCTTCTTCACGTGCTCGCGCGCGGCCTCGCGCACCGCCTCGCGATCGACGCCGTCGTGATCGCCCACATATGAATAGTCGGGCACCACGAGCATCGCCACCGTCTCGTGCCCCGCGTCCTGCGGCAGCCCGACGACCGACAGCTCCTTGATGTACTTGCAGCCGCCGAACGCCTCTTCGAGCTCGTCGGGGTAGATGTTCTCGCCCGACGCGCCGAGGATCATCTCCTTCTTGCGCCCGACGATGTAGAGGTTGCCGTCGTCGTCGATGCGCCCGAGGTCGCCGGTGTGGAGCCAGCCCTTGACGAGCGTCTGCGACGTCGCATCGGCGTTCTCGAAGTACCCGCTCATCACGTTCGGGCCCTTCGCGATCACCTCGCCGATGCCGTTCGCATCGGGGTTGTCGATCTTGACGTCGATGCCGGGCAGCGCGCGGCCGACCGAGCCCGGGACGACCTTGTCTCCGGGCCGCGTCACCGTCAGCACCGGCGAGCTCTCGGTCATGCCGTAGCCCTCGTACAGGTTGAACCCGAGCCCGCGGAACGCCTTCAGCGTGTCCGGCGGCAGCGCGGAGCCACCCGAGATCAGCAGCCGCATGCGGCCGCCCAGCTTGCGGTGCACCGGGAAGAACAGCAACTTTCCGGCGCTGACGTCCCAGGGAAGCTTGTCGCGCAGCGAGCGGTTCAGATCGACGATCGACTCGAACGCCTTCTCGACGAGCACGCCCGCGTCGCTGACGTTCTTGTAGATCTTGCGCTCGAGCAGCTGCCACAGCGCGGGCACGCCGACCATGCCGGTGATGCCCTCGTCCTCGAGCGCGCGCGCGAGCGAGTCCGCCTCGAGCTCCTCGAGGTAGTCGATCGATGCGCCGTGGATCAGCGGCATCAGGAAGCCGGCCGAGAACTCGAGCGTGTGGTGAAGCGGCAGCACGCTGAGCAGCTTGTCGTGCTTGTACAGCGTGAAGACCGACGACAGCTTGCCGACCATCGACGTCAGGTTCTTGTGCGACAGCATCACGCCCTTCGGCGTACCCGTCGTGCCCGACGTGAAGATCAGCGACCCCAGCGCGTCACCCTTGACCTCGGGCCGCACCGCACCCACCGAGACGTCCGGCTCGGTGAGCAGCTCGTCGAACGCGAACACGCGCGCATCGACGCCCTGCTGGAGCAGCCAGTTACCGAACGCGCCGTGCGCCGGCGACCAGGTCACCGCCGCATCGCCCTCGCCGTCGCCGATCGGCACCGCGAGGTCCGCCTCGCCGGCGAGCCGCTCCACGACCTTGCGCGACAGCACGAGCGCGCGCGCGCGCGACACCTTCGCGAGGTTGACGACCTCGGCGAGCGTGAGCTCCTTGTCGAGCGGCACCACCGCGGCGCCCGCGAGGATCGCGGCGAAGTACGAGATGCCCCACTCCGGGCGGTTCTCGCTCATCACGATCACGCGCTCGCCGGGGCCGATGCTGAGCTGGCGCAGCACGCCCGCGCCCTGCCACGCCGCCTCGCTCATCTGGCCGTACGTGTACGTGATGGGCTCGGCGTCCTCGTCCTCGCGCACGAGGCGCAGCGCGGGCCGGTTGTGGTGGAGCTTGACCGTCGACTCGAACAGCTCGATCAGCTCCTTGTACGTGTAGACGGTCTTCGGCTTGGGCCCGAACTCCTCGTCGAGCTTGCTGAACGTCCACTTCTGCAGGCCCGGGAAGTGCGATTCGAGCCAGTACCTGCGCCAGTCGATCAGGTGCGGCGCCCACAGGAGCTTGTCCTGATCGGCCGGCGTGACCCGCGCCCACAGCGCGCGGACGTTGTCGCAGCGGAACGCGATGTCGTGGTCCGTGGTGAACGGCTTGAACAGCTCGACCAGCTCGATCACCTGGCCGGTGAAGCGCGAGATCTTCTCCAGCTCGTCACGCGCGCGCTCGGCGAACGCTTCGACCCGCGGTGCGCCCCACTTCGGCAGCTTGTCGTCGATGGTCTCGATCAGCTTGTCGGCGACGCGCTTGAACATCGGCGCGCTCAACCGGTTGAAGCGCTCGTAGCTGACGGGACGTGACTCGAGCCGCGCGCGCAGGCGGCTGCGCAGCTTGTCCTCGCCGCGATCCGCCTTGTCCCGGTAGACCTGGCGCACCGCGAGCCCGGTGAGCTCGGTGACGCGGCGGCTGGTGACGCGGTTCTCGTCGCTGGTACCGAGCTGGTACACCGGCTCGTGCTCGCCGGCGAGCACCGCCGCGGTCGCGAGCCACATGCCCGCCGCGATGAAGTCGACCGGGATCACGTCGAGCGCGTGATCGTTGCCGACCGGCACGTTCCGGTGGCCCTTGAGCATCAGGTACATCAGCGGCGCCGACGTATTGAAGCCCTCGTTCCAGCCCGGGAACGGGAACCTGATCGCGCTCTCGACGATCGCAGGACGCACGATCGTCGAGGCCACGCTCGCATCGGCGAGGATGATCTGCTCGCCGAGCGACTTCGTGTACGTGTACGTGTTCGTCCAGCCCCAGTGCTCGGCGCGCTCCATGCCGAGCTTGGTGAGGACGTCGTTCATCCAGATCTTGCGCTCGCGTGCGACGGCGATCTTGAGGTCCGCCTCGTCGTCCGGGTCACGCCGCTGGTCCTTCAGCGACTGCGCACCGCGCTCGCGGAACTCGCTGATGTGCTGGCGATCGTTCGAGCGCTCGCGCGCCTGATCGATGATCTTCTGGCAGTCCGCGATCTCCGCCGCCGGATCGAAGTCGCGATCGAGGAGCTCGTTCTCCTCCCCGTAGTCGCGCGAGATCGCGCTCGAGCGCGGGAAGTAGCCGACCACCGGCTCGTCCTCCCACACGTCGCCGTCGCGGCGGCCCGCGACGTAGCACGTCGAGACGTGCACGAGCTTCGCCCCGAGCTTGCGCGCGAGGTCGAGCACGTTCTTCGCGCCCATCGCGTTGATGCGCAGCGCGCTCTCGAGCGACGGCATGAACGACACCAGGCCGGCGCTGTTGACGATGACGTGGATGCCACCGTGCTTCTCGACCTCGGCGTACTCCGCGTCGGTGAAGTTGCACAGCGGGCGGCCGATGTCGCCCGGCACCGCGACGATCTTCGTGCGGAGGAACGCCTCGTAGCCCGCGCCGTGCACGTCGCGCAGCGGGTCGAACGCCTCGCTGGTCGCGACCTTCTTGTAGAACCGCTCGTCGGCGGTGTTGCCGGCGCCGGGACGCACGAGGCAGAACACCTTCCCGATCTCGGGGTAGCGGTGCAGCAGCATCGACAGCGCGACCTTGCCGACGAAGCCGGTGGTGCCGATGAGGAGGATGTTCTTGCCCGCGAGCGTCTGGGCGACGTCGAGGCGCGGCTTGCCGGTCACCGGCTCGCGCAGCGGCGGCAGCGGTGCGCCACGCTTGGCGCCGGGCCACGGGGGATTCGTCGCATGCGCGCCCCACGCGAGCTCGGTCTCGCGGAAGTAGCCTCCCGCGCCGTTGGCCAGGTCATTGCGGTGCCCGTTGCTATGTCCGTTGCCGTGGCTCATGGCGGATCACATCACGTCGCAGATCATGTACGGCGGGTGGTGCAACATCGAGATCTGGGCGCTGCGGCCCATCGTGCTGCGCGCCATGGCGATCGCTTCCGCCATCGAGCCCGCGGTCTCCCAGCCCATGATCGCCGGCACTGTCGCATTGTCCGCGCCGACGACGATCACGCGGCTCGCCTTCTCGCGGCCGCGCTGGCCCCAGTACCACATGAAGCACGGGTGCGCGCCGTGGTACGCGTTGCCGCGGCGGTACATCTCGACGTAGCTCGGGTTGTACGCGAGCTCGTCCTGGTACTTCGTCTCGATCGTGTACGCGTCCGTCGTCTCGGTGAGGATGCGGTTGAAGAACTCGATGTAGCTCGGGTGGTGCACCGGATCGAACTTGTCCGAGCACGGGTGCGTGATGATGAGGACGCCGCCGTCGCGCAGGATCGGCTGCTTCCGGTACATGTGATAGAAGTAGCCGAGCGCCATCACCTGCACGAGCAGCGGATTGAGCGCCTTGCTGTTCACATTGTACGGCGAGATGTACGGGATGCCGTAGATGAGGATGTCGGCGGGGCCGTCGACCTCGACGACGTTCTGCTCGTTCTGCTTGGCGAGCGTGCGGTCGTGCGTCGGATCGCACGCGCCCGCGTAGCACGCGATCAGCTCGTACGCGGCCGGCGTGCGCATCATGACCTCGCGGCGCGCGGCGAACGGCAGCTTGTCGAGCGTCCACTTCATCGCCTGCAGCTTCAGGCGATCGGTCTCGGTGAAGTCGTCCTCGTTCTTGTTGAGGAACTCGAGCGGGCCGTCGAACGCGCGGTTGTTGAGCACCGTCTCGATGTGGAACACCTTGAGCGACTTCTCGATCAGGTCGCCCTGCCGCTTGAACGAGTGCGCCAGGTACGAGTTCGGCGGGTCCATGTACGAGTTGGACTGCACGACGCCCTTCGGCGTGTGGTGCGCCTTGAGGCTCTCGTAGCCGCACAGGCCGACGGCCATCGACTTGTTGCCGCCGTTCATCGGCACGAAATTCAGATTTACGTAGATCGTCAGGTCGCTCTCGGCGACGCGGCGGTTCATCTCGACGAGCTCGCCGTGGTGCGTCTTGCCGAGCACGATCATGCCGTCCGGGTCGCAGCCGTCGTGGTTGTACAGCCGATCCGGCCAGTACTCGTTCCACACCTTCTGGCCGACCATGCGCTTGATCTCCCAGTCGTGCATGCGGCGGTGTAGACCGAGCGCGATGATGATGTGCACGTCGTCGACGCCGTGGTCGGCGAGCATCTCGCACACGATCTCGAGGATCAGCTGCCGCACGTCCGGCGTGCGCATGATCGGCAGCGGCATCGAGATGTCGTCGACGCAGATCGAGACCTTCATCCCGGGCTTCAGCAGCGCGTGCAGCGGCGGGCTGTCCTCGGGGTGATTGAGCGCGTAGCGAATGGCCGCGACCGGGTTCGCCACCGGAGTCATCGGGCGCTTCGGGTAGATCACGCGCGTCCCGACGGGGAGGTCCTCCACCATCAGGTTCTCGCCGTACCAGAACACGCGCGGCGCGGAGTCGGTGTCGATGGTGACGATGTGCTCGCGAGCGTGGCTCTTGAGCTTGGGGCGGATCGCGCGCATCAGTGCTCTACCTTTCCGGTGCGAAGGCGCCGCGGCGTCGCTGCATCGCGCGCCAGACCCTGCGGGCGGCGCGCGACGGAACGCTCGGGCTCCTCGTCGAGATCGAGGATCGGCCAGTCGTACGACCGCGCCATCGCGCGCAGTCGGAGATCGGGGTTGCAGGCGGTGGGATGCCCGACGACGGCGAGCATCGCGTAGTCGCTGAAGCTGTCGGAGTACGCCCACGACTCGGCGAGGTCGATGCCGTGCTGCTTGGCATACGCGCGCATGATCTCTGCCTTGGTCGCGCCCGCGACGAACGGCTTCTGCAGCTTGCCGGTGGCGTAGTTGTCGACGAACTCGAGCTTGTTCGCGATCAGATCGTCGACGCCGAGGTAACGCGCGAGCGGCTTCATCGTGAAGTCGAGCGCGCCCGACAGCAGCACCTGGCGGCAGCCCGCGCGCCGGCTCTCCTCGATCAGGTCGCGCGCGCGCGGATAGATGTTCGGCTTGACGACATCCTCGAACAGCTCCTCGGCGAGCACGACGAGGCGATCCTCGCTCTGGCCTTCGTACGAGCGATAGAAGATCTCGTTGAAGTACTTCCGCGACAGCTTGTCGGCGGCCCAGAACATCGGGATCGAGACCGCGGTCTTGAGCGTGTTCTTGACGCTCGTCGCGATCGAGGCGTGCCGGCTCGCGTAGTACGCGAACGAGTGGACGATATTGATCTTGATGAGGGTTCCATCGACGTCATAGAACGCCGCGGAATTCCTGTACTTCGGCTGGGGGTGCATGGCGCCGGGAGTCGTGGGAGGCGGGCACTCTGGCCCAGCCGTTGGCGACCTGTCAAATGCGAACAGGGGTTCGCGCCGAGCAAGAAATTGCGCAGCGGAGCGAAGCAAGGTGCGGTAGTTACGCAGAGATGCGTCGCGCCGAGCCCGGTGGTACTCATCCGGGATGCGCGTCCCGGTCTGGTTGACCCTCGGCATCGCCGGTCTCGTCATGATTTTCGGGGTCTATCGGCTCCGGCTCGCGATGAAGGCCGGCGCTCAGAGCTCCGACCAACCGCGCAAGGGCCTCTACGCGATGGGCAAGCGGGCCCACCTCACGATCGGGATCCTCTACCTGCTGCTCGGGGGCGCGCTGGTCGCGACTTCGTTCGGCTGGAAGCCGTTCGCGTCGAACGAGCAGCCGGCCGCCGACAACACGCCGCCCACGGCGACGCCGATCAAGCGCTAGAGGATCTCGAGGCGGCGGCTGTGCTCGGCCTGCTCGCCCACGTACTCGAGGACGTGCGGGTGGGTCATGATCATCTCGCGGAACTCGGGCGCGGGCAGGCAGAGGGCCAGGCTCTTGCCCAGCGCGACGACATCGCTCTTGAACGCGGCGCCCGACAGGAGCGCGGTCTCGCCGATGAGGTCGCCGGGGCCGAGGTGGGCGACGGTCGCGCCGCCGCGCTCGACGGAGTAGTTGCCGGCGAGCACGATGTAGAGGCCGTCGGGGCGCTGGCCCGCGGCGAGGAGCTTCGTGTGCGCGTCGATCTCGACGAACTTGAAGCGCGCCGCCAGCTCGCCGCGCTGCGCCTCGGTGAACGGGCGGAACAGCGGGCTCGTGCGCATCCAGCGATCGACGAGACGATCGCGCACGAAGCGGAGCACCGCGCGCAGCACGTCGCCGTGATCGGCGAGCACGCGCGACAGCGTGTGGCGATCGATGCGGAGGAGCTCCGCGACGGTGACCGCGCTGACCGTCGCCGAGCGCGGCTGGTCGGTCATCAGCGCGACCTCGCCGAGGAACGAGCCGGCACCGAGCCGCGCCATCTCGACGCGCGGCGGCCCTTCGGCCTGCACCGAGACCTCGCCTTCGACGATGACGTAGAGCGCATCGCCGACATCGCCCTCGTGGAACAGCGTCGCGCCCTCTTCGAGCGTGACGAGCGTGAGGTGCTCGACGAGCGCCTCGAGCGCCTCCTTCGGCAGCCCGGCGAACAGCGGCGTCGCCGCGAGCGCGCGCTGCGCGACCTGGCTGATCACGCGCGGCTCGGGGAGCGGAATCTCCTCGAGATCGGCGAGCTCCAGCTCCTCGAGCTCGTGGACCTCGGGCTCGACCTCGACGGGATCGGGGAGCTCGATCTCGATCTGGGGCACCGAGCTCGGGCCCTCGTCCCCTTGCTCGTCCCCGGCGGCCTCGTCGGCGAGCTCGATGTACTCGTCGTCGATCGGGATGACGTGGACGCCGGGCGCCGACGTCTCGTACGCCGCCTCGACCTGCTCGGCGAGCGTCACCGCCTCGAGCGGCGCCCCCGGCGGCAGGTTGATCGGCTTGCTCTTCGTGCGCGGCATCGCGATCGCCGGCGGCACCTGGGGCGGCGTGGTCGGCTTGTTGCGCTCGCGGATCGGCTGCAGGGGGGGCAGCGTGGGCACCTGCGCGGTGCCACCGGCGAGCGTGGGGTGAAGCCCGGTGGTCCCACGGCGCAGCGCCGCGACACGTGGGTCCTGCTGCAGCGCGGGGTTGTTGTCGGCGAAGCCCTGCGCGCGCGTCGGCCCCTGCCCGACCTGCTCGTTCATGCGCGCGAGCCGGCCGAGCGTGCCGGCGTGCTGCGGATCGATCTGGAGGATGATCTTGCAGACGGCGATCGCCTGCACGAGGAAGCCGTTCTGGGCGTAGCGATCGACGGATCGCTCGAACGCCTCGATCGCGTGCTTGTTGTTGCCGAGGCGGCGGTACGTCTCGCCCGCACGCTTGGCCCACTGCGCATCGCGCGGCTCGAGGCGCTCCAGCTCGAGGTACGCGGCGAGCGCTTTCTTGTGCTTGCCGGACGCGGTCGCCGCCGCCGCCTCATCCCTCAGCTCTCGGGCGTCCTTGGCCATACTGCGTGGCGACTATATATCAAGCGCCGGCCATCTCGGCCGCATAGCCGGCGGCGATCCGCGCGGTGACCGGGCCCGCCGCGAGGCGACGGTCGTCGAGGCAGGTGGCCGGCACGACACCGCGCAGCGAGCTGGTCACGAACAGCTCCCGCGCCGCGCGCAGCTCGTCGAGCCCGATCGGGCGTTCGCGCACCGGCAGCCCCTCGCGGGCGCACCACGCGAGGACTCGACCGCGGACGATCCCGGGCAACACGCCGCGGTCGGCGGCCGGGGTCAGGATCACCCCCGCCTCGTCGACGGCGAACACGTTGGAGGTCGCGCCCTCGGCGACCGCGCCGTCGGCATCCAGCCGCACCGCCTCGTCGGCGCCGGCCGCCCGCGCCAGCTCGAGCGCGATCACGTGGTCGGCATAGGCCAGCAGCTTGTGCCCGCGGCCCGTCCGCGCCGGCAGCGGCCAGTCGACGACGGCGAGCGCCAGCTCCTTCGGCTGCGCGGGTAGCGGCTCGACGATCACGACCGCGCGCCCCGGGCCAAGCGAGGCGACCGGCTGCGAGAGCGGCCCCGATCCCCGGGTGAGCAGGATCCGGATCCGGTGCTCGCCGCCGGTCGCGGTGCGGGCGAGTGCATGCTCGACGTCGCGGATCACGTGCTCGCGGGCGCGGGTGCGGAGCTTCAGGAACGCGGCGGTGTCGTAGAGCCGGGCCAGGTGCGCCGCGAGCTCGACGGCGCGGCCGCGCCACGTGCGCAGCACCTCGAAGCAGCCATCGCCGGAGAGCAGCCCGCGATCGAGGACGGAGATCGACTTGGAGGGCTCGCCGTCGACGAGGATCACCGCGTCGATCATTTGCGTTCCAGGATGTCCTGCACGCCGCGCAGGTCGCGCTGGGCGGCCACGAGCCACGGCTCCGCGCCGGGTGCGCTCGGCGCGGTGAGCGCGAGCCGATACTCGTCGACGGCCTTGTGGAGGTAGGTCAGCGCCCGGGCGCGCAGCGTGCGGCGCAGGCCGGAGGCGACGTTCGCGTCGAGCTCCGACGGCAGCTCGAACAGCAGGCCGAGCGCGAGGTCGTGGTAGAGCGTGCCCGCCCGGTAGTGCGCCGCGATCAGCGCGAGCCCGCCGTTCATCGCCACCGCGTGGTACTTCGCGACGACCACCTCGGTGCCCTGCTCCTTGGCGCGGATCGACGACGACAGCGCCTCGATCACCGGGCGCGGGCGCAGCTTGTAAGCCGCGCCGAGCGCGCGCTCGGCCTCGGCGAACTGCTTCGCCACGGCGGCCGGCACGCCGGGCAGCGGCGTCCCCAGCCGTGGGCCGCGGATGTCGGCGTCGGAGCCGATGTGCACGCTGACCTCCGCGATCATCGGATCGTTCGGGGCGAGTGCGACCGCACGCACCGCGAGCTCGCGCGCGTGACCGTGCTGCCCCGCCTGCGCCTCGAGCTGCGCGAGGTGGAGCGCCGCACGCGCCGCCAGCTCGGGGGCGACGATCGAGGACGCGAGGATGGTCTCGTAGCCGGTGCGCGCGCCCTGCTCGTCGCCGATCAGCTGGGCGACCACCGCGTCGTGGAAGTACGGCGCCGCGCTCACGCCGAGCGACGGATCCGCGGCCGCGCGATTCACGGCGGGCGCCGCTTCGGGCACGACGCGACGTCGCGCGCTCTCGTCGCAGCCCGCGAGCGCGGGGAGGAGTGCGAACAGCGCGATGAGTGCGGCGCCGGCATCGAGAGCGTGGCCGGAGGGTGCGGCTCTCGATGCCGGCGCGATCGCCTCGCCGCTCTCGGAGATACCCGGAGGCGCGACGAGTTGCGTCTCACTCCGTTCCGCCACCGTCATCGGTTTGCAAAACGTTGTCACGACCTCGTCACCCCCGATCCCCTTGCCGCCGCACGGCCTCACGGGGGACGTCGAGCTTGTAGCCGGCGCCGTGCACGGTGACGAGGTAGCGCGGCTTGTCGGGCTCGTCCTCGAGGGCGCGGCGCAGCTTCACGAGGTGATTGTCGACGGTGCGCGTGTTCGGGTAGTCGTCGTAACCCCACGCCTCGTCGAGCAGCACGTCGCGGCTCACGACCTCCCCCGGCCGCCGTGCGAACACCTTGAGGATCGCGAACGCGCGGCTCGGCAGCTCGACGCGCTTGCCCTTCCGCACCGCGACCTGCCCGACGAGATCGATCTCGATGCCGCCGAACACCAGCGCGACCGGCTCGCTCACATCGCCGCGCGCGCGGCGCAGCACCGAGGCCACGCGCGCGAGCAGCTCCATCAGCGAGAACGGCTTGGTGACGTAGTCGTCCGCCCCGAGCTCGAGGCCGCGCACGCGATCGAGCTCCGCGCCGCGCGCCGACAGCATGATCACCGCGACGCCGCGCGCCGCGCTCGCGCGGATGCGGCGGCACACCTCGAAGCCGTCGATGTCGGGGAGCATCACGTCGAGCACGACGAGATCGAACCTGCCGCTCGCCGCGCGCTCCGCCCCCTCGCCGCCGCGGCTGACCGCCTCGACCTCGTAGCCCTTCGCGGTGAGTGTGTCCTCGAGCCCCAGGCGGATCGACGGATCATCCTCGACGACCAGGATCCGGGTCATGCCGCAGCGCCCCCACCGCGCGGGAACCGGATGGTGAAGCGCGCCCCCTGGCCGAGCGTCGACGCCACCTCGACGGTGCCGCCGAGTGCTTCGATGTGTCGCTTGACCAGCGCGAGTCCGAGGCCGGTGCCTTCCACCCCCGAACGATACGCCTCCGGCGAGCGATAGAACTCGCGAAAGATCCGCACCTGTTCGGCGGGCGCGATGCCGGGCCCGTGATCGCGCACGGAGATCCAGCCGGCCGTGGCGTTCGCACCGACGTCGACCTCGATCGGCCGCTCGGTGCCGCCGTACTTGGCGGCGTTGGCCAGC
>Ga0247829_10000379_pt1 | contig 16336 bp, 10 predicted proteins | sample 12C_Control_Day4_FD_207765 | JGI IMG/M metagenome (GOLD analysis project Ga0247829, IMG submission 207765) | Soil microbial communities from agricultural site in Penn Yan, New York, United States - 12C_Control_Day4 | ecosystem: Environmental > Terrestrial > Soil > Agricultural land | place... | reverse complement strand
GTCATCGAGCGCAAGTACCTGGAGATGTTCCACCGCTTGAAGGCGCAGCCAGTCACGAAACATATCGACCCGCTGCCGGGATGGCTCGATCGGCGCAGGAAGGACCTTCCGCCCGCGGTGGATGCACTGAAATCGATTCCCTCGGGCGCGGTGGTCGCGCAGCCCGCATGAAGGGACGTCAGCCGCAGGTCCACCAGGTGCTGGCGACGCTCGGCTACGGCGATGCCATCGGCCACGAGGTGATCGGCATCCAGCGAGTGCTGCGTTCGGCCGGCTACACCTCGGAGATCTTCGTCGAGACCGCCGATCCGCGCCTCGAAGAGCTGACGCTCGATTATCGCGACATGGTCGGCGAGGTGTCGGCCGACGATGCGCTGATTCACCATTTTTCGATAGGATCGCGCGCATCGCGCACGGCCTACGCGCTGCCCGGTCACATGGCGCTGGTCTATCACAACATCACGCCGCCCGAGTACTTCATCGGCGTCCACAAGGAGCTCGTGAAGCTGTGCTTCCGCGGCCGCCGAGAGCTGACGGCCTACATCGACCGCTGCGACCTGGCCGTCGGCGACTCCGAGTACAACCGGCGGGAGCTCGAGAGCCTCGGCTTTCGCGACACGGCCGTCCTCCCGGTCGTGCCGGATTTCTCGCATCTGGATGCCGCGGATTACCAGTCGGTCCAGAATTTCGATGACGAGAAGACGAACATCATGTTCGTCGGCCGCGTGATCCCGAACAAGAAGTTCGAGGACGTGATCCGCGCGTTTCACGTCTACCGCACCCGCCTCAACGTTCGATCCCGGCTGCTGCTCGCCGGGTCCTACAGCGGTTTCGAGAAATATCACGCGACGCTGCAGGGGCTGATCGCGCGCCTCGGCACACCGGACGTGCACTTCCTCGGCCACGTGCGCAACGAGGAGCTGAGCGCGCTGTACGACGTCGCCGATCTCTTCCTCTGCGCGAGCGAGCACGAAGGGTTCTGTGTGCCGCTGGTCGAGGCGTTCTACAAGCGCGTGCCGGTCCTCGCGTACGCGGCCACTGCCGTGCCCGCGACGATGGATGGCGCGGGGATCCTCTACGAGACCAAGGATCCGGAGTACGTCGCGCGATTGATGGAAGCCGTCCTCGACGTCCCCCAGATCTCGGACTCGATCGTTGACTCTCAGGATGCGGCGCTCGATCGCCTCCTCGCGAAGGACTTTGCCGGCACACTGCTCGGATTCGTGGAGCGCCTGACGAGCGCGCCTCCTCGTCCGGCGCCTCCGGTCACCTGGGACTTCTGGGAACAGTTCGAGCAGTTCGACCGGTTCGAGGAACTGCGCCAGTTCCGTCCGTCTTTGTACAAAGCGCTACCGGTCGCCCCCGCCGAACATGGTCGTTAACCAGTGGGTTCCAGCGGCGCACAAAGGTGATGCGATCGGCGACAGCGCGCGCAAGGTCCGCGACATGCTGCGGGCGGCTGGCCACGAGGCCGATCTGTTCGCGTTGACCATAGACGAGGCGCTTCAAGGTGACGTGCGGCCCTTTGCCGATCCTGCCGCACGCGGTGGCCACCTGACGATCTTCCATTTCGCGCTTCCCTCGCCGATGACGGAAGCGTTCGCGTCGCTGCGCGGCAGGCGCGTGCTGCAGTATCACAACATCACGCCGGCGGCCTTCTTCGCACCATACGATCCCGGCCTCTTCCGCCTCGCGGCCCTCGGTCGCAGCGAGCTGAAGACGCTCGTCGGCCGTGTCGATCTCGCGTTGGGAGATTCCGAATTCAACCGCAGCGAGCTCGAAGAGATGGGGTTCGCGCCCACGGGCGTGTTGCCCATCGCCGTGGACACGGAGAGGATCACGAGGGCTGCCCGAAGGCCGGCGCTCGAGCAGATCCTGTCAGACGGCCTCATCAACATTCTCTTCGTCGGCCGCATCGTGCCGAACAAGAAGATCGAGGATCACATCCGCCTCGGCGAGATCTACAAGCGCTACACGGACAACTATTACCGGTTCATCTTCGTGGGCCGATACGACGGAGTGCCGCGCTACTACGCGCAGGTTCGTGCGCTGGTGTCCGAATTCCAGATGCTGCCGGACCGGGTGTGGTTCACGGGCCCTGTTCCGGATGATGATCTCGCGGCGTTCTACCGCTGGGCCGACGTGTACGTGTCGCTGAGTGAGCACGAGGGCTTCTGCGTGCCGATCGTCGAAGCGATGGCGGCCGATGTGCCGGTGCTGGCATATGCTGCGGGGGCCGTGCCGGAAACGCTCGGCGGCGCCGGTGTGCTGTTTTCACCGAAGGACCTCGAGCTCGCGGCCGAAGCCATGGCGATGCTCGTCTACGATCGCCCGTTCCGCGATTCGGTGATCGCTGGACAGCGGCGGCGGCTCGAGGGCTTCTCGCCGTCTCGTCTGCAGTCCAGGCTGGGCGAGCTCATTTCTCAGTTCGCATAAATGAAGATCGCTTTTATCGTCCAACGCTACGGCACCGAGATCCTCGGCGGATCCGAATACCACTGCCGTCTCATCGCCGAACGGCTCGCGCCGCGGCACCAGGTCGAAGTGCTGACCACGTGCGCGCAGGACTACATCACGTGGGCCAACGAGTATCCGGAGGGATCCGATCGCGTCCGCGGTGTCACTGTCCGCCGCTTCGCCAGCGCGCAGACGCGCGACATCCATGCGTTCAACCGCTACTCGGAATGGATCTTCAACCATTCACACAGCCGTGAAGACGAGATGTCGTGGCTGAAGCAGCAGGGGCCGTGGTGCCCCGCGCTTCTCGAATATCTCGAGCGTCATCACACCCAGTACGACATCCTCATCTTCTTCACCTACCTCTACGCACCGACCGTGCTCGGGCTTCAGGTCGCTCCGCAGAAGAGCATCCTCGTGCCGACCGCGCACGACGAGCCGGCGATTCATCTCGACATCTACAAGGAGATGTTCAGCCTCCCAGCAGGCATCGCCTACAACACGGAGGTCGAGCGGCGGTTTCTGACGACGCATTTTTCCACGCGTGCGGTCGAAGAAGAGACGGTCGGGTGTGGTGTCGATCTGCCCCACGCGCAGCAATATCCCCGCGAGCGCCAGTCCGGCGAACCCCCCGAGGAGCAGGACACCGACTCCCCCAGCTTCCGCCCGCACCTCGCGCAGCGCGGCACGATCTTCCGGCGCCGTCACCGTCTCCACGGTCCCATCGCTCTCTATGGCGGCCGCATCGACGCCGGCAAGGGCTGCGAGGAGTTGATCGAGTACTTCAGCGCCTACGTGAAGGAGAGTGGCGATGCGTCGCTGGTGCTGATGGGCGTGAAGCTGATGCCGCTGCCGGAAGAGCCGTTCATCCGCTTCGCCGGCCGGCTCTCGGAGCAGGAACGCACACTCGCGCTCGAAGCCGCGACCGTCGTCGTCGTTCCCTCACCGTACGAGAGCCTGTCTCTGCTTGCGCTCGAGTCCTTCGCCGTGGGGACACCGATCCTCGCCAACGCACGCAGCGAGGTCCTCGTCGATCACTGTCAGAAGAGCAACGCCGGGCTGTACTATGCCGACCGCTACGAGTTCAACGAGTGCCTGCGGCTTCTTGTCGCCGACCAGCGGCTGCGCGCCGGCATGGGCGCCAACGGACGCGACTACGTCCGTCATAACTACCGCTGGGATGTGATCATCGGGAAATACGAAAAGATGTTCGCGGCGGTCCGACGGAAATAGCGCGAATCCAGGGTCGGCCTCGAGGTCGTGACTCCGGAGATTCGCTGTGCATTGGTAACATCCCGCTGTGGCCTTTCTCGAGCGAGATACGATCGTCCGCGCGCTCCTGCTGAACCCTGGATACGAGGCCTGGCAATCATTGTCGAACGTGAGTATCGCTGTGGCTGACGCACCAGCCCTGTTCGCAATGAAGTGCGCCGCCGCGCGAACGACGGAAGATGCCTGTGGTCGCGGAGAATTATCTGTCGCGGGCGTAGACGATCGCCACCGAGATCAGTGATCCGATCGGCGATCAGTGATCAGCGATTGCCCCCCGCCGCAGCCTGGGGGCCCGGGAAGTCCTCGTCTTCGCCGGCATCCGGATCCGCGGAGCGCTCGACTCCCGGGATCGTGCCGCGCTTGCGGCGCGGACGGATGTCATGGCGCTTGATCATCTCGTTCAGGGTCGTCGGCTTGATGTGGAGGAGCTCCGCGGCGCGTTTCTGGACGCCGCCCGCAGCTTCCAGCGTGGACTCGATGAGGCGCTTCTCGAAATCCGTGATGACGTCGCGGAACGAGATCCCCTCGGGCGGCACGACGAACTGCGGCATCTGGAAGCGCTTGCTGGTGCGCACGTGCTCCGGAACGAGGTCGACGTCGATGCGCGGCCCTGTCGAGAGGACGACGGCCCGCTCGATGACGTTCTCCAGCTCCCGCACGTTGCCGGGCCACTCGTAGTCGAGCAGGATGTCGAGCGCCTCCGGCGTGATCTCCAGCCCTTTCTTGTTGTTCTCCTCGCCGTACTTCTCGAGGAAGTGCTGGACGAGCAGCGGCACGTCGTCACGGCGCTCGCGCAACGCAGGGAGCTGCACGGTGATGACATGCAGGCGGTAGTAGAGATCCTCGCGGAAGCGCCCGTCATCCATCATCTTGCGGAGATCCACATTGGTCGCGGCGATGATGCGGACGTCGACCTTGATCGTATCGATGCCGCCGAGGCGCATGAACTCACGCTCCTGGATCACGCGCAGCAGCTTCGCCTGGGTCTCGACGGGGATGTTGCCGATCTCGTCGAAGAAGATCGTTCCTTTGTCGGCCAGTTCGAAGAGGCCCTTCTTCGGATAGACGGCGCCCGTGAAAGCACCCTTCACGTGCCCGAACAGGTTCGACTCGAGCAGATCAGGCGGGAGATTGCCCGAATTCACCGTGACGAACGCGCGGTCGGCGCGCGTCGAGTTCTGGTGCAGTGCGCGCGCAACCAGCTCCTTGCCCGTTCCGCTCTCGCCACTGATGAGGATCGTCGTTCGGCTCGGCGCCGCCTGAATGATCAGGTCGAACACCTGACGCATCGGTGAGCTGCGGCCGATGATTTCGCCGAACCGGTTCGATCTCGCCTGCAGGTTCTGCCGCAGCGCCCGGTTCTCGGCCACCAGCCGGCGCTGTGCGAGGGCGTTGCGCAGCACGACGAGGACTTCGTCGTTCTTGAACGGCTTGGTTATGTAGTCGAAGGCGCCGCGCTTCATCGCGGCAATCGCATTTTCGACCGAGGCGAACGCCGTGATCATCATCACCGGCAGGTCGTCATCGATCTTCTTCAGCTCGTCGAGCGCGGCGATGCCGTCCATGCCGGGCATCATCATGTCGACGATCGCAGCATCGAATGGAACCGAGCGCGCGAGATCGAGACCGGCGGCGGCGTTCGGCGCAAGACGGACCTCGTAGCCCTCGCGCGTGAGGAGCGCCTCGAGGATCTCGCGCATGATCTCCTCGTCGTCGATGACGAGGATGGTCCCCTTGCGAGCGGGGACGCTCTGAGCTTCCGACGCTACGGCCCTGCTGCGCATGTCAAGCCTGCCTGTTCGCCGCGCGGGGAACATCTGCCGCGCGCGACGTCGCGAGCGGCAGCGTCAGGGTGAATCGAGTGCCCTGCCCCACGCTGCTGTCACATGTCATGGTTCCGCCGTGCTCCTGGACGATGCCGTACGTGATCGACAGCCCGAGTCCGGTCCCTTTCCCGATCTCCTTCGTCGTGAAGAACGGGTCGTAGATACGCGACAGGTAATCGGTGGGAATCCCCGATCCCGTATCGGCCACTTCAACGGTTGCCTGGCCGCTCCCGCTCCGCGTGACGATCGACAGCCAGCCGCCCTTGGGCATCGCGTCGCGTGCGTTGAGGAACAGATTCAGGAAGACCTGCTGGAGCTTGTATTCGATGCCCAGCACCACGGGCCCGCCTGTCGCGAGCTCCTTCCGAACCTGGATGCTGCCGGTGCGAAGCTGGTGCTCGAGGAGCGACAGAACGTCGTTGATCACGCTGTTCACGTCGACGGGACCGCTGTCGACCTGCGCGGGGCGGGCAAGATTCAACAGACCGTTGACGATCTTGGCCGCACGGAACGTCTGCCGCTCGATCTTCTCCAGCACCTTCGTCGTCGGATCCTCGGGCGCCGCTCCCTGCAGCAGCATCTGCGTGTAGCTCGAAATGCCGGTGAGCGGCGTGTTCACCTCGTGCGCGACACCCGCGGCGAGCAAACCGAGCGACGCCATCTTCTCAGAGATCTGCAGCTGCTCTTCGAGCTGCACCCGTGAGGAAATGTCTTCGAGAACGAGGATGGTGCCTGCGATCGCGCCGTCGGAATCTCTCAGCGGCGTCGTGGCGAGGTTCACGAGCAGACGCCGCGCGGGCTGATGCCGCGTGAGGAGCGGCACGCGAAACGCCGCCGCACCTTCCGGAGACTCCCGCCGTGCCGCACGCAGCGTATCGAAGAACGATTCCTCGAAGATCTCGTCGATTCGCCGGTCAACCGCGTCCTCATGACGGACGCCGTAGAGCTCCTCGAACCGCCGATTCCAGCGCACCACGCGATCGTCGCGGTTCAAAACAGCGAGGCCGTCGTTGAGCGACTCCAGGATGTTCTCGCTGAACTCGCGCATCCGGTCGAGCTCTTCGGCCTTCATCCGGAGCTGCCGATAGAGGCGGCCGTTCTCGAGCGCCGTCGCTGCCTGCGCGGCAACCGCTGCCAGCAGCGCCATGTCTTCGCTGCTCAGCGGCTCGCTGCTCGCCTTACGGCCGAGAGCCATGACGGCGATGGTGCCCTCCTTCGAGACGCAGGGCACGAAGTAGTGGATCCCCGCCTCGCGCCAGAACTCCAGTTCGCGCGGATCCACGCGGCGCGGAGCGAGCGGATCATCGAGGGTGATCGTGTGGCCAGAGGCGAGTCGCGTGCCGGCCTCGGACGATCGAAGCAGCGTGGGCGGCTCACCGGCAAAGCCGGCGTGAGCAATCGTGACGAACTCCCCGTCACGGTCTGACGATGACACAGGCGCCAGCAGGAGTGCCATGCGCTCGACGACAAGCGTCTCCGTGACACGGTGCACGAGACGTTCGCTCAGGCGGAACAGATCGAGGTCGCTGTTCAGATCGCGGGCGAAGCCGACGAGCGCGCGCCGGTAATCGTAGCGGTCGCGGTAATACACGCGATCGAGCCCGGTCTGGATCGCGTTCTTGACCGGTCGAGACAGCAGCACGACGACCGCAGTCGCAAGAAAGGCAATCAGTGGATTGCGTGAATCGTCGCCGCTGCTCATCAAGCCTGCCACCCGATACAGAACGGCGTAAATCGCGACGATGGCGGCCGTTGCAGCCGAGTAGACCAGACCGCGCTTGATGATGACCTCGACGTCCATCAGCCGATAGCGCACGATCGCGGACGCGAAGGCGAGCGGGATCAGGCCGAGCAGGATCGCCGTGTACTCGAATCCGGGGATCGGCTTGAAGCCGAACGCGAAGGGCAACGCGTAGCCGAACACGAATGGCGCGGCGCCGAATGCGGTTCCGCCGACGATCCAGCGGAGCTGCCGGCGCGCGGTCACAGAACGCACGCGACCGAGCGCTCGGATCATCAGCGCCAGGCCGGTGATCAGGGAGGCAGCAAGATAGAGAATCTCACCCTTCTCGAGGAGGGTGATAACCCCCGAAAGTACCCACCCCTGCGCGCTGCCGCGGAGGATAACCGCCACGCGCGCACCGCCCAGCAGCAGCGCCGGCAGGTAGATGAGGGGGAGCAGCGTGCGGCCGGTCTCGGTCCGCATCCAGCTGTCCGGACGCTCGGGAAACATGAGCGCGAAGTGGAGGAACAGCGGCGGCAGCATCAGCATGCCGATGACGTCGCCCCAATAGAAGACCTCATCGAGCGCGTCGAGCTTTCCCGCAAACGAGAACGCCATCACGCCGAAGAAGGCCACCGTCAGCCAGAAGAAGTGAAGGCTGGCCTGGTTGTCCGGGCGACGGAGCCGCACGCCCGCGCCGACGAGCAGCGCGAAGATGCCGACTGACGCGAGCACGGAATAGAACGGCAGCGAGCCTGTAACCAGTGGCTGCACAACGACGTCGACGATCGTGGCATCGCTGGCGCGATAGACCGTGTATCGCAGCCGCGTGTCTTTACTCGCCGCGTGCAGAATGCCGATGACGTCGCGCGAGGACGCGAGCGATCTGCCGTCGATCTGTTCGAGCACGTCACCTGCACGGATGCCTCCGCGGGCGGCGGGGGTGTCGGGAGCGACCTCCTGTGCGGTGATCTCACCGCCGCGGTCGCTCCAGAGGACGCCATCCTCGATCTCCGAGAACGTCCAGCGAAGATGAAGATTCGCGGCCGCAAGGCACACCAGCGCCAGCACGACGACCATGTGGGCCATACCGTGCAGCCACGCCCGTCGACGGGCGTCGGTGCCGAAACGGAGGTCGGGTGTGTTCAGCAAAGCTGTCCGCTGCCGCCTGAGCAAACGGTGTTCCCTGACCACGCCCGCGTGATTGGCCATAAACCCTTATGTTTCAATCATTTTACGCGAGCGAAGGGACCGTTGACAGCGCATTCTCCAATGCGCCGGACGAGCGGTCCAATGTTCTGGATGGGAAAATGCTGGTTCCCGGCCGGATCTAGAACTTCACCAGGAATCCGCCGATCACGCGCTTGGGCGGGCGCACGACGAGGAGCTCGTCGTAGATGGACGCCGGATCGTTCGAATCGCGGAACAGGTTCCTTAAACCGACGAGCACTTCCCACTGCGTGCCCGCCACCGCGAAGGGCAGCGCCTGGTTCACCTGCACGTCGAAGCGCGCATCCATGCCGGGGCGGTTCAGATCCGTCGACCGTGTAAAGGCGGTGTTGACGCGGTAGATGAAGAAGAAACGCGTCGCGGTCTCGGGGATGTTGGTCCTCACGGACGTCGTGATGTCGTGGATGTCTTCCGATGAGGACCGCACGACGGCAGGCGCCATGGCCGTCAGCGCCGGGTTCTGCGACGTCCAGTCTGCGCGCGCGACGCTGTACTCGAGCGCGCCGCTGACGCGCTCGGATGGCGGCGTGCTGATGCGCACAGCCCACCCGGAGGCATCGAACGAGCCGACATTGCCGACGTAGTAGTGGCCCACCGACTCGGGACTGCCGACCGGCGCGACCCGGAACATCGTCACGAGCTGGTCGTTGACCCGCTGCTCGAACCGCCGCACCGACACCACGTACGCGTCCCCGAACTGGTGCTCGATGGAGAGATCGAGGCCCCGTGCGCGCTCGGCGCGCATGTCTTGCCCCTCGAAAGGCGCGAACGTTCGCTCGGGCGGAAGCGCGGGACCGGTGATTGCCCTGGGCAGGAACTCCTCGGCGCCCGGGACGACCATACGCTGCGTCGCGAGCACCGACAAACGAGTGCCCTTCGCCGGTTGGATCGTGAACCCCAACCGCGGGCTCATGAGGCCGCGATCCTCCTGGAGATAATCGTAACGGGCGTATCGCGTGCCGTAATCCAGCTCGAACCAGCGGGTGACATGCCAGCGGTCGAAGGCAAACAGTTCGGTGGCGTTGCGGCTGCCGTCGCGCATGGCCGCGAGTGCGATCGGGTTGCCTCCCTGGTAATTCTGCGTGCTGTACGAGAGGCCGACGTTGTAGGCGTGCGCCGGGCCGGCCTTCGACACGAACGAGCCGGCGACGATCCACGACGCGAGATCGCCTTCGCTCATCGCGGCGCGGACCGTCCACTCACCCGCGGGCGTCGGTGAACCGAGCGCGAAGTATGCGATCCCGTGCGGCAGCACGTTCCCTGAGAAGACATCGCCCTGAGCGAACGTGCTGGTCGTCAGCAGGTTCACTTCCCCGTTGAGCGGAAAGTCCGTGAACAGCGACGTCGCGTAATTCGCGAAGCTGGCGGCGCCACCCATGGCACGGCCGAAGATCGATTCGTCGGCGATCTCCGCGTCGCCGTCGGTGAGAACGATCGCGTTGGAACTATCTTTCAGGATGCTGCGCTTGATGTGCCGCAGCCGCCACGCCGTCTCGGTGTGCGGATGCGAGTCCTTCGAACCATCCGCGCTCTCGTCCTTGGGTTCGGCCGTGGGGAGACTGAAACCGGCAGCGATGATCGGACGGCTTGGCAGCGGAGCGTCGGCGTCCGTTCCGGTGGTGCCGGCGGTCGCGTCGAGTCGACGCATCTCGAGCTTCGGCACTGCGGCGGCGGCTCCGCCGACGCGCACGACCTCGCGCTTCGAGGCGGCAAAACCCGAGCGGTGCGCGCGCACGACGTACTCACCCGCGGGCAGCGTCTCTGTTTCGAAACGTCCGGAATTGTCCGTGAACGCCAGCGCCATCGTCGCGCCGATCGCGGTGACGCGGGCGCCGGGAACTGGACCGCCATGTTCGTCGCTGACCACGCCGATGATCGTGCCGGTGGACAGTCGCGCCACGCGAGCGACGGGGACTGGGGGGTCTGAAGCCGGCCGGATCGACTGCGCGAGAACAGACCCGGGGAGTAGCGCCGCTCCTGCGCCGACGACCGCCGCCGCCGAAAGCACCCGACTTAGGCGCGACATGGACTCCTCCAAATCATGAACCGGTCACCGAGAAAACGACGTCCCGCGTCAGCGCCTTGCGCGACAGCAGGTCTGTCACCGTGATCCCGAGCCGATACTCGCCAGGCTCGAACCCGGAGAGCAGGATGCCCTGCCCGGCCAGAATCTGCGTTCCGGCCACGGGGTCGAACGGGGCGCCCATCAGGGATGGGTTGAACCGCTGAGGGCTGGTACGTGTCACGTAGCGTTCTCCGTGACGCGCAGGCGGGTGATCCAGGCTGCCAGACTCCCCGGGTCCTCCCTCTTTCCTATACAGATGGTAATCCACTTGGACGTCAAAATGTTTATCAGGGCCGACCGACGGGTTATAGATCAGGAACGCCACGATCAGCTCCCGGTGTCGGGGGAACGCCCTCTCCTGAGTGACGTGGATCCGGTTCGACCCCACGGCATACGGGTCCTCGTCAAGCTCGTCAGAGGGGACGGGCTCCGCGAGCTTCTCGACCCGTCTCGCGAGCATGACGGTACTCATTGCGAGTTCGCCTGTCCACAGGTCTGGGACGAAAAGCTCTCGAACAAGGACGCCCACCTTGCGCGTTCTGTCCCCGGAATGGTCCTCGGTCGACTCCCTCAGCACCAGCACGACGCGGTAGCGCCCGGCGGGCACGGCGAAGCCACGAGAGACGCTGACGATTTCCCCGGCGTTGGCCTCCACGTGGACCGGGAAAATCGTCTCGTAGACCGGTGGACGCGCAGGCAGGGCGTTCCCGACGGTCTGCCTGTCCACCCGAACGTACAGAAGCGCGAGTCGCGACGGCAGGTCGGGGGCCCTGAACGTTGCGGTGAAGGGCACGAACGTGCCGGGCTGCGCCTTGAAGAAATCGTTATGCCATTCGAGCGTGAAGTCCGTGGGCACGGTACGCCCGCCGATTGCAGCTTCGCCAATCCTGACGAGCACGTCGCTCTCGCGACGAAGCGCTTCGTCGATTCGGTCCTGAGCGCGCCGCACGCCTTGCGACGACACCTGTCCCGTCAACGCGTTCTGGGCGCACACCGCCGCGAGGACCGCGATCCGGATCCGGGACATCAGTGGAATCGGTGCGCTGATCATAGGCCACCGCGCCGACACCGTCAAAGCGGCGGTGGTATTATCCCGCTCTTATGGCCCGCGTCCAGAAACTGCTCGATGTGAGTGTGCCGCTGGCGCAGGGCCTTCCGACGTATCCGGGCAATCCCCCCTTCGAACTCCAGGCACTCAAGCGCATTGCAGACGGCGCCTCGTCGAATGTCTCTCGAATGGTGCTCGGCACGCACACCGGCACGCACGTGGATGCGCCGCGTCATTTCATCGACGACGGCCCAGGTGTCGACGCGCTGCCGCTCGACCTCCTGATCGGCCGCGCGCGCGTGATCGAGATCGCCAGGCGAGGCGCCATCGGCGCAGACGATCTCGAGAGCGCCGGGCTGCGAGAAGACCTGCGCGTGCTGTTCAAGACGCCCAACTCCGCGCTGTGGAACAGCGACGTTTTTCACGAGGATTACACGCACCTTTCGGAAGCGGGCGCGCGCTATCTCGTCGATCAGGGCGTGAAGGTGGTCGGCGTCGATTACCTGTCCGTCGAACAGTTCAAGAAGCCAGGTGCGCCGGCGCACAAGGCGCTGCTGTCGAACGGCGTCATCATCATCGAAGGCCTGAACCTGGCTGAAGCGGAACCCGGCATGTACGAGATGTACTGTCTTCCGCTTCGCGTTGCCGGCGGCGACGGCGCGCCGGCGCGGGTCGTGCTGAAGCGCTGAGGAAGCTGTGTTCGACGATGTAGTAGTGATGGTGCTGGCCGGAGGCGTCGGCGAGCGGCTGTATCCGCTGACGAAAGAACGTGCGAAGCCGGCGGTTTATTTCGGCGGTCCCTACAGGATCATCGATTTCACGCTCAGCAACTGCATCAACTCGGGGTTCCGCCGAGTCTTCATTGCTCTGCAGTACAAGTCGCTCTCGCTGAGCCGCCACATCCGAATGGGCTGGAGCGTCGTCGCCGACGAGCTCGGCGAGTTCGTCGAGATCCTGACTCCGCAGAAGCGCGTCGGTGAGCACTGGTATCTGGGCACGGCAGACGCCGTCTACCAGAATCTGTATTCGATCGTGCGCGAGGGGCCGCGGTACCTCATCGTCCTCTCCGGCGACCACGTGTACAAGATGGACTACGCGAAGATGCTGCGCTTCCATCAGACGACCGGTGCGGGCGCAACGATCGCGGTCATCGAAGTGCCGTCGGAAGAGGCGCACCGCTTCGGCGTGCTCCAGGCGGACGAGAAGGACCGCATCACCGGCTTTCTCGAGAAGCCGAAGAATCTTCCTCCCGGCGGCCAGGTGCTCGCGTCGATGGGCATCTACATCTTCGACATGGAGGCGCTCGCGCCCGCGCTCGAAGAGGACGCGCGACGATCGTCTTCTCACGACTTCGGTAAAGACGTCATCCCCGCGCTCGTCGCGAAGACACCCGTTTACGCCTATCGTTTCTACGACGAAAACAAGAAGTCGTCGAAGTACTGGCGCGACATCGGGACGCTCGACGCGTACTTCGAAGCCAACATGGACCTGTGCCGGGTCAACCCGGAGTTCAACCTGTACGATCCCGAGTGGCCGCTGCGAACGCATCAGGTCCAGGCGCCGCCGGCCAAGTTCGTCTTCGCCGACGAGGGACGGCGCTGCGGCCAGGCGCTCGACTCCATCATCTCCGCCGGTTGCATCCTTTCCGGCAGCCGGATCGCGGGCAGCGTGCTGTGCCCCAACGTGCGCGTCCACAGCTTCTGTGAGATCGACCAGAGCATCCTGATGCCGGGCGTACGCGTCGGACGGCATGCGCGGATCCGCCGCGCGATCATCGATCGCGACGTTTTCATTCCGCGCGGCGGCCGCATCGGATTCGATCGGGACGAAGACCGCCGCCGTCATACCGTCACCGACAGCGGGATCGTCGTCGTGACCACCGACGATGAGCCGTTCGCGGGTGAGATCAGTGAAGAACAGCTGCGAACCGAAATGGAATTCGACAGGAGGGCGAATTGACGATCCGGCGTATACACGGGCGCGAGATCCTGGACTCGCGGGGCAACCCGACAGTTGAAGTGGAAGTCACGCTCGACGGCGGCGCATTCGGACGCGCCGCGGTACCGTCGGGCGCGTCCACGGGTCAGCGAGAGGCGCTCGAGCTGCGCGACGGTGACAAGAAACGCTATCTCGGGAAAGGTGTCGCGAAAGCGGTCGCCAACATCAATGGTGACATCGCGAGGGCGCTGTCGGGAAAAGACGCCGACCAGACGGCCGTCGACCGGACGATGATCGCGCTCGACGGAACGCCGAACAAGGCGAAGCTTGGCGCGAACGCCACGCTCGGCGTCTCCATGGCGCTCGCGCGGGCGGCCGCCGCCGCATCGGGCATTCCGCTCTACGCGCATATCGCAAAGTTGTACGGGGCGGGGGGAGCGCTGAGCCTGCCCGTGCCGATGATGAATATCCTCAACGGCGGCGCGCATGCCGACAGCAGCGTCGACTTCCAGGAATTCATGGTCATGCCGCTCGGCGCGACGTCGTTCGCCGAAGGGCTGCGTGCCGGCGTCGAGATCTTTCACGCGCTCCGGTCGATCCTGAAGAAGAAGGGATATTCAACGGGCGTCGGCGACGAGGGCGGGTTCGCCCCGAGCCTTTCGTCCAACCGCGAAGCGCTCGACGTGGTGCTCGAGGCCGTGACTCTAGCTGGCTACAGCGCGGGCAAGGATGTCTACCTCGCTCTCGACGTCGCCGCCAGTGAACTGTGGAACGAGGAGTCGAAGAGCTACGAGTTCAAGAAGTCCCGCGACAAGACGCGCTCGTCCGACGAGATGGTCGCGCTCTACGAGGACTGGGTGCGGCAGTATCCGATCATCTCGATCGAAGACGGTGTCGCCGAAGGTGATTGGAACGGCTGGGCGGCTCTCACCCAGGCGATCGGCTCTAGCGTGCAACTCGTGGGCGACGATGTATTCGTCACGAACCCGGAGATCCTGAAGCGCGGCATTGCGGAACAGATCGGAAACGCGGTGCTGGTCAAGCTCAATCAGATCGGGACCGTCACTGAAACGCTCGACACGCTTCGAATGGCGCGTGATGCCAGCTATGCGGCGGTGATCTCGCACCGATCCGGTGAGACCGAGGACACGACGATCGCGGACCTTGCGGTCGGCACGGCGGCGGGGCAGATCAAGACCGGATCCGCGAGCCGCAGCGATCGTGTCGCAAAGTACAACCAGCTCCTGAGGATAGAAGAGGAGCTGGGAAGCAACGCCCGCTACGCCGGCAAGGCCGCTGTCCGCGCGCGATTGTGAGCGCATGAACCCGCTCGTCCTGCTCGTCCTCGACGGCTTCGGCATTCGTGCGCAGCGTGATCACAACGCCATCGCGCTGGCACGCATGCCGGTCTACGACGCGCTCCTGGCCCGCTACCCGCACGCGCAGCTCATCGCCTCGGGTGAAGCCGTGGGCCTTCCCGCCGGACAGATGGGCAACTCGGAAGTCGGGCACACCAACATGGGTGCGGGACGGATCGTCTACCAGGACTTGACCCGCATCGACAAGGCGATCCGCGACGGCGAGCTCGCGCGAAACGCGGTCCTGCACGCGTCGTTCTCGCGCTGCGAGAACGGCGCGCACGCGCTGCACCTGATCGGCCTCGTCTCCGACGGCGGCGTCCACAGTCATCAGCGCCACCTGCACGCGCTGCTCGAACTTGCGGCGAGGCGGAGGATCCCGCGCATCTTCGTGCACGTCATCACCGACGGACGGGATGCGTCGCCGACCGGCAGCACTCGCTACATCCAGCAACTGGAAGACGTGTTGCGGCGCACCGGCGGACGCATTGCAACAGTCGGAGGGCGCTACTTCGCGATGGACCGCGACAAACGATGGGACCGCACGAAGCTGGCGTACGACGCCTTCGTCAAGGGAGTGGCGGGTGCTACCAGTCCGTCGGCGCTCGAAGCGGTCCAGCGCTCGCACGCCGCTGGTGTGACTGACGAATTCATCAACCCGGTCGTCATTGTCGGTCCGGCGAACGTTCCCGTCGCAACGATCCGCGACGGCGATTCGGTGCTGTTCTTCAATTTCCGGGCAGACCGGGCGCGACAGATCACGCGCGCGCTGGCACTCGACGACTTCGATGGTTTCGAACGTCCGACCGCTCGCCCGCGGGTGCACTATACGACGATGACCGTCTACGATCGGACGTTCACGTTTCCGGCGGTGTTCGATCCGCAGTCGTTGACGGGCAACTTCGCGGACGTGCTGGAGGCAAGCGGCCGCGGCAACTTGCGGCTCGCCGAAACCGAGAAGTACGCCCACGTCACGTATTTCTTCAACTGCGGCCGCGAGGAACCGTATCGCGGTGAGGACCGCATCCTCGTCCCCTCACAAAAGGTCGCGACATACGATCTGATGCCGCAAATGAGTGCGCCTGGCATCGCCGCCGTGCTCGTCGCGGATCTCGAGCATCGACAGCACGACGTCGTCATCTGCAACTTCGCCAACGCCGACATGGTCGGTCACACAGGCGACCTCGACGCCGCGATCGCCGCCGTCCAGACGCTGGACGAATGTATGGGAAAGATCCTCAGCGCGCTGGAGAAGGTCGGTGGAACTGCAATCATCACGGCGGATCACGGAAACGCTGAGCAGATGTGGGATGACGAGCTCAACGCACCGCACACAGCACACACGTCGAACCCTGTACCGGTGATCCTCTGCCACGAGCGGTTCGTCGGCCGGACGTTACGCGACGGGTCGCTCAGGGA
>Ga0247829_10000376_pt1 | contig 16370 bp, 14 predicted proteins | sample 12C_Control_Day4_FD_207765 | JGI IMG/M metagenome (GOLD analysis project Ga0247829, IMG submission 207765) | Soil microbial communities from agricultural site in Penn Yan, New York, United States - 12C_Control_Day4 | ecosystem: Environmental > Terrestrial > Soil > Agricultural land | place... | reverse complement strand
TGCCCCTAAATTGAACAGTGTCCTACAATTGTGCAATCCGAAGCCCGCCGGGGCCACGTGCTATGATTTCCAGCCGTTTAGCGTCGGTCTCGCACCCCCAACCATGAAGATTCACGAGTATCAAGCCAAGGCCATCCTCGCCCGCTACGGCGTGCCCGTGCCGCGAGGCGAGGTGGCGTTCTCCGCTCACGAAGTCCACGAGATCGCGCGCCGGCTGGGCTCGCCGGTGGTCGTCGTCAAGGCGCAGATTCATGCGGGCGGTCGCGGCAAGGCGGGTGGCGTCAAGGTCGTCAAGTCGGCCGATGCCGCCGAGGCCGCGGCCAAGGATCTGCTCGGCCGGACCCTCGTGACTTATCAGACCGGGCCCGATGGCCAGAAGGTGTCGCGGCTGCTGCTGGAGGAGGGGCTCGCCATCGATCGCGAGCTGTACCTGAGCATCGTCATCGATCGCTCGACGCAGAAGCCGGTCGTGATGATCAGCGCCGAGGGCGGCGTGGACATCGAAGAGGTGGCGGCGAAGACCCCAGAGAAGATTTACAAGGCCTATGTCGATTCGGGCATCGGCCTCGCGCCGTTCCAGGCCCAGCGGCTGGCGTTCGCCGTCGGCCTCACCGGCGAAGCGGTGAAGAAGGCGACGAAGATGATGCTGGCGTTGTACCAGGCGTTTGTCGCCACCGACGCGTCGCTGCTCGAGATCAACCCGCTCATCACCACCACGGGGGGGGACCTGCTCGCGCTCGACGCGAAGATGAACTTCGACGACAACGCGCTGTATCGCCATCCCGACGTCCGTGACCTGCGCGACCTCAGCGAGGAGGACCCGCTGGAGGTGGAGGCGTCGAAGTATTCGCTCAATTACATCCGCCTCGACGGCAACATCGGCTGTATGGTGAACGGCGCCGGCCTCGCGATGGCGACGATGGACATCATCAAACTGTCGGGCGGGATGCCGGCCAACTTCCTCGACGTCGGGGGCGGGGCCAGCGCCGAGCAGATTCGCAACGCCTTCAAGATCCTGATGTCGGACAAGAACGTGAAGGCCGTGCTCATCAACATTTTCGGGGGCATCCTGCGCTGCGACGTGCTCGCGGCCGGCGTCATCGCCGCCGTCAAGGAGCTGGGCGTGCCCGTGCCCATCGTCATCAGGATGAAGGGCACGAACGTCGAGGAAGGTAAGAACATGCTGGCCGAGAGCGGGCTGAACTTCACCACCGCCGACACCATGGGCGAGGCGGCGACCATGGTGGTCGGGCTGGCGGGAGAGGCTCACTGATGGCCGTCCTGCTCGATTCGAACACGCGTCTCATCGTCCAGGGACTGACCGGCCGGGAGGGGACCTTCCACGCCAAGGCGGCGGCGGCGTATCACACCAAAGTGGTCGGCGGGGTGACGCCGGGCAAGGGCGGCACGACCCACGAAGGATGGCCGGTGTTCAATACGGTCGCCGACGCCGTCAGCCAGACCGGTGCCAACGCGTCGGTCATCTTCGTGCCGCCGCCGTTTGCCGCCGACGCGATCATGGAGGCGGCTGACGCGGGTGTGGCGCTGGTCGTCTGCATCACCGAAGGCATCCCCGTCGTGGACATGCTCAAGGCGATGACCTTCTTGAAGTGCCGGCCCGCCACCCGGCTGATTGGCCCCAATTGCCCGGGCATCGTCTCGCCGGGGAAGGGCAAGGCCGGCATCATCCCGACCAACATCTGCAAGGAAGGCCGTATCGGCATCGTGTCGAAGAGCGGCACGCTCACCTACGAGGCTATCGACCAGCTGACGCGCCGGGGCCTTGGCCAGTCCACCTGCATCGGTATCGGCGGCGACCCGCTGATCGGCACCACGCACATCGATGCCCTTTCTCTGTTCCAGGACGACGCCGAGACCGACGCGGTGATCATGATCGGCGAGATCGGCGGATCTGCGGAAGAAGAGGCGGCAGCGTGGGTCAAGGACCACTTCACGAAGCCAATCGTGGCGTTCATCGCGGGCCAGACGGCGCCGCCGGGGCGGCGGATGGGTCACGCCGGGGCGATCATCGCCGGCGGCAAGGGCACGGCTGCGGAGAAGATGGCCGCGCTCACCGCCGCCGGGGTGCAGGTGGTCAAGAGCCCCGCCGATATGGGAGAATGCCTCGTCGAGGCACTCACGGCATGAGCATCACCGAGCGGCTGACCGGGTTCGCAGGAGGCTTCTTCTTTACCGTCCGGGTGACGGTGTAGCCTAGGTCGGGCCGATCGACCACGGACACACACCGCCGCCCCAGCATCCGTGCTGGGGCGGCGGTTTTCTTTTTGGGGGGAGGAACGCATGACCCGCAGCGTGGCCGACTTACGGCGGTCGGTGGACGACATGGACAAGGTGATTCTCAACGCCCTCGGTGAGCGGGCCCGCCTGGCCCGTGAAATCGTGGCCGCCAAGGTGGAGCAGACGGGGCCCATCCGCGACGAGGAGCGGGAAGCGGCGCTACTCAAGCACCGGAGCGCGTATGGGGAACAGCTCGGTCTCGACCCCGCGTTCGTCAGGCGCGTCTATCGCGAGATTCTGGACGACTCGGTGCGGCGCCAGCAGGACTGGCTGCAGGCGCCCGAACCGGACGCCAGGCCGCTGCTCGTAGGCTTTCAGGGGACCGAGGGCGCGTACGGCCATCAGGCGGCACTCCAGCATTTCGGGGTGAGCCGGCGCGCGGTAGCGCTGAAGGCCTACCGCTCGTTCCGCGAGACCCTCGAGGCGGTCCAGAACGGCAGCGTCGAACGGGCGGTCCTGCCGATCGAGAACAGCACCGCGGGGTCGGTTCACGAGGTCTACGACCTGCTTTTCCGATTGAACTTGTGGATGGCCGGCGAGGAGGTCGTGGTGATCGACCATTGCCTGCTCGGGGTGCCCGGTGCCACCGTCGAGGACGTGCGCCGTGTCCACTCGCACCCGCAGGCCCTCGCCCAGTGCAGCGAATTCCTCGCCGAGTTGCCGCACGTGGAGAGCGACGTGGCGGCCAACACCGCGCTCGCCGCCGAGCGCGTGGCGCAGCTGGCGGACCGCACCCAGGCGGCCATCGCGAGCGAGGCCGCGGCAGAACGCTTCGGGCTTGCCGTGCTCAGACGCAACATCGCCAACCAGGCGGTGAACCTCACCCGGTTCGTGATTGTGAGCGCCGCTCCCGTCGACTGCAATCCATTGGTCCAGACCAAGGTGTCGCTGGTCTTCGGGACGACGCACGAGCGGGGGGCCTTGGTCAGGTGCCTCAATGTGGTGGCCGGTGAAGGGATCAACGTGTCGAAGCTGGAATCCCGCCCGCGTCCCGGGACGGCATGGGAGTACCACTTCTATGTGGATCTGGAGGGTCACCTGGGCGAACCGCGCATGCAGTCGGCGCTCGCCGGCTTGGCGGTGACCACGCAGTTCGTCCGCGTGCTGGGGTGCTATCCCGTCTGTCCCTGGCGACCTCCGCTATAATTGACCCCTCAATTCGCTTCGGTGAGTCTGCCATCCGGCCGATCCTCCCGGCGTTTGTGCCATGCGCTCGAATCAACGAGCCGATGGGATCCTGTCTACAGTGGGCTGAGGGGTTGGACGTTTATGCAGAGGACCTTTGCGATCATCAAGCCCGATGCGGTCCAGAACCGCGTGGCCGGGCGGATTCTGTCCCGGATTGAAGCCGCTGGCTTCAACGTCCGGGCAATGCGGATGATCCATTTGTCGAAGTCCGAGGCCGAGGGCTTCTATCACGTGCACCGCGACAAGCCGTTCTTCGGGGGGCTCACCGACTTCATGTCCTCCGGCCCCTGTGTCGTCTTGTGCCTGGAGGCGCCGGACGCCATCAAGAAGTGGCGGGATCTGATGGGCGCGACCAATCCGGCCAATGCGGCCGAGGGGACGCTGCGCAAGGACTTCGGTGCGTCCATCGACAACAACGCCACGCACGGATCCGACGCCCCGGAGACGGCCGCCTTCGAGCTCGGCTACTTCTTTCGAGGCCTGGACCTGCGCTAGTGGCGATCAAATCCGACCGCTGGATTCGGCAGATGGCGCTCGAGCACGGGATGATCGAGCCCTTCGAAGACCGCCAGGTGCGAGACGGCGTCGTCTCCTACGGGTTGTCGTCCTACGGCTACGACATCCGCGTGGCGGACGAGTTCAAGGTGTTCACCAACCTGTTCAACACCGTGGTAGACCCGAAGTCGTTCGACCCGAAGTCGTTTGTCGACATCAAGGGCGACGCGTGCATCGTACCGCCGAACTCGTTCGCGCTGGCCCGAACCATCGAGTACTTCCGGATTCCGCGCGACGTGCTCACGGTCTGCCTCGGCAAGTCGACCTACGCGCGGTGCGGGATCATCGTCAACGTCACCCCGTTCGAGCCGGAATGGGAAGGGCATGTGACGATCGAGATCTCGAACACCACGCCGCTGCCGGCCAAGATCTATTCCAACGAGGGCATCGCGCAGGTGCTGTTCTTCCAGAGCGACGAGGTCTGCGAAGTGTCGTACCGCGACAAGCAGGGTAAGTACCAGGCGCAACGCGGCGTCACGCTGCCCAAGATTTGAGTCGTGATCCGGCCCTTCCGTGACCAGCGGCCCGTCGTCGATCCCACGGCCTACGTCGACCAGAGCGCACAGGTGATCGGTGACGTGGTTGTCGGCGCCGAGTCGTCGGTCTGGATGAACGTCGTGATCCGAGGTGATGTCAACTCCATCCGGATTGGCGGCCGCACCAACATCCAGGACCTGACCATGGTGCACGTGATGCGGGAGACGCATCCGACCCTGATCGGTGACGAGGTGACGATTGGGCATTCCGCCGTCATCCATGGCACGACGATCGAGGATCGCGTGCTGATCGGCATGGCGGCGGTGCTGCTCAACGGCGTGCATGTCGGGCACGATTCGATCGTCGCGGCCGGGACGCTGCTCACCGAAGGGACCCACATCCCGCCCCGATCGCTGGTGATGGGGCGCCCGGGGAAGGTGAAGCGCGCACTCACCGACGAGGAAGTGGCGGAAATTCGCTGGTACGCCGACAGCTACGTGCGCTACCGGCTCGACTACCAGTCATGAACACTGGCCCGGCCCGCGGCATGCGCGACTTCCTCCCCGAGGACGTCCGGCGACGGCAGTATGTGATCGGCGTCATCGCCGATGTGTACGAGCGCTATGGATTCGAGCCGCTCGAGACACCCGCCGTCGAGAACATCGAGACCCTGCTCGGCAAGTACGGGGAGGAAGGCGACCGCCTGATCTTCAAGATCCTGAAGCGTGGCGAGGGCGCCGAGCCGGGGCAGGCGGACCTGGCGCTCCGCTACGATCTGACCGTGCCCCTGGCGCGGGTGGTCGCAGAGTATCGAGCGAAGCTGCCGAAGTTCTTCAGGCGGTACCAGGTGCAGCCGGTCTGGCGAGCGGATCGGCCGCAGAAGGGCCGATTCCGCGAGTTCTATCAATGTGACGTGGACGCCATCGGGTCGGGTTCGATGGTCGTCGAAGCAGAGCTGCTGCAGGCCGCGGGCGATGTGCTGGCGCGCCTGGGTTTCACCGCCTACACGCTGCGCCTGAATCACCGCGGCGTGCTGGCCGGGCTGCTCGACGCGGGGGGTGTCCCTGAGGCCCTGCACAACGACGCGCTCGTCGCGCTCGATAAGCTCGACAAGCTCGGCGCTGACGGTGTCGCGACGGAGCTCGACGCGCGGGGCGTGCCGCAAGCAGGGGCCCGGCGGCTGCTCGAGTTTTTCGGAGCAGTCGCGTCCGCGGCGGCGCGCCCCGGCGGCGACGCCGCGTCGGTCAACGACGAGGTGTTGGCCAGGCTTCAGGCGCTGCTCGCGGACGGGCGGGCCGAAGCCCTGGCCGAACTGCGGCGGGTGGTGGAACTCGTCGGCGCGACGCCGGCTGGCAGGCACCTGCGCGTCGATCCATCGCTCGCGCGGGGGCTGTCCTATTACACGGGCTCCATCTTCGAGATAGCAGTCCCGGGCCTCGCGGGGAGCCTAGGCGGTGGCGGCCGCTACGACAACCTGATTGGGATGTTCCTCGGCGAGCCGGTGCCCGCGTGCGGCATTTCCCTCGGCCTGGAACGCATGCTGGTCGTGATGGGAGAGCGGCAAATGTTCCCGGCCGGGCTCGAGGCCCGTGCCGCTGACGTCATGGTCACCATCTGGAATCTCGATACGGTACCGGACGCGCTCCAGCTCGCGGCCGAGTTACGATCGAACGGGCTGCGCGTCGAGGTCTACCCGGAGGCCGACAAGATCGGCAAGCAGTTCAAGTACGCCGCGAGCCGCCGGGTGCCGTTTGTGACGGTGGTCGGCGACGAAGAAGCCGCGCAGGACCTGGTGACCGTGAAGAGCCTCACGAGCGGCGAACAGCAGCGTGTGCCCCGCCGCGACGCTGGGGCCACGATTCGTGCGGCGCTGACTGAGGAATAGAAAGCTGTTCACCGATCTTGACCACCAACTTCTGATCCCTGACCCCTGATCCCTGTTCTTATGGCCGAGCAACTTGGCACGCTAGCCCGTACTCACACTTGTGGCGCGCTCCGTCCGGCTGACGTCGGGCGCGACGTCGTGCTCCTGGGCTGGGTGCATCGCGTCCGTGACCTGGGTTCGCTCCTCTTCATCGACGTGCGCGACCGCCACGGCATTACCCAGGTGATCGTCGAGGGCCAGGAGGCCCTGCTCGATCGGGCGAAGCGCCTGCGGTCGGAGTTCGTCATCGCGATTCTGGGCACGGTGGAGCGCCGATCCACGGACACCGCGAACATGAACGTGCCGACCGGCGAGGTTGAGGTGCGGGCGGCGGAGATCCGCGTTCTGAACGAAGCCAAGACGCCCCCGTTTTCGATTGCCGAGGACCAGAACGTCTCGGAAGAGACGCGGCTTCGGTATCGCTATCTGGACTTGCGTCGCCCCCAACTCCAGCGCAACGTTGGCCTGCGGCACCGCATCACGATGGCGATCCGCCGCTATTTCGACGAACAGGGCTTCTACGAGATCGAGACGCCGATCCTCACGAAGTCCACGCCGGAGGGCGCGCGGGACTTCCTGGTCCCGAGCCGAATGCACCCGGGCGAGTTCTACGCCCTGCCGCAGTCGCCGCAGATCTTCAAGCAGATCCTGATGATCGCGGGCTTCGATCGCTACGTGCAGATCGCCCGCTGCTTCCGCGACGAGGCGCTCCGCGCCGACCGCCAGCTCGAGTTCACACAGGTTGACCTGGAGATATCGTTCGCGACGCCCCCGCTTGTCTTCGAGATCGTCGAGGGCGCTCTGGCCGCTTGCTTCCGAGAGATCGGCATCGAGATCCGGCGACCCTTTCGGCGCATGCCCTACGCCGAGGCCATCGCGAAGTACGGCTCCGACAAGCCGGACCTGCGATTCGGAATGGAGATCCAGGACTTCGGTCCGGCGTTTGCCGCGTCGCCGTTCGGCATCTTCCGCGAGGCGGTCGAGCACGCCGGCACCGTGCGCGGCTTCGTGATTCCGGGTGCGGCCGGCTACTCGCGTCGCGAAGTCGATCAGCTCGTCGATCAGGCCAAGCAGCTGGGCGCCGCAGGCCTGGTCTGGGCGCGCTACACCGCAGAGGGCGTGCAGTGCTCGGCCAAACCGATCGGGGAGCAAGGCACGCGGGACGTGCTGGCGCAGTCCCTTGCCACGCAACAGGATTTGCTGGTGCTGGCATCTGGCGCCCCGGATGCCATCTCGAGGGTTCTGGGACAGCTGCGCCTGCAGGTGGCCCGGCAGGCGAGCCTCATTCCCGACCGCGCGTGGGAGTTGCTTTGGGTGACCGACTTCCCGCTGTTCGGTTGGAACGCCGACGAGAAGCGTTGGGACTCGATCAACCACCCATTCACCGCCCCGCGTGAAGAAGACCTGCACATGTTGGAGTCGAACCCTGGTGCGGTGTTGGCCAAGGCCTACGACGTCATCCTTAACGGCTGGGAGCTCGGCGGCGGCAGCATCCGCATCCACGATCGGGAAACGCAGGCGACAGTTTTCCGTCTGCTCGGCCTCAGCGATGAGGACGCCAGGCATCGCTTCGGGTTCTTCCTGGAGTCGCTGGAATATGGCACTCCGCCCCACGGAGGACTGGCGCTCGGGCTGGACCGGATCTGCGCCCTGCTGGCCGGTGAGACATCGATTCGCGAGGTTATTCCGTTTCCGAAGACCACCCAGGCCGTGGACCTGATGTGCGACGCGCCTTCCACCGTCGACCCGCGTCAACTGCGCGAGCTGAATATCAAGATCCAGAGTTAGGTTTTAGACTCTAGGCGCTTGGCCACGGGTTCCAGGCGCTGACTGGGGATGCGAGACGGTTCGAGGCGCTTCCAGTGGCTGGTCCTCGAGCCTGCCTTGACCCTGCGCGCCCTGGGGTGCTAACCTCGTGTGGTCCGTTAACTCTTTGTAACATAGGGAGATATCGCGATCGGAACTGTCGCCACTCGCCGCATTGCCGTCCACGAGGACGGGCTCTCCACGCTCTTCGGAGCCTACGACGACAACCTGCGACACCTCGAAGGACTGCTGAATGTCCGCATCCGCACGCAGGGCCACGAGCTGTTCGTCGAAGGTGATCCCGAAAATACCAGCACGGTCGCGCGTTTCGTCGAGCAGATTGGCGGGCTGATCGCCGAGGGCCACGCGCTTTCGGAGCGCGACGTCAAGGACGCGGCGCAGCTGGTCGCCACCGACGCCGCCGTGGACCTGCGCGAGCACTTCCTCAAGGGCGGGCAGTTACGGCAGGCTGGCCGACGGCGGATCATGGCCAAGTCGGCCAACCAGCGACGCTACCTCGACGCGATCGAGCAGCACGATATTGTCTTCGGTGTGGGTCCTGCCGGCACCGGTAAGACCTACCTGGCCATGGCACAGGCGGTGAACTACCTTCTGGCCAAGAAGGTCAGCCGGATCATCCTGGCACGTCCCGCTGTGGAAGCCGGTGAGAAGCTCGGGTTCCTGCCCGGGGACCTGCAGGAAAAGGTGAATCCGTACCTGCGCCCGCTCTACGACGCGCTCTACGACATGCTCGAAGTGGAAAAGGCCGAGCGCATGCTGGAGCGAGGCATCATCGAGGTCGCTCCCATCGCCTTCATGCGCGGCCGGACCTTGAACGACGCGTTCGTCATCCTGGACGAGGCGCAGAACACCACGACCGAGCAGATGAAGATGTTCCTGACGCGTCTGGGCTTCGGTTCGAAGGCGGTGGTCACGGGAGACATCACGCAGATTGACCTGCCGGCGGGGCGCTTGTCGGGGCTGATCGACGCCTTGAACGTCGTCGGGCAGGTCGAAGGCATCGCCTTCGTCCGCTTCGACGAGCGGGACGTGGTCCGCCACAAGCTGGTCCAGGCCATCGTCAAGGCCTATGAGGCTCATGGGCAGACGAATTCGGCTTCACGTTAACGTGTCGATGCCGGACGGCGGAGTGCCTGCGAGCCGTGGCCTTGCTAGGTGGCTGACGGGCATTGCCCCCGCCCGGGCGCGTGGCGAGGTGACCGTCGCCATCGTCAGCGATCGGCGGATGCGGGTGCTGAACCGGACCTTCCGCGGCCAGGACTACGTGACCGACGTCCTGGCATTCCCGGTCGGGAGGCGAGAGGCTCGAGATGAGACGCCGATTTCGCCCGACGTGGCGCCCCTTGGAGACATCGTCATCGCCACGGGGGTCGCGGCTCGTCAGGCCAAGGAGCACGGGCACCGGGTCGGCACTGAGTTCCGCGTGCTCGCCCTTCATGGGCTGTTGCACCTGCTCGGCTACGACCACGAGGCCGACCTTGGGCAGATGGCGCGCACAGAGGTGCGACTGAGAAGGATGGGCGGTCTGCCCACCGGCCTCATTGCCCGTGCTGGATCGGCCGCGCGACGTTCTTCCGATTCCCGACGGCCGACTTCGACCGCCCGGCAACGGTCATGACACCGCTGCTGCTTTTCCTGCTGGGCTGCGTCGCCACGTACATTGGTATCGTGACGGCGGCGTTCAGCGCGTTGATGCGCCTGTCGCTCCGGATCATGGCGGAGGGCAGCGGTCGCGGGGAACGCCTGCAAGCCTACCTGGAGGATCCCGGCCGCCTGTTCATCCCGGCGAGATTGCTGCTCGGCGTGGTCGTTGTCCTGGCCACAGCTTTGCTCGCCAGGGTGACCGGTGTCGACCAGGCCGGCTTCCCGGTTCTGATCGTGTCCATGGTCGGCTTCATCGTGCTCTGCGAGCATGTCATCCCTCTGGTCATCGTCCGGCACGACCCGGAGCGAGTGCTCGAACTACTCCTGCCGTCCTTCGATGCAATCACGCGTGTCTTATTACCCATCACCGCCGCACTGCGGCGCGTGGCCACGAGCCGCCGCGAGCGGCCGCAGGCCGCCGGCGACAACGGCCAGGTTGGCGAACAGGCGCCCGAGCCGAACGTGGCTGCGGCGGGGGAGCCTGAGCCGCTGCAGGAGGGCCAGGCTCGCGCCATGCTCCGCACCCTCGTGGACTTCCGCGAGACGATGGTGCGCGAGGTGATGACACCGCGCCCCGACATCGTGGCGGTGAACGCCGAGGCGAGCGTGGAGGAACTGCGCACGCTTTTCCGTGAGCAGCAGTACTCGCGGGTCCCGGTATTTCAGGACTCGCTCGACAACGTCCTGGGATTCGTCTTCGTCAAGGACCTGATCCAGCAGCAGGCCGCGTCAGACCCGCAGGCCCCGATTACCCCCCTCATCCGGCCTGCGATCTTCGTGCCCGAGACCAAGCGAGTGGTGGAATTGTTGCGCGAGTTCCAGCGCAACCACCTTCAGGTGGCGGTCGTGGTGGACGAGTACGGTGGCACGTCCGGCCTGGTGACGCTCGAAGACCTCATCGAAGAGATCGTGGGCGAGATCCGCGATGAGTACGACGTCGAGGTGGAGCCGGTTGTCGAGGAGGGGCATGGGCGCTTTGTCTTCAGCGGGAACGCGCACGTGCAGGAGCTCACCGATCGCCTGCACGTCGCATCGGAGGGAGAGGGATTCGAGACCGTGGGCGGGTTCCTCCTGTCGCGGCTGGGCCGAGTGCCGGCTACTGGAGAGCAATTCGAGATCGACGGGCTCAACGTCGAAGTACTCGAAGCCGAACGGCGTCGGATCACCCGCGTGCGGATCAGCCCCGCGACCGCCGACGCCACGCCGGCCGCTCCCGGAAAGACGGGATGAAGCGCGGCTTCGTGGCGTTGGTCGGCCGGCCGAACGCCGGCAAGTCCACGCTCCTCAACCGCCTGGTCGGCGAGAAGCTCGCCATCGTCTCCGACAAGCCGCAGACTACACGCAATCGCATCGTCGGCGTCCGGCGGTATCCCGGGGGCGAGGTGGTGTTCATCGATACCCCCGGTATTCACCGGCCCCTGCACCGGCTGAACGTCCGGATGGTGGATGCAGCGCTCGAAACGCTGCGCGACGCGGATGCGGTGGTCGCGGTGGTGGACGCCAGCGAGCCGCCGGGGGCGGGCGACCGCTTCTTGATGGACATCATGCGCAACGTGCGGGTGCCGCGAGTGCTGGCCCTCAACAAGGCGGACCTCGTGGCGAAGCCGGCACTGCTGCCGCGGATGGCGGCGTATCACGATGCGCCGGGGTTTGCCGACATCGTTCCCGTCTCGGCGCTCACCGGCGAGAACCTCGATCGCCTCGAGCAGGTGCTGCTGTCGCACCTTCCCGAGGGCGAGCCGCTCTATCCCGAGGACTACCTCACCGACCAACCCGAACGGTTCTTCGTGGCCGAGCTCGTGCGCGAACAGGTGCTGCGGCAGACCCATGACGAGCTGCCGTTCTCGTCGGCCGTCGTCGTGGACAAGTTCGAGGAAGGACCGATGCTTCACCTGTACTGCACGATTCTCGTCGAGCGGAACTCGCAGAAGCCCATCCTGATCGGCAAGGGCGGCGCCGCCATCAAGTCGATTGGCACCGCGGCCCGCGAGGAGCTGGAGCGGTTCTTTCAGACCAAGGTGTACCTCGACCTGCACGTGAAGGTGCGCGAACGGTGGCGCGAGGACGAGCGCACGCTGGACGAACTGGGCGTCGAAGGCCGGAGAAAGCGGCGGCGGACCTGATCTTCGGTGTGTTACATTTGCTCGGATTGTCATGGTCACGCCGCGCCGCAGTGATGTCGTGCTCGACTCGGTCAAACGTCTGCTGCGCATCGGCGCGACCGCCAACCTGCTGAACCTGCTGCAAAAGCAGCATCCCGCGGATCTCGCCCAGATCTTCGGTACCTTGCTCGACGCCGAGCGCTCGGCGGTGTTCACCCTGCTCGTGGACCGGCAGCCCAAGCTGGCGATGGAGACGATCAGCGAGATGGGGCCGGAGCCGGGCGCGCACCTGCTCACGGGCCGTTCGGCCGAGGACATCGCCAAGCTGCTGCACGAACTGCCGTCCGACGATGCGGCGGCGTTGATCGACTACCTGCCCGAGGAACTCTCGCGCGAAGTCCTGGAATTGATGCGCCGCCGAGAATCCGGACAGGTGGAAAGCCTGCTCGAGTACGGCGAGCAGACCGCCGGCCGCATCATGAACCCGGCGGTCTTCGCCCTCAACGAGGACCTCACCGTTGGGGAGGCCATCACCGCGCTCCAGAACTCGCGGGACGTCGAGATGGTCTTCTACCTCTATGTCGTCGACGTCAGGCGCCACCTGGTCGGCGTCACCTCGCTCCGCCGCCTGCTGCTGGTCTCACCCGAGACGCCGCTGAAGCGGATCATGACGCCGGATGTCATCAGCGTCCGCGTGGACACCGACCAGGAGGAGGTCGCGCGCCAGGTCGCGTCCTACAACCTGCTCGCCGTGCCGGTCGTCGACGAGGAGAACAAGCTCGTCGGTGTGGTCACGGTGGACGACGTCATCGACGTCATCAAGGACGAGGCGACCGAGGACCTGTTGCGTCTGGCGGGTGTCTCCGGCGACGAGCGCGTGGCGACGCCGGCCGGGGAGGCCATTCGCAAACGCCTGCCGTGGCTCGGCGTCAACCTGGTGACGGCCTTCGTCGCAGCCTCGGTCGTGGCGCTGTTCGAGAGCACGATCCAGCAGGTCACGGCCCTCGCCATCTTCATGCCCATCGTGGCTGGGATGGGGGGCAACGCCGCGACGCAGACGCTGACCGTGATCGTGCGGGGGTTGGCCCTGGGTGAGCTCGACTGGGCCAACGCCCGCAAGGCCCTCACCAAGGAAGCGCTCATCGGGGTCGGGAACGGGCTGGCGCTGGGGACGGTCGCCGCCGGTGTCGCCTGGGCGACCAAGAACGATCCGATGCTGGGCCTGCTGCTGGGCATGGCCATGGTCTGCAACATGTTCGTCGCGGCCACGGCCGGCACCCTCGTCCCGCTGGGCCTGAAGGCCCTGAAGGTCGACCCGGCGCTCGCCTCGTCGGTGTTCATCACCACCTTCACCGACGTCGTCGGATTTGCCTCGTTCCTGGGACTCGCCACGGTGTTCGTGAAGTACCTGGCGAGATAGAATGTAGGGCCACGGCATGCCGCTTCACACTGCCGACGCCCTGGTCCTGAGAACCTACAAGCTGGGTGAGGCGGACCGGATCGTAGTGTTCCTGACCGCTGATCGCGGCAAGAAGCGTGGCGTTGCCGAGCACGCGCGGCGGCCCCGCTCCCGGTTCCGGGCCGCGCTCGAGCCGCTGACGCACGTGCGCCTGGCGTACTTCGAGAGGGAGCGACGCGAACTGGTGGGGCTCAACTATGCGGAGCCCATCATCTCTCCGCTGGCGGCGGCCAGCCCCGAGGCCCTCGGTTACAGCCACTACTTCGCCGAGCTGATCGACGAGTGGGCGGCCGAGGCCGACCCGGACGAACGGTTGTTCCGGCTGGGTACGGCGGCGCTCGAAGCGCTGGTGCAGGGCGTGCCGGTAGAGCCGCTGGCGCGGTATTTCGAGTGCTGGCTGTTGAAGCTCCAGGGCGTGTACCCAGCGGATCTGTCGCTGTCGGAGGAAGCAGCGCGGTTCGTCGAGGGTGTTCGCCGGGTGGCGCCGGCGGCCGTCGAGTCGCTGTCGGCGACGCCCGGGGCCTTGCGGGAACTGGAGCAGGCGCACCGCCTGTTGATTCGCTCGCATCTCGATCGCGAGCCGCGTTCGATTCGAGTGATTCACGAAATGCGCCGCGTATCGGCGCCCTGACGGCGGACCTTTTCTGTGACCTTCCAAGACCTCATCCTCAAGCTCTCGGCGTTCTGGGCGTCCAAGGGCTGCCTGATTCAGCAGGGTCTCGACCTCGAGGTCGGGGCAGGGACCTCGCATCCGGAGACGTTGCTCCGGGTCCTCGGGGCCACGCCCTGGAGCGTGGCGTACGTGCAACCATCGCGGCGACCGGACGATGGCCGGTTCGGGCAGAACCCGAATCGCCTGTTCAAGCATCATCAGATGCAGGTGATCCTCAAGCCCTCGCCCGACGACGTGCAGCAGACCTACCTCGATAGTCTCGAGGCCTGCGGCATCAATCCGCGACTCCACGACATCCGCTTCGAGGAGGACAACTGGGAATCGCCCACGCTCGGCGCCTGGGGCATCGGCTGGCAGGTGCTGCTCGATGGCCTGGAAATCACGCAGTTCACCTATTTCCAGCAGGTGGGCGGCGTGGACCTGTCGCCCGTCTCGTGTGAGATCACCTACGGGCTCGAGCGGATCGCGATGTTCCTCCAGCGCGTGGACAACGTCTTCGACCTCCAGTGGGCCAACGGAGTGCCCTACAGCGCCGTGCGGCTGCGCGAGGAAGTCGAACAGTCGAAGTATGCGTTCAACCAGGACACGGGCATCGACCTCGCGGCCTATGCCGCGTACCACCGCAAGCAGTTCGAGGACATCTACGGTTTTGGCGAGCAACTGCTGGCGGCCGGGCTCGTCCTGCCGGCGCTCGAGCACTGTTTGAAATGTTCCCACCTGTTCAACCTGCTCGACTCCAGTGGCGCCCTGGGCGTGACCGAGCGTACCGCCTACATCCTGCGCGTCCGGCAGCTGGCGGTCGCGATTTGCAAGCGTTACGCCGAAGAGTGCGCGGTTGCCGAGGCGGCCGCGGTGGACCTTTGACGCCGCGCCCGGCGACGGAGTCTGACCCCGCCATTCACTTGAGATGACGATGCCATCAGCCCAGACTCCCGGCCGTGTGCGCCGGTTTCCATCTGATCAGCGAGCAGTTGGAACGACCAGTCAAGTGAGCTGAGCGATAGGACACTGTGGACCGCGAACTGTTGATTGAAATCGGAACCGAGGAACTACCAGCCAGCTGGCTGCCGGCGCTGACCTCCGCGTTCGGCGCCACGCTAGAGGCCAGCCTCAAGGCGTCGCGGCTGAGCGCGGATGCGCCGGTCGAGACGTTCTCGACGCCGCGTCGCCTGACGGCGCGCTTTGCGCGGGTGTCTGAGCGCCAGGCGGACCGCGAGGAAGTGACCACCGGGCCGCCCGTGAGCGCCGCGTTCGACGCCGACGGCAAGCCAACGCCGGCGGCGGAAGGCTTCGCGCGCAAGCTGGGCGTGGAGGTCTCGGCCCTGGAACGCCTGGACGTGCCGGAGAAGAAGGGCACTTATCTCGCGCTCAGGAGGCAACAGCGCGGCAAGGCGGCGGTGGATGTCCTGCCGGACGTCCTGACCGCCGCGCTGCGCGCCCTCAGCTTCCCCAGGCAAATGCGCTGGGACGCGTTGCTCGACGACGGGAAGGGCGAACTGCCGTTCGGGCGCCCGATCCGGTGGATCGTGTTCCTGTACGGGGGCCGAGTCGTCCCGTTCACCATTCTCCGCGCTGCGAACGCGCAGGGCGGACTGGTGCAGGACGTGCGATCAGGCGCCGTCACTTACGGGCACCGCTTCCTGGCCACGAGCGGGCGCGCCGGACGGGCGGTAAAAGTGAAGGGCTTCGACGATTACCGCAAGCGCCTGGCCGAGAACTTCGTCGTGCTCGAACGCAGTGAGCGGCATAGCCGCATCGCACGTGAACTGGACGTGGAGGCCAGGCGGCGTGGCGGACGCATCGCGACGGCGCTGGTCGGGCAATCCCTGCTTCAGGAGGTGCCTGACCTGGTCGAGTATCCCTTCGTGCTGTCGGGGCACTTTGCCGATGAATTTCTCTCGTTGCCAGAAGAAGTGCTGACCACGACGATGATTCACCATCAGCACTTTTTCCCGGTGCTGAGCGATCAAGGACGGCTGCTGCCCGTCTTCCTCGCCGTGCTGAACACCGAACCAGAGAAGACCGAAGTCGTCTCCCGCAATCTCGAGCGCGTTCTGACGGCGCGATTACGCGACGCGCGTTTCTTCTGGGACGCCGACCGGCACCAGCGGCTCGACGGCTTCGTGGAGCGCCTCGAGACCGTGCTGTTCCACAAGGTGCTGGGCAGCTATCGCGCCAAGGCCGAACGGGTCAGCCAGCTCGCCTCGTGGGTGTGCACGGAGG
>Ga0247829_10000374_pt1 | contig 16427 bp, 16 predicted proteins | sample 12C_Control_Day4_FD_207765 | JGI IMG/M metagenome (GOLD analysis project Ga0247829, IMG submission 207765) | Soil microbial communities from agricultural site in Penn Yan, New York, United States - 12C_Control_Day4 | ecosystem: Environmental > Terrestrial > Soil > Agricultural land | place... | reverse complement strand
GCCTGGGGGCCGAGGCGGGGGGTAACGAGCCGGGAGCGCTTCGGCCTACTCGCTGTAGGATATGCGCCGCATTGCGGGGGTGCGCAGCCAGGCGATGCGCTCGCACTTGGTCGTGGCGCAGTCGGCAGCGGCGGTGTCATTCGCGCGGGCGCCGGGGAGGCCGGTTTGCAGGAGCCCGAGGCCCAACCCGAGGAGGGCGCTGGCGAGCACGACATCGACGAGGCGCATGGCATTTCTCCAGTGTCTGTCATCTTCGGCGGCGTGGCCGCCCGTGTTGAAGCCACTTTCGCCGGAATCGCCCGCGGGCGCTGTTTCGACTGGAACACTGCCTGCGCTCGAGGTCGTCTGCCGCAGGCCGCGGCAGACGACGGCATCCCGGACGCCAGCTGCCGAGCCCAGGCTTGCGTTTACAAACGGTTGGGGAGGCTCGATTTCTGCCCTCGACACGAGGCCCGCGTCGCCTGCATGATCAGCCCAAGTCATGCGAGAGCAAGAGGTCGAGGTCATGGAGCCGCAGGCGATCGTCGAGTTGCTCGGAAAGACCGCCTTGTTCGGCACGCTGGCCGACGTGGACCGTGCAGCCATCGCCGGCCGCATGCGGCGCGTGCAGTTCGACGGCGACCAGATGATCTTCTCGCGCGGGGACCCCGGCCGCGACATCTACCTGGTGCTGGAGGGCCGCATCCGGCTGTCGATCCTCTCCAGCGACGGCCGTGAGCTGTCCTTCGCCCATGCGGGTCCCGGCAGCATCTTCGGCGAGATCGCCACCCTCGACGGAGGCGAGCGCACGGCGGGGGCCACCGCCATCTCCCGCGTCACGGCGATGGCGCTGCCGCAGCGGGCGATGATGGAGCTGATCGAGAACAATCCCAAGGTGGCGCTCGCCGCGATTCGCTTCCTCTGCACGCGGCTGCGGGAGACCGACCAGCGTCTGGAGGCGATCGCGCTGCACCGCATCGAGGTCAGGCTCGCCCGGCTGCTGCTCTCGGCGCTGAAGCTGCAGTCGCCGAGTGCGGAGGGCGAGGAGGTGCCGCTCGACCTCGGCATGTCGCAGGGCGAGCTGGCGCTGCTGATCGGCGCCAGCCGGCCCAAGGTCAACATCGCGCTGACCATGCTTGGGGACATGGGCGCGATCTCGCGCAAGGGCTCCAAGCTGCTGTGCAACACCGAGGTGTTGCAGGAAATCGCCGAGACGGAGTGATCGCTGCTCCCGGCACTGTTCAACGGTCCGGACCGATCCTAACCTGGGGAGAGTTCGAAGAGCCGATTCGGCGAAGCTGCATGAGGTAACTGCGGAGGATCGAACGATGACGTGGATGCGGCGAGCTTTCTCGGGTCTTCGTCGTCTCTTTATCGTGCTGGCGCTGATCCTGTGCCTGCCGGCCGCCTACGGCCTCATAACCTGGCTGTCCCTGGGCCGGGCGCCCCCGACGCAGGTCTACATCTTCCTCGCCGCCGGCCTTGGCGCCTATGTGCTTGCAACCTCGCTCGGGTGGATTTTCGTCGGCTTCAAGGGCGAGGACGACTCGAGCTGAGAGCAGCCGGGCGTATCAAACAAAAGAGTAGGGGGGAGTAGCATGCGCCTGCAGGACAAGGTCGCCATCGTCACCGGTGCGGCATCGGGCATGGGCGCCGCCACCGCGCGGCTGTTCGCGAGCGAGGGCGCCAAGGTCGTCGTCGCCGACATGCTGGAGGCGGAAGGCGAGGCCGTCGCGCAGTCCATCAAGTCGAACCGCGGCGAGGCGCGCTTCCAGCGCCTCGACGTCGCGAGCGAGAAGGACTGGGATGCGCTGGTCGCGGCAACGCTCGCCGCCTACGGCAGAATCGACATCCTCATCAACAATGCCGGCGTCAGCGGCAGCGATCCCGACCGCTTCAGCCTGGAGACCTGGGACCGGCAGATGAGCATCAATGCCAAGGGCGTGTTCCTCGGCATGCGCGCGGTGATCCCCGAGATGCAGAAGGCCAAGAGCGGGTCGATCGTCAACATCTCCTCGATCTCGGGCGTCGTCGGCCAGACCTTCGTGCACATGGGCTACAACGCGTCCAAGGGCGCGGTGCGCACCATGAGCAAGGCGGCGGCGGTGCAGTTCGCCCGCGACGGCATCCGCGTCAACTCGGTGCATCCCGGGCTGATGCCGGCGATGCGCACGTCCAAGCTCTCGGCCGATCCCACGATCCGGGCGGGCATGCTCAAGGCCATCCCGATGCGGCGGGAGGGCCGCATCGAGGAGGTGGCCAACGCCAACCTGTTCCTCGCCTCCGACGAGGCCTCCTACATCACGGGCATAGAGGTGCCCGTCGACGGCGGCTACCTGGCGATGTAGCTCAAATGTAGACCGCCTGCATGCCGCCTGCCGGATAGCGGGTGCCGGCCGCGGCGCCGGCGGGCACGGCGGCGGAGATGCGCGCTACCTCCTCGGGCGTCAGAGCGACATCGAGCGCACGCAGATTCTCCTCCAGCCGCTTCACGTAGCGCGTGCCGGGAATGGCAACGACGTCGGGTCCCTGCGCCAGGAGCCAGGCCAGGGTCAGCTGGGCCGGCGTGCAGCCCTTGTCCCTGGCGAAGGCTTCGATCTTCGCCACCAGCTCGCGGTTGCGGGCAAAATTTTCGGCCTGGAAGCGGGGGTGGGCCGAGCGACGTCCATCGACATCCGCCAGCGATTGAATGGCTCCGGTCAAGAATCCGCGTCCCAGCGGCGAATAGGCGACGAAGCCGATGCCGAGCTGCCGGGTGGTCTCGCGCGTCTCCTCGGCCTCCTTGCGATAGAGCAGGGAGTATTCGGTCTGCACCGCCGAGATCGGGTGAACCTTGTGGGCGCGGCGGACGGTGCTCGGATGGGCCTCCGACAGCCCGAGGAAGCGCACCTTGCCCTGCTCCACGAGGCGGGCCATGGCGCCGACCGTCTCCTCGATGGGCACGTTGGGATCGACACGATGCTGGTAGTAGAGGTCGATGACGTCCACCCCCAGCCGCTTCAGGCTCGCCTCGCACGCCTGCATGACGTATTGGGGGCTGCCGTCGACGCCGGTGGCTCCCCCCTCGCGTCGGACATTGCCGAACTTCGTCGCCAGCACCACCCGATCGCGACGACCCTTGATGGCACGGCCGAGCAGCTCCTCGTTGTGGCCCCAGCCGTAGAAGTCGGATGAGTCGAGGTGGTCGACGCCCAGATCGATGGCGCCGCGGATCAGGTCCTCCGACTGGGCGTCGTCGGCAGTGCCGTAGACGCCCGACAAGCCCATGCAGCCGAGACCGACCGTGGAGACGGCGAGGCCCTGCGTGCCGAGCTTGCGATGCGCGATCTTTTCCATCTGTGTTGCTATCCTTGCTGCGGAAGCGTTATCGCGGCCGAAGACGCTACCCCTACGACTTGAGCAGCCCGCGCAGGAACTCGGCGCGCTTCGTGGCGGCGTCGAGCAGCAGGTTGTGGTCGGCGCCGGCGAGGATCAGGCGGGCGCCCATGCCGATGTAGCGGCTCGCCACCTCCTGGTCGTAGACGCCGCCCATGCCGAGCACCTTCTTGTGTCGCCGGCAGGCGTCGGCGACCTTCTGGTAGGCCGTGCCGATGCGCTCGTGGCCGACCTGGCCGGCGATGCCCATCTCCAGCGCCAGGTCGTTGGTGCCGATCAGAAGCGCGTCGATGCCTTCGAGGGCCGCAATTCTGTCCGCGTTCTCCACCGCCTGCGGCGTCTCGATCATGGGGATCACGAGGATCTCGGCGTTGAGCGTCCTCTGCAGCTCGGCCGCGCCCGGCGGCCGGAAGCCGAACTGCGCCGGAGGGCCGCCGGAGCTGCGATGCCCCATAGGGCTGAAGCGGAACGCGTCGACCAGGCGCTTGGCCTGCTCGACCGTGTCGACATGGGGCACGACGATGCCGAGCGCCCCGTTGTCGAGCGCGCGCGTGCCTTCGTCGATGGCGTCGGCGCACACCCGGACGATGGGCGCGATGCCGTTGGGGAGCGCCGCGAGGCAGATCTGCGAGATCTCCTGCGTCGTGATCACGCCGTGCTCGGAATCGATGAACAGCCAGTCGTAGCCGGCGGCCTTCGCCAGCATCGGCACGGCCGCGCCGCGCAACTGGTGCACGCCGAAGCCGAGCGACATCGCTCCGCCCCGGATCTTCTTCAGGACGTCGCTACACAGCACGGGCATCTTGTCTCCCCAATCTCGCTCAAGGGCTCATCGATAGCACCGGCGGGCTGCGACCGAAAGTAGGGCGCAATAAGCGCAGCGCATTGCGCCGCTGCGAGGCCTACGCGGCGCAATACGCCCCCGATCAAGTCGGGGGCTATTGCGCCCTACCAACAACGGGGCGAGGATGCGCCCCATCTGAAGCGAACAGAAAACTCGGGGCAGCCATGCTGAAGGTTTGGGGACGCGTCAACTCGATCAACGTGCAGAAGGTGCTGTGGGCGCTCGAGGAGCTGAAGGTGCCCTACGAGCGCGTCGAGGCCGGCATGGCGTTCGGCGTCGTCAACGAGCCCTTCTACAAGAAGATGAACCCCAACAGCCGCGTGCCCACCATCGAGGACGACGGGTTCGTGCTGTGGGAGTCCAACGCCATCGTCCGCTACCTGGCGGCCAAGCACGGCATGGGCACGCTATGCCCGACCGACCTCAAGCAGCGGGCCGACTCCGACCGGTGGATGGACTGGACCTCGAACCATCTCAATCCGCCGATCACACCTGTATTCTGGGGCCTCATCCGCTCCCCGCCGGAGACGCGCGACATGAAGCTGATCGCGTCGGAAGCCGAGAAGGTCGGCCAGCAGCTGCAGGTGCTGGAGCAGGGCCTCGAGGGCAAGGACTACGCCGCGGGCAAGGCCTTCACGATGGGCGATATCGTCGTCGGCGTGTTCGTCTGGCGCTGGTATGCGCTGCCCGTGCAGCACCCGAAGATGCCCCGCATCGAAGCCTACCACGAGCGCCTGAAGCAGCGTCCCGCCTTCCAGAAGCACGTCGCCAAGCCGCTGACCTGAAGGCCGCGGAGGCTACGCCTGGGCGGCGTCATTTGCTCGGGCACGCGGCTCCGGTCTTGACCCAGGCCTCGACGAGCGCGCCGGCCTCCGCCTGCGTGCCGGGAGCCGGGGTGCGGCCGAACCCCGGCTTCCAGGCCCAGCCGACCAGCGTGTCGGTGCCGATGTGATGGATCAGCTCCTCGACCTTGCGGCCGCCGTTGCGCGCAGGGTCCTTGATCTGCCGGCAGATCTCGCCGAGCGTCTTGCCCTCCCACGCCATCTCGCGCGGGGCCAGGTGCCACTCGGAGTTGCCGGGCATGCGGCCGGGCTCGAAGTTCGCCTGCTGGTGGCAGGTCTGACAACGCAGGGCTTCGCGTCCATGCCCGTCCGGACCGCGTGCGACCGGCGGCTGGTGCAGCCGGCCCTCGTCGCCCTGGCGCGGGCGGTCGCCGGCCGGATGACAGTTGACGCAGCGCGGGTGGGTCAGGACCTTGCCGAGCTCCGTGAAGATTGCCGCCGACCGCGCCTCGGCGTCGGCGATCCCCTCGAAGCTCTCCGGCGGCACGAGCTTGGTCTGGTCGACGGTCCCCGCGTAGGCCGCGAGCACGCTCGCGGCGAGCGCCGCGACCAGCACGAAAAACTTCACCCGCATCGCGCCCGTCCTCCTACACGAGATAGCGCTTGGGATCGGCGAGGATCACGTCGCGCACGGCCTCGTGATACTTGACGTAGCCGGTGCAGCGGCACAGATGGCCGTCGAGCGCCTCGGCGATGGTGGTCTCGAGGTCGACGCGCGCCACCGGCTTCCTGGCAAGCCGCTCCAGAAGGACCTGGCCCTCGTTGAGGAAGCCGGCGGTGCAATAGCCGCACTGGAACGCGAAGTGCTCGATGAAGGCCTTCTGCAGGGCCGAGAGCTCGTTGCCCCTGGCGTGACCTTCGACGGTGCGGATCGCCTTGCCGTTGAAATTTGCCGCCGCGACCACGCACGTCGGGCTGGTGGTGCTGGTCCCGTCGGGGTTGTCGACGATGATGGCGCAGCTCAGGCATTGGGCGGCGCCGCAGCCGAACTTGGTGCCGGTGAGCCCCAGGTATTCGCGCAGGAAGTCGTTCATCGACAGCTCGTCGCGCACCTCGGTTGGACCGTAGGCGCGGCCGTTGATGGTCAATGCCAGCGTTGTCACGCGAGCGCTCCTTTGAGGATCTTCTGGGTTACCGGCAGGGACTGGAAGCGATGGCCCGTGGCGTCGAAGATGGCGTTGAGGAGCGCGGGGACGACGGGGATCATCACCACCTCCGCCATTCCCTTTGGTGGCTCGTCGGGCGTCAATGGCGGCAGCATCTCGATCTCGAGGTCGCGCAGCGGCAGGTCGGAGCCGCGCGCGATCAGGTACTGGCCGAGGTTCCACTGCCCGTTGCCGGGCCCGCCCTCGTAGGGCGGCAGCGACTCGAGGAGCGCGTAGCCGACGCCCATGGCGAAGCCGCCCTGCGCCTGCCCGCGCACGACCTCCGGCACGAGCGTGCGGCCGCATTCGAGCACGCTGTAGGCCTTGGCAATGTTGAGAGCGCCGCTGGCGCGCTCGATCTCGACGCGCACCAGCGTGCCGCACAGCGAGGTGTAGGTGGTGCCGATGCGGTTGTTGTCGGTCGGCGGGAAGGCGACGCTTGAGCGATCGAGGCGCTGGAATTTGCCATCCCCGCGACGCACGGCCAGCGCATCGATGTCGGCGGTCCAGCTGACGCCCGCGACCTGGAAACGTGCGCGCGACCAGGCCCAGCGCGAGAAGGCGTGCGTGGAGGCGCCCGTCACGAGATTGCGGGAATGCGCAGTCGCCGCGAGCCTCGCAAGCGGCAGCGGCGCGAGGTCCGGCATGGTCAGGTGCCCGTCCTTCCAGGCTGCCGTCTCCCACTGTTTCGCTCTGGGGTCGGTGGCCGGGATGCGCCACAGCTCGAGCGCCGCCGGCCACAGCCCGAACCTGAGGATGACGCGGGCGGCCTCGGCGGCCGCTTGCGTGCCGACGTGGGCTCCGATCGACGCCGTGGTGACCGTGCTGAGGGACGGCACCCAACGTGGGTTGCGCGCGGCGGCGTCCTGCGTCTTCTGGTCCATCGTATAGGGATCGCCCGATGTGACGAGCGCCAGCTCGTCGAAGGCGTCGATTTGCGCCAGCGTGATCTCGTCGGCTACGGCGCCGAGATGGAGCGCGACACGGTTGGCGACCGCCGTGCCCACGGCCGTGCCCATCTCGACATGGTCGCAGTGGATGGAGATGCGGCCCTCGCGGTCGATCTCGATCTTGCCGAACGAGCAGTCGGCTCCCGAGCCGTAATCCTTTGTGACGCAGGCGACCCCCGTGCCGACGAGCTTGCCGCCTTGCGCACCGAGCGCCTTCTCCTGCGCCCGGTCTCGCCAGATCGGGTGCTTCTCGAGCTTGTCGAGGATCTCGGGCGTGCGGACGGATACGGTGTAGGGATTGCCAGTCATGGTGCGGCCATTGGGGCCGAGCGCGTTGCGGCGCCGGAACTCGATCGGGTCGAGCGAGAGTGCAGCTGAGGTCTCGTCGATCAGCACCTCCAGCGCCGTCATCGTCTGCAAGGTGCCATAGCCGCGCATGGAGCCCGCGGTCACGCCACGCGAGTGCAGCGCCACGGTGGTAACGTCGAGCTTGGGCACGTCGTAGATGCCGATGGCGGCGGCCGCGGCCACAGTGGCGACGTTGGGCGAATAGTTGGCAAGTCCGCCGCCATCCAGGACATGATCGGCGGCGAAGGCGCGGATCTTGCCCGTCGTGCGGTCAACGCCGATCTGCGAGCGCATTTTGAAGGCGTGACGCTTGATGCCGCCCTGGAACTGCTGATAGCGGTCGTGGGCGAGGCGCACCGGCCGGCCAGGGAAGAACATCCCCGCCAATGCAAGGTAGAGCATGAAAGGCGTGTGGTCGCGCCCGCCGAAGCCGCCGCCCATGTAGGCGAAGTGCGAGTTGATGCGGGCAGGCTTGAAGGGAGCACGGGCTTTGCCGAGCATGAAGGCGACGGCCTCGGCCGCGTCGTAAGGCGACTGCACGCCGAGCACGAGCTCGAGCTTGCTGCTGTCGCCGCTGAACCAGGCGAGGCCGGCTTCGGGCTCCAGGAACATCGGGTCGACCGACTGCGTCTCGAACTCGCGATCGAGCACCAGGAGCGTGGGGTCCTTGGCGGCGAGCTCAGCCCGGATCTGCTCGCCGTAGACGGCGCCCTTGGCGTAGTTGGCCGGCGTCTGCCTGGCGAGCGGCGACCACACCGGAAGCGCCGAATCCTGGATGCGCGCGGGACTGATCCAGCCTGCCTGGATCGGCGAATAGACGTCGGGTGCGTCGGGCGTCGGGCCCGCCACGCGCGTGAAGCGGAAGGCACCGTAGTTGGGACCCACGATGGGGCCGGTCTCCTCGCCGAACCTCACGAAGGTCCCGTCGCGCAAGGCGAGCCGCGCCTGATCGAACGCATCGAAATGCTCGAAGATCAGCAGCGCCACCGGCTGGCCGAGATAGAGCGGCGTCTTGCCGATGGGGCAGAGGAGGTCGCCGGCGTAGAACGCGGGCACGCGGGTGCCGATCCTCGCAAGATCGTCGGCCGTCACCACCACAGCGGGCTCGAGCGCGCCTTTCAGGCGTCCGAGGTCCATGCCCGTGTAGACGTGCGTCGCATCGGGCGCGCGGACGAGAATCGCGTGCGAGGTCGTCGCCGGCCAGCCCGGCATGTCGGCGGCGCGAAAGTCGGACGCGTACAGCTTGGCCCCGGTGACCTTGGCGACGCCGTCGATACGTCCCACGCCGGTTGCCGCCGGGTTCCAGCGCTGCCGGCCGGGGAGCGTCTGGCGCGCCGCGAAGGAGGGCTCCTCGGCCAGCGCCAGGCGCGACAGGCTGAGCGCGATGCCGCTCGCCGTCACCCACTGGACGAACTCGCGTCGCGAAGGCTGCATGCCATCTCTCCGTCGCGGCGAGATCGAAGCCGCACGAGCAAGGGCGCAATCGGGCGCCGGGGCACAGACGCTCGCCCCGAATGATTAGCTGAGGCTTTCAGTAGTCGGCGAATTGTGGGTCCGGGCGCCCGTTAATTCCGCACGGTTGAGAAAGGATGAACTCGGAAAGGCGCGCGCCGCCGCTGCGCGCGCGAAAGTCGCTCGCATTCGTCGCGTCTTGCCAAGCGCGCGCTAACCACACCCCGAGCTCGCCCGCTAGAGGATCGCCGGGCTCGGCGATCGGCGCCAGGGTTTGTTAAGGCGTTTGGCGAGGAGATGGGCTGACGCACGCGAAGAGGATTGCCATGCGCACATGCTTCCCCCTGACACGCACCGCCTCCGCTACCGCTCTTTCGTTGCTGGCGTTCGCCGCGGTCGCGCCGGCCAACGCCGATAACCTCGCCGCGAAGGGCGCCAACGGCCTGCCGGCCTACATGGAGCCGATCTCCGGGCGCACGTCGTCGAGCCCCGCCGAGGTCGCGACCAGGGACATGCTGGCGCTCAACACCGGCATGTTCGAGCTCTACGACGCCGCCGCCAAGATCTTCCAGAAGAACATCCTGAGCAAGCATCCCGTCATCCTCGGCCTGTTCACCGGCTCCGGCGGGCGTTTCATCCTCTATCGCCCGAACATGCCGCCGCTCGAGGCGCCGTCGCTGCCCATGGCCTACCAGCTGCTGAAATCGGTGAGCCACAGCACGATGGCGTTGAGCCAGGTGGTCGGGCCCTACCTCGACAATCCCTCCGACCAATCCTGGCGTGCGCCGATGCTCGCCTACCGCAGCCGCATGCAGTCGGCGCTCGACGGCCTCGATGCGACGCCCATGCCGGCGGAATGGCGGGAGAACAACCGCACCGTGCTCAAGAACAACCTCGCGTTCATGGACGAGTGCCTGGCGAAGGGCTCGATCTCGTTTGCGACGCTGGAAGCGTTCGCCAAGAAGCAGGGTCCATTCCTTGCCCACAACGTCACGTGGGCGGCCCAGGCCCAGGTCTCGCATTGGATGAACGTGCTGGCGGAGTGGAAGGCCATGCTCGGCGCCGATTGGGAGAAGACCTACGCGGCCAGCAACACGATCTACGTGACGCGCCAGAACAATGTCCTGTTCAGCGTGCTCGCCCAGTTCTTCGGGCCCGACGCGATCAACAACCGGCTGATCCTGATCGAGACGGTCTCCTTCACCACCACGCCGGCCGACCTGCTGCAGTCCCTGACGCGCATCATCGCCGACCGGTCGGTCGGGTCGCTGTTCTTCGGCAACTACCACCTGATGGACTACGAGCTGATGGGCGGCGACGCGCGCGCCGCCATCATCGCCGAGAGCGCCAAGCGCGGCACGAAGGCGTTCCTGCCTCCGCCCGTGCCGTTCGGCTCCAAGCAATGGCCGACGCTGGTGACGCCGGGGCCCGGCCCCACCTCCATCTCCGAGCTGAAGTGAGCCCTGGGCCTCCGGGCCGCCTCAGCGTGCGCCGGCGCCGAGGTAGGCGACCGCCTCGATCTCGACCTTGAGGCCAGGGTCGGCCAGCGCCCTGACCTCGACCAGCGTGCTCGCCGGGAAGTTGCCGGTGAAGAACTCGCGCCGCGCGCGCCAGACCTGCTCGCGGTTCCTGATGTCGGTGACGAAGATCGTGACCTTGACGACGTCGGCCATGGCGCCGCCGGCCGCCTCCAGCAGGTTGCGGATCTTGGTGAAGATCACCTTGGATTGCTCGTACTCGCCGCCCGCGACCAGCGAGCCGTCAGCTTCGCGGGCCACCATGCCCGCCACATAGGCGATGCCGTTGACGACGAGGCAGTTCGACCAGGTGCCGGCCTGCGGCTCCTGCACGTGCGGGCTGATCGCGCGCGTGAACTTGGGCGTGGATGCGGCCATGGTCGTTCTCCTCCTCAATGGGCTGCGGACAGCTTCAGGAACTTGAGCGCGGCGGCGGCCGACGAGGGCACCAGCCGCGGCAGAAAGGCCGGCAGGTCGCGCTGCTCGACGATGAGCAGGCTGCCCTCGGTGACGTTGAGCGCATCAACCGGGATATCGCGCGCGAGGAAATGCTCGCCCCTGAGCTGGTGGCCGTCGGGGGCGATCGCCTCGTAGGGTCCGAGCCGCTCGAATCGCTCGGGTGCGAGGAGGTAGCCGATCTCCTCGTGGATCTCGCGGCTCACGCACTCGGCAAATGACTCGCCGGGCTCCCGGTGGCCGCCGAACAGGCCGATGCCGCCGGGGTTGCGGATGGTTGGGATGTTGTCGCGCTGCTGGAACAGCAGCCGGCCGCAGGTGCCGACCAGCATGGCGGAGGCGAACTCGACGAGGTTGGGCGTGCCCATGGCCGCTACACGACCGACCTGAAGCGCGCGATGCAGGTGTCGAGAACCTCCTCGGCGGGCCTCGCCCACCACGTATCGGAGAAGATCTCGACCTCCACCGGGCCGGTGTAGCCCGCCGCCTCGACCAGGCCACGCACCTTCTTCAGCTCCACGATGCCGTCGCCCATCATGCCGCGGTCGTTGAGGAGATCGCGGGTCGGCACCAGCCAATCGCAGACGTGATAGCCGAGCAGGCGCTTGGCGCCGGCGCGAGCGATTCCAACGGCGAGCTTGGGGTCCCACCAGGTATGGTAGACGTCGACCGCGACGCCGAGCGCTCCGGTCTGCGCCGGGTCAAGCGCATCGCAGATGTCGAGCGCGTGCTCCAGCGTGTTGATGCAGGCGCGGTCGGCGCCCTGCATGGGGTGCAGCGGCTCGATGGCAAGCGGCATGCCGACGCTCCTGGCATATTCCAACGTGGCGGCGATGCCGTCGAACACCTGGGCGCGGGCGAGGCCGATATCCTTGTGGGCCGGCTTGCCCGTCAGCGCACCGGGCAGCGCGCCCACCACCAGCACCAGGCACGGCGCCCCTATCGCCTTGGCCTCGTCGACGGCCTTGCGGTTGTCCTCGAGCGCGGCGCGCAAGCCGGCGGCATAGGCAGCGGGAAAGAAGCCGCCGCGGCAGTAGCCGGAGACGCCGATGCCGGTCTCCCTGATCTGGCGTGCCGTCGCATCGAGACCGGCTGCCTGCACCTGATCGCGCCACGGACAGACGGCGCCGATGCCGCGCCGCGCGCAGGCCTCGATGATGGCAGGCAGGGCGAGCTGCTTGCGCACCGTCGCCGTATTCATCGACAGGAGCGAGAGATCGCCCTCGAGCGCGCGCATCAGGCGATCCCGTGCACAGCCAGCACCGCGCTCATGCGGGCCCGCGCGAGATCGGGATCGCGCAGCAGGCCGGCGCGGTCGGCGAGGCGGAACAGCTCCGCAAGGTGCGGGAGCGAGCGGGCGCTCTGCTGGCCGCCGACCATGACGAAGTGGTCCTGCAGGCCGTTGAGATAGGCCATGAACACGACGCCGGTCTTGTAGAAGCGGGTGGGCGCCTTGAAGATGTGACGCGAGAGGGGGACCGTCGGCGCCAGGATGTCGTCGAAGCGGCGCCGGTCGCCGGCTGCGAGCGCCGTGAGCGCGGCAGAGGCGGCAGGCGCGATGGCGTCGAAGATGCCGAGCAGCGCATCGCTGTAGCCCTGCTCGTCACCGGCGATCAGCTCCGCGTAGTTGAAGTCGTCGCCGGTATACATGCGCACGCCCTTGGCGAGCTGGCGGCGCATGACGATCTCCTTGTCCTTGTCGAGCAGCGAGATCTTGACGCCGTCGACCTTGGCGGCATGTGCGTTGATGACCGCGACGGCGGTCTTCATCGCCGCCATGTGGTCGGAGCCGCCCCAGTAGCCGGCGAGCGCGGGGTCGAACATCTCGCCCAGCCAATGGATGATCACGGGCTCGCGGGCCTGGCCGAGCACCCGGTCATAGACGCGCTCGTAGTCGGCCGGCGACTTCGCGACGCGGGCCAGCGCCCGGCTCGCCATCACGATCAGGCGGCCGCCGGCCTTCTCGATTGCCGCCATCTGCTCCTCGTAGGCGCGGATCACCTCGTCGATGGAGCGCACGCTGGCGGGGTCGAGATGATCGGTGCCGCAGCCCGAGAAGATGAGGGCGGGACGGCCGTTCCTCGCCTCCCAGGCCTTGCCGGCCTTGCCGGCGCGGGTGATGAGCTCGAGCGAGGTCGGCCAGTCGAGGCCCATGCCGCGTTGCGCGGTGTCCATGGCCTCCGCCACACCGAGGCCGAGGTCCCAGAGATAGTCGCGGTAGCGCAGCGTCGCGTCCCAGTCGACCGCGCAGTCGAGCCAGGGATCGTTGGCGGCGCGCGCGTTGGCCACCACGTGCGCCGCCGAGAATGCGACGCGGTTGAAGGCGCCTTTGGCCTTGTCGGGATAGGCGCGCGGCTCGGACAGCATGAAGGTCTCGAGCCTGCCGGCGTCCGTGGGCAAATTGATCTTGAGGGAGGAGAGGATGGGTGCGTTCATCGTCCTTGTCCGTGTCCTCGATGCGAGAGATCGGCGGCGTGCTCGACCCGATTTGCGAGGGCCGCGCGGGTGCCTGGTTATGAGACCGTGTATTCATAGGGGATCAGCCGTGTCTTGTCTTGCCGGCGCGCGCTGGTTGCCGTTTCCAGGGCGGTCCTCTCTTTTTCCGAATTGTCTCGGCGCGAGCGTGTCATGAAAAGTTTGTGGCGCCGGCGCACAACCTGCCGACCGCATGACGGCCTCGAATCGGCTGCGCGCGGCATTGCGGTGGGGGCTCGCGGGGAATCGCGCTAGCCAAGCCTGGGGATCGGCGGTATCTGCTGATCCGGAGCGCTACGGGCTTTTCACAACCAAGGGTGGCAGGTAGTCTCTGCTGTTGGCTGACGCCCAGGTTGCTGAAACGGCAGCAGAGACAGCGGAATGCTAGCCTCTCGGAGGGTGAGTGCGTTTCGTTCTTAGGCAGTGGGCGGTTGGCAGGCTGCGCGCCGTAGCACCCGCGCTGCTGCGCCTCGGCCGGTACACCAAGCGCTTCATCCTGGTCGTCGTCGATCTCGTTATCCTGAATGCGGCCATGTGGCTCGCGTTCTCGCTGCGCCTCGGCGAGCCGTTCGCTCCGGCCACGCTCGAGCTGTTCCTCATCTGCCTGGCCGCTCCGCTGATCAGCGTCGCCACGTTCTTCCAGCTCGGCCTCTACCGCCTGGTCACGCGCTACATCAGCGGGCGCGTCGAGGTGGTGATGCCGGCGGCGGTGGCCCTTTCGAGCCTGCTGTGGGCGCTGATCGTGCTGCTCTCCGGCGTGCCGGGCGTGCCGCGCTCGGTGGTGCTCCTCTATCCGATCCTGGCGACGCTGGGCGTCTGGGGCAGCCGGCGGCTCGCGGGCTGGCTTCTGACCCAGGCCCAGGTGGAGCTGCCGTCCTGGAGCACGGGCGGCGCGCGCAGCGTGCTGATCTACGGCGCCGGCAAAACCGGCGTGCAGCTGGTGGATGCCCTGCGCACTGCCGGCAATTATGTCGTCGTGGGGTTCGTCGACCCCAACCCGACGATCTGGGGCCAGTACATTGCCGGCCTGAAGGTCTACCGCCCGGAGCGCATGGCCGGAGTGATCGCGCGCCACGAGGTCGAGGAGGTGCTGCTGGCGTTTCCGAGCGCGCGCGCCCGCGAGCGGCAGGCAGCTCTGCGCCAGCTCGAGCAGCTGAAGGTGAGCGTGCGCACGCTGCCGGGGATGGAGGACCTGGCATCTGGGCGCGTCACCGTGAGCGACCTGCGCCCGGTCGATGCGGAGGACCTGTTGGGCCGCGAGCCCGTGTCGCCGAACCTCGAGCTGCTTACCCGCAACATCAAGGCCAAGTCGGTGCTGGTGACGGGTGCCGGCGGATCGATCGGCTCGGAGCTGGTGCGCCAGATCCTGCGCCAGGCCCCGCGCCGGCTCGTGCTGCTGGATGCGGCCGAGCCTCCGCTCTACGAGATCGAGCAGGAGGTAGAGGAGCAGCTGGCGCGCCTGCGCAACGAGGCGCAGGGCCCCATCGAGGAGCCGGAGGTGGCGGCGGTGCTGGGCTCCGTCGGCAACGAGCGCCTGGTATCCGGCGTCCTGCGCAAGTACGAGATCGACACGATCTATCATGCGGCCGCCTACAAGCACGTGCCGATCGTCGAGCACAATGCGGTTGCCGGCCTCGAGAACAACACCTTCGGCACGGCCACCGTGGCGGAAGCCGCGGAGCGCGCGGGCGTGGAGCGGTTCGTGCTCATATCGACCGACAAGGCGGTGCGGCCCACCAGCATCATGGGCGCCAGCAAGCGGCTCGCGGAGATGATCCTGCAGGCTCGCGCGGCGGAGGGCAAAGGGCGCACCGTTTTCACGATGGTGCGGTTCGGCAATGTGCTCGACAGCTCGGGCTCGGTGGTGCGCCGCTTCCGCCAGCAGATCCAGGCCGGCGGACCCGTCACCGTCACCCACCCCGAGATCATCCGCTATTTCATGTCGATCCCCGAGGCGGCGGCGCTCGTCATCCAGGCAGGCGCCATGGCCACGGGCGGCGACGTGTTCGTGCTCGACATGGGCGAGCCGGTGAAGATCGACGACCTCGCCAGGTCGATGATCCGGCTGATGGGCCAGGAGGTGCGCGACGCGCAGCACCCCGAGGGCAACATCGCCATCACCTACACGGGCCTGCGTCCCGGCGAGAAGCTCTACGAGGAGCTGCTGATCGGCGAGAACGCCAAGCCGACCGATCACCCCCGCATCCTCAAGAGCCACGAGCCGTTGCTGCCGGCGGCGGAGCTTGCCCGCGAGCTCGAGGCGCTGCGCGCGGCGATGGACGCGGGCGACGCGGAGGCCATTCACAGGACGCTGGTGCGCACGGCGGAGGGGTATCGGCCCGAGCGGGTCGAGCCGCTGGCAGACGCGGCGGAGTAGGCGACCCGATTACGCCGGGGGTGGGACGGCAAAGCTGCGCGGGGCTTCGCCGCGCTGGTGGATTTCCCACATGGTCGTGAAGGCCGCCTCGATATCGCGGGCGAGGCGCGGGGTGTCGAACAGGCGTGCGGTCGAGCGGCCGGTCTCGAGCCTCGCCTTGATCTCGGCCAGCGTCGCCGGCTCGCGGGCGAGCCGCAGCGCCATCTGCTCGTAGTCCTCGAGGCTGCGGCACACCAGCTCGGGCGTCCCGACGGCTTGGAGCAGGCTGGCGGCGACGCGGGCGGCGAAGCTCTTGCCCGGGCAGGTCAGCACCGGCGTCGCCATCCACAGGGCGTCGCTGGCCGTGGTGTGGGCGTTGTAGGGGAGCGTATCGAGGAACAGGTCGGCCAGGCGATGGCGGGCCAGATGCGCCTCGGGCTCGGCACGCGGCGCGAAGATCAGCCGCTCCGGTGCAACGCCGCGCTGGGCCGCTGCACGGCGGAGGTTGCGGCTTGCGGCCTCGTTGTCGTCGATCAACCAGAGCACGCTGCCGGGCGTGTCGCGCAGGAGCCGCATCCAGATGTCGAACACGGGCGCGGTGATCTTCCAGCTGTTGTTGAACGAGCAGAACACGAAGCCGGTGTCGGGAAGGCCGTTCGCCGCGCGCGAGGGGGGGCGCGGTCGGGAC
>Ga0247829_10000373_pt1 | contig 16428 bp, 14 predicted proteins | sample 12C_Control_Day4_FD_207765 | JGI IMG/M metagenome (GOLD analysis project Ga0247829, IMG submission 207765) | Soil microbial communities from agricultural site in Penn Yan, New York, United States - 12C_Control_Day4 | ecosystem: Environmental > Terrestrial > Soil > Agricultural land | place... | reverse complement strand
TCCGCACGCTGTGGTCGGATGCGAAATGGATCGAAGGCTCGATGGGCCGCGTCAAGGAAACGATCTTCGAGGGCGCGATGCTCACGATCCTGATCGTGTTCCTGTTCCTGCATTCGTGGCGCTCGACCGTGATCACCGGCCTGACGCTGCCGATCTCGGCGATCGCGACCTTCATCGCGCTGCATGCGTTCGGCTTCTCGCTCAACTTCATGACGCTGATGGCGCTGTCGCTGTGCATCGGCCTGCTGATCGACGACGCAATCGTCGTGCGCGAGAACATCGTGCGCCATTCGAACATGGGCAAGAGCCATCGCGCCGCGGCGTTGCACGGCACGCAGGAGATCGGTGTCGCCGTGATGGCGACGACGTTCGCGATCCTGGCCGTGTTCATCCCGGTCGCGTTCATGAGCGGCGTCATCGGCCGCTTCTTCCTGCAGTTCGGTATCACGGTCGCCGTCGCGGTGCTGGTGTCGCTGTTCGTCAGCTTCACGCTCGATCCGATGCTGTCGTCGATCTGGCCGGATCCGTCCGAGGGTCGGTTCCGTCGCCTGCCGTGGCTCGGCCGAGTGATGGAACGCGTCGAGCGAGTGGTCGAGGGCGCCCATGTCGTTTACGACCGGGTGCTGCATTGGACGCTGAGCGGACGGCGCTACGCGCGCTTCTTCAGCCCGCGCGTGATCCTGCTCGGCGTGGCCGGGCTGACGTTCCTGGGCAGCTTCATGCTCGTGCCGCTGATCGGCACGGAGTTCGTGCCGCAGCAGGACGAAGGCATGGTGTCGATGCGGCTGAACACGCCTATAGGCTCGAGCCTGCAATACACGGATGCCAAGATCCGCGACGCCGAGGCGGCGATCCGCGAGATCAAGGGCGTCGATGCGATCGTCACGACCGTCGGCACCGACGAGGGCAAGAACTACGCGCGCCTCACCGTCGTGCTCGCCGATCGCGAAAAGACCAAGCGTCCGCCGCAGACCGAATACGAGAACCTGATCCGCGAGCGCCTGACCCGCATGGCCGGGCTCACGGTCTCGATCAACCAGAACAATCGCCCGGTCTCGATCTCGCTGCTCGGCCCCGACAGCAGCAAGCTGACCGAGCTGTCGCAGGACCTGATGGCGCAGCTCGCGAAGGTTCCGGGCATCGCCGACCTCGAGAGCAGCGAGAAGGGCGCGAACCCGACGATCGCGGTGCGCATCAACAACGAGCTCGCCAGCGACCTCGGGCTCACGACCGCTGCCATCGGCAATGCGCTGCGGCCGCTGATTGCCGGCGACGACATCAGCACCTGGCTCGGCCCGGACGGCCAGGACTACGACGTGATCGTGCAGCTGCCGAAGAATCACCGCGAAATCGCCGCCGACCTGGGCGACCTGTACGTGGCCAGCTCGCGCCTCGACGCGAACGGCTCGCCGCTCCTCGTGCCGCTGCGCCAGGTTGCGGAGTTCGTCGAAACCGGCAGTCCGCAGCAGATCAAGCGCCTCAATCTCCAGCGCCGCATCTCGATCTACGCGAACGCTTACGGCCGCCCGTCGGGCGACGTCGGCTCGGACGCGGAGAAAGTGGTCGAGTCCATGAAGCTGCCGCCGGGCTATCGCTTCGACCTCAGCGGCGGTCAGCAGGAGATGAACGAGACCTTCAGCGCCGCGCTCGCCGCGCTCGGCCTCGCCGTGATCTTCATCTATCTGGTGCTCGCTTCGCAGTTCGGCAGCTTCATGCAGCCGATCGCGATCATGGTCTCGCTGCCGCTGTCGCTCATCGGCGTGCTGCTGGCGCTGCTGATCACCGGCACGACGCTCAACATCTTCTCGATCATCGGCTTCATCATGCTGATGGGCCTGGTGACGAAGAACGCCATCCTGCTGGTCGACTTCACGAACCAGGCGCTGCGCAACGGGCGGAGCCTGCACGAGGCGATCCGCGAAGCAGGCCAGGTGCGCCTGCGCCCGATCCTGATGACGACCATGGCGATGATCTTCGGCATGCTGCCGATGGCGATAGGTGTGGGGCAGGGCGGCGAAATGCTCGCGCCGATGGGACGCGCCGTCATCGGCGGTGTCATCACTTCGACGGTTCTGACGCTGCTCATCGTGCCGGTGCTGTACACATACCTGCACCGCCTCGCCGAGCGCACCAAGGCGTTCTGGCACCGCAAGTCCGCCAAATCCGAACCCGTCGGCCAGACTACTCCGCTGTAGTCGGGCTTCCGCCCGACTCTTCCCTACGAGAGCGAGACACCAAGAAGCCTGCCGACGCCGAAAGTCACCGCGGCGGCGAGGCATCCGAACGCAACCTGGCGCAATGCCGAGTAAGCAGCGCTGCGTCCGTTGAACAGCGACGTCAGCATCCCGATCGCTGCGAGCACCAGCGCGCTCAGCGCCGCGCTCACGATGATCGACACCGTGCCGCTGCTCCACAGGTACGGCAGGATCGGAAACACTGCGCCGATGGCGAACAGCGCGAACGAAGTGCCCGCTGCCGTCCACGGATTGCCGCCGAGCTCGGCAGGATCGATACCGAGCTCTTCGCGCGCGAGCGTGTCGAGCGCGCCTTCCTTGTCCTGCATGATCTGCGCGGCCGCGCGCTGCGCTTCGGCTTTCGCTACGCCCTTCGCTTGCAGGATCAGCGCGAGCTCGTGCTCTTCGGCTTCGGGCGATTGCTCGATCTCCTCGCGCTCTCGGTCCAGCTGCATCGTCGCGAGCTCGCGCGCGTTGGTGACGGAGAGCCACTCGCCGAGTGCCATCGAGCAGGCGCCGGCCACGAGCCCGGCAACGCCAGTCAACAGGATCGTGCGAGTCGACGCGCCGGCGCCGGCCACACCCATCACCAGACAGAAGTTCGAGACGAGCCCATCGTTCGCGCCGAGCACGGCCGCGCGCAGGTTGTTGCCCGAGGCGTTTCTATGCCAGGGCTCGGCGCGACCGATGTCGCTTCCCAAGCTGCTCGTGCGATGCGTCGGCCCGGCGATCGCTTCTACGACCGCGGCGTGACCGCGCTCTTCGGCGGAGATCGACGCCGCGTCAGGCTGACTCAGATATTTGCCGCGATCGTTGAACTCCGCCGCGGCGACAGTCGGCAACACGAAGCGCGGGCCGAAGCGGCGCGCGAGTACGCTGATGATGCGCGTGCGCAGCGTGGGCGAGAACGGCACATCGGTGACTCCGGCAGCAGTGAGCTTGTCGCGCCAGAAGCGGGCGTGGCGCGTTTCGGCTGCGGCGAGCTGCAGGAAGATGTCGCGCCGATTCGCGTCGACCTCGGCGGCAGCGAGCGCGTTGTAGAGCGCCGCGCCGTTCAGCTCGTCGACGAGGTTGGCGCGAAATCGGGCGATGTCATCCACTCGCTTCATGGCGTCGTCAGCAGACTGTAGACGATCTCGGTGCCGCTGAGGAAATGGCCGACGCGCAGGTTCTCGTCGTGCGCGTGCTGATTGTTGTCGCCGTTCACCGTGGGAATCAGCACGAACGGCAGACGCAGAGCTTCGACCAGCACGTCGGTCGGCACCGTGCCGCCCATCATGCGGATGCGCACCGGTTCCAGCGCGGGATTCGGCGCGGTGGGCGACTTCAGCGCTGCGAATGCCCACTTGCCGACGTCTGCATCCATCGGCGTGCGCGCCGCTGCTTCTACCGAGCCGAGACGGAAAGACGCGAGCTTGTCGTACGTCGCCCGTTCCTCGTCGGTCGGCGCTTGCTCGACCACGTGATACCCCTGCTGCTCGATGTGGCGCTGGAGCAGCTCGAACAGCTTGCGGCCATCGGTCGTCGGCGTGGTGCGGATGTCGATCTCGGCGACCGCCTCGCTCGGCACGATGTTCGCGGCCTTCGCGCCGACGCCTGCAGAGGCCATGCCGCGCACGTTCAACGACGGGTACTGCAACGCCTCCTGGTAGTTCTCGCCGACCTTGTCGGCTTGCGCGATGCCGATGCGCTTGCGCAGCGCCGCTTCGTCGTCGCCGACGGATTTCAAGCTCGCGCGCTCCGCAGACGAGAGAGCGACGCCGTCGTAGTAACCCTTCACCAGCACGCGACCGTTGTCGTCCTTCATCGATGCGAGCAACCGGGCAAGTCGCATCGCCGGGTTCGGCGCGTAATTGCCGAAATGTCCGCTGTGCAGCGGCGCACGCGGGCCGAACACCGTCAGCGTCGCCTGCGTGACGCCGCGATTGCCGAAGACCAGCGTCGAGCGGCCGGAATCGTGCTGTGGGCCGTCCAGGATGACCATCGCGTTGGCCGCGAACGCCGCGCGCTCGTGCTCGATCATGCCCGCGAGGCTCGGCGAGCCCATCTCCTCTTCGGGATCGAGCAGCACCTTGACGTTGATCGCGGGAGATTTCTTCTGCGCGCGCAGCAGGTCGACCGCGGTCAGCAGCATCATGATCGGCGCCTTGTCGTCGGACGCGGAGCGCGCGAACACGCGCAACTCCGGATCGAGCGGGCTCGCCTGCAGCTGCTGGCGTCCGACCTCCTGCCACTTGCCCTGCGCGTCGCGTCGCTTCACGACCGGCCGGAACGGATCCGGCTGCGACCAGTTCTCGGGAATCACCGGTTGGCCGTCGAAATGCGCATACAGCAACACTGTGCGCGCCTGCGGACTCGCGCCAGCCAGCTCGGCGAACACAGCGGGCCGCTTGGCCGGATTGTCGAGCCGCCGCACTTTGAAGCCGCGCCGGGCAAACGCCTGCTCGAGGAACGTCGCGTTGCGCTGGATGTCGGCCGGCTGGTCCGCGACATTGGGGATCGCCAGCAGGTCGAGGAATTCCGGCCAATTCTGCTGTGCCTGGCGTGCGACGTCGGCGCTCAGCGAGCCCCCGTGCGCACTCGACATGAGCGCGCCCTGCATGAAAACGATGATCGCCACGAACAATGCCGTGCGCATGGATTGCTCCGGTGTGGAATAGCGCGCGAAAGCTAGCATAGAATGCGCGGCTTTCGCGTTCCGGCTGCCGACCGCAGCACTTCCCCAATGTCTTCCTCTACGTCGAACCCAGGGACAGAGTCTGCCCCAGCACGCACGTCGTTCTGGAGCGACGTCGCGCACGCGCTGAAAGGCGAGCAGCACGACTACACGTCGGAAAGGCTCAATCGCGCGATCCTGCTGCTGGCCGTGCCGATGGTCCTGGAAATGCTGATGGAATCGCTGTTCGCCGTCGTCGACGTGTTCTGGGTGTCGCGGCTCGGGCGCGACGCCGTCGCCGTGATCGGGCTGACCGAATCGGTGATGAGCCTGATCTACGCGGTGGCCATCGGCATCTCGTTCGCGGCCACTGCGATCGTCGCGCGCTCCGGATCTTTCTCGCCGATGCGGCGCGCTCGGCGGCGCAGATCGTGATGCTCGGCATGACGATCGCGGCGGGCCTCGGCGTGCTGTTCGGCTGGTTCGCGCCCGACATCCTGCGGCTGATGGGCGCGAGCCCGGCGATCGTCGAGCTCGGCTCGGACTTCGCGCGCATCATGCTCGGCGGCAACATCACCGTGTTCATGATCTTCCTGATCAACGCGATCTTCCGCGGTGCCGGCGACGCCGTGCTCGCCATGCGCACGCTGTGGCTGGCGAACGCGTTCAACATCGCGCTCGGCCCCTGCTTCATCTTCGGCTGGGGACCGTTCCCGGAGCTCGGCGTGACCGGCGCGGCAGTTGCCACGAACATCGGCCGCGGCATCGGCGTGCTGTATCAGCTGTGGCATCTCGCCGGTCACAACAGCCGCGTGCGCGTGCGGCTCAAGCACTTCCTGCCCGATCCGGAAGTGCTGAAGACCATCGTCACTACTTCGGGCAACGGCATCCTGCAGCTGGTCATCAGCACCACGAGCTGGGTCGGCCTGTTCAAGATCCTGTCGATGTTCGGCAGCGCCGCGCTCGCCGGCTACACGATCGCGATTCGCATCGTGGTGTTTGCGCTGATGCCCGCGTGGGGTCTCGCGAACGCAGGTGCAACGCTGGTCGGGCAAAATCTCGGGGCGCAGCAGCCCGACCGTGCCGAGCAAGCGGTGCGCATCGCGATGCGCCTCAACGTGCTGCTGCTGGGAATCGTCGGCGCGGTGTTCGTGATCCTCGCGTATCCGCTGGTGAGCCTGTTCACGTCGGATCCGGAAACGCTCTCGTACGGCGCGCGTGCCTTATGGATCGTGGGCCTGGCGTTCCCGCTCTATGCGGCCGGCATGTGCTTCGAGGCCGCGTTCAACGGCGCCGGCGACACCTGGACGCCGACTCGTCTGAACTTCTTCTGCTTCTGGCTCGGCCAGGTGCCGCTCGCGTGGGTGCTCGCGGATGTCTTCGAGATGGGCGCGCTAGGCGTGTTCATCTCCGTGCCCGTATCGTTCTCGGTGCTCGCCTTATGGAGCGCCGCGCTCTTCAAGCGCGGCAAATGGAAGCTGCAGAAGGTTTAGCGCTAGGCCTGATTCTGGAACGCGCTCGCCGGCACTTCGATCCACACCGCGCGCGCCAGCGCGATGAGCTCGCCCGTCTCTGAAAACACCGCAGATCCCGCGAATCGCTTGCGACCTTCGACCTGCAGCGGCCAGCCCATCGCGACGCACTTGTCGCCGGGCTGCACCTGTCCGCGAATCGATCCCGTCAGCTGACCGAGCACGACGGTCGTGCCTTCGAGCGGCGACCACAGCGCGAAGCCGCTGGGACAGTCGAGCGCGGCCCACAGGAAATCAGTGGCGGTCGGCGAACCGAGCGATGCGTCGACGAGCCACGGCGCAGCGACTGCCTCGCGCCCTTCGATCGGCCCAGCGAAAATTCGCAAGCCATCGCCCGGCTGGCGCTGCGGCCCGCAGACGAAGCAATGCGGAAACGTGTGCTGCTGGAAGCCGTGATAGTGCTTCGAGCTCTGCGTTGCCGCCTCGAACGAAACCGGCGCCGGCGCCGTGATGTCGAGCTGCGCGGCGCGACCTTCGCCGACCAGCGTCGTTCCCGCCATCAGCCTCGCGACGCCGTCGGTCACGTCGACATGCAGCGGCGTATCGAGCGGCGGCGGAATCGCGAGCCGAACGGTCGCGGTGCCGGGCACGTGGCGCGCGATTCGTCCGCAAACGTAACCGCCGTTGCCCGACTGGTCCGGACCGCGAAAGCGCCTGTCGATGGTCAGTGTCTCGACGATCATCCACGCTCCAATTCAGGCTCGCTGCGCAGCGCGCGCACAGCGCAAGATCGCTTCGATGCTTCGAGCAACGTCCGCGTCGGTCGTCGCCCACGACGAAACGCTGATGCGCATCGCAATGTTTCCCTGCCACGAGGTGCCGCCGCACCAGCAGGTGCGGTCCTGCTGAATCGCCGCGATGACGCGTCGTGTGGCTTCCGGCGTGCCGAAGGAAACGAGTACCTGATTGAGCTCGACGTCGTTGAGCACCTGATAGCCCGCCTTGCGCAGCTCGCTCGCGAAGCGAGCCGCATGCCTGCAGTTGCGCTCTATCATCTCCGCCAAACCGCGCCGGCCCAGCGAGCGCAACGCTGCCCAGACTTCAATGGCGCGGGCGCGACGCGACATCTCTGGAACGAACAAGTGCGGGTCGCGGCTCTGTCCTTCGATGAGATACGCGGCGCTGGCCGACATCGCGGCGTTGAGCGCGCGTCGCTCGCGCACGAACACGAGCCCGCTGTCGTACGGAACGTTGAGCCACTTGTGCGCGTCGGTTGCGAGCGAATCCGCCAGATCGATACCGGAGGTCAGCGCGCGTTTCTGCGGCGAGGCCGCAGCCCACAGCCCGAACGCACCGTCGACATGAATCCATGCGCCGGTGCCGCGCAGCCGCGCGACGATCTCGCCGATCGGATCGAACGCGCCCGTGTTCACGTTGCCCGCTTGCGCGCACACGATCGTGGGGCCATCGATGGCCGGCAATTGCGCCGCAATCATTCGGCCGTGATCGTCGACAGGCACGCGGACTACGCGCTCGCGTCCGAGGCCGAGCATCCCCAATCCTTTCAGCACGCTGACGTGCACCTCGTTGCCGACCACGACCGTGATCGGCGGCGCGCCGAACAAGCCCTGCGCTTCGACGTCCCAGCCATGGGCGCGCAACACTGCGTGTCGCGCAGCTGCGAGCCCGGTGAAGTTCGCCATCGTCGCGCCCGTCACGAAGCCGACTTCGGTCTGCGCAGGCAAGCCGAGCAGCGGGACGAGCCAGTCGCGACAGACCTTTTCGAGATGAGCCGCCAGCGGCGATTGGATTTCGAGTCCGCCATTCTGGTCCCAGGCAGCGGCGAGCATGTTCGCAGCGAGCGCGGCGGGCAGTGCGCCGCCGGTCACGAAGCCGAAGTAGCGGCCGCCTGTGCATGCGACCGTGGCAGGCGCGCCGAGCGTGTCGAGCTCAGCGAGTACCTTCGCAGGATCGATCGACTCGTCCTGCAACTCCACCGAGAAGCCTTGCAAATCGCGCAGCGCGGCCGGCGAGGGGAAGACGTCGCGCAGCGTGACGTCGTCGAGGTAGCGCGTCGCGCGTGCCGCGACGTCTTTCAGCAGATGTTCCGACATTATTTGGCTTCTTCCGCGCGCGCACCCGAGAGAATGCCGGAGAGCCCGACGTTGCCCTCGTGGCAGGCGTACTCGTAGATGTGTTGGTCGCTGCGCCGGAGTGGAATCATCAGCGTCCACGGGCGCGTCCAGGTGTGCGGATCGTCGACAGTGATTTCGTACTGCAGCGTGTTCGGTCCGGCGCGGCTGAAGCGCTCGGTGAGGCGCAACGCGTCGGACGCGATCAAAAAGCTGCTGCGCAAGTTGGTGGTCTCGATCACCAGCGTGTCGCCGTCCCAGCGTCCGCGCGAATCGCCGAGCCACGAGCTGACGGTTGCCGGCGCATGCGGCCGCCCGTCCAGGTACACGATGCGCGCGTCGTGAATCTTTTCCGAATGCAGCACGACGGCGCCGGGACTTTGCACGATCTGGTAGTAGCTGTTGTAGCCCGCGAGCACATCGGGCACGCCGAACGTGATGCAGCGTTCGCTCAAGCCGCGCGCTTCCGGGCCTTCCGCGGTCTGCGTCGGGTACGCCTTCATCGTCCGGCCCGCGGCTTCCGGCACGACCGGCGGCATGCGGCCATCCGGCGGATCGGTGATCAGTGAGGTGCGATTGTCGAAGTCGCGCTCGACCAGCCAGAACGCGTTGTAGTTGCCGGTGGGGACGTCGAACGTCGTCGGCTTGTATTTCTGCACATCCTGCAGCACCGCTTCGAAGATGGCGTCGCCGAACGCGGCATCGCCGTCGCCGGCGAAGATCTGCGCGTAGCGCTCCTTCAGAGCTGCGACTTCCTGTTCAGTGAGGAACGCGCGGCCTTGAAGCATCGCCGGCCGTTCCAGCGGCGTCGCGGTGTTGTTCGCCCAAACGCCCTGCAGATCAGGCCTGCCGTCGGCGGTGCGCGGCGGTGTGTAGGCATCGGCTGGGCGAGCCAGCGCAATTGCCAAGACAGAAAGAAGAGCGTGGTACTGCCGTCGCATGGCGATCCCCCGTGCAACGCATGGAAGCACCGCCACCCGGCAGGCGTCAACCCGGAGCGGACGCGGTTACCACGCCGCCTCGACGCCCGCTGAGACGAGGTTGCGCTGATAGTTGAACTCGGGAAGATCCGCGCTGTTGTCGGCGTAGGCATAGCGCACGACGACTCGCCACGTGTCGTTGAGATTGCGGCTGACTGAGAGCGCCAGCTCGAAGCGCTCCTCGCTCCCGTTCGCGGGATCGTCATAGCGACTGCGATCGAGCGACAGTCCCGACTGCACGCGCCAGTTCTCGTCGAGGTCGCGCGTCACGTCGGCAGTGAGCTGATGCCGGCTGAACGATAGAGACTCGTCTTCGTAGTCGCTGGTGTCGAATCGATACTCCAGCCTGACATCCCAGGTGTCCCGGTGCCACAGACCGCGGATGCCGAGCTCGTGGCGGCTGCCATCCAGGCCCTGGAAGCCATCGAGTCCGTCGATGTCGCTGAAGCGATAGCGCACACGTAGACGCCATTCTCCGGTCAATGGCCGCGTGGCCTGCAATAGCAGCATCCGCTTGCTCTGGAAGCCTTCGCTATCGAGCGTTGCGTACTCGAGCTGGAGACCCGCTTCGCCGGTCCAGTCGCCGAGCGGCAGGCGATAGCGCGCCCCGGCGTTCGCCGTGAGCTGGTCGAAACTGTCCAGATCCTGATAATCGAGCAGCACGATCCCGCCATCGAACCGCCACGGGCCTACCAGCGGACCCGTCGCCGCGACCTGCAGCTCCCCGAAGGTGTCGTCCGTGCCGCTGACGCCGAGCACGTCGCCGCCGGAGACCAGCGCGACGTTGTCGTCGTAGCCGGCCGCCAGCGAGCCAAAGGCCACCCAATTGCGCTCTGGCGGTCGCGGCAGCTGAGCGAGCTGTCGCGTCGCCAGCGATCGCAGCCCCTCATCGGCCGTCTCTCGCTCTGCCTGCGCAAACCAGCGCGCGGCCTCGTCCCGCTTGCCAGCGCCGAGCGAGACGAGGCCGAGGTTGTAGTGAGCGAGCGCCGCCATCTGCTGCGTGTGAGCTACCTCGCGGAAGGCGGAGGTTGCACGCGACCAGCGGCCGAGTCGGTAGGCGCATACGCCGATGTTGAAATGAACCGCTGGCCCGGACATGCCGGCGGCGGCAGCAGCCTCGAACGCATCGAGAGCGGAGGCGAAGTCCTGCGCGGCGACTGCCTGCTTGCCGACCTCGAACTGTCGTAGCGCCTCGGGGGTATGCGCGGAGGCGATTACGGGCGCCAGAAATGCGATCAGCACGACCGTCAAGACGGCGTGCAGGCGACGATCAAGGGTGCGGCGGACGATTCGGCGGGTCGGGACGGTCGTCGGGTGGGCCGGGCGCGCGCGCGCGCTTCTTGCGCTCTTCGGCCTCCGCTCGGCGTGCCGCTTCGCGCTGTTCGGCCGCCTCGCGTGCCCGTTCCTGGGCGGCCTGCGAATTCTCTCTGCCTGGTGCGTTCGCTGAGTTGCCGCGATCGCTGGCTGAGTCGTTGCGCCCGCTTGCTGAGTTGCCCTGCTCGTTCGCTGAGTTGCCGCGATCGCTGGCTGAGTCGTTGCGTTCGTTTGCTGAGTTGCCCTGCTCGTTCGCTGAGTTGCCGCGATCGCTTGCCGAGTTGGCGCGTTCGCTCGCTGAGTTGTCGCGCTCTTTGCCGGAGCCGGTTGTGTCGCTCGTGCCGCTCTTGTCGGGCTTGCCGGACTTGTCGACGGCTGCGGCCGGTGTCTGCGTGGACTTGCGCGCTGGCAGGGGAATTCGGCGAACCACTTCGTCGGGCAGCTTGGCATCCGGGTCCACGATGATCTGCATCGTCACGTCGAGATCGTCACGCTTCTCTTGTGATTGCTGCGCGTCGACGCGCTGCGCGAACGAGCCCAGCGCGACGACTGCCGCAAGCATGACGGCTGCCCGCATGATCACTGCACGGCGCGACTCTGACAAGCCGGTGCTGCCGCAGATCGTCATGACTGCGACACCTTCGGGTCGAGCACCGTGAGCTCTACCGCAACGCGCTGCGTGCGGCCTTCGTGTTCGATGACGGCGACCAGGCGACCCTTGCCGGCCGCCCGTGCTACGACGGGCAACGAAAGCAGGTTGCTGCCGCGCTCGAGATCGGCCTGCCAGTCGACGTGGCTTTCGTCGTCGAAACCGTCGAGCGCGATGCTGCCGCTGGCGACGACGCGGATCGTGGCGCCCTTGAGCGCGCGTTCCGAGTCGATCAACACGTCGACGTTGCGCGCTTCGTTCAGCGTCAGCGCGAGCTGCGGCTGGGGGCTTACCGCAGGCAGGTCGACGGTCCGCAGCAGCACGAAAGTCAGTGCAGCCGCGAAGGCACCGCCGAGCGCGGCGCCTGCCCAGGTCTCCCACCGCATCGCGAAATTGCGCAGGCGAGCGGCAGAGGATACCGCCTGTTCCTCCCGCGACTGCGCTGCCGCCCGGGCAAGCGCGCGTTCGACGAAGCCGGCGCGCGGCTCCGGCGTCGGCAGCTGCCGCAGCGCTTGTCGCAGGGATTGCGGGTCGTCGTCGCTCACGTCGGGTCCTGTTGCGTCCGTCACTTTCATACACGGTCCGCCGCGACTATTCGTTCCGCGGCCAGCAACTCGCGCAGTCTGGCACGTGCCCGGTGCAGGCGCGACTTCAGAGTGCCCAGGGGAATATCCATAATCTCGGCGAGCTCGGGCAGCGTGTAATCCTCGATGTCGTGCAGCGACAACACCGCGCGGTGCTCTTCTCCAAGCCGCTCCCAAGCACGTACGAGGCGTTCCTGCGTGAGCTCCTGCTCTGCGAGCTCTGCGGGCCCCGGACCGGGATCGAGCCAGGCTTCGTCTTCCGCGCTCAGCGCGCCGGAATCGGCCGGGAGCTCTGCGCCGAACTGCACCGGCGAGGCGCGCTCGCGGCGCAGCTCGTCGACGAAGATCCGGTACATGACTCGCAACGCCCACGGTCGCACGCGATCCAGCTCGCGGAGCTCTGCGAGCCGCGGATACAGGCGCAGCAGCAGTTGCTGCACGAGGTCCTCGGCGCGATCGACCGCGCCGGTCCAACGGTAGGCGGAGCGATACAGCGTCGGCACGTGCTCCCGCATCAGCTGCGCGAATTCGTCCGTCTCGCCGGTCGCGCGAGCAATCCGCGTGCGTTTCAGCCACCCCATGCGCTTCATTAGAAACCAACACGAGCACTGCGGTCGAATGGTTCCCGCTGGAACCCTTTGTCGCGCTGCCCCGTGTGACCGTGTACCACCCATGAGGTTTGCACATGCGAGCGACGAATCCAGCGGCGGTGATCCCGGTGATGCTCGGCCTGGTCGCGTGCGGCGGCGGGGGCGACAGCAACGACATGGGGCGGCTCAGCCTCGGCGTGACCGATGCGCCGGTTGACGATGCAAGAAACGTCGTCGTGCAGTTCAGCGGCGTCGCTTTCAAGCGCGCCGGCGCAGGTGCGGAGAGAGTGCAGAACCTCTCGCCATCGCCTCGGCAGCTGGACCTGCTGCAGTATCAAGGCGGACGGGCAGCACTGTTGCTCGACGGGGTGACGCTGCCGGCCGGCGACTACGAATGGGTCCGACTCATCGTCGACAACGAGCCGGCGGTGCGCGATTCGTACATCGTGCTCACGGGCGGCGAAGAGTGCGAGCTGCGCGTGCCGAGCGGCGCCGAATCGGGCCTGAAACTCAACCGCGGGTTCACCTTGCCGGCCGACGGCAGTGTCGCGCTGACCATCGATTTCGATCTGCGCAAGTCGATCCACGCGCCGCCGGGCCAGCGGGGCACGGCCGAGGCTTGTACGCAGGGCTATTTGATGCGCCCGACGCTGCGCATCGTCAATGATGCCGAAGTCGGTGCGATCAGCGGGCACGTCGACAGCGCGCTGGTCACTGACGAATGCCTGCCGAAGGTCTACATCTTTTCGGGTAGCGGCGTCACGCCGGACGACATCGAAGAGGCGAGCGGCACCGACGCGGATCCACTCGTCGTCGCGGACGTCGCCATCGAGAACGGCAGCACTGCCTACGCTTATCGCGCGGCTTTCCTGCCGCCGGGTCCTTACACGGCCGCGTTCACTTGCGACGACGATGACGCCACGGCCGACGACACGCTGGTCTTCACCGGTACGCAGAACGTCACGGTGCAAACCAATCTGATCAGCACGGCGGATTTCGCCGGGCCCGCGTCTTGAGCGCTGCGTGGGGCGTCCCGTGCTGACGGCTGCAATGGATGGCCCTTCCGGCGAGGTTCAAGTAGACGTCGAGCTCGTCGAAGTGCTGCTGGCCCAGCAGCATCCCAACCTCGCGACTCTGCCGGTGCGCGCCGGCGAATCCGGCTTCGACAATTTCATGTTCCGCCTCGGCGAGTCTTTCGCCGTGCGCCTGCCGCGCACTGCCGCGGCCGCTCGCCTGCTCGTCAACGAGCAGCGCTGGCTCCTGACTCTCAGCGACCGTTTGCCGCTGCAGATTCCCGTACCGATTCGCGTCGGCCAGCCCGCCTTCGGGTTCCCGTGGCGCTGGAGCGTGGTGCCTTGGTTGGTGGGTGCGACTGCTGAAATATCCCCGGTAGCCGCGCCAGAGGCACCCCGTTTGGCTTCCTTCCTGCGCGCGCTGCACGTGGCGGCGCCGGCCGACGCCCCTCGCAACTTCGACCGTGCCGCCGCGCTCACCAGCCGTGCCGCCGCGATGGGCGAGCGCATGCGCCACCTCGAGCGCACGACCGACGTGATGAACGATCGCATCCGCGAGGCGTGGAGCGAAGCGCTGGAAGCGCCGAACGACACGCCGCCGACCTGGATTCACGGCGATCTGCACGCGCGCAACGTGCTGACGCTCGAGGGTACGTTGACCGGCGTGATCGATTGGGGCGACATGACGTCCGGCGATCCGGCAATCGATCTTGCGTGCCTGTGGATGCTGCTGCCGGGCAAGGCGGCACGCACGCAGGCGCAACGAGCCTACAACGTCGCGAACGATGCGCTGTGGGCGCGCGCACGCGGCTGGGCTGTTCTGTTCGGAGTCACGCTGCTCGACACCGGCCTGACGGGCAACGCGCGCAATGCCGCCATGGGTGAGCAGATTCTGCGGCGGATCTGAGCCTTCGCTGCCTGGTCGCTCAGTCGTGGGCAGACTGTTGCAGCAATTCGGCGAGATGTTCCTTCCAGACTGCGGCGACGGTATGCGTGCCGTGACCGCGCGATAGGGGTGTCACCGGAATCACGAGCGCGCGGCCGTGCGGCACGCGCTTGATCTCGCGCTCGAGGATGCCGAGCTCCGGCGGATTGATCAGGTCGTCGGCGAAGTTGATCGCGAGCAGCGGCGCGCGGATCTTCTCCAATCCCGGCGCGGGATCGTAATCGCGCGAAGCTTCGAGCTGGTACACGACATCGTTCGCATCTGCGCCGCGCAGCGACTCCGCGACGGCGGCGTCGAACACGGCATCGCTCTTGGCGAGATCCGGCATCTGCTGCTGACGAAGCACGGGATTGCTGCCCATCAGGAACAGCACCTGCTCCGCTGTGCGCAGCCCCAGCGGCTGCTCGCGGTAATCGCCGCCGCGCCACTGTGGGTCGAGGCGGATTGCATCGATCGCAACCCGACGCCACGCGCGATTGCGGCCTGAGATCTGTGTCGGCAGGCTCGCGAGCGGCATGAGCGCATCCATCGCATCGGGATAGCGCTGGCCCCACAGCCACGAGTGCATGCCGCCCATCGACGTACCCATCACCAGCCGCAGGTGCTGCACGCCGAGCCCTTCGGTCACGAGCCGATACTGCGCGGCGATCATGTCTTCGTAGCCATAGTGGGGAAACTGCGCGCGCAAGCCATCGCTCGGCCTGCTCGACTTGCCGTGACCGATGCCGTCCGGAAGGATCACGAAGAAGCGCGCCGTATCGAGCTCGCCGCCGTCGCGGAACAATTCGCCGGAGAACTCCGGCCGCAGGAACTGCGCGCCGGTGCCGCCAGTACCGTGCATGATCAACACTGCGTTGCGCGCCACGCCGCGAGCGTCACGCTGCAATTTGCCCAGCGTGCGATAGTGCAGCCGCAGCTCGGGCAGCGTCTCGCCGGAGGCGAAGCGGAAATTCTTCAACACGAAGTCGCCTTCGTTCACGGCCGGCTCGGCCGCAAACGCCGCGTTTGCGACCATCGTCAGCACGAGCGCCGCAGTTTTCATGGAGCTGCCTGCCGTTTCTGTACGACGCCGTCCTTCATCACGAACTCCACGCGTTTGAGCACCGTTATGTCGCTGAGCGGATCGCCGGCAACGGCGATCAGGTCGGCGCGCTTGCCGACTTCGATCGAGCCGGCCTCCGCGGCGATGCCGAGCAAGTCGGCAGCGTTCAGCGTCGCAGCCTTGATGGCCGCCGCCGCGGGCATGCCGTGCTTCACCATCAACTCGAACTCGTCCGCGTTGCGGCCGTGCTTCGATACGCCAGCATCGGTGCCGAATGCGATCTTCACGCCGCGCGGATACGCCAGCTCGAGCGCCTTGCCCGTGATCTGGATGCGCCAATCGATCTTCGCGCGCACTTCCGGCGGGTATGCGTTCGGATCCTTGGCGAGGCGCTCCAGGTAGCCGTTCACCGTCGAGAGCGTCGGCACGTAGTAAGCGCCGCTCTTGAGGAACAGCTTGACGCTCTCTTCGTCGAGCAGCGTGCCGTGCTCGATCGAATCGGCGCCGTGTTTCAGCGCGAGGTTGATACCGTCGGCGCCGTGCGCGTGCACGGCGACTTTCTTGCCGTACAAATGCGCAGTTTCGATCAGCGCCTGCGCTTCGTCGTCGAACATCTGCTTGCCCACGCCGGCGCCGATACGGCTGTTGACGCCGCCGGTGGTCATGATCTTGATCACATCGACACCGCGACGCACTTGCGTGCGGACCGCGCGCCGGCAGCTCTCGGGCCCGTCGCACAGGTTCGCTTCGGAGACGTGCTCGGCGATCTCGGGCGCGAGACTCAGCGTGCGATCGCCGTGTCCGGCCGTAGCGGAA
>Ga0247829_10000372_pt1 | contig 16438 bp, 15 predicted proteins | sample 12C_Control_Day4_FD_207765 | JGI IMG/M metagenome (GOLD analysis project Ga0247829, IMG submission 207765) | Soil microbial communities from agricultural site in Penn Yan, New York, United States - 12C_Control_Day4 | ecosystem: Environmental > Terrestrial > Soil > Agricultural land | place... | reverse complement strand
ATGAAACTTGCAACTTTCCGGAACGGTACGCGCGACGGCAGCCTGATGGTGGTGTCGCGCGATCTGACGCACGCCGTGCGGGCGGAGAGCGTGGTGGCGGGATTGCGCACGCTGCAGCAGCTGCTCGATGATTGGTCGACCACGGAATTGAAGCTCGAGCGCATCTACGCAGAGCTCAACGAGGCTGTGGATGGCCGCCGGCCGCCGCCGTTCGAGATCGTCGGCTTCGACCCGGTATGCTGCACTGCACCCTTGCCGCGCGCCTTTCAGTGGGCCGACGGATCGGCCTACGTCAACCACGTCGAGCTGGTGCGGCGCGCACGCGGCGCCGAGATGCCAGCGAGCTTCTGGACCGAGCCGCTCATGTATCAGGGCGGGTCCGACGCCTTCCTGGGGCCGTGCGATGCCATCGAGCTGGCGGAGGAGGCCTGGGGCATCGACCTCGAGGGCGAGATTGCCGTGATCACGGACGATGTGGCGATGGGAACAGCGACGGAGGAGGCCGGCGAGCACATCTGTCTGCTCATGCTCGTCAACGACATCTCGCTGCGCAACCTGATCCCGACGGAGCTTGCCAAGGGCTTCGGCTTCTTCCACGGCAAGCCGTCGACGGCGTTCTCGCCCGTCGCGGTGACGCCCGACGAGTTCGGGTCCGCGTGGCGCGACTGCAAGGTCCACCTGCCGCTGCTTGCCTCCATCAATGGGCGGCCCCTCGGCAAGCCCAACGCCGGCATCGACATGACCTTCTCGTTCGCCGACCTCATCGCGCACGCCGCCCGCACGCGCCGGCTCGGCGCCGGCACCATCATCGGCTCGGGCACGGTGTCCAACAAGGACGCGGGCGGGCCAGGCAGACCGGTGGAGCAGGGCGGCGCCGGCTACACCTGCCTCGCCGAGCTGCGCACGGTGGAGACGATCCTCGACGGCAAGCCGAAGACGCCGTTCCTGAAAGTCGGCGACCGCGTGCGCATCGAGATGCTGGAGGAGACCGGCCGCTCGATCTTCGGTGCGATTGACCAGCAGGTCATGCGATACGCGCGCTGATCATTGTCCGGCGGCCGATATCCCGGTCGCCGGCGCTCCAACGCAGAAGATATAGGCGAAGCGCGCCCCCGCGACGCGCAGGAGAGGGACCGATCAGCCCGGGAAGCGAATGCCCGCCGCCAAGCCGTGCGGGTAGTGGTTCCAGAACACGTAGACCGCCACGAAGATGATCGTGGTGATGATCGCGCCGACGAAGGCGTTGCGGGTCAGCGTGTGACCGATCAGCGAGGACACGAAGGCGAGGGCGGCCAGCAGGCCAACGGCCATCATGGGAATGGCGGACCAGTTGATTGGCATGTCGGTGCTCCTCTCGAGGCTTCAAGGTAGTGTGCAAAGTCTAGCAGATCGCGAGCGTAGCGGGCGACCGCGTCAACCTTGCAACATGGACGCCGGTCCCCTGCCGCGCGGATCGATGCGCGGCCGCTGAATTCCGTGTTGCCGGCCAACCGCTTACTGCGCGATTGCGGCATTCGGGAGCCTGCCTGCAGCACACAATGCCGCAGCTTCCGGCGCTCGGCAGTGCTCAGGAGTCATCACGATTTCGACGCATTCTGGGTCGGCCGTTGCTCCAACGGCACGCTTTCCCCTCGACCATCCGTGCTGCAGAGGTTGCGCCGCTCCACCATCTGTGGATGCTGACCCGACACCCAAGCCCGAAGCTGGCGACAGCCCATGGACCTCTACGTCTTCCTTGCCGTGCTCGCGGCGGCGGCATGCCACGCCGGCTGGAACGCCCTGCTCAAGCTCAATCTCGAGCCTCTCGTTGCCACCAGCCTGGTCGCGGCCGCGTCCGGCATCGTCGCGGCGCCGTTCGCCCTCGTTGTGGGCATGCCCAGTGCGGCGGCCTGGCCCTACGTGCTGGCGTCGGTCGCCATCCACATCGTGTACTACCTGGCCCTTGCGCAGGCCTACAGGCATGGCGACCTCGGCCAAGTCTACCCGATCGCGCGCGGCAGCGCGCCGCTGATGACGGCGGTGCTCGCCACGCTCTGGCTCGGCGAGTCGCTCGGGCCGTTCGCGTGGGGCGGTATCGTCGTGCTCGCCGGCGGCATCCTCCTGTTGGCGGTGCGCGGCGGTCGATCCTCGAAAGGCTTCGATGGGCGCTCGGTCGGCTTCGCGCTGCTCACCTCGCTGACCATCACGACCTATACGCTGGTGGACGGCGTCGGCGCCCGCCTTGCCGGATCGGCAGCCCAATATACGGTGTGGCTGTTCGTGCTGAGCGGCGGCGCCATGGCCGTCTACGGCTGGGCCCGCATCGGCACGCGGCTCGTCGGTGATTTCGCCGCCAACTGGAAGCTCGTGCTCTCGGGCGCCGCGCTGTCGACTGCAGCCTACGCGATCGCCATCTGGGCCATGACCGTGGCGCCGATCGCCCTCGTCGCTGCCTTGCGCGAGACGAGCGTGCTGTTCGCGGCGCTGTTCAGCATGGCGCTGCTGCGCGAGCCGGTGCTGCCGGTGCGCATCGCCGCCGCCTGCCTGGTTCTGGCCGGTGTCGTGCTGGTGCGGTTGCGATGAGTGCTAAAAGTACCGCACGGCCCGCCAAAAAGCGGGCCGCGCAGCCAGCCTTCTCTCGGCTTGGCATCAGGCGGCCGTAACCCGGCCGCTATCGGCCCAGTCTACATCATGTTCAGGCAAGTTCCCTTGTTGCTGAACATGTCGACGATTCCGCAGTCCTGTTTCGCCTTGCACCGCCACTTGATCTTCTTGCCGCTCATGGTCGTGCCAGCGCACCCCTTGTATTTCGCCCTCGCCTCGGCCTCGAAGCCCATCGGCGCGGCGACCGCAAAAGCGAACGCCAACCCGAAAACCACCAGCCACCGTGTCATGCTTACCTCCTCCGCTTGGCCAAGGAATTCACCGTATGGACTATATCTCCGTTGGCGAGCGAACCCACCCGGCCACGGCTCTTTTTGTGGCTCGTGTGGACAAAGAGCGACACTGCACTGCAACAGGCCTAGGCAGCGGCTACTGCTCTTTGGGCTTTTGCTCGCCGGCAGCCTCGGGGGCAGCGGCTGCTGGGGGCGCAGAGGGCTGCGGAATCGACCCTGTCGAGATCGGACTGGGATTGGGGTTCGGCGCGGCGGCAGGCGTCCCCTCCTCCGGCTTGGCCGGCGCCGACCTGCCCGGCAGCCAGGCCGTGCTGCGCCAATCGACGCCGAACCACGTGTCGTGCGGCAGCAGACGGTGCTGCAGGCTGGTCCAAAGTGACCGTGAGGAGATGTCCTTCACGAACCCGCCGACTGGCGGCGTCAGGAGGAACGCCAAAACCGTGGCGACCGCCATGGCCGCCGAATGACCGGGATGGTTGAAGTCCACCGGCTTCACCGCCGTGCCGAAGGAAGCCTTGATGCGCGTGTCCATGACGTCGACGGAATAAATCTCGTCGAGGATCAGGTGCGTCATGTAGCCGATCGCCATGAAGCCCGCCGCGAGCCAGGCAACGCCCTCGTTGCGACCGAGCAGCTTGCTGTAGACGACGGCAGTGACGAAGGCACAGAACGCGGTCGCCAGCAGCGAATGCCAGATGCCGCGGTGGTAGCTGAAGTTGAAGAACACCTCCTTGACCACGTAGCGCACGAACACGAGCGTGCCCATCCAGAGGATCAGCATCTCGACAATGGAGTATTTGCGCTCCAGGCTGAACAGCACCGCGAACGAGAAGAACACGGCGAGGCCCGCAAACATCGCGCGGGCCGGGCGCGAGTCCTTGAGGTCGATGTCGGGCAGGACCGAGCCCAGCACGCCTGCCAGCGTCACCGCGACAATGTTCTCCGGCGCCACCATGTCTGCGGCCACGGTCACCGTCGCCAGCGCCCCGCTCACTACGGTTCCGACGGCGATATGAGTCGGGAAATTGGCCATGCGCGCCTCGCTCGCGAACAGGCAAGACCGGACGCGCACAAGGACAGGCCTGTGCCGGGTGAAGTGGCCTTTGCATCTGATTCGCGCGGCTGGCGGTAGCCGGCGCGGGCAGAATTCCTGTGGTCTTCTCTGTCGCGGGGTCCGGGAGGAGCCGTGCACGTCCCTGGGCCGGGTCCAAAAGGGCTGGCAATCGCTGCCCGTCCATGTCATCTGCAGGGCGCGTTCTCCCTTCCCACCTGAGAAGCATGTCGCTCGCGTTTCCAACCGGGACTGCCGACAAGCTCAAGCTCGCCGCCGTGGGCTCGATCGTGGTGGCGATGGCGGTCATGGGCCTCAAGTATGCGGCCTACTGGGTGACGGGCAGCGTCGCCCTCTACTCCGATGCGCTGGAAAGCATCGTCAACCTGATCACGGCGCTGGTAGCGCTCTATGCCATCCACGTCGCGGTGCAGCCGGCCGACCGTCGCCACCAGTTCGGACATCACAAGGCCGAATACTTCTCCGCCGTGCTCGAAGGCGTGCTGATCGTGGTGGCGGCACTGCTGATCTTCCGCGAGGCCTACGATGCATTCAGGCACCCCCGGGCGCTGACCGAGCCGATGCTGGGCCTAGCCATCAACGGCGCGGCCACCGCTCTCAACGCGGGTTGGTCCTACTTCCTCCTGACCTGGGGCCGCGCCCAGCGCTCGCCGGCACTGGTCGGCGACGGCTGGCACCTGCTGACCGACGTAGCAACCTCCGTCGGCGTCATCGTCGGGTTGATGCTGGCGCTGGTCACTGGCTGGCAGGTCCTCGATCCCTTGCTAGCGGCGATCGTCGGCGCCAATATTTTGTGGGCGGGATGGCGCCTCGTCGCCGAGTCCATGAGCGGCCTGATGGACGAGGCCGTGGCGGCCGAGGTTGCGCGCCATATCCGGCAAGTCATCTCCAGCAACGCGGAAGGCGCGATCGAGGCGCACGATGTCAAGACGCGCGCCGCCGGCCGCGTCACCTTCATCGAGTTCCACCTCGTTGTGCCGGGCAGCATGACGGTCGCCGCCTCGCACGAGATCTGCGACCGCATCGAGCTGGCGCTGACCGAGGCGGTGCCGGGTTCGCAGGTGCTGATCCACGTCGAGCCCGAGGCCGAGGCCAAGCAGACCGGCGTGCCGGTCGTGTAACGTGGCCGTCGCTCAGTCCTTGCGGTAGGCGGCGAGGAATGCGCCGACAGCCATGTCACTGCTCGCGGTGCTGCCGTGGCAGCGTGAGCGCCACCAGGACCGCCAGCAGGTTGGCGCCGCCCGCCACTGCGACCGCCCATTCATACCCGCCAAATAGGTCGTAGAGACGCCCCGCAAGGATGGGAAGCGCGATCGCGGCCAGACACCAGGCAATGTAGACGCGGCCGGCGATGCGGCCGAAATCCGCCTTCGGCCAGTAGGATGCGACGGCGCCGAAGGTCACGCCCGAGATGAGACCGTAGCCGACACCGATCAACCCCAGGGTCAGGATCGCCATCTCGGCCGACGGCAGCAGCGTGAGCGCGATGGCACCGCCGAGCGCCATGGTCTGAGCGGACGCGGCGACCAGCGGCACCGGGAACCGGTCGGTCAGCCAGCCGCCCGCGAGACGCGCTGCGGCGATTGCGCCCGTAATGCCGGTGGTGGCAAGCAGCGACGCCGATTTTCCTGCGCCGAAGGCAGCGACCATGCTGGCTGCCTGGCTCAGCACCATGAGGCCGGCTGACGCTGCCAGGAAGAACACCGTGAAGAGCTTCCAAAATATGACCCGCAAGCTGCCCTGCCCGCTCGCCGCTTTCGCAGCGCTCGCCTGGCCGGGCTTTGCCAGCGCCACGCCGGCGCGCGCGACCAGCAGGGCCGCGACAAGCGTCGCCATCCCGACCACGACCGCGAGGGCGGCAAGCGTGTGGCGCACTCCGACCAGAGCGAGCCCGAGCCCGAAGGCCGGCGCAGCCAGCATGGCGCCGAGTGGAAAGAGACCGACGAGAAAGCCGTTGACGAGGCCGGGCCGGGTGAGCGGCGTCGCATTCACGCATTGTTGCACGACGACGTAGGCCATCCCGCCGCCGGTGGCGAACACCAGCCCATAGCCGAGGATCAGCCAGCCGAGCGACGGCGCAACCGCCGCCAGCGCTACGCCGGCAGCGGAGAGGATACCGGTCAATGCCACCAGGATCGGCGCACGCACGCGCCCGAACAGCCGCGGGGCCAGGTTCGCGCCCACCGTGAAGAACACCGCCGATATGCCGAACACGCTGGCAAGCTCGGAGCGCTTGGCCCCGAGCACCTCCTCCAGCGGCGCGATGAGAACGCTGAATGCGTAGATCGAGCCGAGCGGCAGGCCCATGACGGTGGCGGCGGCAAGGGCCGCACCGGGCCGCGCTAGAGCGCTCGTCTCCATTGTCGACATGAGGGGCAGCCGCCGGGTTGATCAAGGGACGAGGGAATGAGCGGAACTGAAAGCGGACATAATCACGGCAATGCGCCATTCGGCAGACGGCGTCGCTCGCTCCCCACCTCTCTCGTCAGCTCGCGTTCCCGTCAACCCACGACATGCACGGCGCCGGGCTGCAGCGCGGGAAATCGCTCGTGCACGATGGCGCGCTCGACGCGCGCGACCTCGAGATCCCTCAGCGGCGCGTCGACGCCCTCGTTGGTGAGGCGGAAGGTGCCCCAATGGTGGCCGAGGGCCTGGGCCGCGCCGCACAGCGCCAGCGCCTCGACGGCCTCGGCCGGGTTCATGTGGTTGTTGCGCATGAACCAGCGCGGCTCGTAGGCCCCGATCGGCAGGATCGCGAGCGCGAGCTTGGGATGGCGGCCGCGGACACGCGAGAACGTCGCGCCGTCCCCGAAGCCGGTGTCGCCGACGCAGTAGACCTTGCGGTCGCCCGACTGCACCACGAAGCTCGCCCACAGCGCGTGCATGCGGTCGCCGGCGCCGCGCGCCGACCAGTGCACCGTCGGCTCGGCGTGCACGATGAGACCGTCGCCGAGATCGACCGTATCGTCCCAGTCGACCACGCTCGCGATGAGCCCCGGCGCGGCCTGCCTGACGATGGCGTCGTTGCCGAGCGGCGTCACGATGCGCGGGCGGAAGCGCTGCCACAGCCGCCCGATCGTCTCCACGTCCATGTGGTCGTAGTGGTTGTGGGTGATGAGCACGGCGTCGATCTTGGGCAGGTCGTCGAAGGCGATGCCGGGCGCATTGACGCGCTTGGGCCCGAGGAACGAGAACGGGCTCACGCGCTCCCCCCAGACCGGATCGACGAGCACGCTGCGGCCCCGCGTCTGGATCAGGTAGCTGGCATGCCCGACATGGGTGACGCGGAACGCCTCGCGGTCGAAGCGCACCGGCGGCCGGTCCGGCGCATGCGGGCTCGGAAAGCTCGCCGGCCACGCCTCGCCCCGCTCGCCGAACGTCCACTTGAGGAAAGCGCCCGGTCCCTTGGGCCCGATGCCGCCCGGATTGAAGAAGCGCACGCCATCGAAATGGTCGGACAGCGGACCCTGGTAGTAGGCGTTGGCGCGCCCGCCGGACAGCAGCGCCCAGCCGCCCGCACCGACGGCAGAGGCAACGCCCAGCAGCTTCAGAATGCGGCGGCGGGTCGTGGGAGTGCTCCTGGATTCTGGCTCGCGCATCGTAGGTGATGCAACCGTTAACGATCGCCGTTCTGCGCCCAATGTCCGAGCACGAACGCGTTTGTCTTTCGTTAATATTTGTACCACAGTGGCGCAAGGCGCAATCGCTGAGAAGGCGTAACGCGTGCAGCCAACAGCAGGCGGCTCTGCCCTCGCACCGCAGTCGAGGCCCGAGCCCAAGGTGCAAGCGCCCGTGGCACCGCCGCGGCCGCTCATCTCCGACATCACGATCGAGCATGGCCCCGTCGACCTGCTCGGCCCATTCTTCCTCAAGGCCGATACGGCGGCGCGCCGGCGCGACGTGCATCTGTCGTTCGCGCCGATGCAGGCCCTGGTCGACGCCAACCATCGCAACCACGAGACGTGGCGACCGCTGCTGCCGCTGTTCGACCCTGCCGTCAATGGTGCCGCGGAAGAGGATACGTTCTGCATCGTCGGCCGCAACGCGCTCGGCGACATCGTGGCGACGCAGGCCGCGCGGCTCTATCACTGGGACGGCACGACCTTCCACGACGAGGCCGAGAGCCTGCGGCTGTTCTACGCCGACCCCGCAGCACTCAAACGGCGCAGCGAGGCCGTCGAGGTCACGGCGCCCGCGGCGCGGAGGATCACGGGCCGCGTCGTGTTCGCCGGAGGCGCCTGGTATCGGCCCGACTTCCGCGGTCGCCAGCTCGCCCAGATCCTCACCCGCATCTCGCGCGCCTACGCCTACACGCGCTGGCAGCACGACTACCACACCAGCATCATGGCCGAGGAGGTGTGTCGCGGCGGCATGCCCGAGCGCAGCGGCTATACCAAGGTCGACTGGGAGGTGATGCTGAAGCGCACCATCGTGCACCCCGAGGGCGACGTGCGCTGCGGACTCACGTGGATGGAGTCAAGCGAGTTTCTTGGCGGCATTGCCGACTTCATGGCGCGGTTTGACGCGCAGATTGATGTCGGGGTCGACAAGCGACGTGCATAGGACGATGTTGGACGTCCCGTCGCCGACGAACGGCAGCAGCAGCCGGCGGTAGCGGAAGCTCTGGCGCGCCGCCTGCGGGAACGCGATCACCGCGTCGACGTCGCCGAGATCGGGCTCGCGCTTGCGCAGCACGTCGCGATAGGACCCGGCGACCCATTTCCCATAGGCATAGTCCGGCTGGTCCTCGACCCTCAGTCCGATCGAGCGCGACAGCCAGTGCTGCGCGGGTTTGCGCAGCCCGCTGCCGATATCCTTGATGACGAGCTCGGACCGGCCCTCCTTCGCCTCCGCCACCACGAAGCGCCCGTCGAGCGCCTTCTCCAGCAGGGGATGCAGACGCTCGCGGTCGTACTTGCCGCCGCTGTCGGACCAGATGCTGAGCATCGCCCGCAACGGGCTCGATCCCGACAGCAGGTGCAGCGGACGCGGTACCTGGAGAAAATCGCCTTCGCGCTCGTTGCTGCGGGCCTCGATGCGCTGCAACAGCCTGCGAATGACGTCGTCGCGCCCGCCGAGCACCTCGTGCGACCACTCGCTCTCCAGGAACGAGATGACGAAGCGGTCCTTGGGGCGATCGTGCAGCCAGTAGAGCAGCGCGCTGAAGGCGACCGGCGAGACGATGGAGGGCCGCATGCGGATGCGCGCCATGGTCTCGGTCTCGCTGACGGCGACGTAACCGAGGTTGCGCACGGCATAGTTGGTGAGCTCGTCGCCGGCGATCGAAGACTCGAGCGCGTCGGCAAGGCGGAGCGACCCGCCCTCCCACGTCTGTCCCCGGTCATCGAACAGTTGGCACTCGATCACGGCGTAACCAAACCTCTCAGGCTCCCGCTAGCTTCCGGCCAAGCCGTCGCCCAGGCATTCGAGCCCAGCTCTCCACCGCCACGGTCGTGCCCTGCGGCTCCGTCCGAGTTTCGGTGGCTATTCCCGCCCTCCCTCGATAATTTGGCTCTGGTTAAGGATTGTTTCGGAGGCCCGGCTGGCGCGCGATTTGCCGCGTGGTATCTGGGGCCATCCCTAAGCATTGGTGAACGGTCGAAATGCAAAGCGCCACCCGAGCCTGGCTCGGGTGGCGCCTTGTCTGCACCTGGGTGTGTAGGCCGGCTTACATGTCCATGCCGCCCATACCGCCCATGCCGCCGTGCGAGTGGGCGTGGGCTTCCTTCTTCTTCGGCGCCTCCGCGATGCCAGCTTCGGTGGTGATCATCAGGCCGGCGATCGAGGCCGCATGCTGCAAGGCGTTGCGCACGACCTTGGCCGGATCGATGATGCCCTTCTCGAACATGTCGCCGTACTCGTCGTTCTGGGCGTCGTAGCCGAACGCCGCGCCGCGACCTTCGGTGACCTTGCCGACCACGATCGAGCCTTCCACGCCGGCGTTCTCGGCGATCTGGCGGATCGGGGACTGCAGCGCCTTGCGCACGATGTTGATGCCGGCGTCCTGGTCCTCGTTCTCGCCCTTGACGGTGATCGCCTGGGCTGCCTTGAGCAGCGCTACTCCGCCACCCACGACGATGCCTTCCTCGACCGCGGCGCGGGTCGCATTGAGCGCGTCGTCGACGCGGTCCTTGCGCTCCTTCACTTCGACCTCGGTGGCGCCGCCGACCTTGATCACCGCAACGCCGCCGGCGAGCTTCGCCAGACGCTCCTGCAGCTTCTCCTTGTCGTAGTCGGAGGTGGTCTCCTCGATCTGCACCTTGATCTGGCTGACGCGGGCCTCGATGTCCTTCTTCTTGCCGGCGCCGTCGATGATGGTGGTGTTCTCCTTCTCCACCCGCACGCGCTTGGCGCGGCCCAGCATGTCGAGCGAGACGTTCTCGAGCTTGATGCCGAGATCCTCGCTGATCACCTGGCCGTTGGTGAGGACGGCAATGTCCTCGAGCATGGCCTTGCGGCGATCACCGAAGCCCGGCGCCTTGACGGCCGCCACCTTGAGCCCGCCGCGCAGCTTGTTGACGACGAGGGTAGCGAGCGCCTCGCCCTCCACCTCCTCGGCAATGATCAGCAGCGGCTTGCCGGTCTGCACCACTGCCTCGAGCACCGGCAGCATGGCCTGCAGGCTCGAGAGCTTCTTCTCGTGGATGAGCAGATAGGGCTCCTCCAGCTCGGCGATCATCTTGTCGGCGTTGGTGATGAAGTAGGGCGAGAGGTAGCCGCGGTCGAACTGCATGCCCTCGACCACGTCGAGCTCGCTCTCGAGGCTCTTGGCTTCCTCGACCGTGATCACGCCCTCGTTGCCGACCTTCTGCATGGCCTCGGCGATCATGTCGCCGATCGCCTTCTCGCCGTTGGCCGAGATGGTGCCGACCTGGGCGACCTCCTGGCTGTTCTTGACCTTCTTGGCCCGCTTCTGGATGTCCTCGACCACCTGCGCCACGGCCTTGTCGACGCCGCGCTTGAGGTCCATCGGGTTCATGCCGGCGGCCACCGCCTTCATGCCTTCGCGCACGATCGACTGCGCCAGCACGCACGCCGTGGTGGTGCCGTCGCCGGCCACGTCGTTGGTCTTCTGGGCGGCCTCGCGCACCATCAGCGCGCCCATGTTCTCGAACTTGTCCTCGAGCTCGATCTCCTTGGCGACGGTGACGCCGTCCTTGGTGGTGCGGGGCGCGCCGAAGCTCTTCTCGAGCACGACGTTGCGACCCTTCGGGCCCAGCGTCACCTTGACGGCGTTGGCGAGGATGTCGACGCCGCGCAGCATGCGCTCGCGGGCATCGCCGGAGAATTTGACGTCCTTGGCAGCCATTTTCGAACTAGCTCCTAGCTTCTCGGGATTTGGGGGAACTCGTCAGATGGTCAGTCGTCAGTGGTGAGTGGAAGGGCGGCGGCAGCGCAAAGAGTGAACTCACGGCTGACCGCTCACCACTGACCACTCACGCGTGTTTCACTTGTCGAGCACACCCATGATGTCGCTCTCCTTCATGATGAGGAGCTCCTGGCCGTCGATCTTGACCTCGGTGCCCGACCACTTGCCGAACAGCACCTTGTCCTTCGGCTTCACATCGAGGGGGACGATCTTGCCGCTCTCGTCGCGTGCCCCGGGGCCGACGGCGATGATCTCGCCCTGCTGGGGTTTCTCGGCTGCCGTATCGGGGATGATGATGCCGCCGGCGGTCTTGGTTTCGCTGTCGACGCGGCGCACAACCACGCGGTCGTGCAACGGACGGAACTTCATGGGTTAAAGTTCTCCTAATTTCAAGGGCTTGAGAGGCTCTCCCCCCGCAAGCGAGAGATGGGATGGGTTGGTTGTTAGCACTTCTCAATTGTGAGTGCCAACAGCCGCGCTCCACATAAGCGAGGCGGCCTGACCTGTCAACCGGGGAATGGGCCAAAAAGCCTTTGCGGAGGCCCCGGGCGGGCGCCGGGCAAGAGCTTCCTTAACCGGAGCCGAGCCGTGCCAGCCGTTCGTCGGCCTCGGGTGCGCCGAGCTCCCGGGCGCGCTCGTACCATTTGCGGGCCTCGGGCAGGTTGGGAAGCACGCCCTGGACGCCCCAGCGGGCGAGCTCGCGCGGGTCGTAGGTGGCCGCCAGCAGTAGGGCGCCGCGCGCCAAGCCCGCCTGCGCGGCCCGCAGGAAGAACTGACGGGCGACGGCAACTTGGCCCCTCTCGATCTCTTGCTCGCCGCGCGCGATGAAGCGCTCGGCCGCCTCGCGGTCGGCCGGCGACAGCATCGGCGCGCGCGGCGGCGCGGTCGGAGGAGGCTGAGCCTTGGTCTCCTGGGCTGGAGCCGCGGGCTGCGGGGCCTGGACCGTCAGCGCCACCCTGGCGTCGGCGAGCAGCGCGCCGTCCTCGCTGACCAGGCTGATGCTGAGCTCGGCCCGACCCGTCACGCCCGCCGGCACGATCATCTGCAGGCTCGCGAGCGCATTGAGCGGCACGGCCCAGGCGCCGGGCGCCGTGGCGTATCCTTCCGACAGCGACACGGTCGGAGGCAGGCCGCGCACGCGCACGAAGCTGTTCTTGGGCAGGGCGTCGGCGGGCCCGACGCGGATCGTCAGGGCGGCTTGAGACGCAGGTTGCACGAGGATCGCCTGCGCCACGGCAATGCGCAGGCTCTCGGAAGGGCCCGCCTGCACGAGCTGAGTTACTGACGAGCTCTCCTCGCTGTGTGCGGCGTTGTTTGTCGCAAGCAACGCCGATACCAGCCCGACAACTATTGCGAGCCCATGCCGCGACGGCGATCTGGATCTCTCCCGCCGCCGTCTCGGCGCGAGTGCTGCGGGGTTCGGCCGCTCTCCTATCCTGTCGGCCGCCCGTCCCCTGCCTGCCCCAGTCACCCCCATGTCCCCTTCTGCGCTCCTTGGAGCGGACGGCACGCTCAGTGCGCCGTCATTGCTTGCTCTGCTTCCTGTTCCATTCGAGGAACTGCCGGAACAGGCGCTCCTGCTCGACCGGATCGTGCGGCGCCGCGCGCACCGCCTGCGCGCGCAGCTGCGCAGGATCGACGCTGCGCGAGGATACGATCGCGGCTTTGTCGAGCCTGTCCTGCAGAGGTTTGAAGCGCGTCCAGCCCGGCACGCTGGCGGCGAGGTTCACGTCTTTCCACTTCTCGTGGTAGCCGGGCTCCTTCTGCAGCTTCTCGAAGCGCTCGAAGAGATACTCGACGACGCGGTCGAGCCGTTGGTAGCGGTCGGTATTCTTGGGCCAGTCGTAGACGGCGAGCACGGCCGGCACCGAGATGGTGGCGATCTGCTGACCTTGCGGGATCAGAGCCGGATAGTCGGCATGCTCGAGATACGCCGGCGCGTAGTACTCGAGCTTGTCGGTGTATTCGATCGGCAGGAACTTGAAGCCCTCGGGGAACTTGCCCTTGAGGAAGGGGGCGAGCGGCTTGGATGAGATCCAGAACGTCGCCGCCACCTCCGGCCCCGTCTTCATCTTCTCCATGGCGATGTTGTGGGGCACGAACGTCGCTTTCACCTCGATGCCGAGTTGCTTGAAGATGATCGGCCCCGAATAGGCCGCCGCGGTGCCCTCGGTATTGAAGTTCACGACCTTGCCCGCGAGGTCCTTGATCGACTTGATCTCGGGCCTGACGAAGACGTGCGCCTCCGAGGGGAAGAGGTTCACGAGGTAGTTGATGCGCCGCCAGGCATTGGCGAACTCGGGCTTGGACTTGAAATGGTCGAGCACGTCGCCGTAGACGATGGCCGCGTCCACCCCGCGCAGGTAGAGCAGGTCGTAGACGTTGTCGAACGGCCCGCGCGTGACGATCGGCAGCACGCGCATGTTGTCGCCGTCGTCGAGCACGCGCGCGAGCTCCGCCGCAAACTGCAGCGGCGCGCCCTCGAGGCGCCCGGCGGCGAGCCCGACCGTCCAGGCGTTGATGCGGTCCTTGTGCGCCTGCTCGCTCTGCACGGGGGCCGGGGCAGGGCGGGCGACAGGCGCGCGCGCCTTGGGCGCCTGCGCCAGGTCGGTCGCCTGCGCCGGCAGGCCCTTGGTGGGAGGCGCCCCGACACGGTTAGGTGGCGATTGCGCCAGAGCCGCCGGCGCGCCCAGGATCAGAATGGCCGCGAGGCCTGCGACTATGCTTGACGCGGGACGCATTGCACTCTCCTTCCCATTGCTTGCCCGACCGACCTTTCCCGCAAGCGCGTGATGCGCATCAGGGCCGGATGTAGGCGTAGCCCTGCTTCTGCAACTCCATCAGCCGCACGACGCCCGAAGGCACCACCTTGGCCTCGCTGACCAGCGCGACGGGCTTGCCCTCGGCCTTGCTCTGGTTGGTTTGCGTGTTGCCGCAGGCGATGAAGGTAACGCTCGGGTTCTCGAGCGCCATCGGCGCGATGCGATCCTTCACGGGGCTCGTATCGGAGCGCAGCATGTGCAGGCCGGGGCCGTAGGTGACGACCTCGATGGCGACCGTCTCGCCCTTCTGCTTGTAGTACTCGGCGATGTTGCGCACGTTGTTGAGCGCCAGGTCCATCACCGCCTTGTCGTTCTGATTGACCTGGATGGCGACCTTGTGCGTTACCGCGGCGTCCGACTTCGCCGCCTTCTTCTGCGCGGTCTTCTCGGTCTTCTGCGCGACCTTCTGGGGCGCAGGGGCGCTCTGCGCGCTGGGCACAGATGGCGCTGTGGGCGTCTCGGTCTGCGCGTCGGATGCCAAAGCGCAGCCCGCAAGGATGATCCCAGCGCACAGCAGCGCTACACGGCTCGAGCGACTTGTGGTCATTTCCAGCTCCAGGTTGGTTGATTGGGAAATAGGTGCACGGGACCGACCGGAAATGCCGGCCGGCCGCGAACGGGCTCGAGGCGCGTGGGCCATGAGGCCTGCGCGCGAGGCGATGCCAAGGAAGGATTGCGCCGTCCCGCTTCGACCCGAAATTCGCAACCACCCCGCCGCGAATATCCGGTCACGTCGTCGTGTGCCGCCCCCTTGGTAGTCGCAAGCACGAACAGCGATCGACAACCGATGTTGCCAATTGAAATGGGACGATCTTGAGGCGCAATTCCGCTAGTGGACCCGCAGCTTGCGCATTCGAGATATGCGCAAGCGGGTCAGATCATCAACCCGATCCCCTTCGCCATCAGCGCCGCCATCAGCAGGATCAGCACGACGCCCATGAGCTCCAGGTGGATGATCGTCCGTAGCCTGCGCAGCCTCGCCGCGCTCACGGTCGGTGCCTGGCCCTGCCGGACCGCGGCACGCCACGACAGCAGCTCGCGCGTCGGCACGATCGACAGGAGACCGATGAGGATGAACAGCGTGAGCTTGGCGCTGAAGGTCCACGTGTGAAAATAGTAGGTGGCGCCCTTTTCGAAATAGTAGACGCGCGTCAGGCCGACGACGAGCAGGATGCCGGCGGAAATTCCGAACACCATGTCGGCGGTCAGCAAGCGGCGGGCGGTGCCGGCGGTCGGCTGCTCCCTGATCAGGATCAGCTCGACGACGAGGGCGGCAAACAGGGTGAACGCGGCGAGGTGGTGCAGAAAGGCAAACAGCACGGCCATTGGCAGCTCTCGGGCAGTTGGGCGAGCGGCGACGTTACGCTCCGGCGATGTCTGCCGCGGTGCACCGGCGGCGGACTGGAGGATAGGAGCGATGCTAACTTAGAATTGAACTGAAATGTCGGCCCAATTGTTTCTTCCTGCCTGCGATCGGGGCTCGCAGCGGCGGGCACGGCGCGGTAAGCTTCTGCAAGGGTTTGTGCTGGCATCTGCAGAGATTGGATATCGTGCAACCGAAGCCGGAAGACTACGACTACGATCTCGACGAGGTTCTTGCCTCGGTGGTCGGCATCAGATCGATCATCCCCGCCGACGCCTTCACGGCCGAGACGCTCGGCACCGAGCGAGCGGGGCACGGCGTCCTCATCCGCAAGGACGGCCTGGTACTCACCATCGGCTATCTGGTCACCGAGGCCGAGACCGTCTGGATCAGCCACAGCGGCAACCGCGTCGTGTCGGGCCACGTGCTGGCATTCGACCAGGAGACCGGCTTCGGACTGGTGCAGGCGCTCGCGCGTCTCGAGCTGCCGGCGCTGCCGATCGGCAACTCCTCGGAGACGGAGATTGGCGAGCGCGTGGTCGTGGCGGGCGCCGGCGGACGGCAACGCGCCGTGGCCGCGCGCATCATCGCCAAGCAGGAGTTTGCCGGCTACTGGGAATACGTGCTCGACGAGGCGATCTTCACGGCGCCCGCCCACCCCAACTGGGGCGGCACGGCGCTGATCGGGCCGGCCGGCGATCTGCTCGGCATCGGCTCGCTGCAGATCCAGCAGGCCTCCCAGCAGCGCAAGCTCGAGGACGTCAACATGATCGTCCCGATCGATCTGCTGAAGCCGATCCTGCAGGACTTGCTCACGATCGGCCGGCCCAGCCGCCCGTCGCGCCCCTGGCTCGGGCTCTACGCCACCGAGGTCGGCAGCAACATTGCCATCCTGGGACTCGCAAGCCGTGGTCCGGCGGCGCAGGCGGACCTGCG
>Ga0247829_10000371_pt1 | contig 16450 bp, 16 predicted proteins | sample 12C_Control_Day4_FD_207765 | JGI IMG/M metagenome (GOLD analysis project Ga0247829, IMG submission 207765) | Soil microbial communities from agricultural site in Penn Yan, New York, United States - 12C_Control_Day4 | ecosystem: Environmental > Terrestrial > Soil > Agricultural land | place... | reverse complement strand
TCGTGCGTCGGGGCGAAGCCGTGCGGCCCGGTGAAGCACTCCTTCAGGGCGTAGAGCGGGCTGGTCCCGATGTCGCCATACACGACGCCGAGTGCGGCAAGCGCGAGGCCCGCGAGCGCGCGGCCCTTGGGCGGAGCCTTGCCTGAGTGCGACGGGTCAGCGCTGATGTTGGCTCACTGGGCGGGGCGAGCGGCCGCTACCGAATCAGCGAGGCGTGCGATCGCGTCGGAGTCGAAGCGACCCTGGTAGAGCCGTCCCCCGACGAACAGCGTGGGGGTCGAGGACACGCCCAGCCGGACGCCTTCCTCGTAGCTCGCCTGAATGCGACCCGCGTACTTGGCAGCACTCATGCAGGTGTCGTAGTTGGCCGGGTCGAGCCCGACCTCACCGGCATACCGACGGAACAGTGCGGTCGCGTCCCGTTCCTCGGCCCACTCCGGCTGCCCCTCGAAGATGCGGTCGTGCATCGGCCAGAACTTGCCCTGCTCGTCGCCGCAGGCTGCCGCGTGCGCCGCCAGCCGGGAATGGCGATGCTGCTGCAGCGGAAAATCGCGGAAACGCCACCTGACCTTGCCGGTCTCGATCAGGCGCTTCCGGATGGTGGGCATCTGGAGCGTCGCGAATGTCTGGCAGAAGGGACACTGGTAGTCGGCGAACTCGGTCATCTCGACGGGAGCGCTGGCGTCGCCCATGACGTACCCGCCGAACCCGGCCGTGTCGGCGGTCTGGATCGCGACGTTGGCCGGAATGCTCACGGCAGACGGCCTGGCCAACACCCATGCCAGCGCGCCGACACCCACGATTGCCACGGCCGCGAGCACCAGGTAAAACCGCTTCAGGCCGGCCGGGGTCCCCGCCATGGCTCGTCGTCCTCCGGTTCGTCTTGGGTGAACGCATCGGGGCGCCGCGCCTCATCCACGATCCGGCGGCTGTCGGCCACTTCCGGGGTGTCGTAGGTGCTGCGCACTTCATAGTGGAACAGCTCCGTCCGGGCGTCGCCCATGAGGCGGAGCAGCTCGGGAACCCCGGTGTCGCTCAGCAGCCGTCCCTCGCGGTGCAGCTCCTGGATCCGGCCCGCCAGCGCTCGCAGCAGCTCCACGAGGCGGTCCGCCCTGCCCTGATCGTACACCTCGTCGTGCTCTGCCATAACTTCCTTGCGGGCCGGTGCCGATCCGGGGACAAGATTCAGTGAGAAACCGCCGATAAATGTAATCAGGGACTCACTATGGAAGGGGGCCCCGGACTTCCAATCAGGCGTCCTGCCGATTAACCTCCTCGCTGGCGCGCGAGCGCGCCGCTACGCAGACCTCCAAGGACGGTAGAGTGACGACAAAGAAGAAGACTACAACCCCGACGAAACGAGTTACCGAAGCATCCGCCTTCGATCAGGCCAGAGACGAACTGTTCAGCCACATCCTGCGCTGCGGGGTCATCGAGGCGCTGGTCGAGCATCAGAAAGACTGGTTCGACGACACGATGCAGTACCTCGCGGAGCGTTACCCGGATCTCCGCGACACCGAACTGGCGCAGCTCCGCACGCTGGGAGAGCGGTACTGTCAGCCGGTCCAACGCCGCGCCGAGCCTGTCGGCCAGCTGAAAGCCGATTCCGTCACGGTCTGATCGCGTCAGTCGCGTCATGGCACCGCCCCGGGCACCGAGCCTGGGGCGGTTTCGTTAGCGTCGTCTCCCGGTTACTCCGCCCGCCGGTTCCGGCGCCAGTGGTACCCCGCAGCCACCCGCAGGCCACCTCCAACACCTACCTCTGCGGCCCATCCGGAGCCGGCTCCCGGCCGGCTTTCGACGCCCACGAGCAGCACCAGGTAGCCATCATCCACAGCGCCGGCCACGCCGGCGATTCCTCCGCCGGCGTACAAGCCCAGGCCGCGGCGCTGCGAGGGGTTGAACAGGAAGTGGCCCAGCAGTTCAGCGCGACCCGCTGCGTCGCCGCTGGCCAGGCCGGCGGAGGCGGTGAGAGCCAGCCGGACCCGCTGAGACATTCGGAGGGCGCCGTAGACGCCGCCCACGGCCAGGACCGGCCTGGACGTTGCCACCAGCGCCTGAACGCCGAGCTCCGCCACCCGCTGCGCTTCGAGCGGAACGGCCCACAGCGTCCCGGCGGCTAGCAGGCTAGCCCAGCCGGATCGCATGCGTGACGCTGATGTCCGGTGCCAGGCTCGCGAGGACCGAGCAGTACTTGGTGATGGAAAGATCTACCGCGCGGGCGGCGTTGGTCTGGGTCAGGCCTTCGCCCCGAAGGTGGAAGACGAGCTCGAGCGCCAGGAGGCGCCGCGGGTGGTCGTCGCGCCGGGTGGCGACAAGCTCAACGCGAAGCTCGGTGAGCGCGACCCTGCTCTTGCCAAGAATCAACACGACGTCCGACCCGGCGCATGCACCGGCGGCGAGCATCAGCGCGATGAACGGCCCGGGAGCTGCGCCGCCGTCGGCATCCAGGAACGTCTCCGGGCCGCCGACCTCGCCGCCGAGGAACCGTAGGTCCCCGACCCATCTCACCTCGGCTCGCCGGCTTGCGTCGTCGGCCATGTTCAGGCACCGAGTGCCCGTCGCTCGCGTGCGGAAACCCTGGTGTAGTCCCAAATGGCGTACAGCCCGGCGCCTGCCGTCGCCCAGGCGAGCGGCCGGAGCAGCGGTGCCTCGAGCAGAAAGGCAACCAGCGTCAGCACCTGGCCAATGGTGACCGCCTTTCCACCGGGTCGCGCCGGGATCGCACTTGGGCGCCCCCGGAACGCGGTCACCAGGAAGGCGACCGTCGCCACGATGTCCCGAACCAGCGTCGCTGCCACCTCCCACCAGGCCAGCCGACCGGAGAACGCCACCACGCCGAAGGCCGACGCCATGAAGAGCTTATCGGCCACCGGATCCAGCACCGACCCGAGCCGGGAGGCCCCGTAGCGGCGGGCGACGGTACCGTCCAGCAGATCGCTGCCGGCGGCTGCAAGTAGAATGGCGAAGCGGAGTTCCGGACCTGAGGCAAGCGGAAACGCGATCGCCAGCGGCAGCCGGATGGCCGTGAGCAGATCGGCCGCGCTCCAGCGTGGTCGCTCTTGCTGGCCAATCCGGGCAGGACTACCTTCGGACATTCTTGCCGCCGGGCGCGAGAGGTCTAACATATCGCCGGGCCATGCACGCCGCGACTCGGTTGGCTGCGGCTTCTCGCGCTCGAGTCCCCTTCCCGCCGGCCAAGTTCCCCATGCTCGACACAGCGGTGATCCCGTGCGGCGGGCTCGGCACCAGACTCCAGCCGATCAGCCGGTGGCTGCCGACGGAGTTGTTACCGACCGGGCTTCGCCCGTGACTGCAGCTGCGTTCGATCACGCTCTTATCGAGCTTCGGCACATCCCCGCGGAGCGCCTGGCCGATACCGCGGGCCTGTCCGCACTGGTCGTTGCGGCCGCCGGCGCCGTTGGCATGCCGCCCCACGCCCCCCCGATCGTCAAGCATTCCACCGGGTCATTTGCTGTCGGGCTGCTCTGCCGGGAGGGGCACATCGTCCTGCACACCTCGCCGGACGAAGGGCTTTGCCTGGTGGATGTCGTGGCGCGGGCGCCTGCCCGCGCCGCGCATGGTGTCGATGTGATTACCAGGCGGCTGGCGCCGGGCACTCCCCCGGCCGGTAGGCCCTCTCGCTAACGGCCTCCGCCGCTGCCCCGGACCACGCCTTCCGCGCGTTCCGCCGCGACCAGGTACCGCCGCGCCACCGCCTGCACCGCCTGAACCGTGACCTGACGGTATTCGGCGCCGGGGTCGGCCAGCTCGTCGAGTCCATCGCCGATCAGCCAGGCCTCGAGCAGCTCCCCAGCCACGGCCACCCCGCTCTGCTGCCGCACCTCCGCCTGGCCGGCAAGATAGCTCGCGGCTTGCGCGAGCTCGGGGCCAGTCACTGGCTCATTCGAGAAGCGCTCCAGCTCCTGGAGCATGGCGGCGCGGGCTTCATCCTCCCGCTCCGGGGATGTCGCGATGTACGTGACGAGTGCCCCGGCACGCCCCTTCTGCCATGAGGAGGCCATGACGGTGTAGGCGAGGGAGCGCCGGTCGCGGAGCGCCTCGAACATGCGGCCGCCCAACCCGCTCGCCACTGCCGCCCACACGTCGGCCGCGTGGCGCTCCGGATCGCGCCGGTCGGGCCCGCGGAAGACCATGGCGAGGGCGCTCTGTGCTTTCTCGCGAGCGGCAGCCCGCTCGATGGGTTGCGCGCCGAGGGCCCAGGGCTGCGGGGGAGGGCGCAGCCTCGCCTCGCGCGCGGGCAGATCGCCGAACGCCCCGGCCAGGAGCCCGGCCGCCCGCTCCGGGTCGACGTCGCCGACCGCGACAACGACCGGCCGGCCGGCCTCCATTGCCTGCTGGTGCCAGCGGCGAACGTCGTCGGGGTTGATGGCCGGCAACGTGTCGGGCAAACCCGCGGCCGGAAGCCCATAACCCCGATCGCCGAAGCCGGCCCGGAATGCAAGCTGGAACGGGTAGCGGAACATGTCGTCCACCACCTGATCTGCCTCGGCAACCAGCAGGGACCGCTCGGTGAGCACGTCGGCATCCGCGAGTGCCGGCTCGCTGTACAGCAGCCGGAGGAGTGCCGCGGCATCGCCCACCCGCTCGGCCAGCACCGTGCTCCCATACCCGATCCAGTCGGAGGCGACCGAGGCGCTGAGAGTGCCGCCGAGCCGCTCCGCGGCGAACGCCAGTCCCGGAGCGTCCAGCCCACCGGCACCGCGGATTGCGCTCCGTGCGGCCAGCGCGCCCAGGCCGGCCTGGCCGGGTGGATCCGAGTCGAGGCGGGGCAGGTAGACGCCGAGACTGGCTGCGGGCACGCCGGCCTTGCGACGAATCAGAAGATCCGCTCCAGCCAGTGCGACGTGGAGCGTACCGGCCCGGACTACGCCACGGCTGGGCGACGTCGGTCCAGACCGGGCGAGCGAACCCGTGCCGTTCGGCGTGGGCATGATGCGCAGCTGGGTCACCGCGAACGAGGCGGCGAGGCGCTCGGCCGTGAGATCGTCGCCGCGTTCCTTCGGCAGGTACCCGACGGCGGAAACCGCCTCGGGAACCAGGTAGCGCGCGGCGGCGGCGCGCACGTCATCGGGGCTCGCGGCGGTGAGCGCTGCGTACTCGCGGTCCAGCTCATCGAGGCCGCCCAGCGCCTGGGCGGACGCGAGGGCTGACGCCCGTCCCTCCATGGGCTCCAGCCGCCGTACCCAGCGCGAGAGCAGCAGGGTGCGGGCGCGTTCGAGTTCGGCCTCCGGCGGGCCGGCGAGTGCGAGCCGAGCCGTCGCCGCGGCGACGCCGTCAATGGCCTCGCTGAGGCGGCCGGGGTCCAGGTCGGCGGTGATGGCGAAAACCCCCAGCTCGGTGGGCGCATAATTGTAGGCGTTGATGCCGGTAACGATGCCGGGCTCGCGAAGAGCGCGATACAGCCAGCTGCCTCGCCCCGCTCCCAGAACGGCGGCCGCGAGGTCCAGCGCGGGCGAGTCCGGGTGCGTGGGCGGCACGGCCCGCCAGCCCAGCGCCAGTTCGGCCTGCGTGAGATCGCCCCGGAGCGTGCGGGCGCGCACCTCCTGGCGCGGTGGCTCAGCCGGCGACGGGTCTTGCGCGGCCGGCGCGGCGGCCCAGCCGGCGTAGGCCTCGCGCCCCTGGGCGAGCATCTCGTCCACCGGCACGTCGCCCACGATCGCCACAATGGTGCGAGCGGGCACGTAGCGCGAGGCGTAGTAGTTCCACAGGTCGTCGCGGGTGAAGCCGGCAAGCTGCGCTTCGTACCCGATGCGCCACCGGCGGATGCGGTGCCGGTCGAACATCACTTCGTGCAGTGTCTCGTACGCCACGGCGGATGGGGAATCGAGCTTCCGCTTGGCCTCCTGAATGATCACCTGGAGCTCGCGCGCCAGCTCGCCGGCGTCGATCAGGGGATTGCGCAGTGCGTCGGCCTGGATAGCGAGTCCGGCCGCGAGGTTGCGGGCGGGGAGCACGGCGAAGTACGAGGTGTGATCGTAGCTGGTGCTGGCGTTGAGGTAGCCACCCGCTGCCTTGGTGGCCCGCGCGATCTGCCCGACCCCGCGGCTCGGCGTCCCCTTGAAGAACATGTGCTCGAGCACATGGGAGATCCCGACCCATCGGTCCGGCTCGTCGAAGAAGCCGGCCTTCACATGGGTGACCACCGCAACGGCGGGTGCCGACGGTTCGTGCTGGGCAAGGAGCGTGAGCCCGTTGGGCAGCGTCTCCCGCGCCACGCCCTCGGTCCAGCGACGGCTCACTCCCGCGCTCCCCGGGCAAGAGGGCGGAGACGGATCACCGCGAGTGCCGCTCCGACCAGGGCGAGACCGTATCCCACGACATGGACCAGGGCGCCGCCAGTGGGAACCGGATCGGCGACATCCACCAGCCCGAGCGGCGGGAGCACCGCGTAGAGGACGGCCGCCGCTCCGGTTGCCGCGGCGCCGAGCGAGCGCGCCAGTCCGAGACCGCCGTGTGCAGCCACGACCAGCACCCCGATGAGCCAGTCGCGCCGGGACACGGTGGAAAGCAGGAAGACGAGCCCACCGAGCAGGAGGTAATAGAGCGCGGCCTGCGCCAGTATACGCGCCATCTGGAGGTCCGGCCCGACTCGCCGAGCGGCAGCGAGACCGACTACGGAGGTGGCCACCAGGACCGCTGCTCCTCCCAGGAGCCACCGCTGGAGGTAGTAGAGCGGTGGGCTCACGGGACGGGCGAACAGTGTCCGGTAGTAGCCGAGCGTGAAATCGGCGCTCACCATGCCGGCCGTGGCGAGCAGCGCGAACGCCGTAACGGTGAAATCGAGAATCGCCAGAAAGATCGGCGCCTCGCCGCCGGTGCCGCTGGTCACCACCGTGAGGCTGCTGAACAGGACGATTGCCAGCACTCCCACCGCGGCCATGCCGAGTCCCGGACCGCGGGCCAGATCCCACGCCATCCAGCGGAGGTAGCGGAGCGGCGGCGTGATCATCGGCCCTCCACCGCGGCGCGGAACTCGCTCTCGAGCCGGCTGGACTCCGGAGCGAACGCGACCACAACCGCGCCGGCCGCGATGAGCTCGCTGAGGCCGCGATTCAGCTCCGGCACACGGCCGCGCAGCCGCCACTCGTTGGCGCGCCCCTCGACCGGTGTGGCCGAGGGGAAGATCCGCGCGATCATCTCAGCCGCTCCGGTCACGCTGATCCGATACACCGCCGGCTCCTCGTCTGCGGCGGCCACTCCGGCGCTGACCACGCGCTCGAGCCGCCCCTGGTGCAGAATCGCGACCCGGTCGGCCAGCCGCTCGAGCTCGGCGAGGTCGTGGGACGCGATCAGGATGCAGCGTGCGGGACGGCGTAGCTCGCGCACGATGTCGCGGAACCGCTGGGTCCAGAGCGGGTCGAGTCCGTGAGTCGGTTCGTCGAGTACGACGAGATCCGAGTCCCCGATGAGCGCCTGCGCCAGGCCGAGCCGCTGCAGCGTACCCTTGGAGAGCTGGCGCACATCCTTCTTGCGATGTTCCTCCAGCCCGAGCCATTCCACCATGTGTTGGGCCCGGGCCGCGACTGCCTCGGCGGGCACCCCCGCGAGTGTCGCGTGGCGCCGGAGTGCCGTCTCGGTGGTCCAACGGGGAGGCAGCGGCAGCAGTTCCGGGAGATATGAGGCCCCGCGACTCTCGACGTACGCGCGAGGCGCCTGGCCGGCGATGCGCGCTTGCCCGCCGGTGGGCTTCAGGAAGCCGAGGAGGATGGAGATGAGCGTGGACTTGCCCGCGCCGTTGGGGCCGGCGACACCGACGACCTCACCCGGCGCGACACGCAGCGTGACGTTGTCGAGCGCGGGAACGGTCCGGCTGCCGAAGAGCGATCGGTAGGTCTTGCCGAGTGCGGCGATCTCGATCACTGGATGATACGCAACACCCCCGCCTGAGCGCTGCCGCGGATGAACGCCTCGGCATCGGTCAACGGGATTACGACCCCGGTCTCGGTGCGGCCCCGGCGGGCGAGGCCGGCCATAAACTCGGTGAGCGTGGCATCAGCCCACTCACGGTCGGCCGCCTTCATCTGGAGCAGGATCTCGTCCCAGGTGCCGCCGAAGGTGTGCCCCGAGAGCGTCCCGACCAGGTGTGGCTCCCCCGGCGGCGCCTGATGCGGTCTCCGCTGCATCGCGTGCAGCTCGCTCAGCAAGGTGCCGAACAGCTCGAGCTGGTGGGGATCGCGCACCGACCCATCGGGCTGTTGCGCCTCGACCTCGGCCAGGAGCAACTCGATCCCGTCGGGATCGCCAGCGACCTCGGCCAGCCGCAGGAGCCAGGGCTGCAGCTCGGGGTCATCGTCCCGCAGCCGGTAGATGGATTTCCGCAGCTCGATGGTGCGCCAGATGCCCAGCTCGTCGAAGTGATCGTCCGGCTGGGTGCGCTCCAGATGATGGAGCGAGGCCTCAGTCTCTCCCCGGTCGTAGAGCATGTTAGCCAGGTAGATCCGCGCTTCGGCAAAGCTCGGCTCCAGCTCGAGCGCACGCCGGAGGTAAAAGAGCGCTCCCGCGTCGTTGCCGAGCCGGTGGCAGGCGTAACCCAGACAGGCGGAGGCGTCGGGGGATTCGGACTGCGCCGCGGCGGCGAAGTCGAAGAAGCGCTGGGCAGGACCGATCAGGTTCTCACGGAACAGCGCCCGCCCGACTTGCAGCATCAGCTCGTGGTCGTCCTTGAAGCCGAGCAGCACCACGCGCTCAAAAGTCCGAAGCGCGCCCCCCCGCTCGCCCAGCTTGAGCAGGACTTCGCCCAGCCCCGCGAGGCCGTCCTCGTGATCGGGATCGAGCGCCAGCGCGCGCTCGAAGCTCCGCCGCGACCAGGCGTACTCTTCCCGCGCGAGATAGGCGTAGGCCGACCCGATATGGAGCTCGACCGCGAGGGGGTAGAGGGAGATGCCCTCTCTCAGGAGGGCCAGCGCGTCGTCGTATCGACCTTCGTTGTACAGCTGGTGGGCTTGTTCGTCGAAATCGTCGGAGCTGCGGAACGCATCCGCCATCAATCGCGGCCTCCGGGGTTGTTCCACGAATTGTAGGGATACGATGAGATGCGGGCAATAGCAAAAACAGGCGGACAGGGACAAAAAAGGGCGGAGCGGTCGGAACGTCCGCACCCCGCAGGGTGATGGCAACGCCGGCGCAAGCCCTCGACGGCCCTCTCCCTCCCTCTCCCGACCGTTTGCATCCATGTTCCTACCGTGACCTTCCAGCGGAAGCTCCTCCTCGGCTTCTCCCTCATGGCCCTCCCTGCCCTCCTGGTGGGCACCGAGGCCATCCGGAGCAACGCACTGGAGCGCCGGGCGCTCCAGGCGCTCGGGGAGAGCATGGCCCGGACCCGGACCTACGCCGAGCTGGAGACCGCCATGTTCGACCAGAGCGAGGTCATCTGGCGCTACCTGAGCGGGATGGATCCGACCGCGCGCACCGAGTTTCGCGCGACCGGCGAAGTCGTGAACTACTGGTATCAACGGTGGAAGGCGGAGCTCCGGCCCGAAGAGTCGGAGCTGGGGGAGGGCGTTCTGGCCATTCAGCGACAGATCCAGGCCGTGGGCGACAGTGTCTTCGTGCTGCATGAGGCCGGCAACCGGGAACAGGCGTTCCAGCTCGCCAGCACCGAGCTCAAGAGTCGGCTGCTCCCCGCGCTGACTTTGCTCAACCGGGAGATCTACCGCCGGGCCCGCGAGTCGAGCGTCCGGGGCGCCTACGCGCGCCTCGAGGAGATCCTTGCCGCCGAGAACCGGGTGCTGCTCGGGTTGATCGGGCTGGCGCTCGGCGCTGGACTTCTGTTCTCCTGGCTCATCGCCCGCAGCCTGGCGCGGCCCCTCCGCGAGCTGACCGGCGACATGGCCGTCGTGGGCACCGGACGCCTCGACCACCCGATCCGTGCCACTTCCAAGGACGAAATCGGCGACCTCGCGCGCGCGTTCGCGGGGATGACGCAGCAGCTCGAACGCGCCCAGGCGCAGCTGGTTCAGTCGGGCAAACTCGCGTCCATCGGGGAGATGGCGGCGGCCGTCGCCCACGGCATGCGGAATCCGCTCGCCAGTCTCCGCGCGTCGGCCCAGCTCGCTCGGCGACATCCGGACTCCGCGGGGGCCGGGGAACAGCTCGACGCGATCATCGAGGAAGTCGACCGGCTCGACCGCAGGATCAGCCACCTGCTCAGCTTCGCCCGTCCGGCGCCGTATCGGCCGCTGGTCGAGCGTCTCCCGCAACTGGTCGAGGGGTTGCTGCCCAGCTTCGCCGAACTGTTGCGGGAACGCCAGATCGAGCTTCGGCTGGCCCTCCCGAGCGAGCTTCCGGAGGCCCGGGTGGACCCGATGCAGCTCGAGCAAGCCATGGTCGAAATCGTTTCCAACGCGATCGACGCCATGCCTGCTAGAGGCACGCTGACGATCGCAGGGCGCACCGTCAGATACGCCGATGGGCAGCAGGAGGTCGTCCTGGACATCACCGACACCGGCCGGGGCATCGCTCCGGAGGTCATGTCGCAGGTCTGCGAGCCCTTCTTTACCACGCGGGCCGAAGGGACGGGCCTCGGGCTCGCCATCGCGAAGCGGTATGTCGAGCAGAATGGCGGCGCTCTCGAGCTCGAGAGCACACCCGGGAAGGGCACGACGGTGAGTATCCACCTGCCTGCGTTCGCCGGGCAAGCGGCGGGGGCGACCGCATGAGCGGCGGCAGCATTCTGATTGTCGACGACGAGCGCACCCTGGCGCGTGCAATGAAGCTGTTTCTGGGCGAGGGTGGCTACGAGACCGAAACGGTCCCCGACGCCGGTCAGGCCCTGGAAGCGCTAGAGCGGCTCCGGCCCGATGTCGTGTTCACCGACGTCCGGCTCCCCGGCATGAACGGGATCGAGCTGCTGAAGCGGATCCGCGAGTTCGACCCGGCCATTGCCGTCATCGTGATGACCGCGTACGGGAGCATCGAGCAGGCGGTCGAGGCGGTGAAGCTGGGGGCGTTCGATTACATCAAGAAGCCGATCGACCTCGAGGAGCTCAAGCTCCTGGCCGACCGGGCTCGGGAGAACTCGCTGCTCCGGCAGGAGCTGTCCTACTATCGGCGCCGGGCCGCGGGGGAGGACCAAGCATTTGCCGGAATCGTCGGTAATTCGCCGGCCATCCGGGCGGTGATGGACCGTGCCCGCCAGGTCGCCGGGCTGGACGAGACGCCGCCGGTGCTCATTACCGGTGAGACCGGGACCGGGAAGGGCCTGGTGGCGCGCACCATCCACGCCTCCGGTCCACGCTCGGCCAAGCCGTTCATCGAGGTCAACTGTACCGCCCTGCCGGCCACGCTCATGGAAGCCGAGCTCTTCGGCTACGAGCGAGGTGCATTCACCGATGCCAAGGAATCGAAGCTCGGCCTGTTCGAGGCCGCGGAGGGAGGATTCCTTTTCCTCGACGAGGTCGGCGACATCGAGCTGGCCCTGCAAGGCAAGCTGCTCCGGGCCATCGAGGACCGCGTGGTCCGTCGGGTGGGCGGTGTCCGAGACCGCAAGGTGGACGTCCGGATCCTGGCGGCGACCAATCGCGATCTGGAGCTCGAGTCCGGGCGTGACCGATTCCGGAAGGACCTCTACTTCCGGCTCGCGGTCATACCGATCCGGCTGCCGCCACTGCGCGAGCGGGGCGATGACGTGCTGTTGCTGGCGGACACCTTCCTGAAGCGATTCAGCGCCAAGTACGGAAAGGGCGTCAAGCGGATCGAGCCGGCCGCACGCGAGCGATTACTGGCGTATCCGTGGCCGGGCAACGTGCGAGAGCTGAGCCATGTGATCGAGCGGGCCGTCCTCTGGAGCGCGGGGCCGGAGCTCGACGTCGAGCACCTGTCGCTGGCACAACCCGCGCGCGGGGACACAGGCGAACGTCCCCGCAGCGGCGAAAATGGGCCCGCCTCAACAGATGCCGACGCCGCCACGCTTCCCGGTCTGCCGCCGGCGGGCATGGACCTGGCCACCTGGGAGCGCACGATGATCGAGCAAGCGATGCGCGAGGCCGGGGGCAATCAGACCCGGGCCGCGCAACGGCTCGGTATCAGCCGGGACACCCTGCGTTACCGGCTCAAGAAATTTGGTCTGCAAGCCTAGGTCGGCCCGACGTAGCGGTGAATCCCCGGGTGGGTGAAATGACCCTGCCCCAGTCCCTTCTCCCCCAGCGAGACCAGTCGGACAGCGCTGGCTGGGAACATCTAACCTGTTGTACTAGCTAATGTTACCAATAGAACCCTGGCCGCGCAGCACCTGGCACATGGTCTGCTTAAGTAGGAGTGTCGTCGGGTCGCTGACCGATCCGGCTGGGTGAAAGCCCCCAATTGGTACCAGTCGGGTCCGCCGGACCCATCACCACAACCCCTGAGGATCCCGCTATGTGGACCAAGCCCGAAGCTGAGATCGTCGCAGTCACCATGGAAGTCACTGCCTACGTCGCGACGCTCTAAATTCGAGCCGCAACACTTTGACGGGCTCGCGAAAGCGAGCCCGTCGAGTTTCCGGGATCTACGCCCGTCGTGAAGGTCGTCCTGCTCGGCACCGCCGCCGGTGGCGGGTTTCCGCAGTGGAACTGCTGGTGCCCGCGGTGCCGGGTCGCCCGCGCCGATCCAAGCCGCGCGCAGCCTCGTTCGCAATCGTCGGTGGCGGTGAGTGCCGACGGCGCCCGATGGTTCCTGCTCAACGCCTCGCCCGATGTCCACCGCCAGATCGCCGCGCTCACGGCACAGCCGCCGGCCGGCCCCAGGCACGTGCCGGTCGAAGGCATCGTCACCACCGACGCCGAGTTGGACCACACGCTCGGCATTGCCCTGTTGCGGGAGGGACGCCGGTTGCAGCTCTGGGCAACGTGCGCCACGCTGAGCACGCTCGAACACGACTCCCGGCTCCTTCCGGTGACCCGGGCCTTTGCCGACCTCCGCACCACCGAGCTGCCGCTGGGCGCGGCCTTGCCGCTCCGGTATCACGACGGGGCCGATAGCGGGCTCTCGGTGGAGGCTTTTGCAGTGCCCGCCGGCCCGCCCCGCTTCGCAAGGGCTGACGAGACCGGCCATACGGTGGGACTGATTCTGCGCGGCGCGGGCAGCGGCACCCTGGCCTATGTCCCCGCGTGCGGTGGGCTGGACGATAGGCTGCTCGCGAGGCTCGGCCGATCCGACCTCCTGCTCTTCGACGGAACGTTCTGGACCGACGACGAGCTGATCGCCTTGGGCATCGGGGATCGGACGGCCCGGCAGATGGATCACTTGCCGCTCTCGGGTCAGGGCGGGAGCCTCGAGCGGCTCGCCTCGCTTGGCGTAAAGCGGCGGGTGTACGTTCACATCAACAATACGAATCCGATCCTGATCGAAGACTCGCCCGAGCGATTAGCGGTCGAACGCGCCGGTTTGATTGTCGGAATGGACGGAATGAGGTTCGAGATTTGAGAACGCTCACCGGGAGCGGGGCGTATCGGGAGAACCGAAACCTGTTCGCGTGTGCTGCGTTCCGGAGTCGGAAATCCGAGACACCCGCGCGGGTTCTCCCCAGGCTTCCCTCTCCCTGTAGACTCTTGCCACCGGAAGACGTGACATGACCGCGACGCTCACCGCATCGGCTTTGGCCGCTGGCCCCAGAGCCGAGATTCCCGAACTCGACCGGCCACTCTCGCCGGAAGAGCTGGAAGCCGCACTCCGGTCGTTCCACGGGTCGTACTACGTCCAGCATCCGTTCCACCGGCTGATGTACGAGGGCAAGCTCACCCCGCGGCAGTTCCAGGGCTGGGCGGCAAATCGCCTGGCCTATCAGCGCGTGGTTCCGCGCAAGGACGCCGCCATCCTCATGAACTGCCCGGATCCCGAGGTTCGGCGGGTGTGGATCGAGCGGATCATCGACCACGACGGCGCCGCCCCGGGCACCGGGGGAATCGAGCTCTGGATCCGGCTCGGCGTGGCGCTGGGGGTGCCCCGTGAGGAAATGGACGACGAGCGTCACGTGCTCCCCAGCGTGCGTCTCATCTGCGAGTCGTACGTTACGTTCTGTCGGCAGAAGCCATGGGTTGAGGCGGTGGCGGCGTCGTTGACGGAGCTGTTCGCACCGAAGATTCACGGCGAGCGGATCGAGGCATTTCCGAGACATTATCCGTGGATCCCCCCCGAGGGACTCGACTACTTCAAGAGCAGGCTGGTGCAGGCGCCGAGGGATGTGACTCATGGGCTCGCCATCGTGCAGCGGCACTGTACCACCGTGGAGACTCAGCGCCGAGCGTTCGAGGCGCTCCGGTTCAAGCTGGACATGCTGTGGGCCATGATTGACAACATCCACCATGCCTATGCCTGAGCCTGGCCTCACGCCTGCATCGGTCCCCCGGCTCTGGCGGCTTGCCCGCCTCGGCTTCGATGCGGTGCGCAACCGCCCGGTACTCCTCTACCCGGAGGGAGCCGTGCTGCTCAACGAGACCGGCAAGGCAATCCTCGAGCTGGTCGACGGCACCCGAACGGTGGCGGAGATTGCGGAGATCCTCCGTGAGAAGTATCAGACCGACGTAGCCGCGGACGTGACCGAGTATCTCTCCGGCCTAGCGGCCCGGGAGTTGATCCAATGACGAACGAACGACCCACGACGCTCCTCGCGGAGCTGACCCATCGCTGTCCCCTCCATTGCCCGTACTGCTCGAACCCGCTCGAGCTGACCCGGGCCGAGCGGGAGATCTCGACCGAGGACTGGAAGCGCGTTTTCAGCCAGGCGCGCGACCTGGGCGTGCTGCAGCTCGGGCTCTCGGGGGGCGAGCCCTTGATCCGCAAGGATCTCGAGGAGCTGGCCGCACATGCGAACGGGCTTGGCCTCTATCAGACCCTGGTCACCTCCGGCCTGGGGCTCACGCGTCAACGCGCGGACCGGCTGAAAGAGGCTGGACTGGAGCACATTCAGGTCTCGATACAGGATGTGGATCCCGAGTCGGCTGAGCGCATCGCCGGCATCAGCTCAGTGAAGCAGAAGCGGGCGGCCATCGCGATCGTAAAGGAGTTGGGATTTGCCTTTACGATCAACGTCGTGCTGCACCGCCAGAATCTCGACCGGATCGGCGAGATCACCGACTTCGCCGCAGAAGTTGGCGCCGACCGCCTCGAGCTCGCGAACACCCAGTACTACGGGTGGGGATTGAAGAACCGGTCGTGGCTCATGCCCACCCGCGCGCAGGTGGGTCGAGCCAAGGCCATCGCCGAGGACCGGATGGCGCGCTACAAGGGAAAGATGCAGATGATTTTCGTCCTCCCCGACTACCACGAGAGCTATCCCAAGGCATGCTACGGAGGGTGGGGGCGGTATTACATCGTGGTGGGGCCCGAAGGCACCGCGCAGCCATGCCACGCCGCGAGCTCGATACCCGGTCTCGCATTCCCGAACGTGCGGGAATACTCGCTCGACTGGATCTGGCGCGAGTCGGCCGGCTTCCAGGCATTTCGGGGCGACGACTGGATGAAGGAGCCGTGCCGCTCCTGCCCGCGGAAGGCGGTGGATTTCGGCGGCTGCCGTTGCCAGGCGCTCGCATTGACCGGCGATGCCGCCAACCCGGACCCGGTGTGCACGCTGACGCCATTCCGCCGGATCATCGATGAGGCGGTCACCGAGACCGAAGCAGCGGAGTTCGAGTACCGGCAGCTCGCGAGCACGTGAACGCAACCGCCGTCGAGACCGAGAGCCTCGGCCGGGATCATGGCAGCACGAGGGCGCTGGACGCCCTCTCGCTCCGGATACCCGCCGGGGCTCTCGTCGGATTGCTGGGGCCGAACGGCGCCGGTAAGACCACTACCATGCTGCTGCTCGCCACTCTGCTCGCCCCGAGCCGCGGCAGCGCGCGCGTGTTCGGACATGACACGGTTCGCGAGCGGGCGGCGGCCCGGCGGCGCCTGGGGCTCGTGTTCCAGGAGCCCAGCGTGGACGGCCTGCTCACAGTGCAGGAGAACCTCGTGTTTGCCTCGCGGCTCGCCGGATTGGACGGGCGGGCCGGCCCCCGCGCGGTCGCGCAGACGTTGGACCGGACCGGGCTTCGACCGCGGGCAAACCAGCCGGGCAGGCAGCTTTCGGGCGGCTGGCGCCGGCTGCTGGATATCGCGCGGGCGACACTGCACCAACCCGATCTTCTGATCCTCGATGAGCCGACCGTCGGGCTCGATCCCGAGCACCGCGACCGGATGTGGGCGCTGCTCGAAGCGGAGCGGCGGGAACGGGGCGCGACCGTCCTCTTCTCGACGCACTATCTCTCGGAGGCGGAGCCGAGCGACCGGGTCATCATGCTGGCGGGAGGGCGCGTGGTAGCCGATGCTGCGCCGGCGGCGCTCTGCGGCTCGATCGGCGAGGAGGTGGCGGAGATCGAGGGACCCGGCGCCGACGCTCTGGTGCGGTTGCTGGAGGCGGAGCGGCTCGCGCGCACGGCGCAGCGCACCGGGCGGGGCTGGCGAGTCGGGGTCA
>Ga0247829_10000369_pt1 | contig 16461 bp, 18 predicted proteins | sample 12C_Control_Day4_FD_207765 | JGI IMG/M metagenome (GOLD analysis project Ga0247829, IMG submission 207765) | Soil microbial communities from agricultural site in Penn Yan, New York, United States - 12C_Control_Day4 | ecosystem: Environmental > Terrestrial > Soil > Agricultural land | place... | reverse complement strand
GATGGCCGCCGAGCAGGGCCTGCTCGACGGGTCCGGCCATCCCGATCCTCTGCCCCGGCCCAAGGGTGAGCCGGCCGCACCCCGCCGTTTCGCCGACGGTGAACGGGTTCGCGTCAGCAATCCCGTAACCCCGATGCACACCCGGGTGCCCCGGTACGTGCGCAACCACGAGGGCACGGTCGTCACCCGCTCGTGCGCCTGGTCGCATCCCACCGAAGCGGCCGAGTCTGGTCGGCACGGGCCGTCCGAGCACGTGTACGCCGTCGAGTTCGACGCCGAGGAGCTCTTCGGGCCCGGCGCCGATCACCGGGTGGTGGTCGATGTCTGGGAGAGCGATCTCCTGCCGGCGACGTGACTCGTCATCAAGCCCATGCCCTGTCCCGCCTGAAGGAGGCGACATGACCGAGCTGACCCCCGCCCAGCGGGCCGAAGTGCTCGAGCGACATCTCCACGAGCACGGCCACATCCATCCGGAGGAGATCGACGAGACGCTGGCCGCAGCCGAGCGCGGCGACGGCGCCAGCACCGCGTTCGGCGCTCGCATCGTGGCCCGGGCCTGGACCGACCCCGAGTACAAGGCGAAGCTCCTGACGGACGCCACGACCACCATCTCCGAGCTGGCCAAGCAGACGATCCCGATCGGAGTGTTGGAGAACACGCCGACGCTGCACCACGTCGTCGTGTGCACGCTGTGCTCGTGCTACCCGAGCGGCGTGCTGGGCTCCCCGCCGGACTGGTACAAGTCCTTCGAGTATCGGAGCCGGGTCGTCCGAGAGCCGCGTGCCGTGCTGGCCGAGTTCGGCCTGGAAGTCCCAGAGGGTGTCGAGCTGCGCGTCGTCGACTCCACCTCCGAGCAGCGCTACCTGGTCCTCCCCTTGCGACCCGAGGGCACCGACGATTTCTCCGAGGAGGAGCTGGCCGCGCTGGTCACCCGCGACTCGATGATCGGCACCGCCCAGCCGCTCTCGCCCTAGGCCGAAGGTCAGGCCGATGAGCCTCGACGACTTCGAGCGCTACCCACTGACGTTCGGTCCTTCGCCGATCCACCCGCTGCCCCGCCTGAGCGCGCACCTCGGCGGCCAGGTGGAGATCTGGGCCAAGCGCGAGGACTGCAACTCCGGCATCGCCTTCGGTGGCAACAAGACGCGCAAGCTCGAGTACCTCGTGCCGGAGGCGCTGGCGCAGGGTTGTGACACGCTCGTGTCGATCGGCGGGGTGCAGTCCAACCACACCCGGCAGGTGACCGGCGTGGCCGCCCACCTCGGCCTCAAGGCCGTCACCGTGCAGGAGGCCTGGGTCGACTGGCCCGACGTCGTCTACGACAAGGTGGGGAACATCCAGCTGTCTCGGATGATGGGCGGGGACGTGCGGATGGATCCAGCCGGGTTCGACATCGGCGTCCGCGACAGCTGGCAGCGGACGATCGACTCCGTCGTGGAGGCGGGCGGGAAGCCCTATCCGATCCCCGCCGGCGCCTCCGACCACCCACTGGGCGGTCTCGGCTTCGCCAACTGGGCGCGCGAGGTCGCGCGGCAGGAGGCGGAATACGGCATCTTCTTCGACCACGTCATCGTCTGCACGGTGACCGGCTCGACGCACGCTGGCATGATTGCCGGGTTCGCGCTCGAGGAGCGCGAGGACCGCCGCGTCATCGGGATCGATGCATCCGCAACAATGGACAAGACGCGGACCCAGGTCACCAGGATCGCCACCGCGACGGCCAAGGCCATCGGGCTCGGACGGGAGTTGCGCGATGACGAAATCGTCCTCGTCGACGGCTACTCGGCCGGCATCTACGGCATCCCTGACGCCGCGACGATCGACGCCATCCGCACCTGCGCCCGTCTCGAGGGGATGCTCACCGACCCCGTCTACGAGGGCAAGTCGATGGCTGGACTCATCGGCCTCGTCGGCTCGGGGGCGATCCCGGCTGGCTCGAAGGTGCTGTACGCGCACCTGGGTGGGCAGCCGTGCCTGCCGGCCTACGCCGGCGTGCTCTGACGACGATGCCGGCCAAGTCGGGGAGTGGGCAGGAGGAACGGGCCGGCGTCCCGCTCACGAACCTCGATCAGCCGTTGTTCGACGGCGCGGGGACGACCAAGCGCGATCTCGTCGACTACCTCGATGGCGTGCGCGACCGGCTCCTGCCCGGGCTGCACGACCGGCCGCTGTCCGTCATCCGGGTCACCCGAGGTCAGCAGCCGTTCATGCAGAAGAACCTCCCGAAGCACGCGCCGGACTGGATCCTGCGCGCGCCACTGTGGGCCGAGGCTTCGCAGCGCACCGTGGCCTACGCCCTCTGCAACGACCGGCGCACGCTGCTGTGGTTCGCCAACCAACGAGCGGTCGAGTACCACCCGACGCTGGTCGCGGTCGACCGGCCCGACCACGTCACCCACCTGGTGCTCGATCTCGACCCTCCCACGGCGGAGGCGTTCGCCGATGTGGTGGCCACGGCCAAGCTCGTCCGGCAGGCGCTCGACGAGGCTGGGTTGGCCGGCGCGGTGAAGACCAGCGGATCGAAGGGCGTCCACATCTACGTACCGATCGACCTCGGCACCGCCATGGAGGACGCGACCGCGGCGACGCGCGCCATCGCCGTCCGGGCCGAGCGCCTCGATCCGACCATCGCCACCACGGCCTTCATCAAGGAGGACCGCGAGGGCAAGGTGTTCATCGACTCAACCCGCAGTGGCGGCGCGACCGTCGTGGCCGCGTACAGCCCGCGCGTCCGTCCCGGCGTGCCCGTCTCGTTCCCGCTCGCCTGGGACGAGCTCGACGACGTCGTGCCGGGCGAGCTGACGATCCTCACCGCTCTCGAGCGGTTGGGTGACCGGGATCCCTGGGCGGACGCCATGCCGGCACCGCAGGTCCTCCCGCCCGCGCTCGTCGCTGAGGGGCACACCGTCCCGGTCGCCCGGGTGGCGGCGATGCACGAGGGCAAGCGGCGGGCCCGGGCTCGCCGCCAGGCCGGACCGGCGGAACCGGAGAGCTAGCCGACCGGCGCGGTCGTGCCGTGTGGCAACCTCCTCGCATGAGCTTCGACCTGACCGGGACCGGCATCTGGAGCGGACAGCTGCGCTACGGCGACGTAGCCCAGGTCGCCGAGGCCGCCGCCGAGCTCGAGGAGATGGGATGGTCCGCGCTGTGGGTGCCGGACGTGGGCGGCGACGTGTTCGCAGCGCTCCGCAACCTCCTCAGCGCGACGAGCACGGTGGCCGTCGCCACCGGCATCCTCAACATCTGGATGCACGGCGCAGACGAGACGGCTGCCGAGCACGCGCGCCTCACCGCCGACCACGGTGACCGGTTGCTGCTCGGTCTCGGCGTGAGCCACCGACCGCTCATCGACCGTGTGAACGAGCCCGGCACGTACCGACAGCCGTTGGCGCGGATGCTGGAGTTCCTCGACGAGCTCGACGCCGCCGACCCACCGCTGGCCGCGGACCGCCGGGCGCTGGCCGCGCTGGGTCCGAAGATGCTCGAGCTGGCGCGCGAGCGGACGGCCGGCACCCATCCCTATCTGGTGACGCCGTTGCACACGCAACGAGCGCGCGAAGCGCTCGGCCCCGACGGGCTGGTGGCGCCCGAGCAGGGCGTGGTGCTCGACACGGACCCCGCCACGGCTCGAGCGACGGGGCGGCAACACCTCTCCCGCTACATGGAGCTGCCGAACTACGTCAACAACTGGCGACGGTTCGGAATCGAGGACGAGGACCTCGCGGACGGGGGGAGCGACCGCTTGGTGGACACCCTCGTGGCGTGGGGAGACGAGTCCGCCATCGCCGCCCGCGTCCAAGAGCACCGCGACGCCGGTGCCGACCACGTGTGCGTCCAGGTGCTGACCGATCAGCCGGCCGAGCTGCCGCGCCAGGAGTGGCGAGCGCTCGCCCCGGCACTCACCTGACCCGGTTCGGAACGGTCAGCCCCGGATCATCTCCGCCATGAGGTTGTGGTAGTGGGCGATCTTGAACTCGCGGGATGAGAGCAGGTTCGTGGTGTAGGCGCTCGATCGCTTGGTGCGCTCGAGCTGCTGGTAGATGTCGATGTCCTCGCCCACCACAACCTTCAGGTGCTCCCAGTGGTTGAGCATCCGGTCCTTGTAGGCCTCGTACTCGGGATCGTCCTCGTCGCCGGGGTAGATGAGCTCCCAGCACAGGAACCGCGTGCGGTCCACGTCGATGGGGATCGGGTTGAACACCTGGATGTGCTCCGGGTTGCAGTTGAAGACGGTGTTCGGGAACACGACGTAGTGGCAGATCGCGTACTGCTGGTGGTCCCAGTTCTCCGCGAGCTGCTCCCGGTACTGCTGGCGGGGCACGAAGCACATGTAGTTGTGGTCGTTGACCACGTGGAACGTCGTGTCCTTGGCCGACTTCGTCCAGGCGTTGCCGACGTGGTGGAGGGACGCGGTGTGGTAGATCTCGTTGAACCCGTCGACGATGGCCTTGTAGCTCACAGGCACGTCCCACTCGAGCAACTCGAGCAGGACCATGTCCTCCATCCCGAACTGCCCGAGGTCGACCAGGATGTCCTCGCCGATCCACTCCCGCAGCGGCGGCGCCGCGTCGGGACCGGACAGGTTCAGCCAGATCCAGCCGCCCCACTCGTCCGCAGCTACCGAGGGAGCCCGCAGGCCCTGGAGCTGCTCCTCGGCGAAGTCGACCTTCTCCGGGACGCCGACGACCCTGCCGGTCGTGTCGTAGATCCAGCCGTGGTAGGGGCAGGTGAACTTCTTGGCTCCGCAACCCTTCCACTCGGTCACGAAGGTCGGCCCACGGTGCTGGCAGACGTTGTGGAACGCGGCGACCGAGCCGTCCGGCTGGCGCGTTACCACGGTGGTCTCGCCATGGCTCTCGAAGCTGAGCCAGTCCCCCGCGTTGGGGATCTCCGACGAACGACCGGCGATCAACCACGTGGTGTTGAGGACCTTCTCGCGTTCGAGCTCGAACTGCATCGGATCCGTGTACGGCTGGCGGCTGATGCTGCTCGGCCCGTAACCAGGGGTGATGGGCACGCCCGGCCCGAGACGGACGGGGACGTCACCACGAGTCGGGACGAAGACCACGGCACTCCTCCTCGCTGCGCGCGGGCACGGTACCAGCACGAGAGTTTCGATAACCCACGTTATATAACATCTGTGATACATTGCCGTCAATGCCGAAGGTGGTCGACAGCGCAGAGCGACGGGCCGAACTGGCTGCCGCCGCGGCCCAGCTCATCGCTCGCGCCGGCGTGGGCGCGGCGACCCTGCGCGATGTGGCGGCGGAGGCCGGGTGGACGACGGGAGCGCTGACGCACTATTTCGCCGACAAGCGCGAGCTGCTGCTGTTCACCTTCCGCTCCTCCTTGGCCCAGCGCCACGCGGCGCGTGAGGCCCGCGACCACACACGGCCGAAGGAGGCTCTGCTGCACTCCCTGGAGGGCGCGCTGCCCCTCGACGACGACGGTCGGCGCCACTGGATGGTGACGGTGGCCTTCTGCGCGCAGGCGGCCGGGGACGAGGAACTCTCCCGGGCGCAGCGCGACGCCTACCGGGACTTTCGGGCCGGGCTGGCCCACCTCCTGCAGGCCGGCGCCGACGGCCGCGGCGACGATCGGGCCGCGTGCCTGGCCCGCGCCGAGCAGTTGATCGCGGTGGCGGACGGCATCGCCATGCAGGCGCTCTTCGACCCCGAGAGCTGGCCGGCGTCCCGCCAGCTCTCGACCCTCCACGCCACCGTCGGGCCCATGCTCGCTCGTTGAGGTCCTTCGGCGTCGCCGCGATCCTGAGGGAACCTGTTTCCGCCGGCCGGTGTAGGAGGGGCATGAAGCGTGTCGTCCTTGCCGCCGTCGTCCTGTTGGCCGGGCTCGCCGTAGCCCTCGTCCCCTCCGGTCAGGCCGGGGCCGGCGGTTTCGCCGTCACCACGCTCGACCCGCTCTCTGCGGTCACGCCGGATGAGCCGACCCCGGTCGGCTTCACCATCCGCCAGCACGGGGTGACGCCGGTGGCCCTCGATGGTGTGCGCCTGATCGTCCACACCGCGGACGGCGGGCCGACGACCGCGTTCCCGGCCCGTGCGGAGGGACCGCTCGGGCACTACGTCGCCGATGTCGTCCTCCCCGCCGGCACCCACCGTTGGGAGGTCATCCAGGGGTGGTTCGGGCCGCAGGATCTCGGCCCGCTCGTGGTGGCGATCGGTGGGGGCGTGGCTCCCACGGGCGACGACGGCCGGCGTTGGCCGGAGCCCGTCCGCTATGGCCTGCTGGCGATGACGGCCGCGTCGGCGATCGTGTTCGTCGCCGCCCTCGCCGGCCTACCCCGGCGCCGGCCTCGCCGGCCTGCCGTGGCCTGAGCCGGGCGGCCGGATCGTGAGCACCCGTGTGGCGCTGGCCGTCGGCGCGCTGACCCTCGGGCTGGCGGCCCTGACCGGGTGGGCCTGGGGCTCCGAGCCCTCGGTGCCCGGCGAGGCCGTGCCGGAGCCCGTCGCCGATGGAGCCACGCTGTTCATGGCCAAGGGCTGCGCCACTTGCCACGACGGACCCGACAGCTCGGCCCTCATCCCGGCCGGGCCGACCCTGGCCGACGTCGCGGCTTGGGCTGGGGACCGCCGGCCGGGCATGAGCGCGCAGCAGTACGTGCAGGAGTCGATCACCGTGCCCGGATCCTTCGTGTCGCCGGCGTTCGTCCAGACCGGTCCCGTGGACGCCATGCCGGGCATCGCCGTGTCCCCCGCCGAGGTGGACGCGCTCGTCGACTATCTGCTGAACGAAACCTGATCGAGCGCCCGTCAGGCCTGGCGCGCCGGTGATGTGAGGGATGCCTGCCGGACAAGATCATGTTGTCCGCGGCGCCCACAGGTCCGACACTGACCGCGATGGCTCACGAGGGACCCGTCCTCTCCCACCGGGTGTACCGGGCCGAGCGGCACGGGCGGTGGTCGTCCGGTGCGGCTCGTGCCGCGGTGTTCGGCATGAGCGACGGGCTGGTGTCGAACCTCAGCCTGGTCGCCGGTGTTGCGGGTGCCTCCGTTGATCGGGCGGACGTCGTCGTGGTGGGTCTGGCCGGCCTGGTGGCCGGCGCGCTGTCGATGGCGGTGGGGGAGTACGTCTCGGTCAAGGCCAACCAGGAGCTGCTGCAGCGCGAGCTGGACATCGAGCGCGGGGAGATCGAGCACGACCCCGCGGGCGAGACGAGGGAGTTGGCCGGTATCTATGTCGAGCGTGGACTCGACCGGGACACGGCCATGACGGTCGCCCGCCGGATGATGGAGGATCCGGAGACCGCCCTCGAGGCCCACGCCCGCGAGGAACTCGGTCTCGATCCCGGCGCGCTGGGGGCGCCGGTGCTCGCCGCGGCGTCGTCGTTCATCGCCTTCTCCGCCGGCGCCGCCGTCCCGCTGCTGCCGTGGCTCTTCGCCGGGGGGACCGCGGCCCTCGCCCTCAGCCTGGTGCTCGGCGTCGTTGCCGCACTCGCGCTCGGCGCGGGCCTGGCGTTGCTCACCCGCCGCAGCCGCTGGCGCTCGGCGCTGCGGCAGGCCGGGCTGCTGCTGCTGGCGTTCGCCGTGACCAACGTCGTCGGCCGGCTGGTCGGGGCCGCGGTCTAGGACGGCGCCTCCCGCCGACCCACACGCTCCAGGGAGAGGAATGCGGTGAGGGCCACGACATGGGGGAGGAAGATGATCGAGATCGCCAGGTAGGTGATGACGTGGAAGGCGATCAGCGCGCCGACGATGACGGCCCTCGTCCGCTCCCGTCGCACGACGAGCAGGAGCGGCGCCGCCAGCTCCAGCAGGAGCAGCAGCCACTGGAACGTGCGCAGGACGCCGGGATGATCGAGCGACCACTGCGCCAGGTCGGTGCCGCGGCGCAGGACGGCACGGGTCAGCGTGGCGCCCGTGGCCCAGTTCCAGCCCCCGAAGCGGAGCTTGCCCCACGCGGCAAGGAAGTACGTCGCCACCACCGCCACCTGGGTCATCCGTATGGCCCAGCCGGCCTGAAGCGAGCGCCGCTGCTCGCCCAGCGTCGCGGCCCCGACGGTGGGCAGAACGCCGAGGAGCACGAGGAAGGCGACCCGATCGTGGTCCACCTTCCCGTAGGACATGGCGACGAGCATCCACCAGCCGTAGAGCGCGAAGACGGCGACGCCGGCCGTCCGGACGAGGGTGGTGGCGCGGGTCAGGACCCCGACGAGGCCCGTCACCGTCGCCACCAGCAGCGCCAGCTTCAGGAGATCGACACCGGTCCGGGTCGGCGTGGGGAGATGGAGGAGGCGGGCGACCATCACGGGCCGGTACAGGACGCCGGGGACGTCACCGTGGTGTCCGACCCACGTCGTGGTCACCAGCAGGTCGACCGGCACGAACGCGTAGGCCAGCAGGCGCAGCGCGGCCACCCGGCCGAGCGCGGTCGGCGGGAACCACCAGCCGGCGTGGCGCCCGGTGCGGGCGCCACTGACGGGTCCCGCGCCGAGCGCACCCGGCGGAGGGATCAACGACGCCACGAGGCCACCGTCTTGCTCGTCGGATCGCCGGACGGGCGGCCCCCCTCCAGGGGCTGGCGCCACTTGACGAGGTGGACCTCGACCAGGTCCGGCCCGCCCGGCTGCCGCACCTCGTAGGCGTACGCCAGCTGGCCGAGCAGCCCGGGATCGGCCACGAAGCGGGGGATCTGGCCTTCGAGCTCGGCCCGCCGCAGGCCGTAGGCCGCGCCGGGCAGGAAGATTCGCTGGCCGTCCACGGTCGTCGCCTCGAGCTGGTACCAGCTCGTCGTGCCGTCGAGCCGCTGGCGGGTCGCGTACATGCGGAACGGCCCGAAGGGGAACTGGTCGTCCTGTCCCCACGCCGTGCCCGCCAGCAGCAGGACGAAAACGACCGCGGCGACGGCGAGGCGGGCCCGCCGCGCCCCGCCCGTCAGCTCCGGGGCTGCGGCGACCGCAGCCGAGTCGGCTGCGCCGCCCTGCACGCCGCGAGGCTAGCCGTGAGGCCGGCGCCGCCGCCGGCCGGTCCCGTGCACGGCTCAGCGATGCGGACTACACATTGGCCACCTCGCGGCGACAGCGGGATCCGTCGCGGGGAGGAGGAGCGATCGTGAGTCAGATTGACGCTCAGTGGCACGCCGACCCGACGGGCCGCCACCAGCTGCGGTGGTGGGACGGTCAGACGTGGTCGGACTTCGTGGCCGACGACGGTGTCTCGGCGATCGATCCCGTCACCGGCCCGCCCGTGACGGCACCGATCCCCTTGGCCTACGCCACTGCCGCACCGGTCCACTACCAGTACCAGCCGTACGCGCCGGTGGCTGTGGTCGGGAACGAGAGAGTGGCCGCCGGCATCCCGCTGACCAACCCCTGGGCGCGGCTGGGCTCGTCGCTCATCGACCTCGTCCTCATCATCGTGACGCTCATCATCGGCTGGCTGATCTGGACGCTCATCGTGTGGTCGAAGGGGCAGACGCCCGGCAAGCAGATCTGCGGGCAGCGGGTGGTGATGAAGCGGACCGGACAGGCGGCCACTTGGGGCGAGATGGCCCTGCGGGACTTCGTCATCCGCGGCCTGGCCATCGGCATCATCGGTCAGCTCACGTGCGGGATCTTCTCGCTGGTGGCGACGCTCATGATCTTCTCGACCTACCACGAGACCATGTGGGACAAGTGGGCCGGGACCCTCGTGGTCGACGACCGCGAAGGCAGGACCCTCGCCTGACCGCTCGCGGCCTGACCGGGCTGGTCGATGGCCGAAACTGTGGGCAGCATGTCATTGACGCCATCCCGGATCCCCGGGATGCTGGTCCCATGCCTGACCGCCGCGTCGTCCTCGTCGTCTACCCCGGCTGTCAGGCCCTGGACCTGTCCGGTCCCCACGAGGTCCTCGCCGGGGCCAACGAGCTGCTCGGCGCCCAAGGCCGGGCCGATCCCCGCTACCGCCTCCTCATCGCGGCGGCCGAAGCCGGTCCGGTGCGGACGGAGAGCGGCCTGACGATCCTCGCCGATCAGGGGTTGGCCGGCGTGCGCGGGCCGATCGACACCTTGCTCGTGGTCGGAGGAGGTGGGGTGTACGCGCTGGGAGCCGACGGGGAGGTCGTCGCCGGGATCCGGCGTCTGGCCGGCTCCGCCCGCCGGGTGGCCAGCGTGTGCACCGGGGCGTTCGCGCTGGCCGCGGCCGGGCTGCTCGAAGGTCGGACCGTCTGCACCCACTGGGCGCGCCGCGACCGTCTGGCCCGGGAGCATCCAGGGCTCGACGTCGACCCTGACGCCCTGTATCGCCGCGACGGCAAGTTCTGGACGTCGGCGGGCGTGACCGCCGGCATCGATCTCGCCCTGGCCCTGGTCGAGGACGACTGCGGCGCCGAGGTCGCCCAGACCGTTGCCCGCTGGCTGGTGATGTACCTGCGCCGGCCGGGCGGGCAGTCGCAGTTCGCGGCGCCGCTGTGGCACGCACCGAGCGAGGTGGCGGCCGTGCGCCGCGCGCAGGAGCTCGTCCTCACCGACCCGGGCGCTGACCACTCCGTGCCCACCCTGGCCGCCGCCGTCGGCATGAGCGTGCGCAACTTCACCCGCGTGTTCACGAGGGAGTTGGGCACCACGCCCGCCCGCTACGTCGAGCGGGTGCGGGTGGAAGCGGCCTGCCGGACGCTCGAGACCACCGACCTCACGGTCGACGTCGTCGCCCGCCGGGGTGGCTTCGGCACCGCGGAGACCATGCGCCGCAGCTTTCTGCGCGCGCTCGGCGTGCCACCGACCGACTACCGACGCCGCTTCACGCTGGCCGGCTGAGCCGGCAGGAAGGATCCATCATGCAGATCGCCGCCGTCCTCTTCGAGCGCCTCACCGCCCTGGACCTCATTGGTCCCTACGAAGTGCTCCAACGGCTCCCGGGAGCGACCGTCACCTTCGTCGGCCACCGCCGCGGTGAGGTCCGGACGGACAACGGCTTCCTCGGGCTGACCGTCGACGCCACGTTCGACGAGCTGCCTCACCCGGACGTCGTCGTCGTGCCTGGCGGCGTGGGCACCCGCGCGCTGCTGGAGGACGAGCCCGTGCTGGCGTGGCTTCGCGCGGCTCATGAGACCTCCCGGTACACGACCTCGGTCTGCACCGGATCGCTCGTCCTCGGCGCCGCCGGTCTGCTCGAAGGCCTCACGGCCACCACGCACTGGGCGAACCTCGAGATGCTCCGCGAGTTCGGGGCTGAGCCCACCTCGGAGCGGGTCGTCGAGCACCTCGACCGCCGCATCATCACGGCCGCCGGCGTCTCCTCGGGGATTGACATGGCGCTGCGGCTGTCCGAGCTCCTGGTGGACGACATCGCCGCCATGGCCATGCAACTCATGATCGAGTACGACCCCCAGCCACCGTTCGACGCCGGTGCCGTGGCCAAGGCCGACCAGCGGGTGGTCGAGCGGGTCATCGAGTACGCGCAGACCAAGTACTAGCTGTGCCATCATGATGGCAAGAGTTGTTATCATGCTGCGGTGATCCGTACCCAGATCTCCATGACCGGCGACCAGGCAGAGGCCTTGCGGCGCTTGGCGGCCGTCCGGCGCCGATCGCAGGCCGCGCTCCTCCGTGACGCGCTCGATGAGCTCCTCCGGGACGACACGCTGGCCCGCCGCATCGAGCACGCCCGCGAGGTGATCGGGGCCTTCCGGTCGGGCACCAGCGACACCGCTGAGGAGCATGACCGGGCGCTGACGGCCGCGCTCGACACCTGAGCAGAGTCGTGACGACCTGCCTCATCGACACGTCCGCGCTCTACGCGGTTCTCGACGTTGATGACCGGAGGCACCGGGACGCCGCCAACGGGTGGGAGCGACTCCTCGAAGGCATCGTGTCGGGGACCACGGACGGGATCACCCACGGCGGCGTGGTCGTCGAGTCGGCGGCGCTCGTCCAGCATCGGCTGGGGATGCGCGCGGCCGCCGCGCTGCACCGGCATGTTCTGCCGCTGCTTCGGGTGTTCTGGGTGGACGACGCGCTTCATGACCGGGCCGTTGCCGCGCTGCTCGCCGCCGACCATAAGGAGGTGAGCCTGGTCGACTGGACGTCGTTCGAGCTCCTGCGCACCCACGCGCTCGACACGGCCTTCGCGTTCGACCGCCACTTCTGGGAGCAGGGCTTCACGAGCTGGGTGTGAGGCGAGTGGCACACCTGGTGCCGTCCCCCCAGTCGATGGCCTCGGGGCGGGTACGGTGCGCGCGGATGCGCATCGACGAGGTGGAGCTGCGGGTCGTGTCCGTCCCGTTCCGCTCGCCCGTCCGGACGTCCTACGGCACCGAGAGCGAGAAGGTGGCCGTGCTGGCGACGGTCCGCTCCGACGGGGTCGAGGGCTACGGCGAGGGGGTCATGGAGAACCTCCCGCTCTACCGCGAGGAGTCGGTCGACGGGGCGCTGGCCCTGCTCCGCCGGGCCCTCGTGCCGTGGATCCTTGCCAACGACGTGACCCAACCGGACACGCTCACCGACGCTTGGCGGTGCTGGCGGGGCAACCCGATGGCCAAGGCCACGCTGGAGCACGCGGTGTGGGACTGCTGTGCGCGCCAGCGGGACCTGCCGCTGTGGGAGGTCCTCGGTGGCTCCGGCGCCGCTGTGGCGGTGGGGGCCAGCCTCGGACTGACGCCGATCCCGGACACGCTCGAACGCGTCGGCCGTCATCTGGACGAGGGCTACCAGCGGATCAAGCTCAAGGTCGAGCCCGGCGCCGACGTGGACCTGCTCGCCGCCGTCCGCACTGCCTTTCCCGGGGCCGCGCTGAGTGCTGATGCGAACTCCGCCTACTCCCTGGCTGATGCCGACCACCTCCGCGGCTTCGACGCCATCGGTCTGACCTACCTCGAGCAACCGCTGCACTGGGACGACCTCGTCGAGCACGCGGCGTTGGCGGGGATGCTGGCCACGCCGCTGTGCCTCGACGAGAGCCTCACCTCGTACGAGCGCACCGTGGCCGCGCTGGACCTGGGTGCATGCGCCGTCGTCAACCTCAAGTCCGGACGGGTGGGTGGCCACGCCGTCGCCCGGCGGATCAACGACCTGTGCGTGGCCCGGTCCGTGCCGCTGTGGTGCGGCGGGATGTACGAGCTTGGCATCGGGCGGGCGCACAACATCCACCTCGCCACGCTGCCCGGGTTCACGCTTCCGGGGGACACGGCCTCGGCCAGCCGGACCTACGAGCACGACATCGTGCAGGAGGAGCTGGAGGCCACGGCCGGATGGATGCCGGTGCCCGCCGGCCCCGGCATCGGCGTCAGCCTCGACCGCCCCTTCCTGGAACGCGTCACCTGCAGTACGGAGACCCATCGTCGGTAGGTACCGCAGGAGCAGCACGAGGAGCACGAGGAGCAGGAAAGACGACCTGACCGAACCACTGCTGCCGGCCGCCGTGCGGCTGCCGCACGAAGCCGAGGGCCCCGGCGGCGCTGGCGGCGCACGTCCGCGTCGAGACCGAGGGCCTCGCGACCTCGCCGGAGTGTGCGAGGTGGAGCGCACGGGGCCGGGGCCGGTCCGCCTGTTCGCCGGTCGTCGTCAGGAGCGCTGAGCGACGCGGCGTCCCGGTCAGGGGGTGCGGAGCTCGAGCAGACGGCGGACCTCGCCGGCCAGCCATGCGGCCGCCGCCCCGTAGCCGGGCGGCACCAGGTGGGGGCACCGGTTCTCGGAGTACTCGGGATGGCCGGCCAGGAACGCCGGATAGTCGGCGAGGACGAGGTTGGGCCAGCGCAGCGTGGCTGCCTGCAGCTCCTGGTTGGCCCGCACGAGGGCGTCCTTGTAGCCGTTCGAGCAGTCGGCAGTGCTGGCCAGCATCGGCCACACGACGAGTCGCGGCCCCGCCGCCTGCACCACGGCGTCGATGCGGCGCGGGAAGCGACCCTTGCCGACCTCCGACCGTGCGTTGTGGAAGCCGAGGATGACCAGGGCGATGTTCGACGGGGCGCCGCCGGCGCCGGCCAGCAGGTCCGCGCCGACCCCGATCGGCATCCCGCCGTACGCCTCCTTCCACACGAGCAAGCAGCCGACCCCGCCCAGCGCCTCGGTCAGCCCGTTGCGGAGCGTGCCCAGCCCCAGGGAGTCGCCCACGAAGCTGACGGCACACGGCGCCGGGGCCTGCGTGGTGGGCGGCGGCGGGAGAGTCGTGGGTGGCAGTGTTGTCGGCGGAAGCGTGGTCGGGGGCGTGGTCGTTGACGGTGCAACTTCCATGGCGTGGGCCGGCACGGTGACGCTCGGCCCGCCCACGACGTGGACGTTCACCGGTGCCGGCGCACAGCCGGCCAGTAGGAACCCGACCACGATGCCGGCGAGTGCCGTGCCGTGGGACCGCCGCCGCGTCACGGGAGCAACGGCGCGACGGCCGCGTCGAGGTACGGCGCGAGCCACGAAGCAGCCGTCGCCGTGAGGTGGTTGGCGTCCCGGTAGACGAGGACGTCGCCGACGATGACGGGACAGGCGCTCGGGGAGCAGAGCCAGTTGCTGGTCGACACGAAGGCGGAGTCGTACGCCGCCGCTACCCCCTGCTCGACACCCAGGCGATCGTCCCGCACCGCTTCGGCCCGTGGGTTCACGCAGGCCGAGACGCGGCTCAGGTTGGCCGAGACGCAGGCCGGGATGTCGCGTGCGGGGGTGGGTGTGTCACCCAGGACCAGCACGCGGCCCGCCAGTGGCCGGTATGCGGCGAGCGTGTCGCTCAAGCCCCGCTGCCACGCCTGGTTGCCGTCGACCCCCGCCCACGCGCCGGTCTGCCGGTACCGGTACGACGACATGAGGAGCAGGTCCGGCTGCTCGGCGGCCAGCCGGGCAGCCACGTTGACCCGCCACGCGTCGCACTCCCGCATCTCGCGGTTCACCATGGGGCTGAACACCGAGATGCTGGCCGTCGGGCAACCCTTCTTCGTCAGGACCAGCAGCCGCCACCGGTGCTGGTCGGCGAGCTGCGCGAGCGCGGGGAACCACTGCGCGGCGTGCGAGTCGCCAAAGAGCGCGACCGTGGTGGTCGACGTGGGATCGCCGAACGTGCACGGCCCGGGGGTCGTCACCGCCGCGTCCAGGTGGCAGCCGTCGTTGTAGATGCCGGGCAGATCGCCCCGGGCACCCCGCAAGGATGGGCGAAGGTTGGCCGGCGCCGCCTCCGTCATCAGCCCGGCGAGGAGCTGCGGCTCGTTGAGGGCCGCCAATTCGTCTGAGCTCGGCCGCACCGTGGTCGGCGGTGCGGTGGTTGCGCCCGCGGTGGTGACGGCCGATGTCGGCGCCTCCGGCCCGGTGGCCGGCGACCGGTCGACGGCGCCGTCAGGGGGCGTCACCGGCGAGCGGGCCGCCGTGGTGGCCGGCACCGCCACCGTGATCGGCGGCCCGGCGACGGCGGTGACGACCACGGGAGCGGCGGCCGTTCCGGTACCGACGAGCACCGGGGTCGTGGCGACCACGGCCACCGCGGTCATGACCGACGCGGTGATGAGTCCGCTGGCCATGAGCAGGCCGCGGCGGGCCTCGGCCGCCAGCCACCGCCAGTGCCGCACCGGGTTCTCGAGGATGCGGTAGGTCACGGCGGCGATGACCACGGATGCCAGCAGCGTGACGACGCGCTCCCACCCGGCCAGCGGTCCGAGCTCGGCCTCGACGAGCACGAGCGCGGGCCAGTGCCAGAGGTAGATGCTGTACGACCGCTGCCCGACCCATGTCATGGGGCGCAGGTTGAGCGGACCGATCGGACCGCGCCCCAAGAGGGGGCCACCGAGGATGACCGCTGCGGTGGCGCAGACCGGCGCGAGCGCAGCCGGCCCCGGGAACCGCGTGGCCAGGTCGAAGCGCACGGCGCAGGCGACGATGACGATCAGCCCGGCCCACGCCGCCGCCCCGCGCACGAACCTCGGCAGCCGGCTGGCCTGGAGCATCAGCAGTGCCAGGGCCGCCCCCGTCAGCAGCTCCCAGGCGCGGGTGGAGAGGCTGAAGAACGCCCAGGGCTGGTTGCGGTCGGTGAGCAGGACCGACGCCGTGAAGGAGATCGGCCAGCCGACGACGATCAGCAGCGCCACCGCGGCGCGGCGGTGACGCCGGTAGCCGGCCACTAATTGCAAGAGCAACGGCCACACCAGGTAGAACTGCTCCTCCAGCGCCAGCGACCAGAAGTGGAGCAGGGGAGACGGCGCCAGGTCCGCGGCCAGGTAGTCGTTCTGCCGCCAGGCGAGCACGATGTTGATGGTGAACGTGGCCGCGGCCAGTCCGTCGCGGGCCAGATCGGTGAGCGCCAGGGGATCGAGCACCGCGGTCCCAGCCAGCAGCGTGGTCACGATCACGAGCGACGACGCCGGCAGCAGCCGCCGGGCTCGGCGGGACCAGAAGCGGCCCAGCTTGATGGATCCGGTGCGCTGCAACTCGGCCAGCAGCAGCGACGTGATCAGGAACCCGGAGACGACGAAGAAGACGTCGACGCCGATGTAGCCGCCGCTGAACGGCCCGAGCTCGGCATGGAAGCACAGGACCAGCAGCACCGCGACGGC
>Ga0247829_10000368_pt1 | contig 16498 bp, 10 predicted proteins | sample 12C_Control_Day4_FD_207765 | JGI IMG/M metagenome (GOLD analysis project Ga0247829, IMG submission 207765) | Soil microbial communities from agricultural site in Penn Yan, New York, United States - 12C_Control_Day4 | ecosystem: Environmental > Terrestrial > Soil > Agricultural land | place... | reverse complement strand
GGCGAGGAGCTCTTGACCGTTGATCACGACCTTCAGGGGCTCGGCCTTCTCGGTGAACTGGGTACGAGTAACGGGGCACGTCGTCTTGGCAGCCATAGGGGCGGCATCATACTCGCACCGAGGTTTCCGTTGTCCTGAGCCGCGCTCCGGCCCAAACTCGGCCCGTGCCTCTGGTGCTCTGCGTCTATGGCCTCGCGTGCGCGCTCGCCACGCTGATCTCGCTGCGGCCGCCGATGAAACCAGGGGCCGTCGCGCTCGGCGGGTTCTTCATCGGGTGGCTGGTGAGCGAGCTGCCGCTGCACCACATCGCGCTGCAGCTGGGCATCGGCGTCTTCCTCGTCGCCACCGGCGGGCTCTCCGAGTGGCCGGGCTGGATCGGGCTCGTCGCCCTGATGCTGTCGCTGCTCGGGTTGCGCCGTCACCTCATCCTCGCCGCGCGCACGACCCAGGCCGTCGAGCGCGGGCTGCAGCAGACCCTCGGGCGCGACTACCACGACCACATCGATCCGCGGCTGCGCGACACCTACGATCCGTCGCTCAACTGGAGCTGGCTGCGCCTGGCGACGATCTTCCCGTTCCGCCCGCGCCACATCGACTGCATCCGCCACGTCGAGTACCACCGCGAGGGCAAGGTCCGCCTCCGGCTCGACGTCTACCGCGGCCGCGGCACCGACGAGCTGGCCGGTCCGCGCCCGGTGTTCGTCTACGTCCATGGCGGCGGCTGGGTGATCGGCAACAAGGCCCAGCAGGGGCGGCTGACCATCCACGACCTCGCCGCCGGCGGCTGGGTGTGCGTGTCGGTCAACTACCGGCTGTCGCCGCGCGCGACCTTTCCCGATCACCTGATGGACATCAAGCGCGCGTTGGCGTGGGTGAAGGTCAACATCGCGACCTACGGCGGCGATCCCGACTTCGTCGTCATCGGCGGCGGCTCGGCCGGCGCCCACCTGGCCAGCCTGGCCGCGCTCACCGCCGGGCGGCCCGAGTACCAGCCCGGGTTCACCGAGGTCGATCTGAGCGTGCGTGGCTGCATCGCCTACTACGGCGTGTTCGACTTCGTCGATGACGAGGGCGCGTTCCAGCACCGCGGGTTCCGCGACCTCTTGCTCCGCCGGCTGGTGATGAAGAAGCGGATCGAGGACGACCGCGCCGCCTACGAGCGCGCCTCGCCGGTCTACCAGGTCCACGCCGACGCGCCGCCGTTCCTGATCGTCCACGGCGATCGCGACAGCCTGGCGCCGATCGCGCAGGCGCGCCGGTTCCGCGATCAGCTGGCCGCGGTCAGCCGAGCCCACGTCGGCTGGATCGAGCTGCCCGGCGCGCAGCACGCGTTCGAGGTCTTCCCGTCGCTGCGCAGCGTGGTCGCCGTGCACGGGGTTCATCGCTTCTGTCAAGTGCTGTGGAGCGTCCGCCAGCGGACGAGGCAGGTTGCTCCCGCCACGGGCGCCACCGTCGATCGATGAAGGCCGGAGGCGTGCCAGCGCCGGCCTCCGCGTGCATAATCGCCGCGTGTTGTCCCAGACCATCGACCTGATCGAGCGCGTGCGTCGCCGCCTCCGCGAGGTCGACCAGCGCTGTGTCGTCGCCGGCCCCGCCGCCGAAGAAGCGGTCGTGGCCGCCGAGGAGAAGCTCGGCTGCGCGTTCCCGCCGTCGTACCGTGAGTTCCTCCGCCGCTTCGGATCGCTCGCGCTGCCGAGCGAGCTCGCGGTCGTCCACGACTTCGTCGGCATCGAAGCCGGCGACGACGCGCAGCGGCGCGGCGTGGTCGAGCGCACCCTGGCGGCGCGGGCCGAGAACCGGCTCGGGCCGAACCTGGTCGTGGTCGGGCTCGGTGCCCAGGCGATGGAGTGGTTCTGCCTCGACCTCACCCGCTCGCGCGCCGGCGGTGAGACCCCGGTGCTGCTGTTCGACGCGCGCGACAACCAGGTCGATCAGGTCTTCTACGAGGACTTCGACGCGATGGTGCGCGAGGTGCTCGAGTTCGTCGAGGACACGCTGAGCGCCGACGGCGCGTCGGTGGCCTGAGCCAGCCGCGCCAGCGAGGGCGATCTCCTCGCCATTTCGAGTGGTTGGCGGTGAGGTGCGACGGGCTGTCCTGCGAGGGCCTCTGGGCTGGCCCCTCGCCCGTGGTGTATACCAACGAGACCCCTGCCCGTAACTGAGGTCTTACCCATGGCCGACTCGTTCACCCTCGAGCCTCACGGCATCACCGTCGCCGAGGTTCACCGCAACGCCTGCCCCTCCTTCCTCTACGAGAGCGCGCTCCGCTTCGAGAAGGGCTCCGCGATCTCGTCGACCGGCGCACTCATCGCGTACTCCGGCAAGAAGACCGGACGCAGCCCGACCGACAAGCGCGTCGTCGACGAGCCCGAGGTCCGCGACGACGTGTGGTGGGGGAACGTCAACATCAAGCTCGACCCCCACGCGTTCGCGATCAACCGCGAGCGCGCGATCGACTACCTCAACACCCGCGACCGCCTCTACGTGGTCGATGGCTACGGCGGCTGGGATCCGGCCTACCGCCTCAAGATCCGCGTGATCTGCGCGCGCGCCTACCACGCGCTGTTCATGCACAACATGCTCATCCGGCCGACCGCCGAGGAGCTGGCCGAGTTCGACGCGCCCGACTACGTCATCTTCAACGCCGGCGGCTTCCCCGCCAACAAGCACACCGCCGGCATGACCTCGGCGACGTCGATCGATCTGTCGTTCGGCAAGCGCGAGTTCGTGATCCTCGGCACCGAGTACGCCGGCGAGATGAAGAAGGGCGTGTTCACGATCATGAACTACCTGATGCCGAAGCGCGGGGTGCTGTCGATGCACTGCTCCGCGACCCAGGCGCGGGACGGCAGCGACACGTCGGTCCTGTTCGGCCTGTCGGGCACCGGCAAGACCACCCTGTCGGCCGATCCCAAGCGGCTGCTCATCGGCGACGACGAGCACTGCTGGAGCGACGAGGGCGTGTTCAACATCGAAGGCGGCTGCTACGCGAAGGTCATCGACCTGTCGAAGGAGCAGGAGCCCGACATCTGGAACGCGCTCGGCTACGGCGCGGTGCTCGAGAACGTGGTCTACGACCAGATCAGCCGGGTCGTCGACTACAAGGACGTCTCGATCACCCAGAACACCCGCGGCAGCTACCCGCTCGACGTGATCCCCAACGCCAAGCTGCCGGCGATGGGCGGCCACCCCAAGAACGTCATCTTCCTGACCTGCGACGCCTTCGGCGTGCTGCCGCCGGTGGCCAAGCTGTCGCCGGCCCAGGCGATGTACCACTTCATCAGCGGCTACACCGCCAAGGTCGCGGGCACCGAGGTCGGCGTCAAGGATCCCGAGGCGACGTTCTCGGCCTGCTTCGGCGGCCCGTTCCTGGTCTGGCACCCGACCAAGTACGCCGAGCTGCTGGCCGACAAGCTGCGCAAGCACCAGGCCCAGACCTGGCTGGTCAACACCGGCTGGACCGGCGGCGGCCACGGCGTCGGCAGCCGCATGAAGCTCAAGTTCACCCGCGCGATCGTCGATGCCATCCACGCGGGCGCGCTCGACAAGGTCAAGACCGTGGTCGACCCGGTGTTCGGCGTCGCCGTTCCGACCGAGTGCCCGGGCGTCCCGTCCGAGGTGCTGATCCCGCGCAACACCTGGGCCGACAAGGCCGCCTACGACGCGCAGGCCAAGAAGGTCGCGACCCTGTTCCGCGACAACTTCAAGAAGTACGAGAGCCAGGCCAGCGACGAGGTCCGCGGGGCCGGTCCGAAGATCTGACCTGTAACCGAGCATCCTGAGCGAGGGCGAGCGCGAGCGAGTCCGACGTCGAAGGATCAGGCCCACCGACCTTGGAACAAAGGCGCAATCACATGTTGCGCCTTTTCGACTTTCAGCTGGCGAAAGATCTCGGCGCTCGCCGCCGACTCGTGGGCCGGGTGCAGGTCGAAGCCGAGCTCGGCGCGCACGTCCTTGGTCGCGCCGATCAGCAGCAGCTCGGCGCCCTCGTGATCGAGGAAGTCGGGCGGGTCGACCGGCACGAAGCGGTGGCCGTCGAAGCGCGCGCGCAGGCTCGCCGGAAAGCGGGCCCGCCGTGACGGGTCGAGGCCGACCCGCGGCGGCGAGGCGGCGTCGGGATCCTTCACGCTGATCACGTAGCTGCCCTCGTCGACGATGCCGAGCGCGCGCTGGACGTCCCCGGGGCGCTGCGGCAGCTCGAGCGCGTAGGCGAGGTGGGTATGGTCGCCGTGCTTCGACAGGGCGTAGACACCCTCGCCGGCGGGCCGGGCGGCCGGCACGTGGCGCTCGCCGCGGGTCTGGGTGAGGTCGTCGTGGGGATCGAGCTCGTCCTCGACCTCCTCCGGCCGCAGCCCGACCTTCTCGACGAACGCCCACGCCCGGCGGTCGCCGCCGCCGCCGACCGCCGGCAGGTACTTCTCGCCGACGATCATCAACCGGAACGTCCGCCGCCGGCGCGGGTGCATGACCAGGTACAGCCGGCTCACGTCGTCGGGTCCGCGGGCGACCTGGTCCTCGATCTTGGGCCGGTAGAAGAAGTACAGGTCGCCGCGCTCCAGGACCTGAGCCGGCGCCGACTCCGACGTCTCGCGCGTTCGCGTCGCCATGCCGCCAGCATGGGTCGGCCCCCGGCGCCTGTGGAGGGGTCGATCGCGCGCGAGGCCTGTGGCGCGCCGACCCGATGCGGCTACTTCTTGCCGGCCTTGCCGAGGTCGCCGGCCGACACGATGATCAACCGCTCGGGGCTGAGCCAGGTCTTCATGGCGCGGTTGACGTCGGCGGCGGTGACCTTGGCGACGCGGGCCTGGAGGTCGCGGTGCCACGCGAAGTCGCGGCCGAGGTAGCGCTGGCTGGCCAGCAGCGAGACCAGGAACCCGTCGTCGGCGCGCAGGTTGTCCTGCTGGTCGAGCCACGCCTTGATCGCGGTGGTCACCTCGGCGGCGGTGACGCCGGTCTGGACCAGCCGGGTCAGCTCCTCGATCAGCGCGGCCTTGCCGCGGGCCAGGTTCTGGGGGGCCAGGATGGCGCCGAGGCCGACCTGGCCGGCGGGGTCGAGCTCGCCGGCGCTGATGTAGCCCCAGGCGCCGTACGACAGGCCCTCCTGCTCGCGCAGGCGCATCCACACCCGCGAGCCGGTCGAGCCGCCGAGGATGTGCGACGCGATGATCAACGCCGGCAGGTCGGGGTGATCGTCGCGCAGGCCGAGGTCGTGGCCGGCCAGGACGATCGCCATCTCCTTGTCGGGAGTATCGAGCTGCTCGTCGGCGGCCTTGCTGCCGAACGCCCTGGCCGCCAGGCGGGTATAGCCGGCCCTGCGCTTCCAGCCGCCGAAGTTGCGCTCGAGCTGGGCGGCCAGCGCCTCGGCGTCGAAGTCGCCGACCGCGGCGACCTCGCCGGCGCCGGCGCCCCAGAAGGTCTGGTGGTACGCGCGGACGTCGGCGATCGTGATCTTCTTCAGCGCCGCCGCCTCCTCGTCGAAGGTCGGCTGGGCGCGGACGTCGCCGCGCGGCCACGGCGACAGCGCGCGGGCGAACCGGTTGGCGGCCACCGCGTTGGGATCCTGGCGCTGCTCCTGGAGGTCGGCCAGCTCCTGGCGGCGGACGATCTCGAGCTGGGCCGGCGCCAGCGCCGGCTGCTGCAGCATCTCGGTGACCAGGTCGATCACCGCCGGCAGCGACGCGCGCACGGTCTCGATGCGCACGGTCAGGGCGCCGGCGCCGCCGTCGATCGACACGTTGGCGGTCAGCTTGTTCTTCTCGTCCTCGAGCTGGGTGAAGCTGCGGGTGCGGGTGCCGCGCTCGACCAGCGCCGCGGTCAGCGCCGCGACCTCGCGCTTGCCGGCCAGCGACTTCTCGTCGCCGTGGCGGAAGGTCAGCGACACCTGGACCCGGCCGCCGCGGGTCTTCTTGGGCAGGAACGCGGCCTTGAGGCCGCCGGCGAGGTCGCGGGTGGCGGTGCGCGCGGCCAGGTTGTCGAGGCTGGCCACGAACGCCTCGCCCTCGTCGGTGGTCCCGGCGGTGATCGCCTCGACCGCGCGCGCGATGTCGGGCTCGCGGGCGACCGGCGCGCGATCGGGCGCGGCGGTGGGCACGAACTCGCCGAGGGTGCGGTTGGAAGCCTTGAGGTAGCCGGTGGCGACCCGCTGCACGTCGGCCGCGGTCAGCGCCTTGACCCGGTCGCGGTAGAGGAACAGCAGGCGCCAGTCGCCGGCGGCCGCCCACTCCGACAGCTCGACCGCCAGGCGGGCGCTGTCGCTGGTCAGCATGGCCAGCTCCTTGAGCTTGGCCGCCTTGAACCGCTCGACCTCCTCGGTGGTGACCGGCTTCTTCGCGAAGCCCTCGATGGCGGCGAGCATGGCGTCGCGGGCGCGGGCGACGGTCTTGCCGTCCTTGGCGCGCAGGCCGACCGCCAGGTAGTGCGGGTCGCGGAACAGGTAGTGGCTGGCGTAGACGTCGGCGGCGAGGCCGGGCTCGACCAGCGCGCGGTACAGCCGGCCGCTCGGCTCGGTGGTGAGCAGGTGATCGAGGGCGTCGAACGCGACGTGGTCGGGGTCGGCCGACGCGACCGCGTGGTAGAGCGCGAGCACCAGGTGGACGTCGCCGACCCGGCGCAGGACCACCGACCGCTCGCCGTCCTGGACCGGCTCGACGGTGTAGCTGGGCGGCAGCGTGCGCGCCGGCCGCGGGATGACGCCGAAGCTCTGGTTGATCGCGGCCAGGGCGGCGTCGCGCTCGAACTTGCCGGCGACGATCAGGATCGCGTTGTCGGGCTGGTAGTACTTCTCGTAGAACGCGCGCAGCCGGGTGGTCGGCACGTTCTCGACGTCGCTGCGCGAGCCGATCGTCGACTTGCCGTAGTTGTGCCAGAGGAACGCGGTCGACACGACCCGCTCCTCGAGGATGCCGGCGGGATCGTTCTCGCCCATCTCGAGCTCGTTGCGCACCACGCTGAACTCGGTGCGCAGGTCGTCGTCGGAGATCGACGCGTTGACCATGCGATCGGCCTCGAGGCCGAGCGCCCAGGTCAGGTTGTCGCCGGTCGCGGGCAGGGTCTCGTAGTAGTTGGTGCGATCGTTCCAGGTCGAGCCGTTGGCGAACGCGCCGCGCTCGTCGAGCAGCTTGAGCACGTTGCGGTGGCGCGGCGTGCCCTTGAACAGCATGTGCTCGAGCAGGTGGGCCATGCCGGTCTCGCCGTAGCCCTCGTGCTTGGACCCGACGTGGTACGTGATGTTGACCGTCACCGTCGACTGGGTCGGGTCGGGGAACAGCAGCACGGTCAGGCCGTTGCCGAGCACGTACTCGTCGATGCCCTCGACGGTGCGGACCTTGACCGGGGCCGGCGGGGCGACCGCGGCCGCCGCCGGCACCGCGCCGGCGAACGGGTCGACGATCGCGCCCTCGGGCTGGCTCGGCACCGCCGGCGCCGGCGGGGCCGGGCGCGCGACCGGGGTCGTGCCGCAGGCCAGCAAGGACAGCGCGGCCGAAAGGGCGAAGGGAGCACGCAGGCGGACGGGGGGCATGGGACCTCGCTGGTCCTGCCGTATACCACTGGCCCGGCGCGCCGGATTCCCCTTTACGCCCCCCTTCGACGTGGTCGTGGACGTGGACGTGGCCGAGTGAAGGTGCCGCGCCGCTCGTCTCGGCGCCTTCGTTCGTCCACGTCCACGTCTACGACCACGGTGCAGCCCGGGCTACCGGCGCATCCGGTACACGATCACCTGTACCGTGCACATCGGCGACGCCACCCCGCCGACCTTGTACGGCCTGTACTGCCACGCACGCATCTCGCGCACGAGCTCGTCGTCGTAGCTCCGGAAGCCGGTCGACCGCAGGACACGGACGCTGTCGATCGCGCCGCCCGCGCTGATGCACAGCTGGAAGGTGCCCTGGACGGTCTCCTTGCCCTGGTGGAGCATCTCGACCTTCACCGACTCGGGCGGGTAGATCTGCTCGTTGCCGCTGGTGCGCAGGCCCTTGGCGACCCCGGGCGGCACGATCGGCGGCCGGCACTCGGCCAGGGTCGGGTCCTGCTTGCAGCGGCACGCCTGGTCGGTGCACGTCTCCTTCTCGACCGCCGGCTCGGTGGCGTCGCCGATGCCGGCGCACGGCTCGACCAGGCAGGTGCCCTTGGCGTCGGGATCGGTGCCGTCGCCCCCGCGGCCGCCACCACCGCCCTGCCCGCCGGTGTCGGTCCCGGACGCGGCGACGTCGGGGACGTCGGTCTTGACCTGCGGCTGCACGGGCTCGAGCACCAGCTTGCGGGTCGGCTTGACCACCTTGGCCACCTTCTGCACGTCCAGCTTCTGGCCGGCGGCCGGCGCCGATTCGCCGGTCGGCGGACGCGGCCCGAGCTCGATCCGGGTCGCCACCGCCACCGGCAACTTGTCGATCTTCCACATGGCGCTGACCACCAGGACGGCGGCGGCCAGGCCATGGACGACGGCGGATCCGACGATGACGGCGGTCTTCCACCGTCGCCGCGCGGGCTTCTCGATGACGCGATCGAACATCCCGTCGCCGACGCACGACGCCGGCCGGGGGTCTGATCACGGCTCGCCGGCGCCCTCACACGCGATTTCACGGCGCGACCGCGGTCGCGACCCAGGTCGCAGGGGACCGCGCCCCGGGGCCTCCCGCGCAAGGCCCAGCAAGGCGGGGGCCAGATCGAGATGCTCCGGACCGGCGGGGCCGGAGTGAGCGCGGTACACGTGCGCCAGCGCTCAGGTGTGGGCGCGGGAGCGCGGTTTCCGGAGTCGCGGCCGGGTGGCGCCGATCAGGCTCGCACGCAACCTCGCCCACTTGCGCACGGTACGGCTCTTGCGAAGAACGCGCGGCATGGTCGCCCAACCCCTCTTCGATGACGTTGCAGATCGTCCGGCGTCTGGCAGCACCGAGGCGACCCGGACGATCCGCGTGCTGGTGGTGGATGACGAGCCCGACGAGGCGCTCCTGGCCCGCGACGTCCTGCGCCGCCGCGGATGCGAGGCCCGCGCCGTCTACGACGGCGAGCTGGCCCTGGCCGCGATCGCGGAGGCCCCCGAGCAGGTCGACGTCGTGCTCACCGACCTCCAGATGACCGGGCTGTCGGGCCTCGAGCTGTGCGCGCAGCTCCGCGAGCGCCACCCCGACATCCCGATCATCGTGGCCACCGGCCAGCACAGCGTCGAGACCGCGGTCGCCTCGCTGCGCGCCGGCGCCTACGACTTCGTGACCAAGCCGCTGGCGGTCGACGCCGTCGTGGCCGCGGTCGAGCGCGCCGCCGAGTGGCGCCACCTCAAGGGCGAGGTGCTGCGCCTGCGCCGCGAGGTCGACGCCACCCGGCCGGTCGAGGGCCTGCTCGGCGAGAGCCCGGCCATCGTGCGGGTCACCGACATGATCCGGCGGATCGCCGACACCGACGCCACCACCCTGATCACCGGCGAGAGCGGCACCGGCAAGGAGCTGGTCGCGCGCGCCCTGCACGCGGCCGGGCCGCGCGCCGACCTGCCGTTCGTCGCGATCAACTGCGGGGCGGTGCCGGCCAACCTGCTCGAGAGCGAGCTGTTCGGCCACGTCAAGGGCGCGTTCACCGACGCCCGCCGCGACCGCCCCGGCCTGTTCGTGCAGGCCGGCGACGGCACCGTGTTCCTCGACGAGATCGGCGAGATGCCGCTCGAGATGCAGGTCAAGCTGCTGCGCGTGCTGCAGCAGCGCACCGTGCGCCCGGTCGGCGGCGACGAGGAGCTCCCGTTCACCGCCCGCGTGGTGTGCGCGACCAACCGCGATCTCGAGCAGGAGGTCGAGGCCGGCCGCTTCCGCGAGGACCTGTTCTACCGGGTCAACGTGGTGTCGATCGCGCTGCCGCCGCTGCGCGAGCGCGGTGCCGACGTCCTCTTGCTGGCCCAGCACATCCTGCGCCGCATCGCCGCCCGCACCGGCCGCAAGATCGAGGGCTTCTCGCCCGCGGCCGCCCGCAAGCTGGTCGACTACGACTGGCCGGGCAACGTGCGCGAGCTCGAGAACTCGATCGAGCGCGCGGTGGCGCTCACCCAGCTGACCGAGATCGCCGTCGACGACCTCCCCGACAAGCTGCGCCACCACGCGTCCAACCGGGTCACCATCGAGACCGACGATCCGGCCACGATGATCACGATCGGCGAGCTCGAGCAGCGCTACATCAAGCGGGTGCTGGCCGCGGTCGGCGGCAACAAGGCGCGCGCCGCCCGCATCCTCGGCATCGATCGCCGCTCGCTGTACCGCCGCCTCGAGGAGGCCCACCTCCACGTCCCGCTGCACGCCTCGGCGTGAGCCCTCCTCCGAGAGGCTAGAACTTGGCCTGCAACGTGATGTTCGTGCCGAGCTGGTGGAACTGGCCGAACTCGTAGCGGAACAGATCCTCGGGGCCGCTGCGGACCAGGCGGGTCTGGTTCTGGTCGAAGCTGTAGTAGATGTCGAGGACGGCGGCGTAGACCTGGCCGAAGTCGATCTGGCCGGTGAACTTGGCGGCCAGCGCCGGCGCGACCTTCTCGTCGGCGGGCAGCAGCGTGATCAGCGTCTGCTGGCCGTTGTTGCGGATGACCGCGGTCGACTTGCCGGTCATGGTGGTGTCGCCGGGGATGCCGATCGGCGAGGTCAGGGTCGCCGGGATCTCGACGCCGGCGACCACGCCGAGGGTCAGCCGGTCGTCCCAGTTGCGGTCGACGCCGGCGGCGGCGAAGAAGTTGGGGGTGATCTCGTAGTTGCTCGGGAAGTCGGTGTAGGTCGGCAGCGACGGCACCGAGTGCATCACGAACGCCAGGTCGCGGTACTGCACGTCGAGGCGCAGGCGGACGCGATCGATCATGACCCGCAGGTTGAGGTCGCCGGCCAGGCCGCTCTGGATCGTCGTCGAGCCGGTCGCGTTGGGGTCCTTGAGGGTCTGGCCGAGGTAGGTCGCCTCGGCCATCGCCAGCCACGACAGGCCGCCCGGGTAGCGGGTCTTCTGGAACACCCGGCCGATGCGCTCGGGGTCGTACTTGTAGAGCTTGTAGTCGACCGACGACAGCACCGGCATGCCGTCGTGGGCGGCGACCTGCGCCGACACGCCGAACAGCTGGACGTCCTCGTTGCGGACGTCCTGCAGCTCGTTGGTGCCGCGGTTGAAGTAGCCGCCGTTGACCTCGAAGCGCAGCATCGGCGACACGTCGACGCCGGCGCCGCCGAGGAACGCCCACTCCGACTCCTGCTCGAACGTCGCGCTGTCGAGCATGACCGTGCTCTTGGCGCCGACGAACGCGTAGGCCCGGTCGGTGTCGTACTGGACCTTCATGCCCGGTACCGCCTGCCGCGACCGCCGGTACTCCTCGTTGCCTCCCCACGACAGCCGGTAGCTGTAGCCGAGGCGCATGCGGTCCGACGACACCGGGAAGGTGGTCAGGGTCACGCGGGTCGGATCCTTGTGCTCGGGATCCTTCCACCACGACACCAGGATGTAGCTGCCGGCGTCGGACAGCTCGATCGACCGCTCGGCCAGCTCGTTGATCCGCAGCACGAAGCCGCCCTCGACCTCGAGGTGACCCTTGCGGTAGTTGCGATACATGATCGCGTGCGACAGCGTCTCGTAGCCCGAGAAGCGGGTGTCGTAGTTGTCGAAGAACAGGGTGCCGAGCGAGTTGGGCCGGCCGAACCGCCAGCCGGGCACGCTCGGGATGGTCTCGCCCGGCTTGGCGAAGACGTTCTCGTTGGTCAGCGTGAAGTTGAGGCGGACGTCCATGAAGCCGTCGGCGCCGGTGAGGTAGGTCTCGTCGGCGTCGGACACCAGCTCGATCGGCCCCGGCCCGGTCTCGGCCTTGGCCTCGGCCAGGGTCTTCTTGGTCTCGATCGGCTGGACCGAGGCCGCCGCGGCCTGCTCGGCCGCGACCCGGGCGCGCTCGGCGGCGACCGCGTCGGCCGCGGCCTTCTCGGCGATCGCCCGCACCTCGTCCTCGGTCAGGCCCGACGGCGGCGACGCGTCGGCCGGCGGCGGCAGCGGCGTGAGCGTGGGCTGGGCGGCCGCGGGCAGCGCGAGCGCGCCCAGCGCGACCGGAACGAACCAGCGGGCAACGGCGACAGGCAGGCTTCGAGACACGTGGGCCTCCGGGCGGTCCAGGGAAGTCGGCGCGTGGGCGGTCACAGCGACAGGTCGCTGCCCGCGCGCGGGTAGAGGATCCAGACGTTGAAGTTTTCGATGCTGAGCGGCCGCAGCACGCCGACCACGCGAGGCAGGGTCCGGCCGACGTGGGCGCCGGGATCGAAGTCGGCGACCACGCCGGCGGTGATGACGTTGACCGCGTTGCGGCAGCCGTTGCCGAGATCGAGCTTCCACTGCTTGTAGGTGGCGTAGTCGTCGTCGAGCGGGCACACGGTGGCGCCGTCGACCGCGATCAGGCCGGCCTCGTTGCGCTCGAACTGGATCTTCTCGGTCGACAGCCACGACGGCTGGACCACCACCGGCTCGGGGATGCGGGCCTCGTCGACGACCGGCTCGCCGTCGACGAAGCTCTGCGGGAAGCCGATCTCGGTCAGGCCGTTGAACTCCTGCACGCCGCCGGCGAAGCCGTCGATCACCTGGCCGGTGACGATGTTGCGGCCGTGCTCGTCCTTGGGCCGCGAGAACGAGAAGATCAGCAGGTGATCGTACGGGCCGGCGACGCACGGCGGCGTGCCGGCGGCGTCGGCGCACGCCACGTCCGACACGGTGTAGCCCTGGGCGTAGGTGCCGTTGACCACCAGCCGGCCGCGGTCGCCGTGGCGCGACGCGCTGACGTTGACCTGCTTGAGCTCGAGCGGTGACGCGCTGAGCGCGTCGATCGCCTCCTCGTCGGCGGGCGTCTGGATGTCGGCGATGTACGGATCGCGGAACCACAGGGTCGACGAGGTCCCGGTCGCGTAGCTGCCCTCGGGGCCACCGTCCTCGACCCACAGCACGGTCGGGCCGAACACCGGCGGCAGCTCGATCGTGGTCGGCGCCGACACGCCGTCGGTCAGCGCCACCGTGGCCAGCGGCATGTTGCGGCCGAGCTCGGGCGTCAGGGTGCCGAGGAACTGGACGTAGACCTGGGTCGCGAACTGGAAGTCGGTGTCGACCTGGCCCTGGGCGTCGATCGCGGTGACCCGGATCTGCGCGGTGCGCACGGTGTCGTCGAGCCGCGCCTCGCGCGTGCCGGGATCGACCGGGCTCAGCAGCTCGACCCGCAGCGAGGTGGTCTCGTCGAGCGGCGGCAGGGTCTCGACGCAGGCGCCGGCGGCGGCGGCGAGCGCGGCGGCGGCGATGGGCAGCGAGCGCGGCATGATCGGCCTCCTCACTCGAACACCGGCCGGATCCGGCCGTCGTGGGCCTCGAGGGTGTCGTCGAGGCACGGCACCGGCCCCCAGCGATCGACGATCGGCCGCTGCGGGTTCTGGTCGTCGGTGAAGTCGATCACGTCGGGCGCGCACGGGCTCTGCTGGCGCAGGTACACGCTGAGCGAGTCGCGCAGGGCGATGCCGGTGTCCTGCTTCGACGTGTTGCGCTTGAGCGCCTCGAAGCCCGAGCCGCCCCTGGCGATGTAGTCGTTGACCGCGACCCGGTACAGGCCGGTCGGCACCACCGGACGGCAGCCGGCCGACGGCACGATCGGGCCGTCGGGGTTGCCGGCCCGGCAGTTCTCGCCGAGCCAGATGTTCTTGGCGCACGCGGTCGGGACGAAGTCGTCGTCGGGGTTGGGGTCGGGGCAGTCGCCGCGGCACACCATGTCGAACCAGATGCCGGCGACCTGGGACTGGGTCCGGCAGCCGCGCTCGCTCGACTTGCGGCTGACGAAGTCGAGGGTCTCCTGGATCTCGCTCCCCGACAGGTACATGATCGTGATCGAGTTCTCGAACGGGAACACGTTGAACATCTGCTCGACGGTGAGCGGGCCCTGCTCGAAGTCGGCGCGGATGCCGAGCGAGTTGGTCAGCGCGAACTCGGCCTCGACGCCCGACCGGGTCTGCATCGAGCGGGCGACCAGGTTGCCGAGCTGCGAGTCGCCGCCCGACAGGTCGTTGCGGACGATCTTGCTCTCGCCGGAGGTGTTGACGAACGAGAACACGCCGCCGAGATCGAGGTCACGGTTGATCGCCACCGAGTACGGCCACAGCACGTCGGCGACCTCGGCGTCGTCCTTGACCCGCTTGTCGACCGGCAGGTTGTCGTAGGCGAACGACGTGACCCGGCTGCGCTTGTCGGGATCGCTGTTGTCCTCGCCGACGCGGACGACCAGATCGAGCCGGCCGACGAACTTGGCGAACGCGCCCGAGTGGACGAGGACGGTGTTGAGGCCGCGCGCCCGGTCGGACGGGATGATCTTGGGCGGGTTGGTGACGATGTGGAGGTGGCCGCCGAGGATGACGTCGACGCCCTCGAGCGGCAGCGCCTCGTTCTCGTCGGTGACGTCGGCCGCCGACAGGCCCTCGTCCTCGTCGAGGCCGAGGTGGCTGACCAGGACCAGGACGTCGACGGTCGGGCGCAGCAGGGCGACGTACTGCTTGACCACCTGGTCGTCGGCGAGCGGGCGGATGCCGAGCGAGTTGCCGCCCTCGAAGATGCCGGTCATCGACGACCAGTTGGCCATGCCGATCACGCCGACCTTGACGCCGTCGAGGTCGAACACCGCGTAGGGCCGGACCACGTCCTTGAGGCTGCGGGCGTCGGGGTTGGGCGGATCCTCGAACAGGTAGTTGGCGGCGAGCAGGCGGAACTCGGCCCAGTTGTCGATCTGCTCGTACAGGTTGGCCGAGCCGAGGTCGAACTCGTGGTTGCCGATCACCGCGGCGTCCATGCCGGCGACCGACAGGGCGCGCATCTCGGCCTCGCCCTTGAACATGTTGAACACCGGCGCGCCCTGGAAGCAGTCGCCGGAGTCGAGCCACAGCGATCGCCCCGAGGTGCGGCGGATGTCCTTGGCCAGGGTCGCGATGCGGGCGATGCCACCGAACGGCGCGTTGGCCTCGACCAGGCCGTCTTCGCGCTCGAACCGGTTGGGCACGAAGTTGTAGGGGAACAGCCGCGAGTGGATGTCCGAGGTGTGGATGAAGGTGATGCGGACGTCCTGACCGACCAGGTTGGGCGGCTCGCGCTCGACGGTGCAGGCCCCGAGCGCGAGCGCGGCGACCGCGAGGCATGACGACGGAGCGACTCGCATGAACGCCGTGTGTACCGCCCGGTCCGAGGCGGGCGCAAGGGCCAAGCGAACCCGGATCACCGGCGGTGGACCGCCACGTCGTCGACACGAACGTGCAGCGGTTCCGTGCTCTACTGCGCCTCGATGCGTCGCGCAAAGATCGTGGGAACCCTGGGGCCGTCCTCGAACAACGCCGAGCGGATCGGCGAGCTGATCGATGCAGGGCTCGACGTCGTCCGTCTGAATTTCTCGCATGGATCGCACGCCGACCACGCCAAGGTGCTCACCACCGTGCGCGCCGAGGCCGAGCGGCGCGGCCGCGCGGTCGGCGTCCTGCTCGACATCCAGGGCCCCAAGATCCGCGTCGGCCGCTTCGCCGAGGGCCAGGTCGAGCTCAAGCCGGGCGCGACCTTCACGATCACCACCGATCCCGACATCATCGGCGACGTCAACCGGGTGTCGACCACGTACACCGGCCTGCCCCGCGACGTGAAGACGGGCGATCACATCCTGCTCGACGACGGCTACCTGTCGCTGGTGGTGACCGAGGTCGGCGACCGCGACGTCAAGACGATCGTCGTCACCGGCGGCATCCTCAAGAACAACAAGGGCATCAACCTGCCCGGCGTCGAGGTGTCGGCGCCGGCGATCACCGACAAGGACAAGCTCGACCTCGAGTGGGCGCTGCGCCACGGCGTCGACTACGTCGCGGTGTCGTTCGTGCGCCGGGCCGAGGACGTGCTCGAGGCCCGCCGGCTGCTCACCGCCGACGACGTGTCGATCCCGATCATCGCCAAGATCGAGAAGCCGCAGGCGGTCGACCGGCTCGAGCAGATCATCGAGGTGTCGGACGGCCTGATGGTGGCGCGCGGCGATCTCGGCGTCGAGATCGGCCCCGAGAAGGTGCCGCTGATCCAGAAGCGGATGATCGAGCTCACCAACGCGCGCGGCAAGATCGTGATCACCGCGACCCAGATGCTGGAGTCGATGATCAACCAGCCGCGGCCGACCCGCGCCGAGGCGTCCGACGTCGCCAACGCGGTGCTCGACGGCACCGACGCGCTGATGCTGTCGGGCGAGACCGCCGCCGGCAAGTACCCGGTCGAGGCGGTGCGCACGATGGCCCGCATCATCGGCGAGATCGAGGGCTCGGCCTACTACCGGCAGAACCTCGAGCTGCCGCAGCTCGGCCTGGCGGTCAGCGCCAACGCCATCGCCCACGCCGCGGTCATCGCGGCCAGGGAGATGAAGATCAAGACCATCGCGGTGGTGTCGAACTCGGGCGGCGCCGCCCGGCTGATGAGCGAGTACCGCCCCGAGGCCCGCATCGTCGCGCTGACCCAGAGCGAGGTGCAGTAC
>Ga0247829_10000367_pt1 | contig 16499 bp, 20 predicted proteins | sample 12C_Control_Day4_FD_207765 | JGI IMG/M metagenome (GOLD analysis project Ga0247829, IMG submission 207765) | Soil microbial communities from agricultural site in Penn Yan, New York, United States - 12C_Control_Day4 | ecosystem: Environmental > Terrestrial > Soil > Agricultural land | place... | reverse complement strand
CCCGAGGCGGCAGTCGCCACCCCGCACGACATCACGCGCAGCCTCCTCTACCTCAACGGCGTCAGCGTCACCTTCGACGGCTTCCGCGCCATCAACAACCTGTCGCTGGAGCTGGCGCCGGGCGAGATGCGAGCCATCATCGGCCCCAACGGCGCCGGCAAGACGACGATGATGGACATCATCACCGGCAAGACCCGGCCCGACACCGGCGACGTCCTCTTCGACCGCGGCACGGTCGACCTGACGACGCAAGACGAGGCGGCGATCGCCGAGCTCGGCATCGGCCGCAAGTTCCAGCGCCCGACCGTGTTCGAGAACCACACGGTCGAGGACAACGTGATGCTGGCGCTCAAGGGCACGCGCACCGTCCGCGGCAGCCTGTTCTGGAACGGCAGCGGCGAGGAGCAAGCGCGCATCGGCGAGATCCTCGGCCCGATAGGTCTGACCCAGCATCGCCGGCGCCTCGCAGGCTCCCTGTCGCACGGCCAGAAGCAATGGCTCGAGATCGGCATGCTGATCGCGCAGGACCCCAAGCTGCTGCTGGTCGACGAGCCGGTCGCCGGCATGACGGACGCAGAATCCATGACGACGGCCGAGCTGCTGAAGGACATCGCCAAGGACCATTCGGTGGTCGTGGTCGAGCACGACATGGAGTTCGTGCGCCGGCTCGGCGTCAAGGTGACGGTGCTGCACGAGGGCTCGGTGCTGGCGGAGGGCTCCATCGACGAGGTCAGCGCCAATGAGCGCGTCATCGAGGTGTATCTGGGTAGATGAGTGTGAACATCCCCTCTCCCCATCGCACTTCGCGATGGGGAGAGGGTTAGGGTGAGGGGCGGCCGCAGACGCCGGAGCAAGTTGCGGCCCCTCACCCCAACCCTCTCCCCGTGAAGACGGGGAGAGGGAGAGAGGTCGAGACATGCTGGCGGTTGAGAGCATCGATCTGTACTACGGGGCAGCCCAGGCGCTGCGCCACGTGTCGGTGTCGGCCGAGCGCGGCAAGATCACGTGCGTGCTGGGCCGCAACGGCGTGGGAAAAAGCTCGCTGCTCCGGGCCATCGTCGGCCACCAGTCCATACGGGGCGGGAAAATCCTGTTCGACGGGCAGGACATCACGCGCCTCAAGGCCTACGAGCGGGCGCGGCGGGGCATCGCCTACGTGCCGCAGGGCCGCGAGATCTTCCCGCTGCTGACGGTACGCGAGAACCTCGAGACCGGCTTTGCACGCCTGGGCGGCGACACGCGCAGCGTCTCGGAGGAGCTGTTCGAGCTGTTCCCGGTGCTCAAGTCGATGCTGGGGCGGCGCGGCGGCGACCTCTCGGGCGGCCAGCAGCAGCAGCTCGCCATCGCCAGGGCGCTGGTGATGCAGCCCTCCCTCCTCGTGCTCGACGAGCCCACCGAGGGCATCCAGCCCTCCATCATCAAGGACATCGGCCGCGCCATCATCTACCTGCGCAAGCAGGGCAAGATGGCGATCCTGCTGGTGGAGCAGTATTTCGACTTCGCCCGCGAGCTGGCGGATACCTTCGCCGTGATGGAGCGCGGCGAGGTGGTGCTCGCCGGCGAGGGCGCGAGCATGGTCGAAAGCGACGTTCGGCGCTACCTTACGGTGTAGGTGTAGGTTGGGTTAGCGCGTCAGCGCGTAACCCAACACACCAAGGATGTCCCATGTTGGGTTACGGCCTTCGGCCTAACCCAACCGACAATCTGAGGGAACCGCTCGGGTGCTGCAAGCGCGCTCATGGCTGCCGCGCATGGAAGGCTCGGTCCGCCTCGGCTTCGTGCGCCGGGACGAGGAGACCGCGCTGGCAGCGCTGCGCCAAGCCGGGGCCGCGCGAGTGCGCTTTCCCAATCCGGCCGACGGCGATGCGCCCGAGGCCGTGCTTCTCAATACGGCCGGCGGGCTCACCGGCGGCGACCGCTTCGACGTCGAGGTGCGGATGGGCGCCGGTACGGATGCGACCGTCACCACGGCCTCGGCCGAGAAGATCTATCGCGCCCGCGATGGCGACACCGACATCTCGGTGACGCTCGACCTGGAGCCGGGCGCCCGCCTAGCCTGGCTGCCGCAGCCGACAATCCTGTTCGACCAGTCCAGGCTCAATCGGCGCACGACGGTCTCGCTTGCGGGGACCGCGACCTTCGTGGCGGTGGAGACGTTGATCTTCGGGCGCACGGCCATGGGCGAGGACGTGCGCGCAGGCGCCTGCCGCGATGCCTGGCGCGTCCACCGCGACGGCTTGCTCCTGTTCGCGGACACCTTTCGCGCCGGGGGCGCCATCGCCGATGCGCTGAACCGGCCGGGCACGCTCGCTGGCGCGCGTGCCACGGCGATGCTTCTCTACGTGGCGCCCGACGCGGCGAGCCGCATCGACAAGGCGCGCGCGCTGTTGGAGAGTGCGCAGGCGATTGCGGGCGCCAGCTCATGGAACGGCACGCTCGTCGTGCGGGCGATGGCGCGCGAGGGCCGCATCCTGCAGCAGGCCATTGCGCCGCTGATCGCCTGGCTGAGCGGACGGCCGCTGCCGCGGGTGTGGCAATGCTGAGAATGCGAGGCTTGGGGACAAGGGCATGAATCTCACGGGGCGCGAGAAGGACAAGCTGTTGATCTCCATGGCGGCGATGGTGGCGCGGCGGCGGCTCGAGCGCGGCGTCAAGCTCAACTACCCGGAAGCCGTGGCGCTGATCTCCGACTTCGTGGTGGAGGGCGCGCGCGACGGCCGCACGGTCGCCGACCTGATGGAGGCGGGCGCCGGCGTGGTGAGCCGCGCCCAGGTCATGGACGGCATCGCCGAGATGATCCACGACGTGCAGGTGGAGGCGACATTCCCCGACGGGGTCAAGCTCGTCACCGTGCACAAGCCGATCAGGTAGGGAGGAAACGTTGCAGACGGGATCAAGACTTGGCTGGATCCCCGCTTTCGCGGGGATGACGACGACGCTCGTGCTCGCGGGCGCATGCCCGGCGCATGCGCACACGGGCCTGGAACATGCGGTGTCGTTCGCAGCGGGGTTCAGGCATCCCTGGACCGGGCTCGACCACATGCTGGCCATGGTGGCGGTGGGACTGTGGGCCGGCCTCAACGGCGGGCGGGCGCTGTGGGTTTGGCCGGTGGCGTTCGTCGGCGTGATGGTGGCGGGTGGAGCGCTCGGCTTCGCCGACGTGCCGCTGCCCATGGTGGAGCCCGGCATCCTTGCCTCGGTCGTGATGCTGGGCCTGCTGGTGCTGGCGGCGGCGCAGCTTCCCGTCGCGCTCGGCGCGGCGATTGTTGCCGTCTTCGCGCTGCTGCACGGCCACGCGCACGGCGCGGAGCTGCCCACCGAGGCCTCCGCCATCACCTACGCGGCGGGCTTCGCCATCGCCACGGCGCTGCTGCATGCGCTCGGCCTCGGCGTCGCCTATCTGGCGCAGAGCGAGCGGGGCAAGATGCTGGTGCGCGGGGTAGGCGCCCTGGTGGCGGTCGGCGGCGTCGCGCTGGCGGTGATCTGAGGAGGCTGCCATGGTTCCCGGCGAGATCATCACGGCGCCCGGCGAGATCGAGATCAACGCCGGCCGGTCTGCGATCACTGTGATGGTCGCCAACACCGGCGACCGGCCGATCCAGGTCGGCTCGCACTACCACTTCGCGGAGACCAATCCGGCCCTGCAGTTCGACCGCAATGCGGCGCGCGGACATCGCCTCGACATCGCGGCCGGCACGGCGGTGCGCTTCGAGCCCGGCCAGAGCCGCGAGGTTCGGCTGGTGCCGTTTGCGGGCAAGCGCGAGGTCTATGGCTTCCGCGGAGCCGTGATGGGGAGGTTGTGATGCGAAGCGTCCGTTGCGTGCTTGCAGTCGCGTTCGTCCTCGCACTTGCGCTGGCGGGCGCAGTTTCAGCCCATCCGCCCTCGATCCTGAGCGACGAGGCCGAGAAGGCCACAGCCGAGGAGGTCAAGGATTTCCGCAAGACCGTGGTGGCGGCGATCGAGAGGAAGGACGCCGCGGCGCTGCGCAAGATCTACGCCGAGAGCTTCGTGCATACGCACGGCTCGGGCAAGGTCGATGGCAAGGACGCGCGTATCGTCTCGGCACTGGCGGGCGATCCCGTGATCGAGAACGCACCCGTCACCGACCTCGTGATCCGCGTTCCGGGCGGCTGGACCGCCATCGCCACGGGAGTGAGCCCGATCAAGTCGCTGGCCGACGGCAAGACCTACAATTTCCGCTGGACCGTCGTGTACGTGCGCATGGGCGAGGGCTGGCAGATTGCCGCAAGCCAAGCCACGCGGCTCGGCGAGGTCAAGCCGTGAGCGGTAGCCGTTTGCATTCCCGGAAGTCGAGGCCCCGGCCAGAAGGGCTGGGGCCGAGGCTATCCGGGACCTTCCCCCGCAAGATTGATCACGCGCTCATCACGCAAGGCGACGGGCAAGACCCCGGCTCTGCGCGCCTCGGCCTTGATCGGGGATCAAGTCCGGGCGCTTCGGCCGGGGACGCAATCCTTCAGGGAGACCTAGCATCATGCCCATGAAGATGTCGCGTGCGGCCTATGCCGACATGTTCGGGCCCACCACCGGCGACAAGGTGCGGCTCGCTGATACCGATCTCGTGGTCGAGGTGGAGAAGGACTTCACGACCTACGGCGAGGAGGTCAAGTTCGGCGGCGGCAAGGTGATCCGCGACGGCATGGGGCAGGCGCAGAACTCGCGCGCGGATGGCGCCGTCGACACCGTCATCACCAACGCGCTGATCATCGACTACACCGGCATCGTCAAGGCCGACGTGGGGCTGCGCGACGGCCGCATCGCCGCCATCGGCAAGGCCGGCAATCCGGACATCCAGCCGGGCGTCGACATCATCGTCGGGCCCGGCACGGAGGCGATCGCGGGGGAGGGCAAGATCCTCACCGCCGGCGGCATCGATTCCCACATCCACTTCATCTGTCCGCAGCAGATCGAGGAGGCGCTGAACTCCGGCATCACCATGATGGTGGGCGGCGGAACGGGCCCCGCGACCGGCACGGCGGCCACCACCTGCACGCCGGGGCCGTGGCATCTCGCCCGCATGATCGAGTCGGCCGACGCCTTCCCGATGAACCTCGCCTTCGCCGGCAAGGGCAATGCCTCGCAGCCCAAGGCGCTGATCGAGATGATCCAGGCCGGGGCGTCGGCGCTGAAGCTGCACGAGGACTGGGGCACGACGCCGGCCGCCATCGACTGCGCGCTGAGCGTGGCCGACGATCACGACGTGCAGGTGATGATCCACACCGATACGCTCAACGAGTCGGGGTTCGTGGAGGACACCATCGCCGCCTTCAAGGGCCGCACCATCCACGCCTTCCACACCGAGGGCGCCGGCGGCGGGCACGCGCCCGACATCATCAAGGTGGCGGGCCTCAGGAACGTGCTGCCCTCCTCCACCAACCCGACGCGCCCCTTCACGGTGAACACGCTGGAGGAGCATCTCGACATGCTCATGGTGTGCCACCACCTCGACGCCAACATCCCCGAGGATATCGCCTTCGCCGAGAGCCGCATCCGCCGCGAGACCATCGCCGCCGAGGACATCCTGCACGATCTGGGCGCGCTCTCGATGATCTCCTCCGACAGCCAGGCCATGGGCCGCGTCGGCGAGGTGCTGATCCGCACCTGGCAGACGGCGCACAAGATGAAGGTGCAGCGCGGCAGCCTCAAGGAGGATGCGCCGGGCAACGACAACTTCCGCGTCAAGCGCTACATCGCCAAGTACACGATCAACCCCGCCATCGCCCAGGGCGTGGCGCACGAGCTGGGCTCGCTGGAGGTCGGGAAGCGCGCCGATCTCGTGCTTTGGAGCCCGGCGTTCTTCGGCGTCAAGCCCGACATGGTGCTGCTGGGCGGCAGCATCGCGGCGGCGCCCATGGGCGATCCCAACGCCTCGATCCCGACGCCGCAGCCCGTGCACTACCGGCCGATGTTTGCAAGCTTCGGCCGCGCGATCGCGTCCTCGGCCGTGACGTTCGTGAGCCAGGCCGCGGTCGACGGCCTGCTGGCGCAGCGGCTGGGCGTGGCGAAGAAGCTGCTGCCCGTGCGCAACACGCGCGGCGGCATCTCCAAGAAATCCATGAAGCTCAACGATGCCACGCCCGACATCGCCGTGGACCCCGAGACCTACGAGGTGCGCGCCGACGGCGAACTGCTCACCTGCGAGCCGGCTAGGTCGCTGCCTATGACGCAGCGGTATTTTTTGTTCTAGCTCCCTCTCCCCGCAAGCGGGGAGAGGGCTGGGGTGAGGGGCTGCCGCAAGCGCCGGAGCAAGCTTCTGCCCCTCACCCTAACCCTCTCCCCATTCTGAAGAAGAATGGGGAGAGGGGATGAAGGAGATGCATGCTGAGAGGAACGGACATCCTGCTGGCGGGGTTGTGGGGCGGACGTCCCGCCGACGTCGTGCGGCTCGACTACGACCGGCGCACGCGGCGGCGCACGTCCCTCACGGGCGTCGGCGGGCTGGCGTTCCTGCTCGACCTTGCCAAGGCGCCGGTGCTGCGCGATGGCGACGCCATCCGGCTCGAGGATGGGCGCATCGTGGCAGTCGAGGCGGCGGCGGAGCGGCTGCTCGAGATCACCTGCGCCGACGTGCATCAGCTGGCGCGCATTGCCTGGCACCTCGGCAACCGGCATCTCGCCACCGAGATCGGCGACCGGGTCATCCATATCCGCGACGATCACGTGATCGCCGACATGGTGCGCGGTCTCGGCGCCAGTGCCCGGATCGTCGAACGGCCGTTCAATCCGGAGGGCGGGGCCTACGGCGAGGGCGCGGTGCACGGGCACAGCCATGGACACAGCCACAGTCACGGACATGGCCACCACGATGGCGATCATCACCACTAGCGGCACTCTCGTTCCCTCTCCCCCCACCCCTATCCCCTCCCCACAAGGGGGAGGGGAACGTACACTGGCGCGGTTGATGATCTGGCTGTCGCCCGCCTTTCCGGTGGGCGGCTACAGCTACTCGCATGGGCTCGAGTGGGTGGTCGAGACCGGCGGAGTGAAGAACGCCCAGAGCCTCGGGATGTGGATCGAGGACGTGCTGGTGCACGGCGCGGGACGCAGCGACGTGATCCTGCTGGCCGAGGCCTGGCGGGCACAGGCTGCCGGCGAGACCGCGCGGCTCGATGCCGTCGCGGAGCTGGCTGCTGCGCTCGTGCCGTCGGCGGAGCGGCGGCTGGAGACGCTGGCGCAGGGGACGGCGTTTCTCGCGGCCACCATGGCGGCATGGCCGAAGCCGGAGTTGGAGAGGCTTTCGGAGCAGGGGCGCGAGACGGCCTACCCGGTCGCGGTCGGCGCGTGTGCGGCCGCCCACGGCCTGCCGCTCGCCGAGACGGCGCAGGCATTTGCCCAGGCCTTTGCGGCAAACCTGGTGTCGGCCGGCGTGCGCCTGATTCCGCTCGGTCAGAGCGACGGGCTGCGCGTGCTCGCTTCGCTCGAGCCGCTGATCCCGCAACTGGTGACGACGGCGCTCGCCGCCTCGCTCGACGACGTCGGCGGCGCGGCGGTGGCGGCCGACATTGCTTCCATGCGACACGAGACGCAGTACACGCGGCTGTTCCGGTCATGAGCGCGCTCGCGATTGCGCTCGCTGCGGTCGTCTACGTGCTCGCGGTGCTGCACGCCTACTGGGGCCTCGGCGGGTATTGGCCGGCAGCCAGTACCGAGCGCCTCGCCAAGGCGGCTGTCGGGACACCTGGGATCACGAGGATGCCGGGCATTGCATCGTGCTTCGTCGTGGCGGGGCTGCTGGCGGCGGTGGCGTCCTGGCCGCTGTTCGCGGCGCGGATGCTGCCGGAGGCGTGGCCGCGCTGGCTGACGCTGCTGGCAGGCGCCGGGATCGTCGCCGTGTTTGCGGGACGAGGGGTTGCACGCTACACGTCGGCGTGGCGGCGGCGCTTCAGCGAGGAGCCGTTCGCAACGCTCGATGTCCGTGCCTACGCGCCGCTGTGCCTGCTGCTCGGCGCGGGCTACGCCGCCCTGCTCATCATGGGAGCCAACATATGACCAAATCTCCCAACGGACCGCTGCGGGTCGGCATCGGCGGGCCGGTCGGCTCGGGCAAGACGGCGCTGATGGAGACGCTGTGCAAGGCCTTCCGCGACCGCTACGACATCTGCGCCATCACCAACGACATCTATACCAAGGAGGACGCGCTGATCCTCATGCGCGCCGGCGCGCTGCCCGAGGAGCGCATCATGGGCGTGGAGACGGGCGGCTGCCCGCACACGGCGATCCGCGAGGACGCCTCCATCAACCTGGCGGCCATCACGCAGATGCGGCGCAAGTTTCCGGACCTCGACCTGATCCTGATCGAGTCGGGCGGGGACAACCTCGCCGCCACCTTCAGCCCCGAGCTCGCCGACCTCACCATCTACGTCATCGACGTGGCCCAGGGCGAGAAGATCCCGCGGAAGGGCGGCCCCGGCATCACGCGCTCGGACCTGCTCGTCATCAACAAGATCGACCTTGCCCCGCATGTGGGTGCCTCGCTCGAGGTGATGGAGAAGGACAGCCGCCGCATGCGCGGGGAGCGGCCGTTCGTGTTCACGAACCTGCGGACCGGCAAGGGCGCAGACGAGGTTTGGCGCTTCGTCGAGGGCCAGGGCGGTCTTGCGTAGGACTCAAGCTCGAGGAGACCCGCCATGCATCCCCGTGACCGCATCGCCTTCTCGCCCATCGAGAGCCGCCCGCCGCTGCGCTTCCCCGAGAGCATCCGGCTGGTGGTGTGGCCGGTGTTCTCGCTCGAGGACTGGGACCTGTCGCGGCCGATGGCGCGTATGGTGATCACGCCGCCGCAGGGGGCGCCGCAGCTGCCCGACCTGCCGAACTGGAGCTGGCACGAGTACGGCATGCGCGTCGCCTTCTGGCGGCTGCGGAGGATGTTCGAGCGCGTGAAGGCGAGGCCGACGGTCGCGATCAATGCCAGGATCTGCGAGAGCTACCCGCACGTGGTGGGCGCGTGCATGGACAGCGGCTGGGAGCTCAACGCGCACTCCTACGAGCAGATTCCCATGCACAAGCTCGACGACCAGCGCGCCGTCATCGCCAAGACCATGAGCACGATCGAGAAGTTCTCGGGGAAACGGCCGCGGGGCTGGTTCGGGCCCGGCCTGACCCAGACCTTCGATACGGTCGACTATCTGAGCGAAGCCGGCATCGAGTACATCGGCGACTACGTGCTCGACGACGACCCCGTGACCTTGAAGACCAAGCACGGCGAGATGGTGGCGCTGCCCTATACCTTCGAGGTGCACGACATCGTCATGATGAACCTGCAGCACCACGACTCCGAGGAGTTCCACACCCGCGCCATGGATCACTTCCGCTGCCTCTATGCGGAGTCTGCGGAGCGGGCCAAGATCATGGCGATCTCCTGCCACCCCTATCTCTCGGGCGTGCCGCATCGCATCGCGCACGTGGAGCGCACGTTCGCCGACATCCTCGCGCACGAGGGCGTGGTGGCGTGGACGGGGGAGGAGATATTGGACTGGTACAAGAGCTGTAGGGCGCAATAAGGCGAAGCCGCATTGCGCCGATCTGGCGGTGAGAATGGCGCAATACGCTTCGCTATTGCGCCCTACGGGACGAAACCCATGGACAGGACCATCGGCATCATCGGGCTAGGCATGATGGGCGGGGCGTTCGCGCGCCATCTGGCTGCCGGCGGCTGGAAGGTCGTCGGGTTCGACGTGGACGCGGCGCGCGCTGGAGAGGCGCGGGAGGCGGGCGTCGAGATCGCCGCTGGCGCGGCGTCGGTGGCGGAGGCGGCGAGCGAGATCGTCACCAGCCTGCCGACGCCGGGCGCCGCGCTCGAGGTGGCGCGCACGATCGCCGGGGCCAAGGCCAAGGGCCGCATCGTCGCCGAGGCCAGCACGCTCGCGCTCGAGGACAAGCTCGCATTCCAGCGCATCCTCGCGGAAGCCGGCCACACCGCGCTCGATTGTCCGGTATCTGGCACGGGCGCGCAGGCCGCGGTCAAGGACCTCGTGGTGTTCGCCAGCGGTGATCCCGCCGCCGTCGCCAGGGTCACGCCGGCGCTGGCCGGCTTCTCGCGCAAGGTGTGGGACCTCGGGCCCTATGGCAACGGCAGCAAGATGAAGTTCGTGGCCAACCATCTCGTCGCCATCCACAACGTGGCGGCCGCCGAGGCGCTGGTGCTCGCCATGAAGGCGGGGCTCGATCCGCACAAGGTGGTGGAGGTGGTGGGGTCGGGCGCCGGCACGTCGCGCATGCTGGAGATACGCGGGCCGATGATGGCGCAGATGCGCTACGTGCCGGCGACCGTGCGCTCCACGATCTGGAAGAAGGACGTGGCGGTGATCGGCGAGTTTGCGGCCGACCTCGCCTGCCCGACGCCGCTGTTCGATCTCTCCGCCTCGCTCTACAGGGCGGCGCTGGCGATGGGGTATGGGGACGCCGACACGGCGGCCGTTTGCGCGGTGCTGGAGCGGATGGCTGGGATCGAGAGGGGCAAGCAAGAATGAATATGGTTCTGCAGATCGTCGTCAACACGCCGCCGTGGGTATGGGTGCTGCTCGCGTTCCTGCTGTTCCTGGGGATCAGGGCGCTGCAGCCGAGCACGGCGCCGCTGTGGCGCATCGCCATTCTGCCGACCGTCTTCTGCGTGTGGGGGGTCAGCGGCCTCTTCAGCCTGCACAAGCCGACGCCGGAGCGCGTCGTGCCGTGGCTGGTGGCCATCGCCGTGGGCATCGGCATCGGCATGGCGATCTCGAGGCTGCAGCCGGTCCGGGCGGACAAGACGCGCCGACTGGTGCGCGTGCCGGGCGGACCGCTGACGCTCGTGCTGATCCTCGGCATCTTCGCCACCAAGTACGTGTTCGGCGTCCTGCACGGGATCACGCTGACGGGCATGTTCGTCGGGCGCTTCATGGGCCTTTGGAGGCAATACCAGGCGGCGCCGCACGAGGACCTGTCGGCGGTAGCGTGAGGCTTGGGCGAGGTCGCGTGGAACCCGTCAACCGGCGCCGCGCAGGATGGCCAGCGCCGCAGCGTGCGCACGGTCGTCGCCGGCGGCGATGATGCGGCCCCCTTCGGCGGCAGGTCCGCCCTCCCAGGTCGTCACCACGCCGCCGGCGCCCTCGATGATGGGTATGAGCGGAGCGATGTCGTAGGACTTGAGGCCCGACTCGACGATCAGATCGACGAAGCCCGCGGCCAGCAGGCAATAGCCGTAGCAGTCGCCGCCGTAGCGGGTCATGCGCGCGCGCGATTTGAGGGCGTCGAAGCGCGCCGCCTCTGCGGGCGCCGCAAACATGTCCGGGGCGGTGGTGGTGAGGACTGCCTGTGCCAGGGATGCGCAGGGCCTGGTCTTGATGCGGTGGACGGTGCCGTCCGGGTCGCGCCGGCGGGCGCCGCGGCCCTCCGACCAGAAGCGCTCGCCGGTGAAGGGCTGGTTCATGAGGCCGAGAACCGGCGTGCCCCGATCGAGCAGCCCGATCAGGGTGCCCCAGAGCGGCGAGCCGGTGATGAAGGCCCGGGTGCCGTCGATAGGATCGACCAGCCACTGGTAGCGGCCCTTGCCCGGGGTCACGCCAAACTCCTCGCCGATGAACCCATGATCGGGGAAGTGCTGTCGCACGGCCTTGCGGATGACCCGTTCGGCGGCCCGATCGGCGGCAGTGACGGGATCGTAGCCGGCGCGGCCGGCCTTGTTGGTGACAGTCAGGCGCTTGCGAAAGTAGGGGAGGATTGCCGCGCCGGAAATATCCCCAAGTAAGTGGGCAATTTCCAAATGTGTAATGGAGCCAGCCTGATCGGAACGGGTCACAGCACTCTGGCCTTGAGAACGCCGGCACGGCCCAGTACAGCGCCTGCAGATACACGAGCTTGTCTAGCGCTATCCTGGATCATGCGGCGGATACAGCAGCATTGTTGCGGCATCGCAACGCTCGTGTGGCCAACAGCGCGGGGCTGCCATGTTGCGGTTGAACTGCCCGCCGAATAAGCCCATATGCGCAACAGCGGCATGATTGGGCATGCGCCCGAATGTGTCGTAGCCCACCTTGGGCGTTTCCTCCCTAGACTTGGGCCGTTCGTCTTCGAGCGGCCCCTTCTTTTTTGGGGGTGCGCCCCGCAGAAGGACAGGCCATGGCAGAGTAGCCATGTCCACACAGCGCTTCTGCAATGCAATAAGAATCCCCTTGCTTTTTGTGCGCCGCACATCTAAATAGGAGTTGCGAGGCTGGCGACTGGGTCGCTGGTTTCGCTGCCCTCCTTGGGCGTTTCCTCCCTAGACTTGGGCCGCACGGACCTCCGCGCGGCCCCTTTTATTTTCAAGCCCCGCATTGGAGTTCGCCTGCTGCGCTGGGGCCCGTTCACTCCGACAATGCGAGCCTGATTGCTCTCAGCCGATGCGTGGCGAAAGCCGCCAAGCGTGAGCGGAGCTGCGTCTGTTGCGATGCAGCATGAGCAATGACCATTTGCGTGCTGATGACAACTACTACTCTGCGGCTGCCCGCCGTTCGAGCAGGAGCGGCAGCGCCGCAAAAACGCGCACGGCCATGTCCTGAATCACCCGCGTCAGCTTCGCAAAATCCTTGCCCTTGGTGAGCGACACCTCGTCGAGATAGAGCCCGCGATTGATCTCGAGCTGCAGGGACTGCACGCCGCGCGCCGGGTTGCCGTAGTATTCGGTGATGAAGCCGCCGGCATAGGGGCGGTTGAGCTGCACCTCGTAGCCGGCGCCCTGCAGCACGTCGCGCATGAAGCGGGTGAGCCGCGCATCGCAGGACGCGCCGAACCGGTCGCCCAGCACGAAATGCGGGCGCCCACCGGGGGTCTGGCCCATGGAGGCCGACGGCATGGAGTGGCAATCGATCAGGAAGGCGATGCCGAAACGCTTGCGCGTCTCCTCCAGCAGATCGGCAAGCGCGGCGTGGAAGGGCCGATAGAGCCGCTCGATGCGCTCGAAAGCGGCGCCGATGGGCAGTCGCTCGCGATAGATCTCCTCGGTGTCGGCGACGATGCGGGCGATGGTGCCGAGCCCGCCCACCACGCGGGCCGACTGGGTGTTGGCGAACTCGGGCACCCGGCCGGTGAAGAGCTCGGGGTCGAGCTCGTAGGGCTCGCGGTTGACGTCCAGATAGGCGCGCGGGAAGCGTGCGGCGATCAGCGGCGCACCCAGGGCCACGACGGCCTCGAACAGCTCGTCGACGTAGCAGTCTTCGGATTTGCGCAAGGTATGCGGATCGAGCCGGGAGGCCTGCAGGAAGGCCTTGGGATAGATGCGGCCGGAATGGGGAGAGCAGAACACGACGGGGGCCAGCTGCTCGTCGGGCCGCAGCAAAGTGTAGGGCGGGTTCAGCTCTGCGAGGATGGAAGCGCGTTCACCGGCGTGCATATCGATCCGGGATTGGTCTTGGAGCGTTGCGGGACAGAGGCAGGCTACGAGCAAATTCAGACAGGACGAAATCCGGTGCTGCGGTCATCGTCGGCAACGACTTTGCCAAGACGCGAGCAGCCTGTCCATAAACGGGGTGCCGCATGTGGTGCATGACTTTAGGCGAAGATCTTCACGCCAGCCACCGCGCTATTTCATTGCTCGTTTACCAAATTAGCGCCAGATTCCAGGCGCACCGCGGCTTGGCCGTACTGTTGCAGGGTGCAGGGAAGCCGTTCGCCTCAATCCCGTCTCGTTTTGGGTCGTCCATCCGCCATGTCCGCCAAGCCATCACGCCTGCCGAAGAAGCGAATCCTTCTCGCCGAGGATGACGAGTCCATGCGCGGGTTCCTGGAGCGGGCGCTGACCAAGGCCGGCTACCACGTCATCGCGTTCGCCAACGGCAAGGAGGCGCATGAGCGCCTGCAGGAGGAGCCGTTCACGCTGCTGCTGACCGATATCGTGATGCCGCAGATGGACGGCATCGAGCTGGCGCGTCGGGCGACCGAGCTCGACCCCGAGATCAAGGTGATGTTCATCACCGGCTTTGCCGCCGTGACGCTCAATACGAACCTGCGGCCGCCGAAGGATGCGCGCGTGCTGTCCAAGCCGTTCCACCTGAAGGATCTCGTGCGCGAGATCGACCGCCTGCTGGCGGCGTGAGCGAGCGCCGCTCAGTGCAACGTCTCGGCTTGTGTTGCGTTATCCGAGCCGATACCGTGAGCCGCATCCCGTTCATCAGACGCAGCTCAGCGCAACGGAGAACCCCCGTGACGTTCAAGCTTCCTCCCCTCCCATACGCGTACGACGCGCTCGCGCCGCACATGTCGAAGGAAACGCTCGAGTTCCACCACGACAAGCACCATCAGGCCTATGTCGACAACGGCAACAAGGTGGCCGGCCCCGGTACCAAGTACGAGGGCAAGTCGATCGAGGACATCTGCAAGGAAGCGTTTGCCGGCAAGGATGCGCCGGTGATCAACAACATCGGTCAGCACTACAACCACATCCAATTCTGGCAGTGGATGAAGAAGGGCGGCGGCGGCAAGAAGCTGCCCGCCAAGCTGCAGGCCATGGTCGACAAGGACCTCGGCGGCTACGACAAGATGCGCACGGACTTCGTGCAGGCGGGCGTGACCCAGTTCGGCTCCGGCTGGGCCTGGCTCGCCGTGAAGGACGGCAAGCTCGCCATCACCAAGACGGCCAACGGCGAGAACCCGCTGATGTACGGCGCCTCGCCAATCCTCGGCGTCGATGTATGGGAGCACAGCTACTACATCGACTACCGCAACGCGCGCCCGAAGTACCTCGAGGCCTGGTTCGACAACCTCGTGAACTGGGAATACGTCGAGGAGATGCTCGGCAAGGCGAAGTAGGGCCGACCACGCTGCCATTCCCGCGAGCGCGAAGCGCGTCAGCGGGAATCCAGCGACTGGGTGCGCCGGTATCCATTGCGGCTGGATTCCCGCTCTGCGCTTTGCTTGGCGGGAACGACGAGATTTTGCTTCACCGCCGCTGCGCCGCCTCGCGCTCGATGTTGAGCGTATTGCGCAGGCAGGCGCGGCGCTGCAGGCCGTTGTCGAGGCACTGCTGGAGCCGGTCAAGGAACCGGGCCTGCGCACGGTAGCTTGCGGTCAGGCAGGCCCGGTCCGTCTGGCAGCCGTCGCGGTGCTCCGCCCAGCCGTGATGCCAGTGCAGCATCCCCAGATACTGGCCGTACCCCATCCGGCGCCCGAGGGTCACCACCCTGCGCTCCGTTTGCGTGTCGGTTCGCGACAGCTGGGCGTCGAGGCAGATCGCCATCTGCGCCCGGCTGAGCGCGGCAGCGTTGCAGTTCAGACCTGCCGTCACGCCGGCCGCGGGCGCCCACGCGAGGGCGAGCGCCAGGGTCGCCGCAAAGCCGAGTGCTGATGCCCTGCCCATCGTGTCGGTCCGAGCCTTACCCTCTATCTAGCTCAGAGCATAGGCGGGCGAGACGCAACACAGCAATCGCCAGAATTCGCCGGTGGCCGCGGCAGCCGCCTCGAACTCTCTCCGCCTCCGCCGCTCAGTCTTGAATTTTGGCCGGCCCGGGCCACATGAGCGCGCTCGGGCGTGCGGGCTTGGGTTTATTGGAGCCGAAAGCACTATTCAGGGCAGGATACTGGCACGCCAGCCACCTCCTGGTGGGCTGCGGCCATGAGATTTGACCGCGACGCACCCTCGAGTCGGGAGATGCTACCGCGCCTCGACCTTCTTGCTCTTCGAGGTGGCCTTGCCCTCGAACTGGATTCTGGGCTGCGGCAGGGGGCGCGCTTCTCTGATCGGGGCAGTGGCAAAGGGTGAGTGCCCGGCCGTCTTGGCACTGGCCGCCAATTGCTCATCCTCGAACGGCGTGTCCGCGACGGCGATCTCCGTGGAACGCTCGGCCGTGGCGGATGGGGAGATGAGGCGCGACACATCCTCGAGCATCCAGCGGGCACCCAGACCGGCCGAGATGACGACAATGGCGGCAGCGGCGATCCCCCATCTGGGTCCCAGCCAGCGCGCCACGGTTGCGCCGAGACGGTGGCGGCGCCGCTTCACGATGGTGAGGATGATGACGCTCAGGCAACAGGCCGCGTACACCACGCTCACGGATGCCAGATAGACGTCCTTGAGGTTGTAGATCGCGTACAGGGCAGTTGTCGCATTGGCGCCGATCCAGAGCCCCCACGTCGAGTAGGAGATCGCGCTCGCGCCATTCTTGTCGGTTGCGACGCTATAAATCTGGGGCAGGTAGGAGAACATACGGAGCGAGCTGAATGCCGCGAAGAGCAAGAACGTGATGTACGACAAATCCATGTCACCCCACTCCCGTCGCAATGGTGCAATCGCTTTATTTGTCCCCTCCCGCGTAATGCATCGCGCAAACTTGCTGCACCCGCTGTGCCCTTGGTAACAGCGCAGCGATTCTCGTCCGGTCGGCTGTTGAGGTCACCTTCCGCGCGCCTTGAATCCCCCTGCTCTTGCGCGTAGAAGGCAGCTTCCCTGTTGGGGCGTAGCCAAGCGGTAAGGCAGCGGATTTTGATTCCGCCATGCGAAGGTTCGATTCCTTCCGCCCCAGCCAATCCATTC
>Ga0247829_10000366_pt1 | contig 16502 bp, 12 predicted proteins | sample 12C_Control_Day4_FD_207765 | JGI IMG/M metagenome (GOLD analysis project Ga0247829, IMG submission 207765) | Soil microbial communities from agricultural site in Penn Yan, New York, United States - 12C_Control_Day4 | ecosystem: Environmental > Terrestrial > Soil > Agricultural land | place... | reverse complement strand
CCTTCGCTGGCCGCTCGAACCCCTATATCGCCTCGCTTATCTCTTGATGCAGTGCCTTTGGGGCATCCAGTTGCCCCGCACGGCAAAAATTGGTCCCGGGCTCATAATCGGACACTTTGGCGGGATCGTTGTTTCGGGCAAGGCCGTTATGGGGACGAACTGCACGCTGATGCATGGCGTCACGATAGGGCAGGCAGGCGATGGCGCGTACGGCGGCGTGCCCGAGATGGGGAACGATGTTTTCGTGGGCCCCGGGGCGAAGCTGTTTGGCAAGATCCGTATCGGCCACAACGTAAAGATCGGGGCTAATGCAGTAATCCATCAGGACGTTGCCGACAACGCAGTGGTCGCGCTCGCTCCCGGCTTCCAAATCATTTCGTTTAGGGGAAACCGCCGCCATTTCCCGCCGAAGGCTGCAGCGTAGGAACGCACTCGCCTCCGACAAGAGCGAGCAGTTGCGCGACTGCGGATATGGCGACTTCAGCGGGATGCTTGCCAGACTTGAATAGCCCGATCGGACATACGAGCGGGGCCGAATCGATGCCCCTGCGCGCGAGGCGCGCGCGGAACTTGGCCGCCTTGGTTTCCGAGCCGATCAGGCCGACGAAGCGATAGTCGGCGCGCCTGAGGATGCGCTCGACGAGCTCGAGGTCGAGCGCGTGGCTGTGCGTCATGACGAGGTAGAAGGCTCCCGGCGGCGCCTCGTCCACCATCCAGGCGGGTTCTTCCTCGATCACGACCCTGGCCTTGCTTTCGGCGGGGAACTGCTCGGGGCGGGGATCCACCCAGGTAAGCCGGCAAGGCAGGCGCTCGAGGATCCGCGCCACTTCCTTGCCGACGTGCCCGGCGCCGAACAGCACTACGTCGAAGCTGGCAGCTTGCGCCTCCGGGATCGCCTCCACGCAAGAAAACCGCAGGGTCACGCTGCCGCCACAGCACTGGCCGAGCGCATCGCCCAGCGCAAAGCGCCGCTCGCGACACGCCTCGCCGGAAAGCAGCATCTCGCGCGCGATCTTCAGCGCGGTGTACTCCAGGTTGCCGCCGCCGATGGTGCCGCGCGTCTCGGTTGCGCCGACCCACATGCGTGTGCCGGCTTCGCGCGGCGCCGAGCCGCGCGTCTCAACGACCCGGATTTCGATGAAGCTCATGGAGCGCCTTGAGGATGTTCTCCGGCGTGGCCGGGGCCTCGAGCGGTACCGGCGCGCGCGACTCGCTGGTCGAGCCCACCGCGTCCGAGATGGCCTGGAAGACCGACAACGCGAGCATCAACGGCGGCTCGCCCACCGCCTTGGAGCGGTGCGCGATGTCGCGCACGTTCTCCCCGCCCTCCCAGAGCCAGGTGTTGAACACCGGCGGCGCGTCGCTCGCCACCGGGATCTTGTAGGTCGAGGGGGCGTGGGTGAGGAGCCGCCCGCTCGGGTCCCAGACGAGCTCCTCCATGGTCAGCCAGCCCATGCCCTGGATGAAACCGCCTTCCACCTGGCCGCGGTCGATGGCCGGGTTGAGCGAGCGGCCGACGTCGTGCAGCAGATCGGCGCGCAGCAGGCGCGACTCGCCGGTGAGAGTGTCGATCACCACCTCCGACACCGCCGCGCCGTACGCGAAGTAGTAGAACGGGTTGCCGCGCCAACGATCGCGGTCGAAGGAGATGTCGGGCGTGCGCCAGTAGCCGGTGGCCGACAACGACACGCGCGCGGCATAGGCATCGCGGACGAGCTGGGTGAAGCTGAACACCTTCTGCCCGACGCTCACCTGGTTGCGCGCAAACACCACCTCCGCGGGCCGCACGCCGTGGGCCTCCACGCAGAACTGCACCAGGCGCTGCTTGAGCGTGCGGCACGCGGCGCGCGCCGCTTCGCCGTTGATGTCGGTGCCGCTCGAGGCGGCGGTAGGCGAGGTGTTCGGCACCTTGCCGGTGGAGGTCGGGCTGACGTGCACGCGCTCGAGGTCGACCTGCAGCTCCTCGGCGACCATCTGCGCCACCTTGATCATCAGGCCCTGGCCCATCTCGGTGCCGCCGTGGTTCAGGTGCACGCTGCCGTCGGTGTAGAGATGCACCAGCGCCCCGCCCTGGTTCATCGGGATGGAGGTGTAAGCGATGCCGAACTTCACCGGCGTGAGCCCGAGCCCCTTCTTGAAGAGCTTGGACGTGCCGTTGAAGCGGCTCACCGCCTCGCGGCGCGTCCAGTAGTCCGAGCGCTCCTCCAGCTCGGCGATGAGCGCCGGGAGCACGTTGTCCTCGAGCGCCATGCCGTAGGGCGTCTCGTTGCGCGGCGCCGGGCCGTACAGGTTGCGCTTGCGCACCTGCAGCGGATCGATGCCGAGGCGCCGCGCCACGGCCGCGATCACGTTCTCGATCGCGAACATGCCCTGCGGGCCGCCGAAGCCGCGGAACGCGGTGCTCGATACGGTGTGGGTCTTGCAGCGGTGCGACTCGATGCGCACGTTGGGCAGGTAGTAGGCATTGTCGACATGGAACACCGCGCGGTCGTTCACCGAGCCCGACAGGTCGGCCGAGAGGCCGCAGCGCGAGGCCATCGAGAGCTCGAGCGCCTCGATGCTGCCCTCGGCGTCGAAGCCCACCGCGTACTCGTAGAGGAAGTCGTGGCGCTTGCCGCTACCGACCATGTCGTCGTCGCGGTCCACGCGCAGCTTCACCGGCCGGCGCGTGGCGCGCGCGAGCAGCGCCGCGGCGATGGCGAACACGGCGCCTTGAGTTTCCTTGCCGCCGAAGCCGCCGCCCATGCGGCGCAGCTCCACCGTCACCGCGGCATCGGGCAGCCCGAGCGCGGCGGCGACGAGATGCTGCACCTCCGTCGGGTGCTGCGTGGACGAGTACACGTGCATGTCGCGGCCTTCGCCGGGCAGGGCGAGCGCGACGTGCCCTTCGAGGTAGAAGTGCTCCTGCCCGCCGCAGCGCAGCTTGCCGGAGAGGAGGTGCGCCGATTGGGCAGGTTGCGGATTCCCCCGGGTCATCCTGACTGTCGGCAGGACAAATGATTGCTTCCCGAGCGCCTGCTCGATGGTCACGATCGGCTCGAGCGGCTCGTACTGCACGCGTGCACGGCGTGCGGCGCGCCGCGCGAGCTCGACAGTCGTGGCAGCGACGGCGAACAGCGGCTGGCCGCGGAACTGCACCAGCGTGTCGGCGAACACCGGCTCGTCGGGAACCACCGGGCCAATGTTGTTGGTGCCGGGGATGTCGGCCGCGGCGACCACGGCCATCACGCCCGGCGCGCGGCGCACCGGCTCGAGGTCGATGCCGAGCACCCTGGCATGCACCTCGCTCGACACGCCGAGGGCGGCGTACAGCGTGCCCGACGGCTCGGGGATGTCGTCGACATAGCGCGCCTCGCCGGCAACATGCAGCGGCGCGCTATCGTGCGGCAGCGCTTCGAATACGCCGCCGGAGAGCGGGCGTTCGGGTTTCATGGCGTCAACTCGAGCAGGGCGCGCGGCCCCACCCTCGCATGGAACTTGCGCAACAGGTTCTGCGCCGCGGTAATCCGGTACCAGGCCGAGGCCCGCTGGTCGCTGAGCGGCTTGAAGTCCTCGATGAGCGCCGCGCACGCCGCCTCGATGCCCTCCGCGTAGGCGGCTTCCGCCTTGCGCGCGCGCGCTGGCGTCGCCGCCATGCCGCCGAAGCCGAAGCGCGTCTTGGCGGCATCGACAAGCAAGGCGGCGCACACCGCCGAGATGTCCTGGTCGAAGCGCTTCGAGAGCTTGTACACCGCGAAGCGCGCGCCGGGTTGCAGCTTCGGTACGCGCACCGCGCGGATGAACTCGCCCGGCTGCAGCACGTTCTGGCGGTAGCCCGTATAGAAGTCCTCCAGACCGACTTCCCGCGACTGCCTGCCCCGTTGAAGAACGAGAGTGGAATTCAAGGCGAGAAGCACCGGCATCGAGTCGCCGATCGGCGAGCCGTTGGCGATATTGCCGGCGAGCGTGCCGGTGGCGCGCACCTGCACCGCCCCGAGGCGCCGCAGCAGCTCGCCGATGTCGGGATGCAGGCCCGCGAGAGCGTCGAACGCCTCGGCGTACGTGACGGCGGCGCCGATCTCCAGCTCCAAGGCGTTATCCCTTAGATCCTTCAATTCCGAAACGCGGCCTACGTAAGCCACCTCGTGCAGGTCGCGGTGCTGCTTGGTGATCCACAACCCGGCGTCCGTGCCGCCGGCGAGGATCGCCGCCTGCGGATGCGCGGCGAGGAAGCCCGCCAGCTCGTCGACCGTGAGCGGGTTGAAAAAGCCGCCGAGCTGCGTGGTTTCGCGCGGCAGCGCGGCGAGGCGCGCGCGGCGGGCGCCGTCCTCGGCGGCTTCCGCTTTGGGGTCAGCCAGGCGCCGGGCGCGCTCGCCCGCCTCCAGGATCGGGCGATAGCCGGTGCAGCGGCAGAGATTTCCCGCAATGGCATCCGTCAAGGGGACCGGCTCGGAGCTCTTGCAATACGCGTAGAGCGCCATGACGAACCCCGGGGTGCAGAAGCCGCATTGCGAGCCGTGGCAATCGACCATGGCCTGCTGCACCGGATGGGACTTGAGCCCCTCCACGGTAATGACTTCGCGCCCCTCGAGCGCGCCGATGCACAGGATGCAGGCATTGACCGGCAGGTACTCGAGCCGGCCGGCAGCGTCGAGCTGCGCGAGCACCACGGTGCAGGCGCCGCAGTCGCCTTCGGCGCAGCCCTCCTTGGTCCCGGTCAGCCCGCGGCGCTCGCGAAGCCAGGTGAGCAGCGTGCGCGTCGGGTTCTCGTCGGCAAGCGATAGCCGCTCGCCGTTCAGGATGAAATCCAGCGTGCTTTTCATGGTGGGCTGCGAAAGGGTAGGCGCGCGGCCCGCAAATTGTCAACCAAACGGCGAGTGACTTGTTAACATTATCGCCCTCCCTATGACCAAGAAACCGCGCAGCGGACGCGCCGCCGAGGACCGGGTCTTCAACGCGGTGCTGGACGCGATCCTCGACCACCGCCTCGCCCCCGGCACCAAGCTCGCCGAGCGCGAGCTCTCGGAGCTGCTCGGCGCGAGCCGCGGCGCGGTGCGCGCGGCGCTCGCGCGCCTCGGCCACAGCCTGCTCGTCGAGCTGCGCCCCAACCGCGGCGCGGTGATCGCCAACCCCACCGCGGCAGAGACGCGCGATCTCTTCGAGGCGCGGCGGGTGATCGAGGCGGCGGTGGTGCAGCAGCTTGCACGCAACTTGAGCGCGAAGCACGTCGAGGCGCTGCGCGCCTTCGTCGCCGAGGAGCAGCTCGCCTACGAGCGCGGCGACCGCAAGACCGGCCAGCGCCTGTCGGTGCGCTTCCACAAGCTGCTCTCGGAGCTCGCCGGCAACGGCGAGCTGGACCGCTTCATGGAGCACCTCATCCGCCGCACGCCGCTGCTCACCCTCGCGCGCAAGGGCGCGCAGCTCGCCTACTGCGGCGTCAACGAGCACCGCGAGGTGGTCGAGGCGCTCGCCAGGGGCGATGCGCCGCTCGCCGTCGAGCGCATGCGCGCGCACCTTTCCGCGCTCGAGGGCCAGCTTCGCGTCGAGGACGAGCCGCAGCCCTCGTCGAGCCTCGCCACGGCGTTCAACTCATGAGGCGCTTCGAGTACTTCGAGCCGGCGACGCTCGGCGAGGCGATTGGCCTGCTCGCACGCTACCAGGGCCGCGCGCAGGCGCTCGCCGGCGGCACCGATCTGCTGGTGGAGCTCAAGGAGCAGCTTCGCAGCGCCGACTGCGTGGTGAACCTCAAGAAGATCCCCGGCATCGGCGCCCTGGCGTTCGATGCGCGCGAGGGCCTGCGCATCGGCGCGCTCGTCACGGCGAGAGAAATAGAATTGTCCGAAGTGATTCTGCGGCTGTACCCGTCCCTCGCCCAGGCGGCGCGGGAGCTCGGCTCGATCCAGGTGCGCAACCGCGCCACCATCGTCGGCAACGTGTGCCGGGCCTCGCCCTCGGCGGACACGCTGCCGCCGTTGATCGCAGACGCCGCCCAAGTAACCGTGAACGGAAAGAACGGCGAACGGCACGTGCCGCTCGAAGATTTCTTCACCGGTCCGGGCAGGACGGTGCTGAGCCCCGGCGAGCTCGTCACCGAGCTGCGCCTGCCCGCGCCGGCGCCGCGCACCGGCAAGGTCTACATCAAGCACGGCCGGCGCAAGGCCATGGAGCTCGCCACCGTGGGCGTGGCGGTCAGCCTTTCGGCCGCCGATGTGAGGATCGTCCTCGGCGCCGTGGCGCCGACGCCCATCCGCGCCCGGCGCGCGGAAGAGCTGTTGCGCGGCAGGAAGATCGACGCCAGCTCGATCGAACGCGCGGCGCAGGCCGCGGTCGAAGAGTCTCGTCCCATCAGCAACGTGCGCGCAAGCGCGGAATACCGCCGCGAGATGGTCGGCGTGCTCACGCGCCGCGCGCTCACGAAGGCACTGGAAGCCACCCGGTGAAGATTTCCCTGACCCTCAATGGCGAGGCGCGCGAGCTCGAGGTCGAGCCCTGCCGCAGCCTGCTCGACGTGCTGCGCAACGAGGCGGGCCTGCCCGGCACGAAAAAGGGCTGCGACGTCGGCGACTGCGGCGCCTGCACGGTGATCCTCGACGGCAAGCCGGTGAATTCCTGCCTCGTGCTCGGCGTCGAGGCCGAGGGACGCGAGGTGACCACCATCGAGGGCATCCAGCCCGCGCCCGACCGGCTGCATCCGCTGCAGGAGAAGTTCATGCAGCTCGGCGGCGCGCAATGCGGCTTCTGCACCCCCGGCATGATCGTCATGGCGAAGGCGCTGCTCGACGAGAACCCGAGTCCCACCGAGGAAGAGATCCGCTTCGGCATCGCCGGCAACATCTGCCGCTGCACCGGCTACACGAAGATCGTCGAAGCGATTCAGGCCGCCGCCGAGGAGATGGGCAAATGATCGGCGAGAGCGTCCGCCGTCCCGACATGCCCGGGAAAGTCACCGGCCGCGCGCAGTATGCCGGCGATCTCAGTCTGCCCGGCATGCTGCACGCGAAGACCAAGCGCAGCACCGTGGCGCATGCCCGCATCAAGCGCATCGACGCGACGAAGGCGCTCGCCTATCCGGGCGTCAAGGCGGTGCTCACGCACCACGACGTGCCGCGCGTGCTGCACTACGGCTCGCCGCACCCTCGCTCGGCGTCGGTGACCAAGGACCAGTACATCCTCGACAGCAGGGTGCGCTACTGGGGCGAGAGCGTCGCGGTGGTGGCCGCGACCAGCGAGGAGATCGCCGAAGAAGCGCTCGACCTGATCGAGGTCGAGTACGAGGAGCTGCCGGCCGCGTTCACGGTCGAGCAGGCGCTTGCGCCGGGATTTCCTCCGATTCATGAAAGGGCCGACAACCTCGTCGTCGACCCGGTCGTGGTAAGGCGCGGCGACGTGGACCAGGGTTTCGCCGAAGCCGACCTGGTGGTGGAAGGCACCTATGCGATGGGCCGGCCGACGCCCGCCTACATGGAGCCCAACGTCTGCGTCTGCCGGTGGGACGACGACCGGCTGACGGTGTGGATCTCGACGCAGACGCCGTTCATGGTACGCGGCAGCCTGGCCGAGGTGCTCGGCCTGCCGCACCACAAGGTGCGCGTGCTCGTCGACCACATGGGCGGCGGTTTCGGCGCCAAGCAGGACCTCTTCCAGAGCGAGTTCCTGTGCGCGCTGCTCGCGCAGCGCACGCGCCGGCCGGTGCGCATGGAGTTCACGCGCAAGGAGACCTTTCTCGGCGGCCGCTCGCGCCATCCCGGCACGGTGTGGCTGCGGCAAGGCTTCAAGAAGGACGGTACGATCACCGCGCGCGAGGCGCGCGTCACCTTCAATTCCGGCGCCTACGGCTCACACGCGCCCGGCGTCACCGCGGTCGGCACCGCCGCGCTTACGTCGCTCTACCGCTGCGACAACGTGCACCTCGAGGGCAGGTGCGTCTACACCAACACGCCGATCGCCGGTGCCTTTCGCGGCTACGGCGTGGTACAGACCTACTACGCACTCGACATCCAGATGGAAGAGGCGGCCGAGCGCCTCGGCATGGACCCGGCCGAGCTCAAGCTCAGGAACGCGGTGCGCGAGGGCGACCTCTCGCCCTCGGGTCATCCGATCATCGGGCATGGGCTGGAAGACTGCATTCGGCGCGGTGTCGAGGAAGTCAACTGGAAGCAAATTCGGGGTCAGGGTCGAAAAACCGAGAACCAGGAAGATTCCGACCCTGGTCCCATCCGTCGCGGCTGGGGGATGGGCTGCGAGATGCACGGCTCGAGCGCCTATCCGGGCATCAAGGAGCAGGGCAACGCCACGGTGCGCATGAACGAGGACGGCACGGTGCAGCTTTTCACCGGCACCACCGGCCTGGGCACCGGAGCGCATACCGCGCTTGCACAGGTGGTCGCCGAGGAGCTCGGCGTGCGCTTCGAGGACGTCTCGGTGGTGCACGGCGACACCGACGTCGTGCCGTGGGACATCGGCGCGTTCGCGAGCCACACGACGTACATGGGCGGGCGCGCCGCGCAGATGGCGGCCGCTGAGGTGAAGGAGGAAGTGCTCGCCATCGCCGCCGAGGCGCTGGAGGCCTCGCCCGCCGACCTTGAGATCCGGCAAGGCCGGGTGCGCATCAAGGGCTCCGACCGCGGGATTAGCGTGCGCGAGGCGGTGAGCCCGAAGAAGGGCCTGCCCACCAAGCAGCTCATCGCCTCGGCGAGCTACACCCCGACCAAGTCCTACTCGTTCGCCGCGCACTTCGTGGAGGTGCAGGTCGACACCGAGACTGGGCAGGTCGACGTGCTGCAGGTGGTGCCGGTGCACGAGATCGGCCGCGTGATCCACCCGGTCGCCGCCGAGGGGCAGATCGAGGGCGGCATCCAGCAGGGCATCGGCCACACGCTGACGGAGGACTACATCGTCGACCCGGTCACCGGCCGCTCCCTTAACGCCGGCTTCGTCGATTACAAGATGCCGCTATCCATGGACATGCCACCCATCCGCACCATCATCCTCGAAACTGCGCCCGACCCCGGCGGCCCGTTCGGAGCGAAGGGCGTCGGCGAGGACCCGATCATCGCCATCGGGCCGGCGATCGCCAACGCGGTCTACGACGCCACTGGCGTGCGCTTCCGCCACTACCCGATCACGCCGGAGCAGGTGCTGGAAGGGCTCAGGCAGAAAAGGAAAGGCTGAAATTGCAGCCGCAGGTTCCTGTCACCATCCTCACCGGCTTTCTGGGCTCGGGGAAGACCACGCTGCTCAACTACATCCTCACGCAGAGGCACGGCCACCGCATCGCGGTGATCGAGAACGAGTTCGGCGAGATCAACATCGACTCCGACCTCGTCGTCGCGGCCGACGAGGAGATCTTCGAGCTCACCAACGGCTGCGTGTGCTGCGTCGGCTCGGCGCGCGCCGATCTCCTGCGCATCCTGCAGGAGCTCATGAAGCGGCGCGAGAAGTTCGACCATATCCTGGTGGAGACGAGCGGCCTCGCCGACCCGACGCCGGTCGCCGCCACCTTCTTCGTCGACACCGAGGTTGCGCGCCAGGTGAGCCTCGACGCCATCGTCACGCTGGTCGACGCCAAGCACATCGGCGGCCACCTCGACGACCCGAGCCTGCAGGGCCACGACAACCAGGCGGTCGACCAGCTTGTCATCGCCGACCGCATCATCCTCAACAAGATCGACCTTGTGCGCGACGAGGAGGCCGACGAGACCGAGCGCCGCGTGCGCCGCTACAACGCCACCGCGCCGATCATCCGCTCGAACCATGCGCAGGTAGCGCTCGACCAGATCCTCGGCATCGGTGCGTTCAGCCTCGCGCAGACGCAGGCGGTCGCGCCCGACTTCCTCGACGACCATGACCACCAGCACGATCCTTCGCTCGATTCCGTCTCGCTGGTGTTCGAGCAGCCCTTCGACCGCGTGCGGCTGGAGGCGCACCTGAAGGATTTCCTGAAGCAGCGAGGCGAGGACGTCTTTCGCTTGAAGGGCATTCTGTCGATCGCGGGCGAGCCGCGCCGCGTGGTGTTGCAGGCGGTGCATCGCATCATGGACCTGCGTGCGGCCGACGCGTGGGGCGGCGGCAGGCGCGAAAGCAGGCTGGTCTTCATCGGCCGCAAGCTCGACAGCGCCGCGCTGGAGCGCGGCCTGCGCGGCTGCCTGGCTTAATGGTCCCCGAGCAGCCGGGCGGCGCGCTGCATCGCCGCCTGCGACACCCGGGCACGCACGCCCTCGAAAGTCGGCCCACGCGTGGCGTCGAGCCCCATGCGCGAGGTGGTGCCGACGCCGGAAGCCGACGGGTCTAGCGCGCTGCCGGGAAGCCCGTCGACGATCACCACGTCGCGGTGCGGCTGGAAATGCGCGGCAAGCGCCCACATCACCTGCGAATCGTCGGTGAGGTCGATGTCCTCGTCGACCGCGATCACCGTCTTGAGATAAGGGTCCCAGCCGAGGAGCGCGAGCATTACCTGGCGCGCCTCGCCTTCGCGCAGCGCGCGCAGCGCCACGTAGGCGTGGAAGTGCACGCCGGAGTTGGGATAGTGCAGCGCCTTCACGCTCGGGAAGCGATCCTTCAGCTTCTCCGCCATCTCCGACTCGCGCGGCACGCGCGAGAGGTTGAGGTGCTCGGGCGAGTTGCCGCCCGCCACGTCGACCAGGATTGCGTCCTCGCGGCGCATCAGCGTCTCGACGCGGAAAAGGCTGTTGGTGCTGCGGTTCGAGGAGTAGCCGGTGAACTCGCCGAACGGCCCTTCCTCGACCTTCGCCTCCGGATCGATCGTGCCTTCGAGCACGAGCTCCGACGCGGCCGGCACGCCGATGCCGTACTTCGGGGTTCTGACTATCTCCAATGGAGACCCCAGAAGTCCCCCGGCGATGCGTCGCTCGTCGGCGCCGAAGGGCACGCGGGCCGAGGCGGCGAGCATGAAGAGCGGGTGCGCGCCGATCACCATCGCAACGGGCAGCGGCTCTTTCTTCTCCTGCGCCTGCTGCAGCAGGCGCCACAGGTGGCCGCGCGAGTGCAGGCTGGTGGCGAGCTCGGTCTTCGAGTGCACCATGGCACGGTGGTAAGAGAGGTTTCCCGCAAACGGGGAGGCGCCCTCGGCGACCATGATCCCGTTCGTGATGTAGGGCGCCTTGTCGGTCTCGAAGTGCCTGAGCAGGGGCAGCGTCGTCAGGTCGACGCGCGGCTGCAGCCCGTCGAGGACCGGCCCGCTCGACAGCACCTTCGGGTCGACCGCGCGGCGCGCCTTTTCCTGGTAGGTCTCGTGGATGCGGGAGGCCTGGCAGCCGAGGAGCCGGGCGATGCGCGCGCGCGAAGAGAAGATGCTGGTGACCACGCGCACGCCGCCCACACGCTCGAACACAAGCAGCGGCTCGCGGCCCCGGGCCGCGAGCGTGGTCATCACCGCGGTGACCTCCTGGTCAGGGGACACCTCGCCCTCGATTACCAGGACATCGTCCGCGTGCTCGGCGCGATAGCGCTCGAGGAAGCGGTGAAAGTCCTGGCCGGCAAGGCTCACTGGATGAGGCGCTCGGCGCGCGGCGGCAGGAACCCGGCGGTGAAGATGTCGCCCGCCTTCGGCCTATTGGTGAACTTGAAGGCCATGCCGAGCTGCTCGATCGAGCGCTCCAGGCGCTGCAGATCGACGCCGCCGAAGCCGTTGGCCCTGACCTCGTCGGTAACGTAGCTCTGCTCTATCACCAGCTTGAGGCGTGCGAGCTCGACGTCGCGCTTGGCCACCGGGTTGTGCCGCATGAGAATGTCGATTGCGGCCTCCGGGTCGCGCACCGTGTCCTGGAACCCGCGGATGAGCGCGCGGTTGAAGCCCGCGACCGCCTTGGGCTGGCTCTTCATGAAATCCGGATGCGCGAAGATCGCGCTGCCGTACAGGTCGAGCCCGAAGCGGCGCATCATCAGCACCACGATCTCGTCCTGGGAGATGTTGTTGGCGCGCAGGCCGAGCGCGTTGCTGCCGAACGCCGTGACCGCGTCGACCTTGCCCTGGGCGAGCAGCGCCTCGCGCACCGGGAAGCCGACGTTGTCCACGCGCACCTTGGACATGTCGATGCCGTTGAGCTTGGCCAGGATCGGGAACTGCGCCCAGGCGCCGTCCGCGGCCGGCGCGCCGAGCGTCCTGCCTTCGAGATCCTTCGGCTTGGTGATGTTGTTCTTCTTCAGCGTCAGGATGGCGAACGGCGGCGAGTCGTACACCATCATCACCGCCTTGATCGGCACGTTGGCGGCGTTGTCGCGGTAGCGGATGAGCGAATTGATATCGGCGATGCCCAGCTGATAGTTGCCGGAGGCCACCTGGTTGATGGTGTTCAGCGAGCCGGTGCCCGGGTCGACGCTCGCGTCGAGCCCCTCGGCCTTGAAGTAGCCCTTGTCGCGGGCGACGAGGAACGGCGCGACGTGTCCCTCGAAGCGCCACTCGTGCAGGAAGCGCACCGGCGTTTGAGCCTGGGCCGCGCCAACGAACGCCAGGCATAGGAAAAGCATGATTCTTTTCATCGTTGCACTCCCGCGTAGGTGTCCTTCAGTCGGGCCTTGGCTTCGTCCAGGGTGCGAGGCGGCGGCGTGGTCTTGATGCCGCACAGCCGCGCGATGTTGTTGCCGAGGTAGTCCTCGAGGCCGTCCTCGTCGAGGTTCATGCCCTGCGGCGGCGGGCCGCAGAGCACCTCGAGCTCGCGCAGCCACATGCCGGGCTCGTTCGGCGGCGAGTCGGTGCCGAAGACGATCTTGTGCCGCGGCAGCTCGCGCGCGAACTCGACGATGCGCGACTGGAATGTCCAGCCCGATTCGCACACCACGTTCTTGGTGTCCATCGCCATCCAGAACGCCTCGAACGAGTAGTTGCCGCCGGTCTGGATGCCGAAGTGCCCGATGATGAAGTTGACCATCGGGAACTCGCGGATCACCGGGTAGAACTGCGTGGGGATGCTGTAGGGCCCGTCGCCGGTGTGGATCAGCACCACCACGTTGTGCTTGGCGCACATCTTCATCGCCGGGCGCAGCCAGTCGAGCGCACGGTCGGGGCGATAGTTGTGCATGTTGGAGTGCAGCTTCAGCATCTTGAAGCCGTACTCCTTGACGTGGAACTCGAGCTCCAGCGCGCTCTCCTCGGGGCCGAAACGCGGGTTGAGCGTGAAGTTGCCGATGAAGCGGTCCGGGTACTTCTGCGTGAGCTCGGCGCAGTACGCCATGTAGTCGCGGATGCCGTCGCGACCGGTGCGGCCGCCGATGCGGTGCACGGTGTTGCCGGGCGGCGGCTGGATGAAGCCCATGTCGATGCGCCGCGGCTTGCCGTTGATCATGTAGGGGCCGTCCATGAGCTTCAGCATGCGCTCGCCGTTGAACGGCGTGCCGGTGTGGCGCCAGGCCTCGTCGACCAGGTTGGTCGGATGCAGGTGGGTGTCGATGATCATTTCATCAGTCCGATCATTCGCGCGGTGTTATTCCCCAAATAATCTTCAAGGGTCTGTTCGTCGAGATTCATTCCCTGCGGCGGCTCCATGCACAGCACCTCCAGCAGGCGCAGCCACATGCCGGGCTCGTTCGGCGGCGTGTCGGTGCCGAACAGGATCTTGTGCTTGGGCAGGTCCTTGGCGAATTCCACGATGCGCGACTGCAGGCACCAGCCCGACTCGCAGTACACGTTCGGCAGCTCCATCGCCCACTGGAAGGGCTCGAAGCAATAGACGCCGCCGGTCTGCACGCCGAAGTGCGCCATGACGAAGTTAACCCCCGGGAATTCCTTGATGAGCGGCACCCACTCGGTGGGGATGCTGTAGGGGCCGTCGCCGGTGTGCAGCTTGACGAGCGGCACGCCCAGTTCCTCGGCCTTCCTTAGCGCCGGCCTGACCCAGTCCTTGGCGCGGTCCGGCCGGTAGGCGTGCATGTTGGCGTGCAGCTGCAGCATCTTGAAGCCGTATTCCTTCACGTGCCGCTCGAGCTCGGCGACGCCGTCCTGCACGCCGTAGCGCGGGTTGTAAACGAAGCAGCCGATGAAGCGGTCGGGATACTTCTGCACCAGCTCCACCGTGTAGGCCATGTAGGCGCGGATGCCGTCGCGCCCGTCGAGATGGTCGTTGTCGAAGTTGTGGAGCGTGTTGCCCTGCGGCGGCTGGATGAACGCCTTGTCGATGCGCCGCGGCTTGCCGTTCACGTAGTACGGGCCGTCCATCATCTTGAGAAGACGCTCGCCGGTGAAGGGATCGCCGTCGTGCCGCCAGGCGCTGTCCACCACTTTCGTGGGGTAGCAGCTAAGGTCGATGATCATTGAATCGTCCGGTCATGAGTGGGAGCGCGGGCAATTTCCGACCGGGAGGCCCCCGGCTGACCGCTTCTACCCGCGTGCGTTTATCTTACGCCAGACACGCTCGGGCGTGGCGGGCAGGTCGATATGCTCGAGGCCGAGCGCATCGCAGATGGCGTTCGCCACCGTGGCGAGCGACGGGGTGGTGCCGCCTTCGCCGCCGCCCCGCATCCCCAGGGGGTGGGTCGTGGCCGGCACCTCGCTGATGTCGGTGGTGAAGAACGGGAACTGGTCGGCGCGCGGCATGGCGTAGTCCATGAAGCTCGCCGACAGGAGCTGGCCGTTGTCCGGGTCGTAGGCGATGCGCTCCATGAGCGCCTGGCCGACGCCCGCGACGATGCCGCCGTGCGCCTGGCCATGCAGGATGAGCGGGTTCACCGCGCGGCCGACGTCGTCGACCGAGGTGTAGCGCACGATCTCCACGAGCCCGGTCTCCGGGTCGAGCTCCAGCTCGCACACCGCGCAGCCGAACGCATACGAGGGCAGGGGAACGGTTTCGTCGTGCTCGCCAGCCAGGGGCGCGAGATCGAAAAGACCGATGCCGCGGTCCGTGCCTTTCACGATGAAGCGGCCGCGCGAGAACTCGATGTCGGCTGCCGACACTTCCATTTTTTCGGATGCCGCCTGCTTCCCTTTTTTGATGATTTCGTTGCAGCCATTGAAGATCACCACGGCACCCATGCGCATCGAGCGGCCCGAGTGCGTCCCGCCGCCAACGGGTGATACGTCCGTGTCTCCCGACAACAATCGAATCCTGGAAAAGTCGACCCCCAGCCATTCCGCGACCAGCTGCGCGAAGCTGGTTTCGTGGCCCTGGCCGGAGGAGAGCGTGCCGAGCACCACGTCCACCGTGCCGTCGGACTGAACGGTGAGCTGCGCGCGCTCGCGCGGCGCGCCCGTGTTCAGCTCGATGTAGTGCGCCATGCCGATGCCGCGCAGCCGGCCGCGGGACCGGGACTCGGCCTTTCTCTCGCCAACGTTCTTCCAATCCGAGAGCTCGAGAGCTCTGGCCTGCACCGCCGGATAGTCGCCGCTGTCGTACACCAGGCCTTGCGGATTGCGGTACGGGAAACGCCGCACGAGATTGCGCTCCCTGAGCTGAGCCCGGTCGAACCCATGGCGGCGCGCGGCGAGGTCGATGAGGCGCTCGATGACATACATGACCTCCGGCCGGCCGGCGGCGCGGTACGGCGAGGTGGGCGTGGTATTGCTCGCCACCGCGCGGGCGTGGAAGGCCGCGCACGGCAGGTGGTACACCGAGGTGGCCACGCCCACGCCCTTGGTGAGCGGGATGTAGGAGACCGCGTGCGCGCCGACGTTGCTCGTGTTGGCGGAGCGCAGCGCGAGGAACTTGCCCTCGGCATCGAGCGCGAGCTCCGCCTGCACCGAAAGGTCGCGGGCGTGGTCGTCGCTGAGGAAGCATTCCTGCCGCTCGGCGCGCCACTTTACCGGGCGGCCGAGGCGCTTCGCCGCCCATGCCACCAGGGGGATCTCGGGACAGATGTAGTTGCGGGTGCCGTAGCTTCCGCCTACGTCGCGCGCCACGAAGCGCACCGCGCTTTCCGGCACCCCGAGCGCGGCGGCCGCGTCGGAGCGAAAGCGCTGCACACCGCCGGAAGGCGCGTGGATGGTGTAGCGCCCGTTCTCGTACGACGCCGTTACTGCGCGCAATTCGAGCGGCACGCCGGTTACGCGGTTGATCGTGGTGTCGAGCCGCACTACATGCGCGGCGCGTTTGAAGGCGGCATCGACGGCCGCGGCATCACCGACCTCGGCGTCGACGAGGACGCTCGACTCCAGCGGAAGCACCGCGTAGTCGACCTGCACGGCATCGGCCCCGTCCTTCGCCGCGTGCGCCGTCTCGGCGATCACCATGGCCACCACTTCGCCGACGAAGCGCACCTCGTCGGTGGGCAGCACGGGATAGGGCGGAATGCGGAACGGCGAGCCGTCGCGGTTCGCGAGCTTGACCTCGTGGGGATTGACCGTGACCGGCTTGGTCGGAATCGGCGCCAGCCCATCCGCGGCGGCGTCCTTGCCGGTCAGGACGGCGATGACCCCGGGGACCTGCTTCCCGATGGAAAGTATTCTTGCGTGCGCGTGCGGCGAGCGCACCATGCAGGCATGCACCTGCCCCGGCAGGCTCCAGTCGTCGGCGTAACAGCCGGCGCCGCGCAGCAGGCGATCGTCCTCCTTGCGGGGAACCGCCTTGCCGATCACT
>Ga0247829_10000365_pt1 | contig 16533 bp, 12 predicted proteins | sample 12C_Control_Day4_FD_207765 | JGI IMG/M metagenome (GOLD analysis project Ga0247829, IMG submission 207765) | Soil microbial communities from agricultural site in Penn Yan, New York, United States - 12C_Control_Day4 | ecosystem: Environmental > Terrestrial > Soil > Agricultural land | place... | reverse complement strand
TACGGCATCGGCCCGGCGAGCTGGCACTTCTTCAGCAAGCCTCCCAGGGATCTGAACCCCGTCGAGGCGGCGTTCTTCTCGTCGATCCTCCCCGCGCCCAAGGACCGCTACAAGCAGTACTGCCAGGGCACGTTGACCAAGTGGACCGAGGACAAGATCAAGCGAATCCTCGGCGTGATGCTCAAGCGCAACCGACTCACGCAGCAGGAGTACGAGCAGGCCCTCGCGACGCCGCTGTTGTTCGCCAAGGACGACAGCGAGACGGAGAAGGAGTGCCTCGAGCGCACGAAGAAGGCGATCAAGAACGCGCGCTCGACCAATCCGATGCGCAACCAGGACAAGCCCAAGGCGCGGTAACTGCGACCATCGGGCGCACCGGTCACGAGCAATGACCGTGCTATATGCGCGGCGTGCGTGCCTTCGTCGTCGCGATCGTGCTCGGGCTGGGGGCGTCCTCCGCCCTCGCCGAGGAGCCCGTTCCGACCGAGATGTACACGCAGCCGAGCAAGCCCTCGGGGTTCTGGGGCTCGGGGCGGCCGACGACCAACGCGAAGGCCTATCGCTGGCGCCTGCTCGCCATCGGCGGCGTGCTCGTCGGAGGCACGGGGCTGTTCATGATCCGCCTGGTGCGCCGCACCGATCCCGGCAAGCGCCAGCGCAACTCGTAGTCACTCGGGGCGCTTGTCGAGGAGCTTGCCGTCCTCGGCCACGACGATCTCGTACTTCGCGCCCTTGGCGTCCCTGTACTCGACCTCGTAGACGGTCTTCGACTTGCGCTGCTCGCGCTCGATGTCCTCGATCTTGCCGTCCTTGCCGACCTGCTTCTCGATCGTGGTCTTCGCCTGCTGACCGACGTCGTCGAGCTTCACATCGACATCGTCGTCGGCGAGTACGGGCACGGCCGATCCGGCGATCAGCGTCGTCGCGATGAGGACGTTCTTCATCAACTTCCGCATGTGTGACCTCCGACGCAAGCGGGTGCATCCTGCATGCCCGGCAGGAAGTTGTCCCCGCGACCGACCGAGGCGACGCTACGCACGTGCGTCTTCTCATCGGCCTCTGCCTCGTCTGCGGCACCGCGTGGGCCGATGACGGCCTCGGCGTCGGCGCTGCCGTCGGCGCCGGCGCGCAGGGCGCGGCCAGCTACAGCGCGCTCGAGCTGCGGCTCGACGCCGAGTGGCGCGGTGCCCGACTCGGGCTCGCGGCGCGCGGCGTTTGGGAAGACGGTGAGCTGCGGCGCCGGGACTGGTCGCGTGCGGCCGACGCCGTCACCGTCGTGCGCTACCTCGAGCTCCACGGCGAGCACGCCGCACTCGCAGCGGGCGCACTCGCGCCCAGCCAGCTCGGTCACGTCGCCGACGGCTACCGCGCCTCGCTCGACGATCGCTGGCGCACCGGCGCGCGCGCCGCGCTGACGACGGAGGCGCTGACCGTCGGCGCCGAGATCGATGACGTGCTGTCACCCGCGCTCGTCGGCGGCGCACTCGCGTGGAACGTCTCGCCGCGGTGGGGCGTGCGCGCCGCGGCCGCGGTGGATCCCACGGTGCCCGCAGGCGCGATGACCGCGACGCGAACCGCCGCCGCCATCGAGGTGGGTGGCGCGCGCCGGTGGGATGCGGAGGGCCGCCGCGTCGAGGTGGGCACCTCGATCGTGGTTGAGCCCGGCGAGGGGCTCGCCATCGTCGGCAGCGGGGCCGCCGAGGTCGAGCGCGCCGGCGCGCGCTGGTCGGCGCGGGCGGACGTGCGCGCGGGCAACGGCACGGGTGGCGCGGCGTTCGGACCGCTGCATCGCCTCGAGCGCTCCGAGCTGTTCGATCGCGCGCGCGCCGGCCTCGGCGCCGGGCTCGCGCTCGGCGTCGCCGGTTCGCGCGGCTGGCTCACCGCGGGCATGCGCCTGCGGCCGGGCAACGGTGCGCTCGCGAGCGTGACGGCGGGCGCGCCGATGGGCCGCTGGGTCCAGGCCGGCGGCTGGCTCGCCGCGACCCCGCGCGCTGCCGCCGGCGCCGCCGAGCTGCGCGTCGCGTGGGCGAAGCGCATGTACAGCGCCTTTCAGCTCGCGCGCATGTACGCGACCGACGACGTGATGGATCCCGCGCCGACGTGGAGCGCGACCGCCTGGTTCGGCATCGCGACCGAGTAAAGAATTCTTCGCGTTCGGCGCGCGTCCTACGCTCATGATGCGGTTCGTGCGCGCGCGGCCCCTCGTTGCCAACGGCTCGAAACCCGGAACCGGCTCCCGTTTGCTCGCGCTCGTGGTCGCGGTCGCGGCCTGTGCCCCGAAGTCGGTGCCGCGTCCCGGTTCGCCCGCGGGCAGGGAGGGGGAAATGGAGACGGCTCCCATTGCGGCGTCGTCGAAAAAGGGGACGGGCCCCATTTCAGATTCGAGGACGGTGGCGGGTTCAGGGGTGGCCACAGAGGGCTCGTTGCTCGGCGCGTTCGACAGGGGCGACCTGAAGCGCATCACCATCACCGGGGTCGATGTCGACGCGTTTCCTGGGTGCGCGCCGAAGACCGCGCCGACATGGATCGTCTCGTCGACCGACACGAAGGGCGATGGCGCGACCTGCATCGGTGATGGTGATGGCGCGCCCACGTGCGTGATGTTCGCCGGATCGACACCGGCGCACCTCGCGGAGGTCATGTGCACGCGACGCGCGACGGCGAAACCGGTCGACGTACCGACGTGGGCACAGCCGGTGCTCGCGACGATGCGGTCGTCGACGACGGACGCGCCCTGGGAGATCACGCCGGTCGACGATGCCGTGCGGCCCGCGGTGGGCATCGTCGTCGACATGCAGCTGTACGTCGCGATTCGCACGCCGGAGGGCTGGAAGCGCACGACGGATGCAGTGGAGGAGCTGATGCGCTTGAACGTGCATCGCGTGATCGACACGACCTCGCTGACCGGTGCGACCTCGTACGGCGTGATCACCTCGGCGTACTCGGGCGGATCGGAGTCGGGCACGGTGACCAAGAGCCTGACGGTGCTGCGACCGGCGGCGAGCGGGCTCGAGCTTGCGGGCACGATTCAGCTCGGGCAGTTCACGTGGGTGCTCGCTGCGGAGGATCGCCATCGCTATCCGAAGGGCGCGGGCGACATGGAAGCCCGGCCTCACGTGGACGTGCAGCTCGCGCCGCGGATCGAAGGCGACGTGCTGGTGCTCGACATCGCTCGCGAGAAGATCACGAAGGAGCTGAAGGGGGCGTGCAAGCGATCGCCCGAGGGCGATGACCTCAACGCGCCGTGCATCCTCGTCGACATGAAAGCGAAGGCCGGCCGCTACAAGCTCGTGGGGCTCGACTTCAAGCGTGACTGATTAGCTCACCGGCGCGATGAACAGGTCATCGTCGGGGCTGCCGACCGTGACGTCCTTGATCTCGAACACGTCACCGCTGCCGAGGTTCGTGAACTTCGCGGGGACCTGCAGTCCGCCGGTGGCCTGGTAGGCGTCGATGACGTAGCCGAACCGCTCGCCGCCGAGCTCGAGCTCGACGCGGCGGACCAGCGAGGTAGCTGCGTTCGCATACACGTGCACCACGATGCCGGCCCGAGCCGGGTCCTTGGGATCGAAGGTGAGGGTGAGGTCGTGGAGCTCGAGCTCGTTGTCGCGGACGATGCCGCCGTACACGAGGGTCGCGCCGGGCTCGTGGAGCAAGAACGCCGCGAACAGCGCCAGCGTGTCGCGCTGCCAGCCCCGGCGCGCCACGACGACGCCTTCCGCGGCCTCGCCCGTGGGCACCACCTGCTTCGTGCCGGAGCGCCCCTCGATATAGCCGGCCGCGAAGCTGCCGTAGAGCTCGTACATCACGCCGAATGCACCTTTCTCGCGATCGAGCTTCGCGAAGTGGCGCGCATTCCAGCGGTCCCACGCTTGCTCGCCCGTCGCGACTGGCTGCCCGTTGTGGAGCATCGTCTGCTTCCAGCGGATCTGCTTTGCGGCCTCCCAGGCGGGGGCGCCGCCGTGCGCGGCGAGCACCTTGTCGGCGACGTCGAGCGCTTCCTTCGGCGCCGCCGCGCGATCGAACGTGAGTGCGGCGCCGGGCGCGCGGGCGTACTGCGTGCGCGTGCCGGCGCACGCGAGGAGACAGGAGACGAGCAGAGCGACGGCGACGTGCATGCCCCCGAGACTCTCGCAGCTGGGCTGTGGTTGCTCGGCTTTGAGCGCACTAATGGGATGGCGGTCTCGGCCTCGTAGTCGGGGACCTTAGACGGTGCCGGCGCCCGTGGCGCGCATGCCGAGGAGGGCAGAGCGCTCTGGGCGACCATTGCCGCAGGCGCCGGGCAGGAGGGCAACCGCCAGAACGAAGGACCAACGCATGCAGGTCCCGACGGTGGTGGTGGATGAACGTCGCACGGGCCGCGCCTGCCGCCTCGGTGGTCGACATCTCAGAATCGCGTCGCAGCCCAGGGCAGGCGTGTCGCGGACCCTGTCATCGACGATCGTGATATCGGAGGCTTGGCGTGGCGGCGCGCTTGCAGACCGTCCCGCCATGCCTCGACTCCTCCACGCCGCGATTCTCGGCGCGCTCACCCTCCCTGCACTGGTGCCTTCTCCGGCCGGAGCCTGCTCGCCGGTCACGTACATGATCCACACGCTGGACGCGGCGTTCGCGACCGACACCACGGCACCGTCCGGCCTGGTCGCGAGCGTCGACATCTACGACGCCAACTACGATCCCGACTCCGGCGGCTGCACCGAGCACGTCGAGAGCTCCTGCGGCGACCTGTCCGCGGTCGTCGTGACCGCGACGGCGCAGGACGACCGCGCCCCCAGCGACCGCATCGGCTTTCGCGTCCGCGTGGTCGGGGGAACCGCGCCGATCTATCTCCCCGCCGAACCGGTGCGATCCGAGATCGGCAACGGCGAGATGCGGTTCCTGACCGGCGGAGAGCACGGGTTCTCGTTCGATCTCGAGATCGCGGCGGTCGATCTCAACGGCAACCTCGGCGTGCCGCAGGTGATCCACGTCGAGGGATAGCGAAGAAGGGGACGGTCCCCCTTTTCCGTCCAGGGGCTCGGGACCGCTGCGACTATTCTCGTCGACGACCGTCCGGATCGCCGGCCGGGCGCCCGGACCGGAGACCACGAGATGAAGCGAATCCCACCTGCATTCCTGATCGCCGTCGCGATGTCTGCGTGCTTCTCGGCGTCTCAGCTGATCGCCTTCTCCGGCACCGGCCCAGTTCGATCGTTTTGGTCCTGGGTCATCGCCGGGTCGGGCACCTCGTTCGCCTACGTCGCGCTGGTCGCCGCGGGGCTGTTCGAGCTGGCGGACCGCAGCCAAGGACCGCGGCGACGTGCGGCGAACCTCGCGGCCTGGGTCTTCGTCGCGACCTTCGTGTGGAGGATCGCGAGTGTCGTGCTGCGCTACATCCGGGTCACGGACGATTCTCAGGCCGCGGGAACGATCGCGAGGTGGATGGGGTCGAGCATCGGACTGGTGGCTGCGTTCTCGCTGATCGCGGCGGTGTTCTACCGCCGGGGCCGTGTCGGGTTGGCCATCGCCGCGCTCGTGTGCGTGGCGATCGGTAACCCGATCCCACCGCTCGAGCGCTGGTACTTCAGTCAGCTGGGCAACACCGCGACTGGAGCGATGCTGTTGGCCGCGGACCTCGTGACGTGGGCGCTCGTCCTGGTCTCCCTGGCGTACAGCACGGACGAGCGCGTGGAGATCGCCGCGGATCCACGCCGCACGCGTCGCGGATTCGAGCTCGCCGCCCACTCGCTAGGGCTGCGGCTCGCGGGGCTGGTGCTCGCGCTCGTGGTCGTGCTGTTCGCTGCCTCGGCGCGCAGTCGCGGTTCGATCGACGTGCTGAAGGCGATCGTGTTTGCCGCGCCGCTCCTCGGCGCCGTGTCTCTCGCGATGTTCTCGTACGGCGCGCTCGTGTTCGCGCGGAATGGACAGCGAGGTGTGACCGCGTACGTTGCGTGCATCGCGGCCGCGCTCGCGGCGTTCGTCGCCGGGGCCCTGATCGCGCAGGCGCCGTGGACATACGGGCTGATGTACGACAGCGTCACCGACCGCTTCGACTATGTCGGAGACGCGGTGGTGGCGGCCGCGACCGCGCTCGCGCTCGTGCTGCCGATCGTCGCGAGCATGGCGCTGCTCGCGATCGTCATCGTCATCGTCAGGTGGTCCACCAGGCGCGGTGATCGCGAGCTCTCCACGCGCGCAGGCAACGTCGCCATGGGCTACACGCTGCTGATGGCCATCAACGTCGCAGCGGAGGCCAACGTCGACAAGGCGAAGTCCGTGGGTGGTGCGGTGATGATCGGCGTGGTCGCCGCGATCGCCGGACTCATCGCCGTGATCATCGTCATGCGGCTGTGTCGCGCCGCCGCAGACACCGTCGGCGATCCGCTCTCGATCCCGACGGCCACGGCGCTGCCGCCGCGGGACTGAAGCTCAGCGCGCGGGCGTTCATCACCCGAGTCCCAAGAACGAGAGGATCCGCTTCGCGAGCCGCGAGACCCGGACGTTGTCGTCGAGCCAGTCGTCGAGCCGCGTGACGCCGGCGACGCGCTCGAGGCGGCGCAGCCACGCGGCCGCGCGCGCGGCGTTGCGGATGCCGAGGATCTCGAACGCGTGGCGATAGCCGTGGTGGTAGAGCCAGGCGTCGAGCTTGCGCGCGAGGCGGAACTGCGTCGGCTCGAGCAGCGGCCACGTGCCCGCGCGCGGCGCGCTCGAGCCGCTACGCTCGAGGATCGCGTTGACCGCCGTGCGCGCGGCCTCGCTCGCCCCCTCCATCGACGCGAGGTCGGTCCTGGTCCGCACGTAGTCACCGGCGAGCACGAGGTTCGGGAGCTGGGTCGCCGCCTCGGGGCGCACCGTCCACGAGCCGGGCGGGTGGACGAGCAGCCGCGACGTGTTCGTCGGTGGAGAGCCGCCGGAGAAGTCGAGGTCGTCGTCGAGGTGCCACGAGTGCAGCATCTCGTCGGTCAGCGCCTCCTCGCCGCGTGACGTGCCGTTGAGGCCGGCCTTGAGCTGCTCCCACACCTCGTGCGCGATCTCGGCGGGCGTGCAGTCACGCGCGGCCTTCCCGATGAACTTGCCGGGCGTGTCCCAGTCGGAGATGTCGACGGAGATCAGGCCGCCGACCTCGCCGTTGCCGTAGCGCGTGCGGAAGATGCCGAGGTCGCGCCAGAACTGCGGCTGCGAGATCGTGGTCAGCGCCCACGGCGAGTCGGGGAAGAACGTGTGTCCGCGCACGAGCGGCACGTCCTCGTAGAGGAAGTACTGGATGCCGACCATCCACGACAGGAGTGCGTCGGGGCTCGCCGTGCGCAGCCGATCGAGCGCGGGATCGAGGGCGCCCATGGCCGGCGTGATCAGCGGGATGACCGTGTCCACGGGCAGCGCGAGCACGTAGTAGTCCGCGCTGACGGTGGACCCGGTCGAGAGGTGCAGGCCGCTGATCGCACCGGCGGCGACGTCGATGCCGGTGAGCGTGACGCCGGTGTGCATCGCGACGCCGAGGGACTGCAGGTGCGCGACCCACGGATCGATCCACATCTCGCTCGTCGGGCCGCCCATCGTGCGGTCGTTGGAGACGCCGGTGTCCGCGTAGTCGAGGATCAGCTGCATCGAGATCGTGCCGACGGTGCGCGCGGAGCCGCGGCGCGGATCCATCGCGACCATCGTGCGCGGTACGGCGCGCAGCTGCCGCTGGAAGTTCTCCGAGTACAGGTCGCCCTCGAGGAACTGCCACCACGACATCTGCTCGTACTCGCCCAGGCGGCGCTCTTCGCTCGAGGTGAAGAACTCGAGGATCTTCGCGGTGAACAGCGCGATGTCGCGTTGATCGAAGTCGAGCTCCTGGAAGAACAGCTCGAGAGCGTCGATCACCTCGAACGGGCGCGAGACGCGGCGGCGATAGAATCGGTACCAGGTGCTGACGTCGACGAGGGCGATCGCGCTCTCCGTCGTGGCGCGCAGGTGATCGACGACGAACCCGCCAGCGGGGCTGGGGATGCGTCGCATCGTATCGATCACGTGCGTGTAGAACCGCGGGTAGAACCGGAACCCGTGCTCGCCGGGCAGGTCCATGCGGCCGTTCGTGCCCGAGCCCGGCACCGGCTGCGAGCGCGCCTTGCCGCCCCACGTGCTGCGCCCCTCGTAGACCGTGACGTCGAACCCGCGCTCCGCGAGCTCGTGTGCCGCGGTGAGTCCCGCGACGCCTCCTCCGATGACGATGACCGATGCCATGACTTAGCGGACGATACCTCCGGTGGTCCACGCGACCGCGGCTGCGAGCGCGCCGGGAGAGATCGCCTCGCCCGCGAGCGTGCGGATCGCGAGCCGCTCGATGCGGCCGCCTCGCGTTTCGGCGAGCTGGGCGGCGCGGGCGATCAGCCTCCGGCCCGCCGCGTGATCGCCGAGCAGCGCCTCGGCCTGACTCCACATGCGCAGCGCGGTCGGCGCATAGAACGACGAGCGCCCGCGGCGCTCGAGCGCGCGTGCCGTCGAGCGTGCGCGCTGCGCGGCGCTGCGATCGCCCGTGGTGGCGGCGATCCCGAGCTCGGCGGTCACCGTGATCACGTCGATCATCGCGGTGATCGCAGGCATCGAGAGCAGCCATTGCGCGCGCGCGTCGGCGTGCAGGTCGCGGGCGATCGCGAGCGCGCGATGCCATGCATGCTCGGCGAGGGCGAGCTCGCCGAGGAACACCTGGCGATAGATCGACGCCATGCCCTGATGCGCGGCGGGTGTGTGGCCGAGCTGCGCGGCGACGCGGCGCGCCTCGTCCAGCCGGCCGGCGAGGGCGAGCGCGCGGCCGCGCAGCGAGCCGAGCATCGCGCGCGTCCACAGGTCTTCGCCGGCCTCGTCGGGTGCATCGAGCAGCTCCAGCGCGCGCACCGGCTCGCCGGCGTAGATCTCGCCGAGCGCGCGATAGCTGCGCAGGAACGACGCTTCCCACGAATGCTCGAGGCCGAGGCGGCGGCACACGTGCTCGGCGTCGTCGTGCGCCGCGCGCATCGTGGCCCACTCGCCGCGCACGGTCGCGAGCATGCCCGCGGCGCCGGCGGCGACCATCCGCGCGTACGGATCGCCGCTCGCGAGCCCGAGCCGGTGCGCGGTGGTGATCGCGCGATCGCCGTAGCGGCCGAGGGTGCCGACGGCCAGGTACACCGCGAGCGAGGCCATGCCGAGCGAGTGGCTCGCGCGATCGCCGGTGCGCTCGGCGAGCGCGACCCCGCGCAGCACGTACTCGAGCGACTCGATCGGGTAGGGCGTCGACAGAAAGCTCGCGATCACGCGATACGCGGACGCGAGCACCTCGTCGCGCGCTTCGGGCCTGCGCGGCAGCGGCAGCATCCAGCGCGCGCCAACGGCCGCGGCGCGCACGACTTGAATGGCCCGCACGGGGGTGCGCTGCTCCCCGCGATGCGCGAGGACGCGGTCGAGGACGGCGAGGCCGCGCTCGAGCTCGCCGAGCTTGAGGAGCGCCTCGGCCGCCCGCACGCGCCAGCGGTCACCGGCGGGGAGCGTCCGCCGGCGCAGGAGCCGGTCGCGCCACGTCGAGGAGACAGGGGGCGCACGGTCGGCATCGGCGGCCAGCGCCAGGAGCTCGTCGGCGGCGGGGGCGAGCTTGCCGCCGAGGAACAAGCACTCGGCGAGCCGCTCGCTCACGTTCGCCATCGACCTTCGCTCCGCATTCGCGTCGCTGCACGCCCCGGCGAAGCCGGGACTTGCGCCGAGCTCTCTCGCGCGCGCGTACCAGTCCGCGGCGAGACCCCACGCGAGCTGGGCCTCCGCGGCGGCACCGGCGGAGATCGCGGCGGCCTGCGCACGCGCCGTGTCACCGGCCTCGCGCCAGTGGTACGCGAGCTGCGCCGGATCCGGGACGCGTTGCTCGAACCACTGCGCATAGCGTTCGTGGCGCACGCGCCGCGTGTCCGGCGGCATCGAGGCGTGGGCCGTGTCGCGCAGGCGCTGGTGATAGAACGCGTACCCGGGCTCGCCGGTGCCCGCAGGCGTCGCGCGCACGATCCGCGCGAGCTCGAGGCCGCGCAGCACCGACTGGAGACGCTCCGAGGGCAGCTCGCCGACCGCACGCAGCTGCTCGAAGGTCGCGGCGCCGCTCGCGAGCGCGGTGATCTCGGCGACCGTACGCTCGTCGGGGCTCAGGCGATCGAGGCGACGGATCTCCGCCTCGCGCGGATCTGCGATGTCCGCTTCGGCGAGCTCGCGGCCGATCAGCTCCGCGAGGTAGGGGCTGCCGGCGGCGAGGCGCGCGGCGTTCTCGAGGCGGTTCGCGGGTGCGCGCGGCGCGAGCTCACCGATCACGCGCGCGAGCTGCTCGACGGTCATCGCGCCGAGGTCGATCACCTCGACCGCCGAGGCGAGCCGGGTCAGCAGACTCTCGAAGCGAGCGCCCGGCGCCGCGTCGGTCGTCCACGAGGCGAGCACGGTCAGCGGGCGTGCGACGCGGTCGACGAGGAGCGCGAGCAGCTCGAGGCTGTCATCGTCGGCCCACTGCAGGTCGTCGATCGCGATCACACCGCGTGGTGCGGTGAGCGAGGCCTCGAACATCCGGGCGAGCGCGATCAGCGCGCGCTCGCGCTCGACGCGCAGGTCGGCGACCGGCTGCACCTCGGTGCTCGCCGCCTCGACGAGCGGCGCCAGCACGGGGAACACGCGCACGAGCGCGGCGCTGTGCTCGATGTCCTTCGCGAGCCAGGGCGCGCCGGCGAGCTCGGTCGCCAGATCGTCGACGATCGAGTCGAAGGCGCGGTACGGCACGCGCTCGCGCTCGTGACAGCGTCCGCGCCAGGCCAGCGCCTCCTCTCGCCCGGCGCGCACGCGCCCGAGCGCTTCGTCGATCAGTGCGGTCTTGCCGGCGCCCGACGGCCCGGTGAGGAGCACGACCCGCGCGCGTGGCGTGGGATCCGCGATCCGCGCGACGAGGTGCGCGAGCTCGGCGTCACGACCCACGAACCGCAACGGCGGCGCGTGGCGCAGGCGCGACCGCGTGCCGGTCAGCCGCGAGGCGATGTCGTGCGCGGTCGGGCGGTCGGCCGGCTCGGCCGCGAGCATGGCCTCGATCAGCTGATCGAGGTCGTGCGGCACCTCGGGATTGATCGTGCTCGCGCGCGGGATCTCGAGCTGCTGCTGCAAGCGCGCGAGCACGTGCATCGTCCCGCCGAACGGCGGTGCGCCCGTGCACAGCTCGTACGCGAGCACGCCGAGCGCGTAGACATCGAGCGGGGTGCCCACCACCAGCCGCTCGAGGTACTCGGGCGCGAGATACGCGGCGGTGCCGACGATGCGCGTCTCACGCGCGAGCAGCTCTTCGCGCCGGTCGCCGAGCGCGAGCCCGAAGTCGAGCAGCTTGACGGTGCGGTCGTCGACGACGATCACGTTCGTGGGCTTGACGTCGCGATGGATGACGCCGCGCGCGTGCAGGAACGCGAGGCCCTCGGCGAGCTGCGCGATCACGCTGCGCACGCGCTCGAAGTCGACGGCGATCGGCATCACGCCGCGCACGAACGGGCTCGCGACCTCGGTCGCCCCCGCCGCGCCGACCGCGGTGTTCGCCTCGGCGAGCTCGCGCAACAGACTCGGCGCACCGCGCGCTACCCAGCGCCGCGGATCGACGCCGGGCAGGTACTCCATCGTGAAGTAGCAGGACGCCTCGTGGGCCACGAGCTCGTAGAGCTCCACGAGCTGCGGATGGCGCAGGGACGCGACCACCCGGAACTCGCGCTTGAGCCACCGTGTGGCGTCGGCGTGCGAGACGCCACGGAACTTGATGGCGACGTCCATCTCTCGCCGCAGATCGCGGCCCAGGTACACCACGCCCATGCCGCCGCGACCGAGCTCGCGGACGAGCTGATAGCGATCCCCGAGGCCATGATGCTCGAACCGCCCGGCTGCGCCCTCGATCACGGCCGCGGCACGGTATCGTGTCCGCCGTGCCCGACGCAATCGACCGCGTCATCGAGCGCTACGGCGCCGAGACCGTCTGCTCGACCCTGCAACCGATGCTCACGATCGAGCGCATCACGCGCATCGATAGCGTGCTCGCCGCGCGCCTCGCCTCGGTCGTGACGCTGGTCGAAGACACCTACGACCCGCACAACGCCGCTGCCACCATCCGCACCACCGAGGCGCTCGGGCTGCAGGAGCTGCACGTCGTCGAGCCGGGCGACGAGCGCTTCAGCGCCGCGTGGGGCATCACGCGCGGCTCGCACAAGTGGATCGATCTCGTGCGCTGGAAGGATCCGGTCCCCGCGATCCAGTCGCTGCGCTCCCGCGGCTTCCGGGTCTACGCCACGCTGCCCGGCGCCAAGGAGTCGATCGAGGACGTCGACGTCGGGTCGCCGCTCGCGATCGCCTTTGGCAACGAGCACGCCGGCCTGTCCAAGGCCGCGATCGACGCCTGCGACGGCGCGCTCGGCGTCCCGATGTTCGGCTTCTCCGAGAGCTTCAACCTCAGCGTCACCGTCGGGCTCGCGATGAGCCGGATCGCGACCCGCCGCCGCACGCACCTCGGCAACCTCGGCGACCTCCCGGAGGACAAGCGCCGCCACCTGCGCGCCCGCTGGTTCGCCTACAAGATCCGCGGCGCCGAAGAGATCATCGAGCGCACGCTCGGCGGAGCGCGCGCCTGACCCACGCGCCAATCCGCGACCACAATCGGCCACCGAGGGCCAGGATGCGACTCCAGGGTCCGTGCGATCGTCTGGTCAGCCATGACCCATCGCATGATCGTTCGCAGCCTCGTCCTCGTGCTCGGCCTCTCTGCGTGCTCCTCGAAGAAAGAGGACGGCGCCGGGGCCTCCTCCGCCAAGCAGGCCGAAGGCGCGAGCAGCGAGGAGCGGGACTTCATCGTGAATCACGGCAAGCGCGATCTCGAGCGGCTGCAAAAGAGCCTCGCCGACGGCAGCGCCGACAAGTACGCGTGCGCCGCCGCGATGGCGAACGTCGACAAGGTCGAGCCGCACGACAAGGACACGGCGACCAAGATCCGCACGCTCTGCAACCACGACATTCCGGTCGCCATCCTCACCAAGGGCGTGCCGGTCGCCGAGGAGGCGCGCAAGGCGGCGCCCGACAAGCTCTCGCTCCGCGAGTGCTCGATCGATGTCGACATGGCGATCGAGGAGCTCGAGACCGCCAACGCCCACGACGACGCGTCGCGCGCGCTGGTCGCGCGTTACGACAAGGCGTGCCCGATCAACGCCGAGGCGCGGGCCGATCGCGCGAAGCGCAAGGCCGCCGCGCCGGCCAAGTAGCGCCGGCGGCGAGGTTCATCGGCGCCGTGTCCGCCCGCCCACGCCAAGGTGTGGCATCGGGGACGCAACCGGGGGATTATCCCGGGGCCCCTCAGCTTGCCCTCGGTGCGGCGCGGCCTTCGCCTTGCACACCCAGGGCCCATGCCACCGGGCGCGACTCTCCGTATGTGGGCCCAGCAGCAGAAACAGACCCAGGCGGCGACGCCGAAGGCCACCAAGGCACCGAGAGCGCCCAAGCCGCCCAAGGGCACGAACCCCAAGCTGCAGAAGCCGGCGGGCGGTAAGCCGCCCCGCAAGCTGTGGCTGACGATCCTGAAGTGGAGCCTGATCGTCGGGCTGTCGGGGCTCGTCCTCATGATCTCGACGGTCGCGTTCGTGTTCTGGATGTACGCGCGGGATCCGAACCTGCCGGACTACAAGAAGCTCGGCGATTACCACCCCAAGCAGGTCACCAAGATCCTCGACGCCAATGATCGCGTGATCGGCGAGCTGCCCGTCGCGACGGACAAGCACCGGGTGGAGCGGCGGACGGTGGTGCCGTACGAGAAGATCCCGCCGCACGTGATCGATGCGTTCATCGCGGCCGAGGACAACAGCTTCTGGGAGCACTCGGGCATCGACTACTGGGGCATGTTCCGCGCGTTCATCGCGAACATCCGCGCGGGCGAGAGCACGCAGGGCGCGTCGACGATCACGCAGCAGATCGTGAAGACGCTGCTGCTCACGAACCAGAAGACGTTCAAGCGCAAGATCCAGGAGATCATCCTCGCGCGGCGCCTCGAGAAGGCCTTCTCGAAGCAGGAGATCATGCACCTGTACCTGAACCAGATCTATTTCGGGCAGGGGCGGTACGGGATCCAGGAAGCCGCGCGCTACTTCTTCGGCAAGGACGTGGGGCAGCTCAACTCGGGCGAGGCGGCGGTGCTCGCAGCGCTGCCCAAGAGCCCCGAGCCGTTCTCCGACGCGCTGTACGGCCGCGATGGCAAGAGCCCGCAGCGGATCAAGGAACGGCAGATCTACGTGCTCAACCAGCTCGTCTCGATCGGCAAGCTGAGCCAGCAGGAGGCGCAGAAGTGGATCGACGCGCCGATCCAGGTCGTGAAGGATCCATACCCGCTGCTCAACTCCGCGCCCGAGTGGGTGCGGCTCGCGCAGCAGGAGCTGGTGGCGGAGCGCGGCGAGGCGGCGCTCGACACGCTCGGCGGCACGATCCGTACGACGCTCGATCCGAGCCTGCAGGACATCGCGGAGCATGCGTTGCAGACCGGGTTGCGCGCCGTCGACAAGCGGCACGCGATCGGCCGGCCCAGGCGCAGCGTGAAGCCCGACGCGATCGCCACGGAGACGGCGAAGCTCGAGAAGCGGCTGCCGAAGGGCGGGCCGAAGGCGAAGGAGGTCTACGACGCGGTGGTCACCGAGGTGATCGACGCGGACAACGAGGTCGTCGTCGATCTCGGCGGCTGGAAGGCCGCGCTCGCGCTCGGCACGCACGAGGACGCGCGGTTCAACCCGCCGGTCGATGGCGTGACCAAGAGACCGAGCGAGCGGTTCAAGCCGGGCGATGTCGTCGAGGTCGTGGTCGCGAAGGGGGCAGCGAAGCACGCCGAGCACCGCGTCGCGTTCCCGCCGGCGCCGGAAGGCGCGGTGGTCATCCTCGAGGTCAAGACTCGCAAGGTGCGCGCGATGGTGGGTGGCTACGCCACCGCGAAGCTCGGGATCAACCGCGCGATCGACGCGCACCGCCAGCCGGGCTCGTCGTTCAAGCCGTTCGTGTACGCGGCGGCGATCGACTCCGGCCGCTACACGCCGGCGTCGACCGTGAACGACGCGCCGGAGGTGTTCGATCTATGGAAGCCGAAGAACTACGAGAGCGGCAAGTTCGAAGGGCCGGTGCTGCTGCGCCACGCACTCGCGAAGTCGATCAACACGGTCGCGATTCGCGTCACCTATGATCTCAAGCCGGCGACCATCGCCGCGCTCGCGAACAAGCTGGGCATCGGCAGCAAGCTGCCCGAGGAGATGTCGCTCGCGCTCGGCTCGGGCGAGGTGACGCCACTCGAGATGACCAACGCGCTCGCGACGTTCGCGGCCGGCGGCAAGACGGCGAAGCCGCGGTTCGTCGACGCGATCGACGGCAAGGCCACGCCGCCGTCGACGGAGGAGCAAGTGCTGCGTCCCGAGGTCGCGTACGTGGTGACCGACATGATGCGGTCCGTGGTCACCGAGGGCACGGCCAACAAGGCGGCGAAGCTCAAGATCCCGATCGCGGGCAAGACCGGCACCTCGAACGACGCGCGCGACGTGTGGTTCGTCGGCCTCACGCCCGACTACGCGATCGGCGTGTGGGTCGGCTACGACGACAACCACTCGCTCGGCAAGGGCGAGACCGGCGGTGGCACGGCGGTGCCGATCTTCGTCGAAATCATGACCGCGATGGCGCAGCCAGCGAAGGCGTTCGTGAAGCCGGCGCACGTGGTCGAGGCGACGATCGATCGCGCGAGCGGCCTGCTCGCACCCGACGGTGCGCCGAAGGCATCGATGCGCACCGAGGTGTTCGTCGAGGGCTCGGCGCCGACGGAGTACGCGGCGGCACCCGGCGAGGTCACCGAGGATACGGCCGTCACCGGGGAGTACACGGACTGATGTTCGGCTCTCGGCCGATCGGCGCTGCCGGTCGGGTCTGCACGCTCGCGCTGACGCTGCTCGCGATGACGTCCGGTGCGCGCGCCGAGCGACGCGACGGCTACTTCGCGCGGCTCACCGCCGCCGTGCACGCGGGGCTCGACCAGGTGATCGCCGCGCGGCCGCCCACGCTCGTCCCGCCGGTGCCGGTCAGGGTGACGTGGAAGCCGGTCCGCATCGGCTCGCTCGAGCTCGGTGCTCCGCTCGTCGCGATGACGGCCGGCGATCTCGACGGCGACGGCGGGGCCGAGCTGTATGTGGTGACCACGCGCGAGGTGATCGCGGTCGGCCTCGTCGGCGGTAAGCCGAAGGAGCTCGGGCGCGTCGCGTTCACCGGCGATCCCGCCGCGCAGCGCCCACGCGACGCGGTAGGGACCGCGCTGATCGTCGAGCGCGAGCTCGTGGCGGCCTCGTCGACATGGACGCAGGAGCTCCGCGTGAGCTGGAACGGCAAGCAGCTCGTGGGGACCGCGGGTGATCCGGGGTTCCTCGTCTGCCCCGGCGAGCGGCTCGGGCTGGTGCCCGGACGCGATCATTTCGGCGATCTCGCGACGTCGGTGTACGGCGTCCGCTGTCGCGCGGACCTCGTCGACAAAGCCGGCGTCCCGCT
>Ga0247829_10000364_pt1 | contig 16535 bp, 15 predicted proteins | sample 12C_Control_Day4_FD_207765 | JGI IMG/M metagenome (GOLD analysis project Ga0247829, IMG submission 207765) | Soil microbial communities from agricultural site in Penn Yan, New York, United States - 12C_Control_Day4 | ecosystem: Environmental > Terrestrial > Soil > Agricultural land | place... | reverse complement strand
TGCGGATGCGGCCAAGCTGCTCGACGATCCCGCCGTGCGCAAGGCCTACCTCGGCGTCTAGGCGGCGTCACGCTGCAAGGCGCTGATGCATGGCGTCGGGCCAGTGGGCCGTCAGATAGCGATAGACCCAATTGCCTCGAGCCTTGAGGCGCAGGTAGCTGGATTTGAGATCGAGCACCAGCGTGATGCGCCGGCTCTTGCAGTTGAGCTCGCCGTGCTCGTGCGTTGCCACCATCATGACCGAGATCGCGCGCCTTTCAGGCAAGGCTTGGACTGGAGCGGCAACAGGGGGCCAATCATGATCGACGACAAGCGCGTGGCGGCGGAACGGATCACGGAGGAGCGCGGGCGCGGCGCCGCGCTCGAGGTGCTGAGCGCAACCTACCAGCGGGAAAAGGGATGGATCACCGATCCCGACCGTCAGTTTCCCTCCACAGATGTGGAGCGGCAAGAAATCGCCTGGTTTGTCGTGCGCTTCGATGGCCGGCCTGTCGGCGTGCTGCGCGTCCTCTACGATCCACCGCTGCTGCAGTATTCCAAGTACGGGCTCGAGCTGCTCGATGGACACATCGACCTCGAGAGCTTCATCAGGCAGCATCGGATTGCCGAGGTCGGTCGCTTCGCGGTGGTGGCCGAGCATCGCAGCAACGTCCTGGTGGCCGCAGCTCTGATGCGCGCTGCCACCGAGGAGATGGTCACTCGCGGCTACACGCACGTCATTACCGATGTGTTCGAGGACGATACCCACAGCCCCTTGGGCTTCCACACGCGGGTGATGGGCTTTATTCCGAGTGGCTGCTCGTAGAGCGGTTTCAGTATGTTCAGGAACCTGGGCTTGGCCGACTTGCGCGTCACCGTGACGACTTGCGCGCGGGCGTAGATGAAGCCGACCCCCGGAATGAGCCGGAAATTCCAGTCCGCCAGGAAGTGGACGAGGCGTCCGCCTCTGTGCAGGAGCAGCAGCGCGGGCACCAGCATTTTGCCGCCAGGATGAAGGGGTCCGTCGCCGGGCGAATGTGCTGGAGCCCGTGGATCGCCAGAACATGACGCGATGCGATCAGCGCCAGTGCTCGCAGCACGAGACGGTCCCCCAGGCCGAGAGAAGGGAGAGCGCAGCCCAAGATGTGACTGAGCGGAGGCGTCCTCCACGTCAGCGCGTTGGACCTCAAGGCTAGCGGCTGGGTGTAATCCGGGGCTTGCATGCTCGGCAGCTCTCAAGCGTTGAGTGTCGACACGCTCGACTCACCGTCCGTGCAGGGCTTATTGCGGCAATACGCTTCGGCAAGATGAAGTTACGGCAACAATCCGATGAAACGCGCGGCCTGGCGCATCGGTCACGAGACCGTCGTGGCGGTGCGGCAGCCATCTGCGCCGGCGAGGCATCGACCCACCTTCGCGGCTTGCGGTCGATCCAAGGTGCAGCTTAGAACGCGGGTGGCATTGGTGAACGAGGCTGCGGCTGGCGTCCACGCGATCACATCCCGACACCTCGTGCGGCAGCAAAGGCGGCATCCGCCGCCTCGTTTTCCTGCTGGTGATCGCATACTATTGCCCAGCGACGTTGATTTGGCTGGATGTGATCCCTTACGCGTGGCGCTTCCACGTGCTGCTCCTCACGGCATTGGGGTTGGCGATCTATGCCGGCGTGAGCGGCTATTCCTTGCGCGATGTGGGTTTGCGCCGGGACACCCTGAAGGGCTCGCTGGTCGCCAACTCGGTCCTGCTTGCGGTGGCGATGGGCGGACTAGTCGCTGCCTACGCGATGGGGCTCATCAGGGCGCCGAGATTTCCGAGCTGGGTGTGGTTCTTTCCCCTCTACGTCGCTGTCTTCTCGCCGGCCCAGGAGTTCGCATGCCGCGCCGTGCTGTTCGCCGAGCTCGATCGGCGGGGGGTCGCTTCGGTGGCGGCACAGGTGCTGATCACGGCTGTCACCTATGCCTTCATCCATATCATCTACAGGGACTTGCTGGTGCTGGCGGCCACCCTCGTGGCTGGCATCGCCTGGGGCGCAATCTATCGGCGTTGGCCAAATCTCATCGGAGTGGCGATCTCCCATGCCGGATTGGGGGCGAGCGCCATTTCGGTCGGCCTGATCTGAGGGATCGATCTGCGTGCTGCTGCGGCCGCGAGCTATGCGCTCTCGCTAGGCAACGGCTGCCGAGGCACAGCGATTCGATCTGAGGGGATCTGCTCGAGCCCGAAGCGGGCCCGCGCCATTCGACAGGCATCGTCGCCGGGCTCGCAGGCGCGGCACACATGCGGCCGCACATCGTAAACCTGGCAGGACGTCGACACGCCGACCTCGCCTGCCAGGGCCGAGCAGCGCTCCCCGTCGCAACGCATGCGCGCGAGCCGCTCGTCGACGAATCGGCTGGGAATCCGGGCTAGCTCGGCGTCGTCCTCCAGCGTGAAGCGTGGCCACTCCCTGGAGAACGCGCAGCAGGCGCCGCAGCTGCGGCAGGGCGCGCCGTCGGTCGGCGGCATGCCAGGACGAGAGCCGCAGGAAAGCACGCCTGTCACAAAAGAAACCCGCGCAAGCAGAGGAAGCGACACTGCATAGGGGCGTCCAATTCGTGAATGGCCCATGGCACGGTCATTTCAGCGCACCAGAAGGGACTGCGCGTTTGTACGCCCGGCATGCTACAGAAGCCAACCCCGTCGATGCGGCTCCGGCGCTCGACCAACCACAAATGGATTCAAACCTTGCGAAATGCACACCCCTCCATCCCCATCCACACCTCACGCGACTGGATAAAAGTCCTTGCCAGCTATCGAGAGCCGAGCCAGGTCCGCAGCGTGTTCGAGCTGGCGTTGACCGCCGGGGCTTTCGCTGGATTGTGGGTGTTGATGTGGGCGACTCTGGGCATTGGCTACTGGCTGAGCCTGCTGCTGGCGGTCCCGGCTGCCGGCTTCCTCGTCCGCCTGTTCATGATCCAGCACGATTGCGGCCATGGTGCTTTCTTCCGCCGGCGAGCCCTCAACGACTGGGTGGGCCGCGTCATCGGCACGCTGACGCTGACGCCCTACGACGCCTGGCGTCGCAGCCATGCCGTGCACCACGCCAGCTCGGGCAACCTCGAGGCGCGCGGCATCGGCGATATCAACACGCTGACGGTGCGGGAGTACCTCGCCTTGTCGCGCTGGGGCCGGCTGGGCTATCGGCTCTATCGCAACCCCATCGTCATGTTCGGGCTGGGTCCCGCCTATCTGTTCCTCGTGCAGCACCGGTTTCCGAGCGGATCGATGCGCGGCGCCTTGCAGCCCTGGCTCAGCACCATGGCCACCAACTTGGCTATCGCCTTGGTCGTCATCGGCATGATGTGGCTGGTGGGCGTCACGCCGTTCGTGCTCGTGCACCTGCCGATCACGTTGCTCGCCTCCTCAATCGGCGTGTGGCTGTTCTACGTCCAGCACCAGTTCGAGGACACGTATTGGGCGCGGTCGCCGGCCTGGAGCCTGCACGAGGCGGCGCTGCGCGGCAGCTCGCACTACGAGCTGCCGGGCATCCTGCGCTGGTTCACGGCCAATATCGGTGTGCATCACGTGCATCATCTCTCCAGCCGCATCCCCTTCTATCGCCTGCCGCGCGTGCTGCGCGACCACCCCGAGCTTCGAGGCGTCGGCCGGCTCACGCTGTGGCGCAGTCTCGCCTGCGTGCGGCTCGTGCTGTGGGACGAGGGGCGCCGGCGGCTGATCTCGTTTCGCGAGCTGCGCGCTGCCTCGCGCGCCGCGTAAGCATCAGCCCTGCCGGCCGTAGATGCGCTGCGCGGCTTCGGGGGAGACGTAGCCGTCGGCGACGTCCTGCGCAATCGCCTCGGGGGAGCGCTCGCGGGGCGAGCCGTAGCCGCCGCCGCCGTTGAGACGGAAGCTCACCACATCGCCCTTGGAGAGCGGGCGCACGTCCTTGGAGCCCATGCGCTCGGCATTGCCGTCGGGGTTGAGGACCGTCTCGGCGAGGCTGCCGGGCTCGCCGCCGAACAGGCCGTAGCCCTTGTGGGAGTGTCGCTCGCCCAAGAGCGTCATGACCGCCTTGTCGGAGCGCAGCTCGATGTCCTTGCGGATGCCGCAGCCGCCGCGCCAGCGCCCCGCTCCGCCGGTATCCGGCATCAGCTCGAAGCGGCGCACCAGCACGGGGTTGATGGTCTCGTGCACCTCGACGGGGATGTTGGCGCAGTTGACGACGGGGCTCAGCGCCTCGGCGCCGTCATGGCCTTCGCGTGCGCCGTAGCCGCCGAACATCAGGTCGTACATGACGAACGGTTTGCCGGTGCCCTCGTTGATCCCGCCAATGTTGGGGTTCGACCAGTGCGAGAACGCGGCGAAGGCCTTGTCGGGCAGCGCCTTGGCGAGCGCGCCGTTGATGACCTCGAAGATGCGGATCTGGATGATGGCGCGGCCGCCGCTGGGTGCCGGCTCGCGCGGATTGAAGAACGAGCCCTCGCGCGCCTTCACATGGATCGGGCGGATGACGCCGCCGTTCTGGGGCAAGAGCGCGTCGGTGAACACCTTGACGGCGAACAGGGTGTAGGCGCGCGTGTAGTTGATGTAGGAGTTGAGCGCCACCGGCACCTGGTCGGAGGAGCGCGAGAAGTCGACGGTGATCTCCTCGCCCACCACGTTGATATCGACGGCGACCTTGATCGGCCCGCACTCGTCCCCGCACTCGTCGAGCCAGTCCTCGAAGCTGTAGCGCCCGTCGGGAATCGCCCCGATCAGCTCGCGCATGCGCTGCTCCGAGCGGTCGAGGATCTCGTCCACCGCGCGGTCCATCAGCACGAGGCCGTGCTCCTCGTAGAGCTTCGCCATGCGCTGCGCGCCGACGAAATTGGCGTTGCGCTGGGCGGTGAGGTCGCCGCGCAGGATGTCGGGCAGGCGCACGTTGCCGAGGATCAGGCGCAGGACGTCCTCGTCGAACTCTCCCCCGCGCAGGATGCGCACGGGCAGGATGCGCAGGCCTTCCTGGAAGCGCTCGGTGATGCCGTGCACGCGCTGGGAGCCGGGCGCGGCGCCGCCGACGTCGATGTGGTGCGCGGTGTTGATGAGGTAGCCGATCTGCTCCTGACCCAGGAACACCGGGCTGACGAAAAAGAAGTCGGGATAGTGGCCGGAGCCGAGCTTGGAGTCGTTGAGGAGCACGCCGTCGCCGGGGGCAAGCGAGCCGGGAGGGAAGATCTCCATGACAGACTTGATGACATAGGGCATGGAGCCCAGGTGCCCCGGCGTGAAGTTGCCCTGGGCGATGAGGCGGCCCTTGCGATCGAAGATAGCGGTGGAGAAGTCCTGCCCCTCGCGCACGGCCTCCGAGAACGCCGTCATCTGCAGGGTGGTGCCCATCTCCTCGGCGATCGAGAGCAAGCCGTTCCAGAGGACGGACAGCGTGATCGGACTCAGCGGCTCGTTGCGCATTTGGAGACTAACCCTCCAGGGTCATGACGAGGTGGCCGCGGGGGCTGACGGAGGCGGTGGAGCGGGGCAGCAGCAGCGTGGTGGCTTCCGCCTCCTCGATGATGGCGGGGCCCTCGATGACCTCGCCGACGGGCAGAGCGCTGCGGTCGATGACGGCGCAGTCGACGAATCCGCCTGCTTCGGGGAAGTAGGCCTTGCGCGTGCCGCGGCGGAACGACCCCGAGGACTGGCTGCGCCAGCTCTTGGCGCGGTGGGCACCGGCGGACGCGCTCGCCACCGAGGCGACGATGTACCAGTCGACGGCCTCCACCACGGCGCCGGGCTGTCGGTAGCCGTATTTGGCGAGGTAGGCCGCTTCGAAGCGGGCCGCGATCTCGGCGGCATAGCCTGCTCGCACCGGGAACGGCGGCAGGTCGACGCGGATGTCGTGGCCCTGGCCGGCGTAGCGCAGGTAGGCGAAGCGCGAGATGGCGGGCTCGGCGCCCGCGCTCATGCGGGCAAGATCGGCGCGCACGCGCGTCTCGAGCTGGCGGTAGATGTCCTCGATCTCGGTCTCCGCGCCGTCGCCGAGGCGCAGCAGGCGCGTCATCGAGGCATCGAGCTTGGAGTTGGCCTCCAGCATGCCGATGGCCGAGCCGACGCCGGCGCCGTAGGGGATGATGACGCGCGGGATGCCGAGCGCGCGCGCGAGCCGCGCCGCATGCAGTGGGCCGGCGCCGCCGAAGGCAACGAGCGCATACTTGCGCGGATCGCGCCCTCGCTCCACGGAGACGATGCGCATGGCCCGCTCCATGTTGGCGTTGGCGATGCGATGGATGCCCCAGGCGGCCTCGCCGGCATCGAGGCCGAGCGGCTTGCCGATGCGCTCCGCAATGGCATCGGCGGCGGCCTTGGCATCGAGGCGCATGGCGCCGCCGTTGAAGTAGTCGGGATTGATGTAGCCGAGCACGACGTTGGCGTCGGTGACGGTGGGGCGCTCGCCGCCGCGGCGGTAGCAGACGGGGCCGGGGTCGGCGCCGGCGCTCTCAGGGCCGACCTTGATGATCCCCATGTCGGTCGCGGCGATGCTGCCGCCGCCGGCGCCGATCTCCAGGAGCTCCACGGCGGGGACGTTGATGGGGAGGCCGCTGCCCTTGCGATAGCGCACCTGGTCGACCTCGAAGGTCGGCGTGATGGCGGGCTCGCCGCCGTCGATGGCGCCGAGCTTGGCCGTGGTGCCGCCCATGTCGAAGGTGAGCACGCGGTCGAGGCCTTCCTCGCGGCCGATGACGCCGCACAGGAGGACACCAGCCGCGGGCCCGGACTCGACGATGCGGATCGGCATGTCGCAGGCGAGCTCCGGCGACACGAGGCCGCCGTTCGACTGCATGATGAAGAGGTCGCTCGTGAGCCCGCGCTCCTTCAGCGCGCCGGTGAGGCGGCTGACGTAGCGGTTAACGATCGGCTTGATGTAGGCGTTGGCGACGACCGTGCTGGTGCGCTCGTACTCGCGGAACTTGGGCGAGAGGTCCGACGACAGCGAGACCGCGATGGGACGCTTGGCGCTGGCGAGCGCCTCGCCGACGGCTTTCTCGTGCGCGGGCGCGGCGTAGGCGTGCAGCAGGCAGACGGCGACCGACTCGTAGTCGCCGGCGGCGACCTGCTCCAGAGCACGATCGAGCGAGACGGTATCGAGCGGCTGCTCGATCGTGCCGTCGGCCAGCGTGCGTTCCGCCACCTCGAACACGTCGCGCCGCCGCACCAGCGGCACGGGTTTGGCAAGGTACATGTCGTAGGTGTCGTAGCGCTTCTGGCGGCCGATGATGACGATGTCGCGGAAGCCCGCGGTGGTGATCAGCGCGGTGCGCACGCCCTTGCGCTCGAGGATGGCGTTGGTCGCAACCGTGGTGGCGTGCAGGATGCCCGACACCTCGGCAAAGCCGACCTTGGCGGCGCGCAGCAGCGACTCCAGGCCGTCGAGCACGGCCTTGGCCGGGTCGCTGGGCGTGGTCGGCACCTTGTGGAAGTGGAGCGCGCCGGTGCGGGCGTCCTCCAGCACGAAATCGGTGAACGTCCCACCGATGTCGAAGGCAACCCGCATCGTCATGCCGGGGCTCGTCCCCGGCATCCAGCCACCCGAAAGCGCCAGCGCCTGCGGATGGATGGATCGCGGGCACAAGGCCCGCGATGACCGCGGAGTGTTGATGTTCGGGTCATACGGCTACGCCGCTGCCTTTGTCCGGCGCCGCACCTCGGGCAGCACCTTGCGTCCCACCAGCTCGATGCTGGCGAGCGTCTCCTTCTGGCCCATGCCCGGCCAGCTCATGCGCATGGAGAGGTGGGTGATGCCGAGCGCGTGCTGGGCTACCAGCATGTCGGCTACCTGCTGCGGCGTGCCGACGGCGAAACGGTTGACGGCGAGGCTGCGGAACTGCTGGTCAGGTGTGGCGTTGGGGTCGAGCTTCAGGCCTTCGAGGCCCCAGGAGAAATAGGCTTTGTACTTTTCGATCAGATGGGGAGCGACCTGTCTGTAGGCGGTCTCCTCGTCGGCGGCGCAGCCGACCTCGAGCAGGCGGCAGATGTGCGGGGAGGGCGGCAGCTTGGCGGCCGAGCGGGCGGACTTGAACAGCGCCATCTGCGGCTTGACCTGGTCGAGCGTCGGGATCGGCACCAGCAGCCAGCCATCGCCTGTCGTGGCAGCGCGCTTGATGGCGGCCTCGACCTGGGCGCCGATGATGATGGGCGGGCGCGGTTTCTGCATGGGGCGCGGGCGGATGGTCGCATTGGTGAACTGCCAGTGCCGGCCCTGGTGGGTGACCTTGTCGCCGCCCCAGAGCTTGGCGATGATCTCGACGCCCTCGTTGAAGCGGGAGACGCGCTCCGACATGGGCACGCGGTACATCTCGTATTCTTCGGGCCGGTAGCCGAGGCCGACGCCGAGCAGGAACTTGCCGCCGGTGATGACGTCGAGGAAGGCGCCAACCTCCGCCACCTCGATGGGGTTGTGCAACGGGAGCAGGGTGACGTTGGTGCCCATCCACATGCCCTCGGCGTCGGCGGCCAGGCGCTGCAGCAGGCCGAACTGCGGGTAGAAGTGGAAGCCGGGCGTGACGTGATGCTCGCCGGCCCAGATGGAGTCGAAGCCGAGAGAGCGTGCGAGCCGCACCTGCTCCACCATCTCGGCGAAGCGGCGCGCGGGATCGTCGCTCTCGGGCTGCTGCGAGTTGAGGTAGATGCCGAGCTTCATGGGCGTTGCTCCTCCGGCCGTCATGCCCTGGGTTTGGCCGCAGTCTTGGGCGAGGAGTGTCGACCATCGGTCCGGTCGTTGCAACTGCACGGGGCGCCGGGCAGCCGCGCGGGAGGTGCACCGCAGCACACGCGCGCGAGAAACAGTCCTTTTCGACGGCGGAGTCGTGGTGCAGACTCCGTTCCGGGATCGAAACGACGAGCGACGGGGCGAGCTATGCTGGACCTGATCATCCGCGGCGGCGACGTGGTGACCCCGCAGGGCGTGACGCGCTGCGATGTCGGCGTCAAAGGCGAGACGATTGCGGCGGTGACGGCGGCGGGCGCGCTCCCCGATACGAATGCCCAGCGGATCATCGACGCGGCGGGCAAGATCGTGATGCCCGGCGGCATCGACCCGCACGTGCACATGGCCCATCCCTTCATGATCCCCGATGGCACGATCCTCTACACGCAAGGCATCGATCGGGTCGGACAGGCCGCGTTGTGGGGCGGCACGACAACGCTGATCGATTTCAGCTATGTGACGGCCGACAAGAGCGTGCAGGCGGGCATCGAGGCGCGCGATGCCCAATTCGCGGCCCATGCTCCGTGCGACTGGGCCTATCACCTGATGCTGTCGAGCGAGCCGCCGCATACGCAATTCGCCGAGCTCGGCGAGGCGATCCAGGCGGGCTACCCCACCATCAAGATATTCACCACCAACATCTGGCCGCACCGGACCGGGCGCCTGATCGACTTCGGCGACATCTGGGAGACCTTCAAGGTGCTGGCCAAGGAGGGCGGGCTCGGCGTCATCCACGCCGAGGACAACGACATCGTCATGCACATGTACGCCAAGCTGATCCGCGAGAACCGCGCCGGCTTCGAGAACATGGCGGAGGTGCACAACGCTCTCTCCGAGGACCTGAGCTTCCGCCGCGTGATCCGGCTCGCCGAGAGCGTGCCCGGCACCGCGCTCTACATGATGCACGTGTCGGCGGCGACGGGCGTGGCGGCCATCTCGGAGGCGCGCGCCAGGGGGCTGCCGATCTACGGCGAGAGCCTGCACCAGTACATGCTGCATACGGCCGAGGACTACAATCTGCCCAACGGGCAGATCTATCACACCTATCCTTCGCTCAAATCGGCCGAGGACCAGAAGGCGCTGTGGGCCGGCACGCTGTCTGGCGCCATCAATTGCGTGGCGACCGACGAGCTCTGCTGCACGCTGCGCGAGAAGACCATGGGGCGGCGCATCGACGACACCACCGGCGGCAACTCCGGCGTCGAGCCGCGGCTGGGCGTCATGTACACGGAGATGGTGGTGCGGCGCGGCTATTCGCTTTCCCGCTATGTCGATCTCATGTCGACCAATGCCGCCAAGGTCATGGGCCTCTACCCGCGCAAGGGCGCGATCGCCGTCGGCAGCGATGCCGATATCGCCATCCTCGATCCGACGCGGCGCGGCAAGGTGCGCAAGGAGGACCTGCACGAGACCGACTACACGCCATGGGAGGGCCACGATATCTTCGCCTGGCCGGTGGCGACGCTTCTGCGCGGCAAGGTCGTGGTGGAGAACGGGCGGTTCCTGGGGCGTGAAGGCGAGGGCCGTCACCTCAAGCGCAAGATACGCTCCGAGATCATCGCAGGGCCGGCGTTGTGAGCGCGGACCTCGAAGTGCTGGTGGAGGAGCTGTTGCGACAGAGTCTGGCGGCGTGGCGTGTCGGGGGTGAGGTGCAGCGGGATGCGGATGGGGCGGTGGCGCTGACGGCGGCGAGCCGAGAGCTGCGCGTGACTCGGGCCGCGCCGGGCGTGCCGTTCCGCTGGATGCTTGCCGAGGGCGAGCGCATGCGGGGCGTCACGTCTATTGTGGGCTTGCTGCGAACTGTCAGGGCGACGGTCGATCCGGGCTACCGGCCCGCGCGCCTGCGCATAGCGCCATCGCCGGTCGTGGCTCCATGAAAGCTGCACTCGACGTCACGCCGGCGCCGCGAGCATGTCATTCCCGCGAGCGCGGAGCGCGTCAGCGGGAATCCACCGGCCAATCTCAACAGAGGAGTTTGTGGTTGGATTCCCGCTCTGTGCTTCGCTTGGCGGGAATGACGGGGGCGGGACCCGGGCTGTGCATCCGGAGCCCTGCTGAAACGCGCATGGGTCCCGGCCTATTCCCGAGAGCGCGCGATCGCGCGCTCTCGGCGCCGGGATGACGCAAATGATCCCCGTCAGCGTCCTTACGGGCTTTCTCGGCAGCGGCAAGACCACGCTGCTGGGGCGGCTGCTGCGGCATACGCAGTTCGCGCGCACGGCGGTGATCATCAACGAGTTCGGAGAGGTCGGCCTCGACCACGACCTCGTCGAGACCAGCGAGGAGAGCTTTGTCACGCTCCAGACGGGATGCCTGTGCTGCGCGGTGCGCGGCGACCTAGTGCTGACGCTCGAGGATATCCTGCGGCGGCGCGATGCGGGGGAGGTGACGCCGTTCGAGCGCGTGGTGATCGAGACCAGCGGGCTGGCCGACCCCGCACCCATCCTGCATGCGCTGATGACCGACAGCGGCCTCGCGCAACGGCTTGCAATCGCGGGCGTGGTGGCCACGGTCGATGCTGTCAACGGCCTCGCCACGCTGGCACGGCAGCCCGAGTCCCTGAAGCAGGTGGCGGTCGCCGACCGCCTGCTGCTCACCAAGACCGATCTCGTCGGCAGCGGTGAGGCGGAGGCGCTGGCCGGACGCTTGTCCGCGCTCAATCCAGGCGCAACGGTCTTGACCGCGAGCTTTGGGGACGTGGCACCCGAGCGCCTGTTCGCCCTGGAAGGAGATTACGCGAGCAACGTTCCCATGGAAGGCCTGCAACACGAACACGACCACGATCGCCACGAAGCCGGGCTCACCTGCTTCGCGATCCTGCGCGAGGCGCCGATCCGGGCCGTGACGCTGACGCTGCTGCTGGAGGTCCTGGCCGAGCATTGTGGCGCCGATCTCCTGCGGCTCAAGGGGCTGGTCAATGTCGCCGAGAGCCCCGACCGCCCTGCGGTCATCCACGGCGTGCAGCACGTGTTCCACCCGCCTACCTGGCTCGAGCGCTGGCCGTCGGCGGACCGCCGCAGCCGGTTGGTCGTCATCGGCCGCAACCTGCGCCAGGCCTGGGTCGAGGCGCTGCTCGATGCGCTCGAGGCCGAGGTCGGCGAGGTAGCACGCGGCTGACGGGCGGCCCTTTGCGCCACCGAGGCATGGCACTAGGATGTCAGGGCAGGAATTACAGGCGCGGTGGGGACCATGAAGGACGAGCGTGCGCGTGAGCTTGCCGCGGCTGCCGGGCTGACCAAGCTCGACGAGAAGCATCTGGCGCAGCTGGCCCAGGGCATCGCCTCGGCCCGGGAGCTGGCGGCGAAGCTGCCCAAGGACCTGCATTGGGGCGAGGAAATCGCGCTGGCCTTCCGTCTCGCGCCGCCGGAGGGAGGCAAGCGATGAGCGAGCTTGCCTATCTCGGGCTTGCGGAAGCCGCGGACCTGATCCGCGCGCGCAAGCTCTCGCCCGTCGAGTACACGCAGGCGCTGCTCGACCGGACGGAAAAGCTCGATCCGCGCTATCACGCCTACATCAAGCTCACGCCCGAGCGGGCGATGGAGGCGGCGCGCCGCGCCGAGCGCGAGGTGACGGCCGGCACGCCGCGCGGGCCCCTGCACGGCGTGCCCTACGGGCTCAAGGACATCATCGACGTCGCGGGGCTGCCGACCACCGGCCACTCCAAGGTTTTGATCGACAACGTCGCGGCGGCGAACGCGGTGGTGACGGAGCGGCTGGAGGCGGCGGGCGGCATCCTCATGGGCAAGCTCGCCACCCACGAGTTCGCGATCGGCGGGCCGTCGTTCGATCTTCCCTGGCCGCCGGCGGTCAATCCGTGGGGCGGCAATCACTTCCCCGGCGGCTCATCGAGCGGCTCGGGCGTGGCGCTGGCGGCCGGCCTGGTGCCCGCCGCGCTCGGCACGGATACCGGCGGATCGGTGCGCAATCCGGCGTCCTTGTGCGGTATCACGGGCATGAAGCCGACCTACGGCCTCGTCAGCCGCAGGGGCGTGTTCCCGCTTGCCTACTCGCTCGACCATGTCGGGCCGATGACGCGCGACGTGCGCGACAATGCCCTGCTGCTGCAGGTGCTCGCGGGCTACGACGCCGAGGACCCCGGCAGCGCTAAGGTCCTCATTCCCGACTACTCGGCCGATCTAGAGCGCGGCGTGAAGGGGCTCAGGATCGCGCTCGTGCGGCACTTCTACGCCGAGGACATGCAGGCGGACGGGGAGCAGCTGCAGGCGATCGATGCCGGGGCAGAGGTGCTGCGCGGGCTCGGCGCCGATGTGCGCGAGGTTCGCCTGGCGCCGCTCGCCGACTATTCCACGTGCACGCGCATCATCATCTGCTGCGAGGCCTACGCCATTCACCGGCACTGGCTCGCCGCGCGCCCCGCCGACTACGGCGACCTCGCCCGCCGCCGCATCCTCGAAGGCGCGGCCTTCAGCGCCGCCGACTACATCGATGCCCAGCGCATGCGGGCGCGGCTGACCAAGCGCACGCTCGAGGCGCTCGCCGGGTTCGATGCGGCGTTGACGGCATCCAGCATGGACCCAACCGTCCGCATCGACGACGCCGAGGCCTGCCTGCGCGTCTATCCGCGCCAGGCCCGCCAGCCCTTCAATGTCACGGGTCAGCCGGCCCTCGCCATGCCGGCGGGCTTCACCAAGGACGGGCTGCCGCTGTCGCTGCAACTCGTCGGCCATCCGTTCCAGGAGGCGATGGTCTACCGCATCGCCGCCGCCTACGAGCGCGCAACGGGGTGGATCAAGCGCCACCCTCCGGGGCTTTGAATTGGTTTCCGCGCGTCGGAAATAGGGCTTGGGCTAGCCTTCGACGTAGGGAACGGGGGAGGCGATGCAGGTTCAGGGGAAGAGCCTAGTCACGGTCGTGTGCGGCGCGCAAGTGCTCGTGCAGATCGGCGCCTTCTTCTGGCCGGCTCTGCTGCCGGGCCTGATGCCGCTTTGGCAGCTTTCCAACGGTGAAGCTGGCTGGATCACCGCGAGCTTCTACGGCGCCTACATGCTGTCGGTGCCGGTGCTCGTCACTCTGACGGACCGCATCGATCCCAAGCGCGTCTATCTCTTTGGCGTGGCCGCAACCGTGGTCGGCCACTCGATGTTCGCGCTGCTTGCCGACGGCTTCTGGTCGGCTCTTGCCACACGCGCGCTCACGGGTATGGGCTGGGCCGGCACCTACATGACCGGCCTCAAGCTGCTCGCCGACCGCGTCGACGCCCGGATGATGTCTCGTGCCACGGCCGGACATGCGGCGAGCATCGGCGTTTCGGGCGCGATCTCGTTTGCATGCGGCGATCTCATTGCGGCTGCCGCAGGGTGGCGAATGGCTTTCCTGGTTGCCTCGATCAGTGCGGCCGTCGCATGGGCCACGGTGGCACTCATCGTGCCGCCGCAGGGCATGCGGACAAGTCCGGCGAAAGAGGGGCAGGGCCTCTACGATTTCCGCCCTGTGCTGCGCAATCGCTCGGCAATGGCCTATGCGATCGGCTACTGCGTCCATACGCTGGAGATGAGCGCCCTGCGCGGTTGGGGCGTGGCGTTTCTCGCCTACGTGGCCGCAAGCACCAACACCAGCACGGCAGCCGTGCTCTCGCCGGCCTTTGTCGCAACTGGACTTGGGCTGATCGGAACGGCCGCCAGCGTTGCGGGCAACGAGGTCGCCATCCGCTTCGGTCGGCGGCGTCTGATCGTGGCGGCCATGCTAGCTTCCATCGCATTGAGCGGGACGATCGGCTTCCTGGGCAGCGGCTCGTACACCCTCGCAGCCGTGCTGATGACGGTCTACGGCATCGTGATCTGGCTCGACTCGTCATCGCTCACGGCAGGCACAGCGGGCACTGCCGAGCCATCGCGACGAGGCGCAACGCTCGCGGTACACTCCATGCTGGGCTATGCGGGCGGGTTTGTCGGTCCCTTGCTGATCGGCTGGACGCTCGATCTCTCCGGCGGGATGTCGCGCAACGGCTGGGGCGTGTCGTTCCTCTTGGTGGCAGTGCTGATGGCCCTGGCGCTCGTCGCGTTCTGGCTGCTCCGGCCGCGCGAGATCGAGGGCGACCGTGTCAAAGCGGCGTGATGCCCGGTCCCGATCTCACATGTGCTGACACGCGATCGGGGACATGAAACAGCAGCGGATCACCCGGAAAATCCTGCGGGGCATCATCGCGAGGCATGGTTCAGCCTCACGGGATGATCGCGACCTCCTCGGTGATGAAGGTCTTGATGGCGCCGAGGTGGAGGGCGCCGTTGGCCTGCACGGCTTTCATCTGCGGCGTCTGCGCCGCTGCCTTGAGTGCCGTCATGTCATCGTACCAGAGCTCGGCAACGGCATCGACGCTCATGGCCTGGGTCGGCACGTCGGGCCTGGTCGGCTCCTCGAGCACGAAGGAGAGAACGTAGCGGCGCACCTGCGGCACGGCGAGGACGAGGGGCGCATGCTCGCCTTCCCAGATGCGGCGAAACTCCTCTCGGGAGAGCGAGGTCTTGCGCGTCAGCAGCGACAGGCTCTTGATCATGGCGGCTGCCTCTTGGGCCTCACGGGGCCGGCTTGATGGCGGTGATCTTCCAGTCGAGGCCGGTGAAACCCAGCACGACGAGGGCGTCGGCGGCCGATGCCTTGCGGTCCTTGGCGAGGCCGATCTCGTAGCGGAAGGGCCCGAGGACGGAGAAGCTCTTGACGTTGCCCAGCCCGTAGCCGGGCTCGGAGGCAGCCTCCGATGCCGATCCAGATTTCGAATCTTCCGACGAGATCGTCCTGACGACAGGCCCTCGCTTGGGCGCGGCCGGGGCGGCGCTGCCGGCGCCCGACTTGGTGCCGGCCTGGCCGGGCGCCAGCGTGGTGACCGGGCCAACCTTCTTGGGTGCGTCCGCGCGACCCATCTGGTCGCGCAGCAGGCGCTCCACGCCGGCCTTGAGCGGTCCGCCCTCGGAGACGAGGAGAAGGAGGCTGTAGGGCGTCACCACGTTTTCCAGTGCATTCCCGACGAGGCGCTCCACCGCCTCCCGCTTGAGCCGCTCGGCAAGCACAGGGCTGGTTGGGCCCGACTGCGTCGGCACGTAAAGCTGCGCGATCTTGTCGGCAGCCGCCGAGCGCAGGGAGGCGCGCACGCTCGGGAGATCGATCTTGCGCTCCAGCGCCGCCGCGTCCTTGGCTTGGATGGCGCTGTATATCTCGTAGACAGCCCAGCTCGGCCAGGCCACGAAGAACGCGATCCCCAGCAGCAGGGCAACCGTGAGAAGGAGCAGCAGCCTTTTCATCGCTTTCCCGCAAACGATGGCAGCTTGCGGCATTGTGTGGGCAGGGGGAGTGCAACTCAAGGGCAAAAGTTCCGACACCTGAAGCGTTTGCCGTCGCACACGGGAAATCACGCGATGCGCGGCGGTGGACAGGGGCGTCGCGTGCGGTCTTGCGGGTCGCTCAGGCATGCTATCAGGGGCCATGCAGGCACGAGCGATTCGCATCATCGGCATCGATCCGGGACTCAGGCGCACTGGCTGGGGGATCGTCGAGGCGGAGGGCGCCCGCCTCAGCTACGTCGCGAGCGGCCTCGTCACCTCCGACGCAGAGGAGGACCTGGCCTACCGCCTGCGCGCCATCTACGAGGGGCTGATGGGCGTGATCGGCAGCTTCCGGCCGCAGGAGGCCGCGGTCGAGGAGACCTTTGTCAACAAGGATGCGCGCGCAACCCTGAAGCTCGGCCAGGCGCGCGGCATGGCGCTGCTGGCCCCGGCGCAGAGGGGCCTGCCCGTCGCCGAGTACCCGCCCAACGTCGTCAAGAAGACCGTGACCGGCACAGGGCACGGCGAGAAGCGCCAGATCGCGGCCATGGTGGGCTTCC
>Ga0247829_10000362_pt1 | contig 16607 bp, 11 predicted proteins | sample 12C_Control_Day4_FD_207765 | JGI IMG/M metagenome (GOLD analysis project Ga0247829, IMG submission 207765) | Soil microbial communities from agricultural site in Penn Yan, New York, United States - 12C_Control_Day4 | ecosystem: Environmental > Terrestrial > Soil > Agricultural land | place... | reverse complement strand
TCATCAGGATGCGCGAGCACCGCCATCAGCCTTCGCGCCGGTTGTGAACTCATCTCGAGCTCCCGCTCATTTCGTGACTACAACCTCAAGATACGCTGCCAGCGCCGCGCGGACGGGACGTGCGGCCCCGAACGTCAGGTTTCCACCCGACGGAGCATCGTGCGTGCGGCGACGAGATCGGCCGTGCCGAGCCCCTCGGTGAACCAACCGTAGACGGGCTCCATCAGTTCGCGGGCCTCTGCCACACGGCCTGCGTCGGCCATCAACTGTGCCCATCCAGTCGCCGCGCGCAGCTCGAAGGCGCGCGCCTGCTGGCGGCGCGCGGTCTCCACGGCCGCGGCAAAACTGGACTCCGCGGCGGCATCCCCGTCGACGACGCGCAGCAGCTCCGCCTTCGCGCGGTGCAGTTCCGCCAGATAGCCGTTCTCGCCGGCTCGCTCCGCATGCGCGAACCCTTCCTCGATCGTGCACATCGCGTCTTCCGGTCGTCCGCCGAGGCGCTGAAGGTCCGCCAGTGTGGCCAGGAAAGCGCTTCGAACGAGGCCGGCGCCGATCGACTGCTGCACGGCGAGGCTGTCGGCGAGCTGATCGATTCCCTCGTCGATACGACCGAGCGCCGCGAGAGCGGCTCCCTGGAACGCGCGGCTCCATTCTCTCTCCTGCGGCAAACCGTACTCGCGACAGAGCGCAATCACCTCGTCGCCGATCGCGAGCGCGTCGGATGCCTCGCCGCGAACCAGCTGCACGCCCTGTGTGACGAGGAGCGCGAACACGAGCGTCATCGGCTGCCGTTGCGAGCGGGCGATCTCCAGCGTCTCGCGCGCGCGCGCCGCCGCACGATCGGCGTAGCCCAGGATCCAGAGAGGGCGGCTCGACATGGCGCGGCCGATCATCCCGGGGTCGAGGCCGTACATCGCCGTGTACGCCGGGTGCTGAGCCGGATCGTGCAGAGCACGTGCGCCATCGAGCACGCGGCTGGAGTCGGAGAAGCTGCCCTCGAACTCGAGACAGACGCCGAGAAGGTGATGAGCCCCCATGCGCAATGCCGGGTTCCCGGACTTGTCCGCTTCGGCCATCAGGTGGTCGGCACGGCGGCGGAACTGACGCACATCTCCTTTGATCGCGTGGAAGAGCGCGATGGCCCAGAGAACCGGGAACAGCTCCGGCGCATCGCCGAGCTCGTAGCACAACTCACGTGCGCGCGCGAAGACCGGTTCGATCTCGGGGCTCGCCCACCCCTTCGTCATCCGCAGCGCGAGGCCGCGCGCCATCTGCAATCCGAGCTCGTGTCGCGACCGTTCCGGTCCTGGAGCCATGCGGCGAAGGGCCGCCAGACCGAGGTCGGCAAGCGACACCGCCTCATGGAACGCAAACAATCCGATCGCGTGCCTGGCGCTCTCGAGGTAGTACTTCGCGCTGGTGGCGAAATCGCGTGCCGCTTCAAAAAGCGCGCCGAGCCGGCCAGCGATCGGGGCGAATTCGCCGCCATAGTGCGCCACCAGCGCCTGTGCGACGCGTCCGCTGAGCGCCGCGCGCCGCGTCGGCTGCAGGAGACCGTAGAGCGAGTTCTGGTACAGCACGTGGATGAACTGATACCGAAGCGACAGCGCCAGGTCGGGGAATTCATGCTCGGCGAGCCGCCTGACGAACACGTGCACGTGTTCGAGCGCATCGAGCCGCTCTTCAACGTCGACCGGATCCATCGCCAGCGCTTCGCCGACGATGGCGGAATCGAACTCGTGGCCCTGGACGCTCGCGGCCAGCATGATCTTCCGATCGACCTCTCCGAGCCGCTCGATCTTTCTCGCGATCATGCTGCGGATCGAGACCGGCAGCTCCTTGAGCGCCTCGGATTCCGGCCGCGTCAGTACCCAGGTGCCGTCGGCCTGCTCCGCGAGCGTGCCGGAGTCGCGCAGGTCACGCACCACATCAGCCATGAAGAGCGGACTACCCTCCGTCTTCTGATGGATCAACCGCGCGAGCGTGGGAGGAAACCTGTGCTGGGGAAAGGTCATGCTCAGGTAGCGGTCCACGTCCTCCAGCCCGAGAAACGACAACGACACTTCGGCCAGCGCACCATGCGCGGCAAGGTCGCCACGGATATCGAGGAACGGATGCCGCGTCAGTGTCATATCCGCGGGCCGATAGGTGGCCAGCAGCAGCAGCCGCATCTGGTCGAAACGGCCGGCGAGATAGTTGAGCATGTCGACAGTGGAGACGTCGGCCCAATGAAGGTCGTCGAGAAAGAGCACGAACGGCCGGTGCCGCGACGCATCCTGCAGCAGCGACCCGAACTCGCGCTTCATCCGCTCCTGCGAGGGGGCGGGCGCCTCCACGCGCACGCGCGACACTGAATCGTGGCTGACCGCGGCATGTGCCACCTGCACGTACCACGTCGGCGCGACGGTCTTGATCAGGCTGTGAATGGCGGTCCCCGATGACCCGTGCAGCAGGCTGTCCAGTGCCTCGAGCAGCGGGAGGTATGCCTCGGCGCCGGCCAGTCGCTCGGAACACCGGCCGCGAACGACGATCGGACGATCCTGCCGCTGGCCAAGCTCCGTCAGAAAGTCCTCGACGAGAGCCGTCTTGCCGATGCCGGGTTCGCCGAGGAGCGTCAGCATGCGGCCGCGTCCGTCGAGCACCTGCTCGTAGACTCTTCGCATCTCCGCTCGTTCCCGCTCTCGTCCGACGGTGCGGCGCTGGGAGAACGCGCGCGCGCGGCGAAGCGCGTCCTCCGAGGGCTCACCCGAGATCAGACGCCCCAGCTCCTCCTCGACTTCAGCCGCGGTGGGACGCCACGCCGCGTCCTTGGCCAGCATGCGATGAACGAGCGTCTCGAGACCCGGAGGCACGGACGAATGGAGGTGCGATAACAGGACCGGTTCCTCGACGATGATCGCAGCCAGAACGGCGGCAGGAGTGGCGCCGGCGAACGGGCGGCGCCCGGCGATCATTTCGTACATCGTCACGCCGAGCGCAAACACGTCCGCGGGCGGATCGGCCGGTGCGCCGCGCGCCTGCTCCGGGGACATGTACGCGGTGGTCCCGAGGATGACGCTGCCGGTCGTCTGCTCGTCACCGCCGGTGGTCGTGGTGCTGATCGCGGCGTCGTTCACACGGGCGAGACCGAAGTCGAGGACCTTGACGTAGCCGTCGGCCCGCAGCATCACGTTCTCGGGCTTGATGTCACGATGGACGATGCCGGCGGCGTGAGCGGCGACCAGCGCACGCGCCGCCTGCCGGCCGATGTCGAGCGCGGCGGGCAGCGGCACGCCGCGGGTCATCTCGGAGCGCAGCGTGGCGCCGGTGATGAATTCCTGCACGATGTAATGTCGCCCGTCCGCTGTTTCGCCGATATCGTGCACGACGACGATGTTCGGGTGATTCAGCGCCGAGGCCGCACGCGCCTCGCGCAGAAATCGGCGAACCGCTGCGCCCGCCTCGCCTCCGCTGTGGCGCATCATCATCTTGATCGCGACGACGCGCTGGAGCCGGGTGTCGAAGGCGCGGAACACCTCACCCATGCCGCCATGTCCGATCGACTCGTCGAGGCGATAGTGCTGGATAGTGATAGGGGCCACGCGGAGTGCGAGCATTATAATCACGCGCTCAGGACGTTCATTGACCACGGCCCCGCACGATCTCGGCGATCGCGAGCAGGACATGCACCCGCCGCCCCGGCCGACACGTGCCATGCGGCTGGCGGCAACGGCGGCGGCGGCCACGTTGGTGCCCGCTGGCAAGCTGCTGATCGCTCTCGGCCTGCGGCACGCGCACGAAGGGTGGCGCCGTACGGTCGGGATCCTGCTTCGAGGCGAGTCGACGCGCTTCGCCCTCTCGGCCTTCGCGCTGCGCTTACCGCAGCCGCACGCCAGTGGCGATTCCACGCTGCAGATGACGACCGCAGAAGGGCTCCTCTCATTTCTTGCCGGGGAGCCAGACGCTCACTTCGCGCTCCAATGGCGGCGGCCGGTGACGCTGCGCCGCAGAGTTGGGCACGTGGATCTCGTCGTCCTGTCGTTCAGCCCCGATGGAGCGCTCGAGTCGCTGATCGCGCTGCTCGGCAACGGTGGACCTGCCGCACCGGCCGACGCCGTCCGCGGGCGCGTACACGCGGCGATCGTCGCCGCGTACAACCGCACGATCCGGCACCCGGAGGCGGTGCGCGCGCGGCGGCTGCGCGCAGCTCTTCGGGCCGTGATCGAAGATGGTGACGCCGCAGGCGAGGACGCTCTTCGGTATGCGGACCGCCTCCTCACAGCCTCATGCCTCTCGTTCGAAGAGCTGAACGCGGACAGCGAAGCCCGCTTCCGCCCGCCGGCGTTTGCGGCTCGCCGACCGCTGGGTCTCGGCTATCTCTCTTGGATCGCCAGGACGGATGCGGCCCGGGGTTCGGTCGATCTCTGGGTGAGCGCGCATCATGTCGGGCTCGACGGAGTACCGCTTCAGGATCTGCTGAACCGCCTCGAGCGACGCTGGGGCGTTGTCGAAGCGATCGCCTTCCCGGAGGCGACGCGCGGGAGTGCGTATCATGGGCCCGAACCCTGTCACGCAACCGGCGAACGGCGCGTGGATCACCTGATCACGTTCGTCGATCTCTCGCCAGTGATGGTTCTGCGGCGTCACTTGAACGCGCGTCACGCGAGCCGGACGGGCGGAGAGATCACGCTCGCGGCGGTGCTCGGCTGGCTTCTCAGCCAGGAGCACGAGTTCGAGGGAGTCCGCATCGCGTCGACCGTGGACGTTCGCGCGTCTTCGGGGTACGAACGGGACGTCGACGTTGTCTCACTCCGTGCGGCCGATTACGGCACCGGCACGGATCCCTGGAGTGGGTTCGTGGAATATGCGCGCGAGTTCAACCGGCTGATCGCGGCGGCGCGCGTCCGCGCCAGCCCCGTTCGCGCCGGCATGCAGACCGCCGGACTCATTCCAGCGTGGGCGCACGCGACGCTGGTCCGTGCGAACCCGGCTTCGCTCGACGAGACGTTTGGAACCCTGTGCGTGACCATCGTCCGCGATGCCCGGGTCTTCGTTGCGCCGATGACCGACATCGGCCTGCGGCACGGATTCTTCGCGATCGGCAACATCGCGCTTCCCACCGCGTCAGGCGCTCGCGTCGCCTGCGTGTCGATCAAAGGGGAGGCAGGCTGTATCGCGGGGTATCCGAACATTCTTCAGCGGGTCATCCGACGCGCGGAGGTAGCCGCCCGCGCACAGGTGTGATCGGGAATCACACTATGACTGCGCTATCTTATTGATTACAAAAGGTTTGTTCGTGGGATCAATCCTTGCTCTCGACGAGGCCATGCGTACACTTGGCCTCCTCATCACGCTGCTCGCGGTGTCGCCGCAGATGGCCGCAGAGCAAAAGCCCGCCGTGCCCGAAGGCACGAGCATCACGTCGGCGCAGGTGACAGGGTTCGATATCGACCGCCTGAGTCCCGGCCTTCGCGCGGAAATTCTCAGTCTCGCCGGCACCCCGCTGAAACAGCAGCGCCTCGACGAACTCGCGGCACGCATCGAGGCCGAGCGGCCGCACCACGTCGCTGCGGTTCGTACCGTCATGGATGTCGGCGGCGAAGCGCGCGTATTCTTCGTCGTCGGACGTCAAGACCAGGCCGAGCGCGACGACAACATCAACGCTCGCTACACGGTCGAGCGGGCCGAAATCACTGGCGTGCGCGACGAGGAGCTGACGCAGGCGCTGCGCGACGCGTTGAGCGCCGTCATCGGCAAGCGTCTGGATTCTCCCGAGGCCGATCGTCTGCGGGAGCGCATCGAACACGACCTCTCGGGCTACGACGTATCGCGAAGGATCAGGCGGGGCAGCGAAGCGGGGCGCATCCGCCTCCTCTACGAAGCGCGCAAACGGGAGCCGCCGGCGTGGCTCGACTTCGAGCCGCTGCGGCCGGGCGTGGTCTTCCATTCCGAGCAGGGTTGGGGGAGCTACCTCGATCTCGCTCTCGGGACCCGCAACGTCCGCGTCACGCCAATCGCAGCGATCGACAATTCCGATGATCTCGTCGAGGAGTACTCGGGCTACGGTGTGCGCGTCGAAGCCCGAAGGCTCGGCACACGCCGACTCGGTGCGAGCTTCGAGTGGACGCGCTTCGAGCAGGACTGGGAGTTCGCCACACTCGACGCGCTTGCGATCCGTCCTGACGTTGCGGCGCTGTACGACACGCGATCGACGATCACGCCGCTGGTGAAGTTCGCCTTCACCCCGGACCTCAGTGTTGCCGCAGGAGTGAGCATTTCGGAGCTGGAGCCGCCATCTCCGGCCACCGCTTCACAGAGCGCCAACGCATTCGTCGCTTCCATCGGCTACGACCACCGGTGGGACGCCGCGTCGGATGCGACGCACCGACTCGGTACGGCATTCGCCATTCGCGCCGGGTCCCACGAGCTCGAAAGCGACTTGTCGTACCGGAAATATCTCGGGCAGGGCACGTACCAATTCGACTTCGGGCACCATCACGTGCAGGCGACAGGCATGGCCGGAGGGATCACCGGGCAGGCGCCGCTGTTCGAACGGTTCACGCTCGGCGACTCCAGGACGCTCCGCGGCTGGAACAAGTACGACATCGCCCCGCTGGGGGGCGACCGGCTGATCTACTCGTCGGTCGAGTATCGATACAGAGGACTCGCCCTGTTCTTCGACGCGGGCTCTGTCTGGGATACGGCCGACCAGCGACGCTTCCGCTTATCGACAGGGTTCGGCTTGCATGCCGGGCCGGCCTTTCTCGTCGTCGGCTTCCCGCTGAATACCGACCACGTTACCGCAATCACCGCGCTGGGGCTGCGAGTCCCCGGCCTGGGAGCTCGCTGGTAGTGGCGTCCGGTCCGTTCGCGTTCGCTCTGCTCGTCCTGCTCGCCTGGCCGGTCTCGCAGTCGTCCGCGCAATCATTGACAATCGACACCACCGGCGCGTCGCTGAAGATTCGTGCTCAGGGCTTCAGCTTTCTCGAGGGAGATCCGCTCGCTCGACTGAAGGACGGTCGATCCGTCCGCGTCGAGCTCACCGCGCAGGTACTGCCTGCGCCCGGAAAGCCGGTGGCGGCGGCGACGCGACGGATCTTCGCGTTGAGCTACGATCTCTGGGAGGAACGATTCGCCGTGACGACGGTGGAGAAGCGCTCCCAATCCATTACGCATCTGGCGCTGCCGGCCGCAGAGGCGTGGTGCATCGATCAGCTCGCCATTCCGCTGAACGCGCTGGGCACGCTCCGCAGCGGCCAGCCTTTCTGGATCCGGCTCGAGTACCGCATTCTCGATACGGAGAGCACGCCGGACGCCGGGGAGTCGGGATTCACGCTGCAGACGCTCATCGACCTGTTGAGTCGTGTGCGCAAAAACGATCCGGCGCCGCAGGCAATCGATGCCGGCCCGTTCACGGTGCGGCCGGGCGGCGCGTCATCGTCGCAATGAGTCTTCGCAGCCGTCTGATCGTCGCCTTTCTCGCATCGACACTGCTGCCGCTCGCCGCAACCGTCTGGATCACGACATCGCTCCTCGATCACAGCCTCAGTTATGCGACGACCGGGGAGCTCGATCGGCTCTCGCGTGCACTCGAGGCGACGGCGAAACAGTTGTACCAACGCGAACGGGACGCACTGAAGGAGTCAGCGCTCGCCGGCCGCACTCAACCGACAACCTACGCCGCGGCGGACGTGAGCCGATGGCCGGAGCACGTCCGTTCGTTCTGGGAGAGTGGGGAGCCAGAGCGTTTCGGTGTGTCAGGCACCAACGGTGAACGCGTGGACTACCTGCGACGTGTCGATGATCGTGATGGTGAGTCCGCCAGCGTTCAGGTCTTCAGCCGTGATCTCGGCGGCGTCAGCATGGAACAGTTGTCGACGCAGGTCCGAGAGACGCGGCGGCTGGTGAACGCGATGGATGCACGCGACCTGCGACGCGGGTTCACGCTGACGCTGCTGGTGCTGCTCGGTGCGGCGTGGATCATCTCGCTGCTGCCATTGCTTCTGATCGCGCACCGGATGAGCCGGCCGATCGAGGGGCTCACGGCAGCACTCACCGATTTCGCAGCCGGCAACTGGTCGCGCAGGCTCGAGACCGGCGCCGCCCCTGGCGCTGCGCCACGCGACGAAGTGGGCCGGGCCGTCGAGGCCTTCAACCACATGGCGAATCAACTCGAGGAGAACCGCGAACGGCTCGTTCACCTGACGCGTATGGCGACGTGGCAGTCGCTGGCGCGGAAGACCGCCCACGAGCTCAAGAACTCGTTGACACCGATCCGTTTGACGGTCGAGGAAATGCAGGCTCGTCACCCCGCCGCCGAGCGGGGATTCATGGACCAGGCGGTCCAGATCGTCGTCAGCGAGATCGAGTCGCTCGAGCGACGCGTGCGGGCGTTCTCGGAGTTTGCCCGCGAGCCGGTCGTGCGTCCGGAAGATCTCGATATAAACGCGGTGGTAAAGGAGCGAGTCGCGCTGCTGCGGCGAGTGCATCCGGAGGTGACCTATGACCTCCGTCTCGGTGGTGACGGCCCGCGGGCGCACGCGCCGCTGGACCTGGTAAACGGGATACTGATGAATCTTTTGCAGAATGCCGCCGAGGCCGCCGGGCGGGGCGGTTCGATCGTCGTTCACACGCGAGGCGAAAAGGAACGTGTACTGATCGACGTCCACGATTCAGGCCCAGGCTTGAGCGACGAGGTGTCCGCATCGTTGTTCGAACCGACGATCACCTTCAAGAAGGACGGCATGGGGCTCGGCCTCTCGATCGCCAAGAAGAATGCCCTGCTGTCCGGCGGTGATATCGCGCTGATTCCCGGCGAGCTCGGTGGCGCTGCGTTCAGGGTATCGCTGCCGTCATGACACGCAGACGTCACATCGTCGTTGTCGACGACGAGGCGAACATCGGCCGTTCGCTTCGTTTGATCCTGGAGGGCGCGGGCTATCGCGTCACCGTATTCGAGTCAGCCGCGGCATTCACCGCGGCAAGAAGCCAGGCAGCCGCCGACGTCTACATGCTCGACGTGCGGCTGCCCGACGGCAACGGCCTCGACTTGCTCCGGTCCATCCGCCAGTCGGACGAGAAAGCACCTGCCGTGATGATCTCGGGCCATGGCACGGTGGCCGACGCGGTCGAAGCGACCCGGATCGGCGCCTTCGATTTTCTCGAGAAACCGCTCGGACGCGATCGGGTTCTCCTCGTCATCAAGAACGCGCTCGAATGGTTCAACCTGCAGCGCGAGAACCAGCGATTCCGCGAACTGGTCGGAGACGCGCCGAAGATGATCGGGGCGTCGCCTGCGTTCCAGCAAGCCGTGCGGCAGGCCACGCAAGTCGCGCGGTCGGATGTCACGGTGCTGCTGTCGGGCGAGTCGGGCACAGGCAAGGAGCTGCTGGCCGCCCACATCCACCGCGAAAGTCCGTTCGCCGCAGGCCCGTTCGTGAAAGTCAACTGCGCCGCGATCCCCAACGAATTGATCGAGAGCGAACTGTTTGGCCACGAAAAGGGAGCCTTCACCGGCGCGGTTGCGCTGAGGCGCGGCAAGTTCGAGCTGGCCGACGGCGGCACCATCTTTCTCGATGAAGTCGGGGACCTGCACGAAGCGTCGCAGGCCAAGCTGTTGAGAGTCCTTCAGGACGGTGAGTTGCAACGAGTCGGCGGCGAGGCGACGATCAAAGTGGCGGCAAGAGTCGTGTCGGCAACGAACCGGCGGCTCGACGAGCTCGTGTCGGCGGGCAGGTTCCGGGAGGATCTGTACTACCGGCTGAGTGTCGTCCCCATCCGGGTGCCGGCGCTGCGCGAGCGGCTGCAGGACATCGACGAGCTCGTGCCGTACTTCCTCTCCGAGTTCTGCGTTCGAAACAATTTCCGGCCGCGTACTGTGGATGCGCACGCGGTCGGGCTCCTCCACCGCTACCGTTGGCCCGGCAACGTGCGCGAGCTGCGGAATGTCGTCGAGCGCATGGCGATCCTCACACCTGGCGAGCAGATCACCGCGGACGCCATCCCGCTGGAAGTACGAGCGGAACCGGTGGCGCGTCCGGTGGCGGGGCTGCAGGAAGTCCGCGACTCGGCGGAGCGCGAGCGGATCCAGCAGGCGCTCGATCAGACCGACGGCAACGTGGCGGCGGCGGCCCGGCTGCTCGATACTGAACGGACGGCGCTCCACAAGCGGATCCGCGCGCTCGGTCTCAAGCGGAGATAGCGTCGAGGGAGCAGCCGCGGCAGTGTCATGGTTAGATAACAGGTATGAGGAGCGACGGCGGACGCTCTGTGCGGAGCAACGGCGGACCTGGCGCGATCGGTGATGAGGGAAAGCCGGACGCCGCGGTCGAGTTCGACGCCGTGTCGTTCGCATTCGACGAGCACGTCATTCTCCGCGACCTCACCTTCGCCGTCGCGAAGGGCACGATGACGATCGTCCTCGGCCAGAGCGGGGTCGGAAAGTCCGTCACGCTGAAACTGATACTCGGCCTTCTACGCCCCGACGGCGGCGCCATCCATGTGAACGGCGAGCGCGTGGACACCATGAGCGAGCCCGAGCTCAATCGCGTCCGCGGTCATATCGGAATGGTGTTTCAGGAGCTCGCCCTGTTCGACTCGCTGACGGTCGCGGAGAACGTCGGATACCGGCTCTCCGAAGAGATGCGCCTGCCGGAAGAAGAAGTCCGCGCGCGGGTCGAAGACGTGCTCGGCTTCATCGGGCTCGGCGAGTTCAGCGATCGGATGCCCTCCGAGCTTTCCGGCGGCCAGCGGCGGCGAGTCGCCATAGCGCGCGCGATGGCGCCAAGACCCAGCCTCATCCTCTTCGATGACCCGACGACAGGGCTGGACCCGATCATCGCATCGACGGTCAACGACGAGATCGTCAAGCTGAGGGATCTGGAACACGTCACGTCGATTTTCGTCACGCAGCAGATCCGCGACGCCTTTTACATCGCGACACATCACGCTGTACGTAAGGACGGCGGGATCGAGATCACCGATGCGCAGGAAGGAGACGTTGCCCGCGCAGAGTTCATGCTGCTCCACGACGCGCGGATCCATTTTCGCGGCACGGCCGACGAACTGATGGCGTCACAGGACGAGTACGTACGCGAATTCCTGTATATGACCCTTCCGCCCTGGTGAGCACGAGCGGCGTGAACGCTCGTTCGCGCTAGTGTTCGCAATCTCACCACGGAGGCCCAGAGTGCACAGAGAAATTCCTCGGTTTTTAGTTAGAAATCTCTGCGTTCTCCGTGTTCTCGATGGTGAAGAATTTGACGGCCGCCGCTATTGGGCACTCGGTTGGCAAACCGCACTCGGTGGCAAACCCGGTTCGACCGCGGGCGCCGATAGGATCGAACGGAAGAGTCGGCTGCGCGATTTTCCGCAACGGAAAGCGCTGACGCGTTTCGTCGATGAGATGAAGCCTTTCCGCACTCGGTCCCGGCTGAATTCGCATATTCTCGTCGGAACACTCATTGCGAGTCGTCGGGCTCTTGGTGCGAGAACCTTTCACCTGGAGGAGAGATCATGTCGAAGGCGGTATGCCTTGCTCTCGGAATCACGTTCCTCGTCGCCTGCTCATCCGATAAACAGGCACCAACAATGCCGCTGTCGGTGCCCATCGTCACGCAGGACCTGCATGGCCCGGCAGCCGCCGACGCGGCCAACGGCGGCAACTTCGGCACACCGGTCAGTGCCGACGAAGAAGTGATGCCGGCCGGTGTCGTCAACACGTCGCGCGCACGCGGCAATGCCATCTTCCAACTCAGCGCCGACGGTTCTGAGCTTTCCTACAAGCTGATCGTCGCGAACATCGAGAACGTGTTCCAGGCCCACATCCATCGCGCCCCGGTCGGGGTGAACGGCCCCATCGTCGTCTGGCTCTACCCCTCGACGGCGCCGGTCCCCGGGCCATTCGGTGCCGGGCGCATCGACGGCGTGATCGCCGAAGGCACGATCCGCGCGGCAAACCTGATCGGCCCGCTGCAGGGACAGCCACTCTCCGCACTGGTCGACTTGCTGACCAGCGGCAACGCGTACGTCAACGCACACACCAACGACGGCGTCGGCGCGATCAACACTGGACCTGGTGACTTTCCCGGTGGTGAGGTCCGCGGCCAGGTCGAGCACCGCGGCCACTGAACCAGCGCGTGCACGTCCGCGCGCTGCGCCGTGGCGACCATCACTTCTGAACAGAGTGGTGGCCGCCACTAGCGCATCAACCCTGCCAGCTCCTTCACGAATTTGGCCGCCACTCGCGCCGTGAGATCCCGGTAATCATTCCGCGGGTTGTACTCGACGACGTCAGCGCCCACGACTTCGGTGGAGAGCGCCGCGAGTACTTCGAGCACGTCGCGCACGGTCAGGCCACCGGGTTCCGGGTGCGACAGGCCCGGCGCGAGCATCGGTTCGAGGACGTCGAGATCCAGGGACACGTACACCGGCTCCCGCACCTCACTCACAACGCGGATGACGTCACGCCACCTCTCCGGACCGAAGATTTCGGTCCCGAATTTCGCCGACTGCTCTCGCTGATGCGGTGTGAGCGTCCGGATGCCCACCTGAATGAGGCGCGCGGCAAGATGCTCCTCCATGACCCGCGCGAACGGACACGCGTGCGAATGGCGGTCGCCGTCGAAGCTGTCGTAGAGATCTCCGTGCGCATCGAAGTGCAGCACGGTCAGGCCGGCTGAACGCTCCCGGAACGCGCACAAGATCGGATAGGTAATCGAGTGGTCACCGCCGAGCGCCAGCGGCTTGCTCGCCTGCGCGAGGATGTTGCGCATCCCGTGCTCGATCTCGCGCCGCGCGCCTTCGGCAGCCGCGGGCAGGCTGAGATCGCCGGCGTCCACCAGTACGGCAGGGGAAGAGAGATCGTCTCCGCGCTCGTTGAACGCATTGCTGGACGCCGAGCGCAGGGCCGCGCGGATCAGGGGCGGCGCCTCCGCGGCCCCGCGCTCGAATGACGACGATCCGTCCCAGGGGATCCCGATGAGCGTGATCATGAAACAGTTCGCTCTGTAGATAGCGTCTTGTCAGCGACAGTATCCGCTGAAAGTACGTCCATGAGCGTTGCGTGCGTTCGCACTCAATGGAAATGCTCGAGGAGCATGACTTCACTGGATTGGTACGTGCGGTTCGAGTACAGCACCGTACGGCGATCCTTCGAGACCGTCAGGCCACCGACCCAGTCCTCGATCGTGCCGGGCAGCGTTCCGAGCTCGACACTCCGGCTGCGCGCGAACTCGAAGAACCTGAAGCGATGGATGAGAGTGTTGTCGGGCAGCGATTCCCGAACGACGTAGTAGATCCCATCGTCGAAGACTGTCCAGTAGCCTGGAAGTGACCAGGTGAAGTCTTTCACCATGGACGTCTCGACGCCAGAACTCGCCGTGAGCCGCCATATCCCTTCATTCTTTTTGGCGAAGTAGAGTTCGCGCGGTAATTCGCGCGCCGACGACGCCTCACTGGCGAGGGCCGGGGCAGCATCTCCGCCCTGCGCGGGGATCTTCAACACGCGAGACGTGCCTGCGACGTTGCGTACGAAATAGATCCACCGCCCATCCGACGACCAGGTCGGTGATTCGCCATCTTCGGACAGCTGACGAGGCGCACCCGCGTCCGAGGGAATCACCTGGATGCCGCCGGCGTGAAAGGCAATGGATCGTCCATCTGGAGACCAGCTCGGTCGACCCGTGAAGGACCCATTGAACGACGTTCGCTGATGGGCGTCCGTTCCGTCCGCGTTGCTCACCCACAGCTCGCGCGTTCCGCTACGCTCCGAGACGAACGCCAGCCTCCGGCCATCAGGTGAGAAGGCGGGATCGAGATCGATGCGCGGAGAGCTGGGAAATGGCCCGCCCTCGCGCAACTTGCCTCCAGCAATCGTCACTCGTGAGATGTCCCAGTCGCGAAATTCGCGAACGAAGGTCAGGCGATTACCCTGCCGTGAGGTCGAGGGAAAGTAGGAGTCTTCGCCGGCGATCGCGAGTTGCTGTAGACCGCCGCCAGCCGTCGACAACGTCCACAATCGACGGACGCCCTGTCGGTTCGCCGAGAGGACCAGCGACCGACCGTCCGCGCTCCACGTGATACCGCCGATCCACTCTTTGTGTCCCGACAAGAGCGCCCTGGTATGTCCGGTGTCAAGGGCAAGCAGGTGAACGGCGATGCCATCCGTCTGTATCCGCACCAGCGCGAGCGTTCGGCTGTCGGGGGAGAAGGCGACGCGCAGAACGTCGCCCTCGGCGGGCGACGTCAGAGGGCGTGAGATGCGGCTCTCGACCGAGAGCAGGAACAACGCGTACGGCTCGGACACCGTCGAACGGGCCGCGTAAGCGATGCTTCGTCCGTCCGGCGACCAAGCGAGTGCGTAGTAGCGGTCGTCGCGCAGGTCGAGCATCTTGCGTTCTGCGCCCGCGGTGATGGAGCGCGTGAAGATCGCGCATTTGCCTGAACCACACCTGACGAATGCGATGCTGTCACCGTCAGGAGCCCACGCAGGCAACTCCTCCAAACCGGGATCGTTCGTCAAACGCGTCCGCGACGTCGAGCCCATCGCGAGAAGTACCAGTTCCGGGTTGTCCATACCGTCGCCCGTCCACGAGAACACCACGCGCGAGCCGTCGGGAGAGAGCGCGGGTGCGCCAATGACGCCGGCCGACGCCGGAAGTCGCGTAATCGACGGCAGGACCTCCGGTTCATTGGTGTGTTCAGCTCGAATGCGCCAGGCGATAACGGCGCCGATCACAACAAAGAGGACCGCCGCGCGCGTCGCCAGCACTCGCCAGCGCTGCGACGAGTCGAGCCGACGCTGAACCGTTCGCAGGTCGACGAGCAGGTCCTCGGTCGCCTGATACCTCTCCGCTGGATCCAGGGAAAGGCACCGCATCACCACGCGATCGAGCGACGCTGGCAGGCGCCGATGCAGGCTCGGTGGGCGCACCGCGTCGGCCGCGCGTACGGCAGCGAGCACCTCGGCACGATCCTTTCCCGGGAAGGCCTTGCGTCCGGTCAGCATCTCGAACAGCACGGCGCCAAACGCAAAGATGTCGGTGCGCAGGTCCGACGCATTTCGATCGAGCTGTTCCGGCGCCATGTAGGACGGCGTACCCACGATGAGCCCTGCTGCCGTCAAGTCGGGCGCGCGGTCAGCGACTGTTGTCGCAGAAGGAAACGGCGCCTCCGGCGACCTGCCCTTCGATACGCCGAAATCGAGCAGCTTTGTGTGACTGGTCGCACCGGACGTCCTGCTGATCATGATGTTGGCCGGTTTCACGTCTCGGTGCACGATTCCGGCGCGGTGTGCTTCGGCGAGCGCGGAGGCTATTTCGTCGGCGTACTGCAGTGCCTCGGGCAGGAGGAGTCTGCCGCGTGAGAGCCGCGTCGCGAGTGTTTCTCCGTCGACGAACTCCATGACGAAGAAGTCGCGGCCATCCTGACTTCCGATGTCGTAGATCGTGCAGATGTGCGGGTGGTTCAACGCCGCGACGGCGCGCGCCTCTCTCGCCATCCGCTCGCGCGACCATGGATCGGCGCCGAAGCGTGCAGGCAGCACCTTTATAGCGACGATCCGATCGAGCCGGGTGTCACGGGCCATGTACACTTCGCCCATTCCACCAGTCCCGATGCGGGACAGGACCTCGTAGGCGCCCACACGATGGCCCGCCAGGCTCTCGATCTGGCTGTCGGCATCGGTCCCCGCCTCCGGTGCTTCGAACCGAGACTCCGCCGCGGCCATCGAAGCGATGAGCGACAACACTTCACGCTCGAGGCTCTCGTCGCTGGCGCACGCAGTGCGCACATAGGGCACCCGTTCTGCCTCAGGCCGTTCCCACGCGTCCATGGCGATGGCCTTGACGCGCGTCCAGTTGCCAGGATTCATGACCGCTGTCCTTCACCGGCGGAACCATTGGTGAGCGCGCGATGCAGCCAGCCCTTCGCCACGCTCCACTCGCGTTTCACGGTCGCCGGTGAACGCCCAAGCACGTCGGCTGTTTCTTCGACGGTCATCCCGGCAAAAAAGCGAAGCTCGACGAGCCGGCCCAGACCAGGGTCGAGGCGCTCGAGCTCCGTGAGTGCCGTGTCGAGTGCGAGCACGTCGACCGTGCTCACGGATGGTTGGGGCGCAGGCAGGTCCTCGAATACAACGGTGACGCTTCCGCTTCCCCTCTTCTGGGCGAGTCGACGACGAGCGGCGTCAACCACGATGCGCCGCATCAACTGCGCGGCGATGGCGAAGAAATGCGCGCGGTTCTGCCAGTCGACGGCGCGCTGTCCGAGGAGCTTGAGATATGCCTCGTTGACGAGTGCCGTGGTGTGTAGCGCGTCGCTGCGCCACTCCCGCGCGAGCCGCCGCGATGCGAGTATCCGCAGCTCGTCGTAAACGAGTGGGATCAGCTGATCGAACGCCTCCCGGCTTCCTCCGCGCCACCGCTGCAGAAGACCGGTGATTTCCTCGGCGGAGAGCTTGGGGGCATCCACGGGCGTCTCGGAGGCTGCCGATTCTTTCACCCCTGCGACACCGGGTCAATAAACAGAAGCGAACGGTAGGGGTCAGTTCGAACTTCGAGACAGCCCCGTTTACAACAAGCTCGGTTCCGCATGCTGGCGCGACAGCATTTCAGTGTTTCCGCTGTGTT
>Ga0247829_10000361_pt1 | contig 16608 bp, 5 predicted proteins | sample 12C_Control_Day4_FD_207765 | JGI IMG/M metagenome (GOLD analysis project Ga0247829, IMG submission 207765) | Soil microbial communities from agricultural site in Penn Yan, New York, United States - 12C_Control_Day4 | ecosystem: Environmental > Terrestrial > Soil > Agricultural land | place: USA... | reverse complement strand
CACGTTCAACATTCCAGGAGCCGGCGTGCGTACGATCACGCTCGCGTCCCCTCTGCCCATCATTACGAATCCGATCGACATCGACGGAACGACCCAGCCTGCCTACGCCGGAACACCACTCATCGAACTGAACGGAAACAACGCCGTCGCGAACGGGCTCGTCGTCACCGCCGGCGCCAGCACCATACGCGGTCTCGCCATCAATCGATTCACCAGCTTCGGCATTCAACTGATCACCAATGGCGGCAACGTCATCGAGAGCAACTTCATCGGAACCGATGCCACAGGCGCGGTCGCGCGCGCGAACAACAATGGGATCCTGGTTAGATCCTCGAACAACACGATCGGTGGCACGACGGTCGCCGCGCGCAACGTGGTCTCGGGTAATACCGGGGCCGGCATACAGATGGATCTGAGCGGAGCCACCGGCAACACTGTGGTCGGAAACTACATCGGTGTCCGATCGGATGGCGCTGCCGCGCTCGGCAACGGCTCGCACGGCGTGTGGCTCAACTCCGGTGCGCAGAACAACACCATCGGCGGAACGTCGGCCGGGTCCGGCAACGTGATCTCGGGCAACGGTCCCTACGGCGTCGCGATCTTTGGAGGTTCGACGCAGAACGTGGTCCAGGGCAACCTGATCGGAACGAACGCCACCGGCACGGCCGCGATCCCGAATGGATTGAGCGGCATAGGAATCGGTACTTCCAACAACAACACCATTGGCGGATCCGTCGCCGCCGCGCGCAATGTGCTCTCCGGAAATGCCTCGGCCGGCGTGTTCATGGCGAGTTCGAACGGAAACCTGGTCCGCGGGAATTACATCGGCACTGACATCACCGGCACATCGCCGCTGGCGAACAATGTCGGGGTCATCATGGACGGCTCCGGCAACGTGGTCGGGGGCAACACCGCCGCTGAAGCGAACGTGATCGCGTTCAACACGGGAACCGGTGTCTGGATTACTGCCGGGGGTCCGAATTCGGTGCTGGGCAACTCTGTACATTCGAACGGCGCGCTCGGCATCGATCTCGGTGGCACCCTCGGTGTGACCCCGAACGACGCCGGCGATGCGGACGTCGGCGCAAACAACCTGCAGAACTTCCCGGTCATCACCTCGGCGACGAGCACGGGAGGGAGCACCACCATCGTGGGCACGTTCGACAGTGCCCCGTTCACAGCGTATCGTATGCAGTTCTTCTCGAATGGCGCGTGCGACGCGAGCACCAACGGTGAGGGACAGATCTTCATCGGCGAGGCAACGCTTCCCTCGGATGAGAACGGCGATATCGCCGTGAACGTCGTGCTTCCCGTCAGCGTGGCTCTGGGACAGGTGATCACCGCGACGGCAAGCGATCCCGCGGGCAATACATCGGAGTTCTCGCAGTGCCGCACGGTAACGACGGGCAATGGCAGCGTCGTCAGCTGGATCAACACGGCGGGAGGCAATTGGAGCCTCGCGGCGAACTGGCAGGATGGCGGCGGTGTGAACCGGCTGCCGACGGCCAGCGACGACGTCGCGATCACGCTGCCCGGTGTCTACACCGTCACGGTCGATGTGCCAACCACCATCAAGAGCCTCACGGTCGGCGGCAGCAGCGGCACGCAAACATTGAACGTTGCGACATCCATACTGGATCTCGCCAACTCGAGCACCATCAATGCTGCCGGTGTGTTGAACCTGAGTAATACCCTGACGGGAACAGGCAACGTCTCGGTGGTGGGCACACTGAACTGGACGGGCGGATCGATGGCGGGTACCGGTGTGACCACGATTGCGCCGGGCGGCAGGCTGAACGTCGCGTTGAGCAATGCGACAAACCTGTTCTTGTCCCGCACGTTGAACAATGCGGGCACGGCGATTTTGACTTCCACCGCCTCAGGCGAGCGCTGGTTCGTGACGAACGGGACGCTGAACAATCAGAGCGGTGGCGTTTTCGATCTGCAGGCGGATCGCGGTGTCGCATTCAACGGCGGCACCAATGCAGTGAACAACAGTGGCACGTTCCGCAAGAGCGCTGGCACGGGCACGTCGACGATCGGCATTCCGTTCAACAACACGGGGACGGTGCAGGTCCAGAGCGGGACCCTCAGCTTGAACAACGGGGGGACGAGCACCGGTGCCTTTACGGCCGCTGCCGGGACGACGCTGGCCTTTGCGTTCGGCACGCACGATCTACAGCCGGCCTCGAGCATCAGCGCCGCCAATGCGACGGTGAGCTTCAGCGGCGGCACGACGACCGTCGCTGGATCCTACAACGCCGGCACGACGACCGCGGCCGGTAGCGTGACATGGAGTGGCAGCATTGTCACGCTTGGCACCACGCTCACGATCACCGGAACCGCGACCATCAACGGCGCGGCGAACGTGCCGACCCTTACCCTGGATGGCACGCTCGGCGGCTCCGGCAATGTGACGGTCACCGGCACCGCGAATTGGACAGGTGGATCGATGACCGGCACCGGCACGACCACCATCGCCCCGGCGGCGACGCTGAACGTGACCCTGAGCGACAGCGCGAATGTGTTCCTCTCGCGGACGTTGAACAACTCGGGGACCGCGATTGTGACGTCGACCTCCACCTTCGACCGCTTCTTCCTGGCCAATGGCACGCTGAACAACCAGAGCGGCGGGGTATTCGACCTGCGCTCGCAACGCGGGCTGATCTCCAATGGCGGTACGAATACCGTCAACAACGCCGGCACCTTCCGCAAGAGCGTCGTCGCCACCGGTGCCGGCATCATCAACGTGCCCTTCAACAACACCGGCAGTGTACAGGTGGAGACCGGCACGCTCAGCCTCAATGGTGGCGGGACGAGTACGGGCTCATTTACGGCCGCTGCCGGTACGACACTGGGATTCGGCGGAAGCACCTACGAGCTGCAAGCCGCCTCGAGCATCAACGCCGCGAGCGCGTCGGTCAATTTCAACAGCGGCACGACGACCGTCGCCGGATCCTATAACGCCGGCACGACGACTGCGGGCGGTACCGTGACGTTGAGTGGCAGCATTGTGACGCTCGGCACGGTGCTCACCATCACAGGATCGGCGACGATCAATGGCACGGCGAGCGTGCCGACGCTCAACCTGGATGGCACGCTGGGCGGTTCCGGTACGCTGACGGTGACGGGCACGGCGAACTGGACAGGGGGATCGATGACCGGCCCCGGCGCGACCACGGTCGCGTCGGGGGCGACGTTGAACGTGCCCCTGGCCGACAGCGGGAATCTGTTCCTCTCGCGAACCTTGAACAACGCTGGCACGGTCATCGTGACGTCGACGGCCAACTTCGAGCGCTTCTTCGTGTCGAATGGCACGCTGAACAATCAGAGCGGCGGAGTCGTCGACCTGCGGGCCGATCGCGGCCTGAACTTCAACGGCGGTACCAATGCGGTGAACAATGCCGGCACCTTCCGCAAGAGCGTCGGCACAGGAGCCAGTGTCATCAACGTGCCGTTCAACAACACCGGTACTGTGCAGGTCCAGACCGGCACGCTCAACTTGAGCGCTGGCGGGACGAGCACCGGTGCCTTTACGGCGGCGCTTGGTACCGTTCTCGGATTTGGCGGCGGCACCCACGATCTTCAGGCGGCTTCGACCATCAGCGCTGCCTCTGCAACCGTCAGCTTCAGCGGCGGCACGACCACGGTCGCCGGATCCTACAACCTCGGCACCGTGCTCACGATCACAGGATCAGCGACGATCAACGGCGCGGCGAGCGTGCCGACACTCAACCTCAATGGCACGCTCGGCGGCTCCGGCACGGTGACGGTGACAGGCACGGCGAACTGGTCGGGTGGGTCGATGACAGGCACCGGCACCACGATGGTCGCACCTGGAGCCACGATGAACGTGACGCTCAGCGACGCCGCCAACGTGTTCCTCTCGCGGACGTTGAACAACGCCGGCACGGTCATCGTGACCTCGACGACCAACTTCGAGCGCTTCTTCCTCGCGAATGGCACGCTGAACAATCAGGTCGGCGGATTGTTCGACCTGCGTGCCGATCGCGGGCTGAACTTCAACGGCGGCACCAATGCGGTGAACAACGCCGGCATCTTCCGCAAGAGCGTCGCCACGGGTACCAGTAGCATCACCGTTCCGTTCAACAATATCGGCAGCGTAGAGGTCCAGACCGGGACTCTGAGCTTGAACAGCGACGCAGGGGGCACTGGCACATTCACCGCGGCGTCCGGCACCACATTGTCGTTCGGCAGCGGCACTCACGATCTGCAGTCCGGCGCGATCAACGCTGCCAACGCGACGGTCAACTTCAGCGGCGGTTCGACGACCATTGGCGCAACCTACAATGCCGGCACGACCAATATCGGCGGCGCGGTTGCATTCAATGCCAACGCAACGCTGCAGCTGCTCAACCTCACCGGAACGCTCAGCGGTACCGGAAACGTGTCGGTCACCGGCACGGCGAACTGGCCGGGAGGAACGATGACCGGCGCCGGTACCACGACGATCGCGCCTGGAGCAGTGCTCAACATCTCCATGAGCGACAGCGCGAACGTGTTCCTGAGCCGCACACTGAACAACGCCGGAACAGTGAGGGTGACGTCGACGTCTGCGTTCGAGCGGTTCTTCTTCAGCGGCGGGACGCTGAACAATCAGAACGGCGGATTGTTCGACCTGCGATCGGACCGCGGTCTTACGAACAACGGCGGGACCAATGCTGTGAACAACAGCGGCACCTTCCGCAAGAGTGTCGCCACGGGGAGCAGTAACATCGGCATTCCCTTCAACAACGCGGGGATCGTCGACATACAGACGGGAACGCTCAGCTTCAGCAACGGGGGAACGAGCAGCGGCGCATTCAACGCGGCGTCGGCGACCACACTCGAATTCGGCAGCGGCACGCATACCCTGCAGGCGAGCTCGACCATCAACGCGCCGACCGCAACCGTCGTCTTCAGCGCCGGAACGGCCACCCTCGCTGGCGCCTACACTGCCGGCACCACGACCATCACTTCGACGGTCGCAGTCAACGCGAATCTCACCTTCCCGGTGCTCAACCTGTCGGGAACGCTCGCCGGAACCGGAACCGCCACCGTGACGGGCACGGCAAATTGGACGGGTGGTTCGATGACTGGTTCGGGGACCACAACCATTGGATCGGGAGCGACCCTGAACGTGGCGCTGGGCGATTCCGCCAACGTGTTCCTCTCGCGGACGCTGAACAACGCGGGCACGGCCATCGTCACGTCCACGAGTGCATTCGAGCGATTCTTCTTCTCGGGCGCTACTCTGAACAATCAAAGCGGAGGACTGCTCGACCTGCGAACGGACCGCGGACTTTCCAATAACGGCGGCACCAATGCTCTGACCAACAGCGGCACCTTACGCAAGAGCGTCGGCACTGGAACGAGCGCTATCGGGGTCCCGTTCACCAACGCCGGCTTCGTCGAGATCCAGACTGGTGCTCTCAGCTTCACGACGAATTACGTGCAAACCGCCGGAATGACGCGGCTCATCGGCGGCAATCTGAACAACTTCAGCCTCACCGTCAACATCCAGGGAGGCATCCTCGAAGGAGCAGGAACGATCACCGGCAACCTGTCGAACGCGGGAACGATACGCCCCGGGAGTTCGGCAGGATGTCTGAGCGTCAGCGGCAACTACACGCAGACGGCATCCGGGTCGCTCGAAGTCGAGATCGGTGGACCTTCCGCCTGCTCCACGTTCGATCAGTTGCAGATCGGCGGCACAGCGACGCTCGGCGGTTCACTCACCGCCTCGCTGATCGGCAACTTCGCGCCGTCGGTCGGACAGCCGTTCCAAGTGATGACGTTCGCGTCCCGCAGTGGAACGTTTGCCTCGGTCAACGGGCCCTTCACGGCCAGTTACAACGCCGGGAATGTCACGTTGACGGCGGATGCAGGTTTCGCGGCGCTGGGAAAGAAGAAGAAGTAACGCGTCAGCGCACTATCTCGAGGCATTGGTGGCGCGCCTTCATCGCGACGACGCGCCGGCCAATGCCTGCAGCCGCTTCTTCGCGTCGTCGACCAGCGCGTCGTTCGTCGCGGAAGACCGGATCTTCAGGAACTGCTCGTAGCTGGTAGCGGCCGCTGCGGTCTGACCGAGACCTTCCTGTGCGCGGCCGCGCCAGTAGGGCAGAACGGCCGTGTATCTGAACGTCGGAATGTCGTCGAAGAACAGCGCCGTCGCCTCACCGCGCCGTTTGTCGCACGTGTTGAACTCGCCAAGCGCCTCGGCATGGCGGTTCGCCTCGACGTAGGCGACGCCGAGATCGAACCGCGCGAGCCAGAGGTCCGCATCCTTTATCGCGCTCGAGAATGAGGAGATCGCGTCGGCGTAGCGCCGCTGCTGGAGCGCAATCTCGCCGGTGATGATGTCCGCGTACGCGCGTGGGACCGGCTGCCCGCGATCCTCGAGCTTCTGCGCGAGCTGTTGCGCGCGCGCGTCCTGTTTCGCCGCGCCGAACAGGCGTGCGGCGGGCACGACGATGGATTCGTCGCTCGAATCCGCAACGAGAGGAGCGAGTAACGCGAGCGCAGTTGTTGCTCCCGACAACGCGGTCTGCGCTTCAGTCAGGGTCACGACCTTCGTCGCGACGCCGAACGTGTTTCTGGCAGCGCGATCGACGGCGATAGCCGGCTCGACGACCGCCACGGCATCGGACGCCTTGCCTTCATAGAGCGCGATGTCAGCGAGGCCGATGCCCGCAAGCGACGCGCCCATCGAACCCGAGTCGCGTGCCTTGCCGTAGATCTCCCGCGCCCTGGCAACATCACCATCGCTCAGCGCGGCGATCGCCAGCGGAAGGTAGGCGCCCGCGTATTTAGGATCCTGCTTCAGCACCGTTTCCGCGTTTTCGGCGGCCGTCTTGAACTGCCCCGCGTACATCGCGTAGAGCGCGTAGTTGTTCCTGAACTTGAGACTGTGTGGATAGGTATCGATGGCGCGCTTGCCGTACTCGAACGCCTTCTCGAAATTGCGCGTGTAGAAGTACGCGATCGCGAGATTGTTCTGGCCGGCCAAATCGGCGGGATACTTATCGACGAGCAACGTGTAGTTCTCGATCGCCTTTTCGTAATTGCGCGCGACGCTCAGGTAATACCCACCCAGCGTGCGGTACTGCTCACGTTCGGTCATGCGATCGGCATGCGCGAGCGCCTTCTTCCAGAGCTCCGCCGCATCGTCGTGTCGTCCGGCATCGAAGGCGGCCAGGGCCCATCCCGCATAGGCCCGGCCGAACTGCGGATCTTTATCCGTGGCCGCCCTGTAATGCGTGATGGCCTCTTCGTTCCTGCGATCCATCGAGAGCGCCTGGGCGATCGTGTACTCGCGAAGGGCGTCGAGCGACGCCGCCGACACGTTCTCCGCCTGTGACACACCCTCGACGGGTCTGTCACCCAGCGCCTTGCGAAGCTCGGTCGCAATCCGGTCGATGGCACGGAGGACTCCGGCTTTGTCCGTCGCGCGCTCTTCCACGGTCGCGAACGGCCGGTCGGTGCCGGGGCGGAGCGCGCTCACCTTCAACTTGTATCCGGTAGATTCCTGCTCCACCGATCCCGCCAGCACGACCGGCACTTCCTGGCGCAACGCAACGAGCTGCGCCGCCGCTGCATCGAGGGCGGGGCCTGCCTTGATCGTCTGCGCCACCTTCAACGCCTCACCGCGCGGGTACGTCGCCACGAACGACGCCCCCTCCATCCCGATCGCCAGCGCCTGCTCGAGCGTCCCCGTGAAGAGCGGATCGGCAGCGCGGTTCTCGAAATCCGCAATGAGCACCGATACCGGCTCGCGCGGCGTTGTCGGTGCTGCAGGTGTCCTGCCGCGCAGCATCCACAATCCGGCACCGCCCAGCAGCATCACGATCAGCGCCGCGAGCCCGAATACCAAACCCTTCGATCGTGCGGGGCCGACTGGCGCGGGCAGCACGACGGTGGGCAGCACACGTCCGTCCGGCGCGAGACGATTCAGGTCGGCGAGAAACTCTCCCGCGGACCCGTAGCGCGCGTCCGGACGTCGCTCGAGGCTGCGCGTGACGATCTGCTGCAGCGGCGGCGGCACATCCGGCGCCACGCTGCCGATCGGCGGTGGCCCGGTCTCCACGCGTGCCAGCAGGTCGGCGAGCCCGCCGCCCCCCGCAGGACGCGGCCGTCCGCCCGCCAGCATCTCGTAGAAGATCAGCCCGAGCGAGTACACATCCGATCGACGGTCCACGGTTTCGCCGCGCGCCTGCTCTGGCGCCATGTAATCCAACGTGCCGACGATGGATCCAGGGACGGTGTGAAGGGTGGCCGCATCCACGGACCGCGCGATACCGAAGTCGGTGAGCAGCGCGCGCCCTTCCCCATCGATCATGACGTTCGCTGGCTTGAGGTCGCGATGCACGACGCCCGCGTTGTGCGCCGCGCTCAGTCCTTCCGCAACCTGCTTCATGATCGCGAGCGCCCGCTCCACCGGGAGCTTCCCCTCGCGCCTCATGACGGTGGAAAGGTCCGCTCCTTCCACATAGGCCATGGTCAGATACTTCGTCGTGCCGAGCTCGCCAAGGTCGTGGATGCGAACAACGTTCGGATGCGTCACCTGGCGCGCGAGCAGGAGCTCGCGCTTGAACCGCGCTTCGAGCTGACGGGTTTCTTCGGATGAGGTCGACGCGTCGAGGCGAATGACCTTCAGCGCGACGGCGACGCCGAGCGAGTCATCGAACGCCTGATATACCGCGCCCATGCCGCCGGCGCCCAGCTTTTTGAGAATGGTGTAGCGGGTGCCGAACTTTTGGCCGGGCTGAAACGAGTCGGGATGGAAGTCGCTGCGTGAGCTCGTGCCCACGCTGCCGGGCGCGGTGAGAAAATCACTATCGGCGGTGACCACCGCGCCGGTGACGGCAGAGAAATCGGAGTCACACTTCACGCATCGGCGCGCTGTCGGTTCGGCGACGGTGCCGCACTGTCCGCAGACCATCTAGTGAGCCCCAGGGAGTGGAAGTCGGGGCACAGTATCACAAGAGCGGTCTGCGGCCTGCGGCTTGCGGCCTGCGGCTTGCGGCTTGCGCCTTCCGCGGGGGACTCTGGATTTGCAGCGGCGTCGTTGCCTCCGCTAAGCTGGCACCTGGGTTGATGACAGGAATCCGGCGGCATCTTCGCGCGTACGCGATGTTCTGGCTGCTGGTGCAGGCAGCACAGGTGGCGGCGCTCGTCCCCGTCGATTGCTGTGCGGCGCATCAGACTTCACCCACCGCGACCCGTGCCACCTGTCATCAGGCCGCTCCACCCCACTGCCCAATGGCCGATGGGGGCGCGCAGTGTCCGATGCATGCGAATCACGTGCAGGCGGACGCCTCGGCGCGTGTCCCGGCCGGCGAGTGTGCGATGCGCGGCACTTGCGGCGGACCGTTCGCCGCACTGCTCGTGCTGCTGTCGAACCAGAGCATCCTGACCAGGCCCCTGGCAACGACACCTACCTTCGATGCGCAACAGATGACGCTTGGCATTCACGAGAGCGTCACCGCACGTCTGGACAGTCCCGACCCGCCACCTCCGCGCGCGTAACACCACTGCAGACGTCGTCGATCGGGGCACACGTGTGCCCTCGGATGAACCGTGGTGTGTTCGGAGGTATTCGTGAATCGTTCGAAAGTCGTTGTGCTCGCTCTGCTCCTTCTGCCGCGCGCATGGCCCGCTGCCGCGCAGCAGACCGTGGACTATGCGAGCATCAGCGGCCGCGTGACGGATCCGTCCGGCGCGGTCATCCCGGGCGCGGAAGTCTCCGCTCGCAACACGGCAACGAATGTGGCGGCCTCGGCGAGGACCGATCAGGGGGGCCGTTTTCGCTTTCCCTATCTGCGCGTCGGCGGTTACGAAATCACCGCGCGGCAACAGGGTTTCGAGATTGCGACGCGCAAGCTCTCATTGAGTGTCGGATCGGCGTTCGAGATCACGTTGACGCTGCCGCTGAGGGGAGTTGACGCGAGCGTCGACGTGGCCGGCGAGGTAACCGTCCTTGAAAGCGCGCGAAGTCAGATCGCCTCGACAGTCTCCGAACCAGAGGTCAGAAGCGTTCCACTCAACGGACGCAATTTCCTCGAGCTGGCGCTCCTCGTGCCTGGTGTCTCGGCGACGAACGTCTCGAGCACGCAGCTGTTTCCTGAAACGTCGGCCGTTCCCGGCGTCAGCCTCTCCGTCGGCAGCCAGCGCAACCTCTCGAACAACTTCATCGTCGATGGCCTGTCGGCGAACGATGATGCGGCGGGGTTGAGCGGGATCACCTACGGACTCGATGCCGTCGACCAGTTTCAGATCGTGACGTCGGGAGCGCAGGCGGAGCTCGGACGCGCACTCGGGGGCTACGTGAACGTCGTCACCAAGAGCGGCACCAACGTGCTGCACGGCACCGCGTACGATTATGTGCGCGACGACCGGTTCAACGCGCGCAACGCGCTCTCGGGTACGCGTCTGCCGATGCACCAGACGCAGTACGGCGGCAGCATCGGCGGACCGCTGGTGCCAAACCGCACCTTCTATTTCGGCAACCTCGAACAGCGGCGCCTCGAGCAGAGCGGGCTCACGACCATCACGAACACGACCGCGAGTGCGATCAACGCGCACCTCTCCGCGGTTGGCTACCCTGGGCCGCCGGTCACCACCGGCGCGTTTCCGACGCCGGTCGATACAACGAACGGCTTCGTCAAACTGGACCATCAGGTCGGTGGACGCGACCAGATCAGCGTGCGCTACAGCGTCTATGACGTCGGTTCGGAGAACTCGCGCGGTGCCGGGGGCCTCAACGCGCCGAGCGCGTCGGCCGGGCTCGACAATCTGGACCACACGCTCGCGATCGGAAACACGCACACCATCTCGGCGAGGACGGTGCTCGAAACGCGCGCGCAGATCGCCCACAGCAATCTGCAGGCGCCGCCTTCGGATGCGGTCGGTCCCGCCGTCTCCATCGCCGGGCTCGCCGCATTCGGAACGAGCTCGGGCGCGCCGACGCAGCGGACGAACACGCTCTATCAGCTCGTGACGAATCTGTCGCACCAGACCGGCGCGCATGCGCTGAGAGCAGGGGCGGACGTTCTCCACAACAACGATCGCATCACGTATCCGCGCGCCAACCGCGGCAGCTACACGTTCTCGTCGCTCGCAAACTTCCTCGCCGGCCGCTACAACAACGCAGGATTCACGCAGACATTCGGCCCGTCGGACGTATCGCAAACGAATCCGAACGTCGGCGTCTACGTGCAGGACGAATGGAAAATCGATCCCAGCCTCACGCTGAACGCCGGTCTGCGTTACGACCTGCAGGTCCTGGATACCATCGACAGCGACGCGAACAATCTCTCCCCGCGCGCCGGCGTGGTGTGGGCACCGTTCGATGCGCGCCAGACGCTCGTCCGCGCGAGCGCCGGACTCTTCTTCGACCGGGTACCGCTGCGTCCGCTGGCAAACGCAATCCTGTCCGCTGGCAACACGACCGAGTTGTCGAATCTCCGTCAGATCATCGTGACGCTCTCACCGGGGCAGACGGCAGCGCCGAGCTTCCCGGGCACGCTGCCCGCGGTCGTTCCGTCCGGCACGCTGGTGAACCTGACGACGATGGACAGGCACGTGCAGAACGCGTATTCACGCCAGGCGAGCGTGGAGGTCGAGCAGCAATTGGGAGATCGCCTCACCATCAGCGTCGGCTACGAATACCTGCGCGGGCTCAGCCTGCTCATGTCGATCAACCAGAACGTCCCGACGTGTGTCGCGGCCGGCGACAACAACGGCTGTCGTCCGGTCGCGGAGTACGCAAACAACAACCAGTACTCCTCGGCCGGTGAGTCGAACTATCACGGGCTGCACGTGTCGTTCACGCAGCGCCCCTCGGCCTGGGGCCACTATCGCGTCTCCTACACGCTGTCGAAATCCATGAACAACGTCGGCGAGTTCTTCTTCAGCTCACCAATCGATCCATTCGATCTGTCCAGGGACTGGGCGAGATCAGATGACGACCAGCGCCAGCGGCTGGTGATCAGCGGCGCGATCCAGACGTCGGTGGCGCCAGCGACCGGCCTGTGGGATCGCGTGACGAATGGCTTTCAGTTCAGCGGCATGGTCCAGGCGTACTCCGCGCTGCCCTTCAACATCACGTCGGGCGTCACGACCATTCAGGGCACGGCCGGACGTCCGATCGTCGAGGGGGAGTTCATCCCGCGGAACGCGGGTGAGAGCACTCCGTTCTTCAGCCTCAGCGCGCGCGTGAGCCGGACGTTTCCGTTGAAGGGACGAGTGCAGCTCGAGACGCTCGTGGAAGGATTCAACCTGACGAACCACGTCAACGTGGTCACTCGAAACACGAACTTCGGCGTGGGAGCGTATCCAACAAATCCATCCCCCAGCTTCGGACAGATCACCGGAGTTGGAGAGGCGCGGTCGTTCCAGTTCGCGGCACGCGTGAGGTTCTAGTCCGGCTTCCGGCTCCCGGCTTCCGGCTTCCGCGGCTCTGGGCTTCCGCGGCTTCCGAAATTCACCGCTTCTGATATCGCGGCTGATAGAGCTGCACGTTGAATCCGCCGGGCACGCGCATGTGTGTCACCAGGCCATATCCGTGGTCCTCGACGGGCCCCGTGAACTCTACGCCGCGCCGCTGCAGTTCCGCGACAGACGCGTGAATGTCGTCGCAGTAGAACGAAATGTCGTTCGTGCCCGACGCGGCGTGCTCGGAGTCGGCGGGATGGCAGCCGAGGTCCGCTTCGGGCACGTCGAAGATCAGCCAGCCGTCGCCCACGTCCACACCGGACAGCTGGAGCTTGTCGCGGAAAAAAGCCCGCAGCGCCGCTGCGTCGGAACTGTAGAACATCATATGCGCGCCGCGAATCACCCGTTTCATCGTCGTCCTCCCACTTCGTCCAGGTGCTTCAACATATCGGCCGGATCCTCGTACACGCGATACGCGCCGGCCCGCTCCAGTTCGTCCATGCCATAACCGCCCGAGAGCAGTCCGATGCCGAGCGCGCGCGCACGGCGGGCCGCGAGCATGTCCCAGACGCTGTCACCAACCACCGAAGCACCTTCGATATCCACACCGAGCCGCTCCGCCGCGGCGATGAAGAGATCGGGATCCGGCTTCGCGTAGCGCACGAGGTCGCGGGTGACGATCGGCGTGCGCGTGAGGTCCACCCCGAGGGTTTCGAGTACGGGGCCGGCGGTTTCGATGCGGCCGCTCGTCGCGATCGCCCACGGAATCCCTGCGTCGCTCAGCGTCGAGAGCAGTGCACGGGCTCCGGGGAGCGGACGGATCTGTGCCGAGACGCGGCTGTAAGCCTGCGCGTGCAGGCGCTGCAGCCGTTCGATCCGCTCGACGGTCAAGTCCATGCCCGTTTCCCTGAGCAACATGTTCGCGAAAAGCCCGCCGCTCATGCCGATCTTGCGATGGATCCGCCACACCGACAGCTCGATGCCCTCGGTCTCCAGCGCTTCACGCCACGCGAGCACGTGCTGGTACACGCTGTCGACGAGCGTGCCGTCGAGATCGAAGATGAACGAGGACTGGCGATGACCGTTCATGCGTACGCTCGCAGGTGCGCTTTGAGAAAGCGGCCGGTGTGGGATCGCCTGCACGCGGCAATCTGTTCAGGCGTGCCCGTGACCACTACCTCTCCGCCCGCGTGACCACCTTCCGGCCCGAGATCGATCACGTGATCCGCCACCTTGATGACGTCGAGATGGTGTTCGATGAGGACCACCGTATGGCCGGCGTCGACGAGGCGATTGAGCGATTCCAGCAATCGTTCGATGTCTGCGAGATGGAGCCCGGTCGTCGGCTCATCGAGGATGTAGACGGTGTGCTTGGATCGTTGCAGGGTGCTCAGTTCGGTGGCGATCTTGATCCGCTGCGCCTCACCGCCCGAGAGCGTCGTCGCGGACTGACCGAGCGTCAGGTAACCGAGGCCGAGGTCGGCGAGCACCTCGATCCTGCGGCGGACCGTCGGTTCGTTGGCGAAGAACGTCACCCCTTCCTCGACCGACATGTTCAGCACATCGTCGACCGTCTTGCCACGCAGCGTCACCTCGAGCGTCTCCGCATTGAAGCGCGCGCCCTTGCAGACACCGCACGTGACTTCGACGTCGGGCATGAAGTAGAGCTGCGTCGTGATGGATCCTTCGCCCTGGCATTCTTCGCACCGTCCGCCCTTGACATTGAAGCTGAATCTGCCCGGTTTGTACTCGCGTTCGATGGCGAGCGGCGCCTGCGTGAACAAGTCGCGGATGGTGTCGTAGAAGCCGACGTAGGTGGCGGGATTCGATCGGCTGTTGCGGCCGATCGGCGACTGGTCGATGTTCACGACCTTGTGCACGTGCTCGACGCCCTCCACCCGGTCGTGATCGCCCGGCAGCGCGCGCGTGTCCACGAGATGCTTCCAGAGGACCTTGTAGACGATCTCGCTCACCAGCGTACTCTTGCCGGATCCTGACGCGCCGGTGATCGCCACCAGCATCCCGAGCGGCACGGTGACGTCGATCGACTTGAGATTGTTCTCGCGCGCGCCGCGGACCACGAGCGTGTGACCGTTCCCCTTCCGGCGTTTCTTCGGCGTGACGATGGCGCGCTTGCCTGAGAAAAACTGCGCGGTCGGCGACGCCTTGCACGAGAGCAGGTCATTCAGCTCGCCCTGCGCCACCACGGTGCCGCCGTGCACGCCGGGTCCTGGCCCCATTTCCACGAGATGATCCGCCGCGCGGATCGTATCCTCGTCGTGTTCGACGACGATGACGGTGTTGCCGATGTCGCGGAGGCTCTCGAGGGTCGCGATCATCTTGACGTTGTCTTTCGGATGGAGGCCGATACTCGGCTCGTCGAGCACGTAGAGCATGCCCATGAGGCCGGAGCCGATCTGCGTGGACAGACGGATGCGCTGCGACTCTCCGCCGGAGAGCGTTCCCGAGCGGCGGTTGAAATTCAGATAATCGAGGCCGATGCCGAGCAGCAGTTCCAGACGTCCGCGAATCTCCTTGAGCACCTGGCGCCCGGCGTCGGCACTGCGCCCGGCGGGCTTGATGCGGCCGAGGAATGCGTGCAGCTCGTCGAAGTGCAACTGCCCCAGCTCGTAGATCGTCTTGCCCTCCACCGTGAACAGCAGCCGCGTCCCCCGCACGCGCGCGCCGCTGCAGTCGGGACAAGTACGTTCGACCATGACGCGGTCGAGCCACTCCTCCATCCTCGAGTTCGCCTCCCCGCGCTGCCGGTAACGCCGATAGTGCCGCTCGATCCGCCGCGCGATCCCGTGGAAGCCGACCTCTCGCCCCTGGTGATCGTCGCGCCGCACCTTCGCGTCCGGCGGCGTCGTCATGCGGATCTTCTTCGGCTCGATGCCGAAGAGGACCGCATCCCGTGCCGACTTCGGCAGATCCTTCCATGGCGTATCGAGAGCAAAGCCCATCGCGACGGAGAGGCTGTACATCATCAGCCCGTCCCACGTGTCAGGGTTGTACTTGAACGCTTCCCGTACGAAGCAGCCGGCGAGAATGCTGCGCCTCGGATCGGGGATGAGCAGCTCGGGATGCGTCAGCTTGTCGACCCCGAGACCGCCGCACGTACGGCAGGCGCTCTCGGGATTGTTGAACATGAAATAGTCGGGCCCGATCTCGCCGTAGACGAAGTGATGCGTCGGGCTGCAGATGCTCTCGTAGAAGCGCGCGGTCTCCGCCTTGTTCGCACCCTTGAGCACGTGGAGCTGCATGAGCCCGTCGCCCAAGAGGAGTGTGCTCGCGATCCCCGCCTTGATGGCCTTCTCGTGTTTGCGGCTGACGACGAAACGATCCACGACCGCGTCCATGTTGCGGACCTTCGACTCGTCGAGCGCCACTTCGGCCGAGATGTCGGTCGGCTTGCCGTCGACGATCAGCCAGCGGCACCCTTTCTTGCGGACCTCGGTGAGCACGACGTCCAGCTCTTCGCCGTACAGCTTGAAGACCGGCGCGCGCATCTCGATCTCGGCGCCCTGCGGCAAGGAAAGGATCGCTTCGAAGATCTGGCTCGCCGATTTCGACGGCGTCGGTTCGCCGGTGCGGGGGCAGTGCGGCTGCGCGGTCGTCGCGTAGAGCAGATTCAGATAGCTCGCGATATCGGTCATCGTTCCGACCGTGGATCGCGGATTGCTGGTGAGCGTCTTCTGTTCGATGGAGATCACCGGCGACAGCCCAAACACGAAGTCCACGTCAGGCTTGGCGACGTGCGAGATGAACCGCTTCGCGTAACTCGAGAGCGACTCCATGTAGCGCCGCTGGCCCTCAGCGTAGATCGTGTCGAAGGCGAGGCTCGACTTTCCGGATCCGGACAGGCCGGTGATCACGATCAACCGATCGCGGGGGACCTCGAGGGAGATGTTCTTGAGGTTGTGAACGCGCGCGCCCTGAACGGCGATTGTCGTTCGCGCGGCCGGTCGTCCCTTTGCCGCCTTCACTGCTTTCATCGCGGCAGCGATTTTATCCGCCTTCGCTTCGGCGGAACGAGTTCCGCCTTCGCGCTTCGGCGTTGCAGGCTGGCGCATCGCGCTTCGCGCTTCGGTCGTGCAGGCTGGCCGCATCGCCACGGTCGCCGAGGTGACAGCACACTGGCGGCGGAGTCCCGTCCGCCGCTCGGCGCCTCGG
>Ga0247829_10000360_pt1 | contig 16611 bp, 15 predicted proteins | sample 12C_Control_Day4_FD_207765 | JGI IMG/M metagenome (GOLD analysis project Ga0247829, IMG submission 207765) | Soil microbial communities from agricultural site in Penn Yan, New York, United States - 12C_Control_Day4 | ecosystem: Environmental > Terrestrial > Soil > Agricultural land | place... | reverse complement strand
CCCGGGGCGCGCCTGGAACAGGTGCCAGATGAAAGGCTTCTCGGTGCGCGGGTCGACGCCCTGCACGGCCATGCGGAAGCGCCGGCCCCAGCCGGCCATGGCCCGCTCGGGGCATGCGGGTGCGAGCGCGCGGATGATGGCCTCGATGATCTCCTGCCCGCAGTGGTTGGTGCACAATGTCACCGGCGCGCCGGGCTTCGGCCAGACGACGGTGCCCTCCTTGAGCTTCAGCTTCAGCGGGCGGAACGCGCCGTCGTTCTTGGGGATCTCGGGATCGATGAGATAGGCAAGCGCCACCACCGCCGCGGAGTGGGTGTTGGCGTAGGACGAGTTGATGAAGCCCTTCACCTGAGGGTGGCTGTCGGTCAGATCGATGTCGAGATCGCTGCCCTGCTTGGTGACGCGCGCGCGGATATGAATGTCGCGGGCGCCGTGGCCGTCGTCGTCGAGGAATGCCTCGCCCACGTAGACCCCATCCTTCCAGCCGGCGACGATCGCCCGCACCTGCCGCTCCGCGCCATCGAGCACGGCGGCGACGGCGGCATGGGTCGTTTCGGAACCGAACTCGGCAAGCAGCTGCCCCAGCCGCCGCTCGCCGACGCGCGCCGAGCCGATCATGGCTGCGAGGTCGCCGCGGAAGTCGCGGGGATGGCGCACGTTGAGGACGATCATCTCGTAGACGTCCTCGCGCCGCTGGCCCTGCTCGTAGAGCATCAATGGCGGGATGCGGATGCCTTCCTGGAAGATCTCGGTCGCGCTGGCGTTGTAGGCCCCGTGGGTGGCGCCGCCGATGTCGCTCTGATGCGAGCGGTTGATGGACCAGAACGCCATCCGGTCGCCGTCGAACACGGGGACGAACACCGTCAGATCGGGCAGGTGGTTGCCGCCGCGATAGGGGTCGTTGAGCAGGTAGACGTCGCCGGGGCGTATCCGGCCCTTGAAGAACTCGTGCACGGACCTGGCCGCGAACGGCAGGGCGCCGACGTGAATGGGGACGTGCTCGGCCTGGGCGATCAGCCGCCCGTCTGGGTCGCACAGCGCAGTCGAGAAGTCGCGGCTCGAGTTCAGGATCTGCGAGTAGGAGGTGCGCAGCATGGCCTCGCCCATCTCCTCGACGATGGCGCGAAGGCGATGCTGGACCACGGACACTGTGATCGGATCGACGGCATGGCTCATGTCGAAGTACGTCCCAGGGAGAGGGGAGTTCGGCGGGAAAGGCGAGAATGCCTTGAGCTTCTTGGCTCGGTCAACGCATCCGGCGACTTGGCCGCTACGCGTCAGCCGAGGGGCATCAAGGGCCGGCGCAAGGCGCAGAACTCATCGACGGCCGCGACCAGGCGGTCGCACTCGGCTTCCCCGACCGGCAAGCTCATCGCGATCATGCCGCGTCGGGCAATGTAGACGCCTGCGGCCAGCAGATCGAAGAAATAGAGCTCGCGCAGGGCCTCCTCCCTCGGCGTGGCGGCATATGGGCGCTCGATCGGGCCCTTGCGGAAATGCGGCTGCATCATGCTGCCGAGGCCGGTGAACTGCATCTCGACGCCGCGTTCGCGGCAGACGGCATTCAGCCGCTCGCGCAGCCTCTCGCCGCGTGCAAACAGGGCGTCGGCCGCGGCCGCGTCGAAGATCTCGCCCATGGCCACCAGCCCGCCGGCCATCGACATGACATTGTTGTTGAAGGTGCCCGAGTGAATGAGTGAGCCGGGGCGGTGGCCGTCGAACAGGTCCATCACGTCGCCGCGGCCGCCGAAGGCGCCAAAGCTCATGCCTCCGGCGACATACTTGCCGAGCGTGGTGAGGTCCGGCGTCACGCCGTGCAGCTTCTGCAAACCTCCCGCTGAGTGCCGGCTGGTCATTACCTCGTCGAACACGAGGAGGATGCCGGCCTCGCGCGTTGCGGCGCGCAGCGCGGCGAGGAAGGTCGGCGCCGCGGGAATGCAGCCGCCCGAGCCCATCATCGGCTCCAGGATGACGGCGCCGATGTCGCCGGCGTTGGAGCGAAGGAGCTCCGCCGTCTGTTGCGCGTCGTTGTAGTCGGCGAGGGTGACAGGGATCGGCGAATTGACCGGACTGCCGCCGCCGACGAACGTCAGCAGGCCGCCGTGGTAGCCGCCCTTGAACGCCAGGATGCCGGCGCGGCCCGTGAAGGCGCGCGCCGCGCCTAGCGCCATCATGTTGGCCTCGGTGCCGCTGTTGGTGAAACGTACGCGCTCGAGGGAGGGAAAGCGCGCGCACAGGAGGGCAGCGAGCTGGCCCTCCCGCTCTCCGACGGAGGCGAGATTGAGGCCCCGATCGATGGCGGCGTGCAAGGCGGCCTGGATGCGCGGCTCGGAGTGGCCGAACAGGCCCGCCGTGTACTCGCCACAGAAGTCGACGTAGCGCTGCCCGTCCACGTCCTCGAGGAAGCAGCCCTCGCCCCGCGCCATGGCTGTCGGGAACGGCGTATAGAACAGCACCGAGCGCGTGTTGCCGCCGGGCAGGACGGCACGTGCGCGCTGGTGGATGCGGGCGCTCTCGGGCCGTGCGGCCGCGTACCGCTCTCTGGCATCGGCCAGAGCCGCTTCGAGACTGCTGTTTCTCCCGGAGTCCGACACGTCAGGCCGCCTTTGCCCCGAGCACCTCGCGAATGCCGGCAACGATGCGCTTGCGGTCCGGGAACACATGATCTTCCAGCACGGGGCTGTAGGGGATCGGGACGTTCAGCGCACACACGCGCTTCACGGGCGCCTTGAGCTTCCCAAACGTCGCAGCATCCTCCGTCACGACAGCCGCGACCTCCGCCGAGAAGCCGGCGGTCGGGCCGGCCTCGTCGGCGATGACGAGCTTGCCCGTCTTCTGCACCGATGCCCTGATTGCAGCATGGTCGAGCGGGACGAGCGTACGAGGGTCGACGACCTCGACGGAGATCCCCTCCTTTGCAAGCTCCTCGGCCGCGGCCAACGCCTCGTGCACGAGCCAGGCGACGGCAACGACCGTGACGTCGCTACCCGTGCGCTTGATGTCGGCGACACCGAACGGGATCGCGTAGTCGCCGTCGGGCACGAGGCCCTTGGTGGTGAGCAGCCGGTTCGACTCGAAGGAGATGACGGGGTTGTTGTCGCGGATCGCCGTCTTGAGCAGGCCCTTGAGGTCGGCGGGCGTCGAGGGCAGGAACATCTTCAGCCCCGACAGATTCATGAACATCGAGTACGGGCACTGGCAATGCTGTGCCGCCAGCCGCGTGCCGCCGCCGACGTTGGCGCGGTAGAGGATCGGGAAGGTCCTCTGCCCCCCGAACATGTAGTGGATCTTGGCCGCCTGATTGACGATCTGGTCCATGGCGACGAACGAGAACGTCACCTGCCGCCAGTCCATGATCGGCCGATAGCCCGAGCCTGCCGCGCCGATGGCGATGCCGGTCAGCGCCCCTTCGGCGATCGGGGTGGCCTTGACCCGCTTGTCGCCGAACTCCTTCGTCAGCGGCACGATCGGATCGGTCGACATGTAGAAGATGCGGGGGTCCTTGCGCATCTCCTCGGCGACGGCCTCGACGCCGGCCTGGGCGTAGGTGAGCTCTCGCATGGCCAACTCCTTTACGCCGCGTACATGTCCTCGAGCGCCTGCTCCGGCTTCGGGAATGGGCTCGCCTCGGCGAACGCGACGGCGGACTCGATGCTGGCGCGCACTTCCCTGCCCATCGCCTGCCATTCGACGTCGGTCATGGCGCCCTGGGCCTTGAGCTGTCCGAGCAGCCGGGCGATGGGGTCCTTCTGCTTCCAGGCTTCGATCTCATCCTGGGTGCGGAAATCAGGCTGGCCGATGCGCTCGGTGTGGGCGCGCCAGCGGTAGGTCTTGCACTCGATCAGCGTCGGTCCCTCGCCAGCCCTGGCGCGCTCGATGGCGCGAGCGGCGGCCTGATAGACGGCAAATATGTCGTTGCCGTCGACCACGATGCCGGGAATCCCGTAGCCGGCGGCGCGCCCGGCCACGTCCGGCATGGCATGCGTCTCGGCTGCCGCGGTCTGCGCCGCATACATGTTGTTCTCGCAGATGTAGAGCATCGGCAGCTTCCAGGTCGCCGCGATGTTGAGGCACTCGTGGAACGGCCCCGCATTGGAGGCGCCGTCCCCGAAGAAGGAGACCGCGACCCGGCCCTTGCCGTCCATCTGTGCCGCAAGGCCCGCACCGGTGACGATCGCGATGCCGCCGGCGACGATGCCGTTGGCACCGAGCATGCCGATGTCGAAATCGGCGATGTGCATGGATCCGCCCTTGCCCTTGCAGTAGCCGGTTTCGCGGCCGTAGAGCTCGGCCATCATGCGCTTGAGGTCGGCGCCCTTGGCGATGCAGTGGCCGTGCCCCCGATGCGTGGAGATGATCTGGTCGCCGGCCTCGAGCGCCGCACACACACCCACGGCGACGGCCTCCTCGCCGATGTAGCAGTGCACGACGCCGTAGATCTTGCCGGCGTGGTAGTCAGCGGAGGCGCGCTCCTCGAAAGAGCGGATGGTGAGCATCTGGCGCAGCATCTGGCGCTGCTGGTCGGGCGAGACGTTCAAGAGGATGCTCCCTGTCGGACGGACGGCATGATCATGGTGGGCGAGAGCGCGCCCGTTGGCAACAGGCTCCGCCGCATGGCATCCGCTCTTGCTGCGCGTGACATCGAGGCCAGGGCAGGGGCTGTATCCGCATGGTCACCGCGCTTTCGCGCCGCCTTGCCCGCATCTACAGGAACGTAATGGTTTTGGGTTCAGGTGCCCGCGGATCCACGATGCCCCTTGTCGAGCGCGGCATCGGCGGCCTCCGCCGCCGGCTGGAAGGCCAGGACCGGCGAGCTCGCAGTTCGAGCAAGCCGTGTCAGGAACGGTCCGAATGTCCGAGCGAGCGGTCGGGTGCAATGCGATCGCGGACAAGCTGCTTGATCTCTTTGACCTCGGGAAAGCGCCCGTGCTCCTTGCGCGACCAGATGACGTCGCCGTCGAGCCGCACCTCGAAGACGCCTCCTGTTGCGTCGGGCGTGAGGATGACCGACCCGAGCTCCTCCGCGAACGTCCCCAACAGCTCCTGCGCCATCCAGCCGGCGCGCAGGCCCCAGCCGCACAGGCGGCAGTATGTGATCTCGACCGCGGGCGCAGCAGGCATCACAACTCCGTTGGAGGATGAGATTGGGCAACCCGCGAGCCCGGGTCTCGGAGTCAGCGGCCTCAGTTGGCGCCCTCGAGCAGGCGGCGCGAGATGACGTGGGCCTGGATCTCGGCGGCGCCTTCGAAGATGTTGAGGATGCGGGCGTCGCACAGCACGCGGCTGACGGGATACTCGAGCGCAAAGCCGTTGCCGCCGTGGATCTGCAGGGCGTTGTCGGCATTGGCCCAGGCGATGCGGGCGGCGAGCAGCTTGGCCATGCCGGCCTCCAGGTCGCAGCGGCGGCCCTCGTCCTTCTCGCGGGCGGCGAAGTAAGTGAGCTGGCGCGCGATCATGGTCTCGACCGCCATCATGACGATCTTGTTGGCGACGCGCGGGAAGGAATAGATCGGCTTGCCGAACTGGTTGCGCTCCAACGCGTACTTGAGGGCGAGGTCCATGGCCGACTGCGCCACGCCGATGGCGCGCGCCGCGGTCTGGATGCGGGCCGCCTCGAACGTCGTCATGAGCTGCTTGAAGCCCTGGCCCTCGACGCCGCCGAGCAGCTGCGCCGCCGGCACCTCGAAGCCGTCGAAGGAGATGTCGAACTCCTTCATGCCGCGATAGCCTAGCACCTCGATCTCGCCGCCGGTCATGCCCTCGGCCGGGAACGGGCTGGCGTCGTCGCCGCGCGGCTTCTCGGCGAGCAGCATCGACAGGCCGCGGTAGCCGGGCTGGTTGGCGTCGGTGCGCACCAGCAGCGTCATCAGGTCGGCGCGCACGGGATGGGTGATCCAGGTCTTCTGGCCAGTCACCTTGTAGACCTCGCCCTCCTTCACCGCGCGGGTCTTGAGCGAGGCGAGGTCGGAGCCGGTGTTGGGCTCGGTGAATACGGCCGTTGGCAACAGCTCGCCCGAGGCGATCCTGGGCAGGTACTTCTTCTGCTGTGCCTCGGTGCCGCCGCCCAGGATCAGCTCGGCGGCGATCTCCGAGCGCGTGCCGAGCGAGCCCACCCCGATGTAGCCGCGCGAGAGCTCCTCGGAGACGAGGCACATGGCTTCCTTGCCTAACCCCAAGCCGCCGTGCGCCTCGGGCAGCGTCAAGCCGAACACGCCGAGCTCGCCGAGCTTGGCGATCAGCTCCTGCGGGATGTACTCGTTCTGGAGATGCCACTCGTGTGCATGCGGCAGCACCTCGGCTTCGGCGAAGCGGCGCATCTGCTCGCGCATTTCCGACAGCGTCTCGTCGAGGCCGGTGTCGCCGAAGGTGGTGACGGCGGGCTGCGCCGCGATCAGGCTCGCGAGCTTCGATTTGAGGCCGTCGGCGGTGCCGGCGTCGATCAGGTCGCCGACCTCGCCCTCGAAGCGCGCGAGCTCGCTGCGCGGCACGCCGAGGGCGGTGAGCCGCACCGTCTCGTTCTGGCTCATGGGGATGCCGCCGGTGATCTGTGCGAGGTATTCGCCGAAGGCGGCGGCGAGGATCAGCCGCTCCATATCGCCGAGCCGTCCCGCGGACTCCAGGCGCCGCGCCCAGCCCAGCATCTGGCGCAGCGACTCCACGTAGGTGGCGAGCCAAGCGAGCCCATGCGCCGAGGCCTGCGCGGCATCGATGCCGCCCGCCGCCTCCACCGCCTTGCGCACGCCGGCGCGAGCCAGATGCAGCAATCGCTCCGCCGCCGCGACCGCTTCCTGGCAGCGATCGAAGCTCGGCTGGCTGCTCTTTTCCATAGTGCGGCTGGCGCTGGCGGCGGCGGTCATGGCCTCGCGATCCCTCTGCTGGCAATGTCTTGCTGCACTGCACAATACCGCCGCCAGCGGGCTGCGCAATCGCTAGTTTGTGGGATGTTTGTGCTGTCCGGCCATGCGCCCCCGCCGGTCGACTTTCAGTGCAGTCCATCGCAGGCTGCAGCAACACGACACGCCCCGAGGGAACGCGCCATGGCTGCAGCCAACTATCTGCCCGATGTCCTGGAGACCACGGAGGCCGAGCGCCTCGCCACCGGCTTCATCTTCACGGAAGGGCCGCTGTGGCATCCCGAGGGCTACTGGTATTTCGTCGACATCCGCCAGAACAAGCTGCTGCGCATGATGCCCGGCAAGGCGCCGGAGGTGGTGCGGGACAACACCCTCGGCGGCAACGGCACGACCTTCGACCTGCAGGGGCGATTGATCCTGTGTGAAGGCGACGGCCGCATCGTCACGCGCATGGGCGCCGACGGCAAGGTCGAGACGCTGGCCGAGCGCTACCAGGGCGGCCGCTTCAGTCGCCCCAATGACGTCATCTGCCACTCGAGCGGCACCCTCTACTTCACCGATCCCGACAAGCGCCGCCCCTATCACGAGCGTGAGATCCCCGGGCGCGAGGGCGAGAGCAACCTGTGGGATGGCGCCGGCGTCTATCGCCTGGCGGCGGACGGCGCGGTGAGCCAGCTTGCCCTGTGCGAGTACCCGAACGGCCTTGCGCTGTCGCCGGACGAGCGCACGATGTACGTCGCCAACACGCGCTCCTCCATGTACATCCACGCCATCGAGCTCGATGCCGCGGGCCGCATGGTGGGGCGCAGCATCTTCGCCGACATGAACGAGAACGTGGGGCCGGGCCTCCCCGACGGCCTCAAGGTCGATGCCATCGGCTGCGTCTATTGCACCGGCCCCGGCGGCATCTGGGTGTTTGCGCCGGACGGGAAGCGCGTCGGCATCATCAAGTGGCCGGAGCAGGCCGTGAACTTCGCCTTCGGCGGCCCCGACCTGCGCACCATGCTGTGCTGCGCGCACACCTCGGTCTACACGCTGCGCATGAAGGTCCCGGGCAACCCGCATCCCTGGTATTTGCGTTCCCGGCCGGAGCGCGAACGCGCGTAGAGCCGGGATCTAGCCGGCCATTGAAGGGGGAAGGTCCCGGCTCGCCGCGCCAGAGGCGCGGCGTCCGGGAATGCAGCGTCAGGCAAAGAGGCCGCCCATCGGCTTGACGTCGGCGCTGCCCGGGAACACGGCGCTGGCGAGCGCCGCATCCTCCACCCGCACGTGGTCCTTGAGGACGCCCTTGAGGACGGCGCGCAGGTCGGTCGTGGGCTTGAGGTCGCGACCCTCGTGCAGGTTGTGTGGCTTGAGGCCCGGCCAGTCGGCGATGACGCGGCCGCCCTTCAAGGCGCCGCCGATCAGCAGCGCGGTCGTGGCGGTGCCGTGGTCGGTGCCCTCGTTGCCGTTGAGACGTGCGGTGCGTCCGAACTCGGTGACGATCGCCACCACCGTCTCGCGCCAGGCGCTGCCCATGTTGGTCTCGATGGCGGCAACGGCGCCGTCGAGCGCGCCGAGCAACTGGCCGAGCTGGCCGCCCACGGCGCCCTCGTTGATGTGCGTGTCCCAGCCGACAAAGCCGACCGCGCCGACGCGCGGGCCGTCCGGCCGCGCCAAATACTTCGCCGCGGTGCCGGCCGCGTCAGCGAAATAGGCGCGCACGCCGGCAATCCCGCCGGGTTGCGGGCCCTGCTGTGGCCCCGTGTCCATGCCGCCGGCGCGCGCCGCTTGCATCAGGCCGCGCCGCGCCTCGAGCGCACGCGCGAGTGCTGGGTCGGTATGTGAGTAGAGGTCGAGGAGGCGCATGATGGTGTCGTCGCTCGCCGGCAGCAGCCGTTGCGGCACCCACGACAGCACGGGCGCCGACCCGCGCACCACCAGCGGCGTCACCGGTCCGACGGCGAAGGCCTTCGCGCGCTTCGGATCGACGCGACCGCCGGCCTCGATGGCGCCGAGCGCGCGGTTGAGCCAGCCCGTCTCGCTGGAGCCCGGCTTCGGCAGTCCGTTCTCGAGCATGTCCTGGCCGTCGAAATGGGAGCGCTCGCGATAGGGCGTTGCGGCGGCGTGCACGATGGTGGCCTGTCCGGCCTTGTAGAGCCGGTGCAGCGTCGGCATGGCCGGATTGAGCGCGAAGAAGGCGTCGAGCGGCAGGCCCGGCGACTTGCCGTCGAGCAGGAGAGCCTTGTCGCCGCGCAAGGCCACCCAGTCCGGATCGCCGACGGGGGCCACCATCGCGAGCCCGTCGAGCGCGCCGCGCAGCACGATCACGAGCATGCGCGGATCGCGGCCCTCGGCGCGGGCGATCCTGGGCACATGCGCCCAGGCGAAGAGCACACCCGAGCCCAGCAGCAGCTCGCGGCGTGTCGGGGCGTGGAGGCGAACGGCCATGACGACTACCTCCGCTGAAATTCGGGTGACATGAACAGGAGTGCCAGCGCCTGCTGGCGGCTCTCGGCGCGCACGATGGCGCTGCGCGTCTCGGCGCTCGCGAGTGCGCCCAGCGAATGCTCCAGGATGGCCTGGGGGTCGGCCCGGCCGGCGATGCGCTCGGCGAAGTTGTTGGCGACATCGAGGCGCTGGCCGAGGCCGTCGATCCAGGCTGCGGCGACGTCGGGATGACCCTTGGGCGACGGCGGGCGCCACAGAGGCTCGCCGAGTAGCGCCTGGCCGCCGGTGAATCGCGCGGGGTCGGCGGTCGTAGCGACCGCGCGCACCATCGCCATCACCCATTCGCCCGGGCGCTTGAGCTTGATGCGTGGCGCGGCCCACGCCTCCGGCGCCGCGACCAGAGCGCGGGACACCTCCTTGAGGTCGCCGTCGGTGTCCGTGAAGGTTCGCGCCAGGCGCTCGACCAGAGCCGGCGGCGGCTCGTCGGCCACGAAATGGCGCGCGAGCTTGGTGGCGACGTGTTTTGCAGTGGCGGGATGTCGGGCGAGGTCGCGCAGCACCGCACGGCCCTGCTCCGCGCTCTCGTCGGCGTAGACCTTGCCGAGCACGGTCTGCGGTCCCGGCTCGTGCAGCCGCCGATTGAAGACGAACTCGCCGCCGTGCTCGGGATTGTCGAGGACGGGCAGGAAGGTCCAGCCCGTGAGCACCTTGGCGAAAGCGACCACATCGTCCTGGGTGTAGCCGCCCGCCACGCCCAGCGTGTGCAGCTCGAGGATTTCGCGCGCCAGGTTCTCGTTGAGGCCGCGGTTGCGGTTGATGCCGGCGGTCGAGTTGGGTCCGATCGAGCCCGCGTTGTCGAGATAGAACAGCATCGCCGGATGGCTCTCGACGGCGAGCAGCATGGTGCCGAAGCGGCCCAGCGCGTTGGGGCGGATCGCCTCGCGCTCGTAGCCGCCGGCCATGCTCTGGATCTTGTTGGCGGAGATGCAGAAGTGGTTCGACCAGAACCACACCAGACGCTCCGTGAAACCGATCTCGGCGGCGAGCGCAGCGTCGATGCGCGCCCTCACCTCCTTGAGGAAGATGTCGCGGCCGACCGTCGGCTGAGGCGGCTCGGGCGCCATCGCCGCCGGCGGCGTGCCGGAGGCGGCCTCCTGCATGCCGTCGCCCATCGACCCGCCTTCGGCCTGCTGGCGCTCGATCTCCTTCTGCTTGCGCATCGCCAGGACCTGCTTGGCCTGACGCTCGGCGTTGGCGTCGGCGACCGCGCGGAACGCCTGCGCGCTCGTCTGCAGGTCGGCGCCCGCGATCAGGCCGGCGCCCGGCCGGTCGAGTTCGGCCAGCAGCGCCCCGCGCGGGTCGGAGGCGATCGCCACGACTGAGCTCGGCTGCGGCCCCAGGCCGAACCGGTGGAGCGCCAGAACTGCCTGTTCTCGTCCGGTGAGTGCCATGCCACCCATCCTGCGAAAGCCTGTGGCGCCGCGATGGCGCTCGCTGCACGGATCAGTCTGCCGTCATGCCTCGACAAGGTATTGGAGCGTGGAACGAATGGGACCTGCAAATCCTGTCGGTCTCCGCACGGCAACCTTACCGCGCCACATACCTAGCCCGTGCCGGCAGCGGAACAATCTATCCGCCCGGAAGGGTTTTGCGCAGCCGGCCGCCGGTGCCGGCTCGCGCCCCGGCCTCGCGTTGGGCCTCGGCGCTCTCGGAGGTGCGGATGACGACCTCGGCCTCCTCGGCGCCGCCGGGAGCGGCGAAGGCCTCGTTGGGGGTCTGCGGGGCGGCCTGCGGCTCATCGGCAATGGTGCGCAGGCGCGCGAACAGCCCTGTCGCTGGTGCGGTCGGGGGGGCCTTCGGCTTTTCGACGGAAGGCAGCAGCGGCTCGCGCCGCACGAATGTGACGGTAGCCTCGTCCGGCTCGGTGCCGGCCCAGCGCTGGGCTCGCGCGCCCGCTTCTGCGCCCGCATCTGTGCCAAGGCCGGGGTCGGTCCGGGGCTCGGTGCGGGCGGGCGGCTGGGCAGGGCTCGCGCTGCCGCCCGCCTGAGGCGCTGCGGGCTCTGCCCGACGCCTTGGCGGGCGAGCGACTGTGCCGGTACGGCTCACCTCCAGCCTTCTCGCGAGAGAGCCGAACTTGCCCTGCGATATGCTGTCGGTGTCTCCGTCCCGAATCAGCGCGGCGACGTCGTCCCCCAGTCCAGCCGCTGCGGCCTCGCCGCGCGCTCGGGTCTGGTGCAGGGCCGCAATCGCCTCGCCCAGATGCTTCCAGGCCTGGTAGAGCGGGTTCTCGGCCAGCGCCATCTTGAGTCGGGTGTTGCGGGCGCGACGCGCCGCACTTTCCGGGGCTCCGTCCTGCCCCTCCGACCTGTGCAGGGCGCGCCAGCTCTCATCGCCGGCAAGGGCGGCCTCGAGCCGCTCGCGCGCCTGCTCGAGAGCGGCCAGGTCTTGCGTCACCATCCCGGAGGCGGCCAAGCGGTCCTCCTCAGCATGCCTCGGCCGTATATTGGCCGGTTGAGGTCCAGTCGCGAAGCCGGCGGGGTGTCGGGGTGATCCCCGACGCGGGCGGCTTCTTTACGCCACGCCATAGCTGTTAGAGTGCAACGAACCTCTTGTGCACTGTCTGCGGCTGCGACTCAGCAAAATCCGCTCGTGAAGGTATACCAGATTGCCGGCTGCAGCGCTCCGCGCTAGCTGGATCCGCTCCCGGCTTCGGCTGGCAGCGGTTGGACGCGCAAGATTTGGCACATGTGGCTCATCCCCCACCCGCGGGAAGGCCATCCCCTGGAGCAGCCAATGCTATTTTCCCAGTCGCGGAGCATTTTGCGGGCCTTCTACGAGCTGTTTGCCGACAGCGGCTTCTCCATGGCGGGGGCCGTGGCGTTCTCGTTCGTGCTGTCGCTGTTCCCGTTCTGCATCTTCCTCGGCACGCTCGCGGGCTACTTCGGCGGCGACGCGCTTGCCAAGCAGGCGGTGGAGCAGCTGTTCGAGCTGGCCCCGGCGCCGGTTGCCCAGGCGATTGCGCCCGAGGTCATGGCCGTGATGGGCCAGAGCCGGGTCGGGCTGCTCACCTTCGGCGCCGTGATCGCCCTGTTCTTCGCCACCAGCGCCATCGAGAGCCTGCGCGCCGCCCTCAACGTCGCCTATCGCGTCAAGGAGCGGCGGTCGTATTTCCTGTGCCTGCTCGAGAGTGGGATGTTCGTGGTCCTGAGCGCGGTCGGCATGCTGGCGCTGGCCTGGGGCGTGGTGGTGGGGCCGCAGGTGGCCTCGCGCTTCAAGCCGGACTGGCTGCTGTGGCTTGCCGATACCGGGTGGGTATCGCTGCTAGCCCGCTATGCCATCGTCATCGCCGCGATCGGCGCGCAGCTCATCGCCTATCACCTGTGGCTCGCCGCCGGGCAGCGCCGCCTCAGCGACGTGTGGCCGGGCGTCGTGCTGTCGATCGTGCTGTGGCTGATCGCGGCGCAGGTGTTCGCGTCCTGGCTCACGATCTCCGACTACTCGCGCTTCTATGCGGGCCTGACCCGGATCATGAGCGCGCTCGTGTTCTTCCAGGTGAGCGCCATCATCGTCATCCTGGGCGCCGAGCTCAACCGCGGCATCGTCGAGGTCAAGCGGCGGCTGGCGGCGATCGAGGAGATGGAAAGCGCGGCCATCCCCGCACCGCCCTCGCACGATAGCTATCGCAGAGATACGTGAGGCGCGGCGCGGGCTACTTGCGCTGCTTGCATTCCGCCCTGCGCTCGGCGATGCGCACCGTGCAGTCGAGGATGTAGCGCTCGCCGCGCACGGAGAAGATGTTGAGCGTCAGCTGGTCGGTGTCGGCCGAGCGGACGGTCGGGATGTAGTTGACGATGCGGGCGCGCTGCTCCGTGCCGATGCACTTCGGGTTGCCCTTGAGGATGTTGAGCGGCTTGACCGTTCCTTCGCGAAACTCGACGAGGCCGTGCTTGGGCTGGCCCGTGACGGTCACCCGCGGCGGCGGGTCGGGCACGCAGTCCTTGTCCCATGAGGAAGGCGAGGCGATCCTGATGGGCTCGCTGGCCTGCGTCGGGGCTTTCGTGGCAGGCGGGGCCGGCTCCTGCGGTGGCCGCTTGGCGGCATTCGCCTCCTGCTCCGCGCGGCGTTTGGCTTCCGCTTCGGCCTCGGCTTGGCGCTTTGCCTCGGCCTCGCGGCGGGCGTCCTCCTGCTTGCGGCGCGCCTCCTCCAGGGCGGCCTGCCGGCGCCTTTCCTCCTCGGCACGCTTGGCCTCGGCCTCGAGCGCAGCCTGACGCTCTGCGGCTGCCGCGTCGGCTTTGCGCTTGGCCTCGGCGTCGGTGGTGCGCCTGGCCTCGACCTCGGCGGTGACCAGCGCCTGGCGCCGGGTGAACTCTGCGCCGATATAGACCCCGGCCACGACGGCCAGCAGCGCCGCGGCCAATCCGAGCCAGCGCCCGGGTGCCGCCCAGGAGGATGCGCGTCCGCCAGGATCCGGGGGTAGCTGGTCCGGCGGCATGGCGGACGTCGCCGAGGCGGCGGCCACGCGCCTCGACTGAGGAGCGGAGAGCTGGCGATCGCCCAGCAGCATCGGCTTGAGCTCGGCCACCGATTGCGGCCGCTTGGCCGCGGTCACGGCGAGGCAGGCGTCGATGGCCGCCAGGAATCCCGGCCGAAAGGCGCCTTTGCCGACCTCGGCCGCGGGGAGCATGCGGTCATCGGCCATGCGCAGCGTCGATTCCTCGGGCTTCTTGCCGGCGACGGCCTTGTAGAGCGTGGCGCCGAGCGCATAGAGGTCCGACCACGGGCCCTGGTAGCGGCCGTCGGCGGCGTACTGCTCGTGCGGCGAATAGCCGACCTTGATGATGCCGGTGAGCGCGCGGCTCATCTCGGCCACCGCCCGCCGTGCGGCGCCGAAGTCGAGCAGCACCGGCGTGCCGTCCTGGCGGATCAGGATGTTGTCCGGAGCGATGTCGCGATGCAGCAGGTCGGCTGCGTGCAGCGTCTCCAGCGCTTCGAGCAGCGGTGCGGTAATCCGGTCCAGCTCGGCTTGCGTCGGCCGCCGTCCGAGCGACTCGAGCCAGGCGTCGAAGCTCTGCCCCTGCTCGAAGTCCATCACCATGTAGGCGGTGGCGTTGGCCTCGAACACGCGCGTCACCCGCACGATGCCGGGATGGCGGAAGCGGGCGAGCGTCTGCGCCTCGCGCAGGAAGCTGGTGCGGCCCCAATCGAAGGTCGCCTTGTGCCGCTCCGACTTCGGCCGCACGCTCAGGTTCTGGCTACGCTGCCCGAACTCGGCCGGGTAGTACTCCTTGAGCGCGACCGTGGTCTTGAGGTTGATGTCCTCGGCCCGATAGGTGATGCCGAAGCCCCCCGAGCCGATCAGGCGCTCGATGCGGTAGCTGCCATCCAGGACTGTGTTCTTCGGCAAGCCGAGCCGACTGTCCACCCGGGCCCTCCAGGATCAAGCGGTGAAGGCGGACGTTAGCAAACATCGCCCGGGGGCGGTATTGCGTAGGTAACAGCTGGGCCCGGAGCCGCGCCTCGGGCCCTTGCGACTCAATGGTTGCCGAACGCAGCGACAGCGAGGGATGAAGGGCACTTCGTCCCTTGTATTTCCGGTCCAGGCCCCCAAGTGCCAACAGTGGGCCTTCGCGACAAGCGGGGAATTGCATGGCGGCAGAGCGATTCTACGTTTACCGCAGCGGCGAGAGCGATGCGTGCGCCCTGACAGGTGCCAAGGACGATCCACGTCTGCCCCTTGCGGCTGCGCCCGATCGCTGGCGGTTCTGGATGCAGATCGGTCGTCTCCAGGCCGAGGGCGGCCGATACGGCTTCAACATCGAGACGGCCGCGAGCGAGATCGCCGCAAACGGCTACTGCCTTTTCACCGGGTCCCGGAAGCTGCTGGGCGGACTTGATCCGCCGCCGACGCCGCCGCCGCAAGGAGGCACATCCGATGCCTGACACAGCCCGCACGGCCTACCTCTTCCAATGCAAGGACGAAGATCTCTACGCCGTGTCGCACGACATCACCGGCGCCAATATTCCGCGTTCGCCCTGCACGCTCGGATGGGTTCTCTGCGAGGAGTTTCAGCTCGGACAACGCGCGCCGTTGCCCGCGCCGATCATGGCCGAGCCCGTCATGCATGGCATTGCCGATCGGGGCTACTACGTGTGGCGCGGCTGGAGCGGTGGCTCCTCCAAGCGGCCCGCGCGGTAGGGCTCGAGATGTTTTCCCCGCCTAAAGCGGGCGGCGGGTCCACGAAATCAGAATATGCCTTGCGTCGAATGTGAGCACAGCCTAGCGTTGATTCGTGGGCTGCAAATTGCGGCGCGTTTGTTTCGAAAGTCGAAGACATCGAAAAGGACGAGCCGATGGCCAAGAAAACCACTGCCAAGAAACCCCTTCCGAAGAGCAAGCCGGTTGCCAAGGCGGCCAAGGGCAAGCGCTGACACCACGCGCCTGTCGTTGCTGTCGAAGTGAGATGATAGGAGTGGACGGCCCTTTTTTGGGCCGTTTTTCCTTTGCGGGTCGTCAAGTGCGAACGAGGCCGCCCCGACTGCGAGCTACGGCACCCGTTTTGCCTTCTCCGCGTCCTTCTTTCTGGCCGCTTCGAGATCGTTGGGATCGATGGCGACCGCTTGTCTGGAGGCGTAGCCGTACTGCGGGGACGGCAGGATCATCGTCGTCGACACGCGCCGGTAGGCGACCATCGACAGGCCCTCGATTGGTTCCTCGATCGTCTCGACCGTGTAAGTGCCCGGCTGTTGCAGTTCCTCGACGCCCGGAAGAGAGAATGGATGCAGGAAGGTCACCTGCTCTCTCTTGATCCGTTCCGGCACGGTTCTCTCCAGCCTTTCGGGACTTGGTCTCGCAGCCGCCCCCAGCACTCCCACCACCGGGGGCGACGCTTCAGCAGCTACGCGCGACTAGAGCTGCCGACCTTTTGCGAACGCGTCGACATCGTTCTGCGCCTGAGTCTTGTCGAGCTGGTACTTGGTCTGCACCTGCGCAACCAGATCGTGCTTGTCCTTGAGGGCGGCAATCTCCTGGGCGCTGAACCGGCCCCACTTCGTCTGGATCTCGCCCCTCATTCCGGCGGCGGGTGCTTGCACTTTGGCGGCCTCAGGCTGGGTATTGCTGGTCATTTTCACATCTCCTAAAAAAAGCATATTGAAGAAAGCAATTTGAATGACTACCACTCAAACCACTTGGCCACCAGGAGCCTGCAATGTGTTCGAATTGAGTTCCGCGGCAAATAACATCTGCGAATATCGAGCCAGATTTTAATTTAATGCGCCCTCAATTTCAGACGCCCTGCGGTTTCCAAAGCGATAGCGGCGGCGCGCA
>Ga0247829_10000351_pt1 | contig 16784 bp, 16 predicted proteins | sample 12C_Control_Day4_FD_207765 | JGI IMG/M metagenome (GOLD analysis project Ga0247829, IMG submission 207765) | Soil microbial communities from agricultural site in Penn Yan, New York, United States - 12C_Control_Day4 | ecosystem: Environmental > Terrestrial > Soil > Agricultural land | place... | reverse complement strand
GATGCGACGGCGAGCCGGGAGGGGGGCGGCAGACATTGGGAGAGACAGTGGATATGTTTATTTATACAGTATCTCCAAAGCCCCCGAAATCATCAATTCATCTCGCAGACGCGCGGCGAACCAAAGTGCTATCATTGATATCAAACCCGAAAGGCATTCCCCATGGCTGATCTGCTGGTGCGTCGAATCGATGACGCCCTCGTGAAGCGGCTCAAGGAGCTGGCCGCAGCGCATGGCCGCAGTGCCGAGGCGGAGCATCGCGCCATCCTGGCCGCGGCGCTGGCCGGGCCTCGCAAGCGCAGCTTCGCTGCCGTGCTGGCCACCATGCCCAACGTGGGCGTCGATGCAGATTTCGAGCGTCCGGGCACAACCGGCGATGCGCCGCATGTACTTGATTGACACCCATGTCATCAGCGAAATGCGCAAGCGCGAGAAGGCTGACCGGGGAGTCCAGTCCTTCTTTCGACAGGCTGCCGAGCGTGATGAATCGCTCTACCTGTCCGTCGTGACGGTCGGTGAACTGCGCCGTGGCATCGATCTCATCCAGCATCGAGGCGATCGGCCGCAGGCCGACCTGCTCGAGCGCTGGTTGTCTACCCTGCTCGAGCAGCACGGCGACAACATCCTGGCATTCGATACAGATGCTGCGCAGGTCTGGGGCCGCTTGCGCGTTCCCCATCCGGAACACGAGATCGACAAGCAGATCGCCGCCATTGCACTGGTGCACGACCTCATCGTCGTGACGCGCAATGAAGCGCACTTCCGGCCGACCGGGGTCGGCGTGCTGAATCCCTTCGCCGGACTTCAGGCGGCCTGAGCCAGCGCCTCGCCGCACGCCGCGGCGCTCGACCACGCCCATTGGAAGTTGTAGCCACCGAGCCAGCCCGTCACGTCGACCACCTCGCCGATGAAGTACAGCCCCGGCTGGCGCCGGCTCTCCATCGACTGCGAGCTCAGCTCGCGCGTGTCCACCCCGCCCGCCGTCACCTCGGCCTTGCGCCAGCCTTCGCTGCCGGCCGGCACGATGCGCCAGCGCTTCAGGCCTGCGGCGAGCGCGTCGAGGTCGCGATCGCGCAGTTGCGGCATCGGCGCCTGCGCCGAGGCCCCGGCGTTCGGCAGCCACGTGTCGGCCAGCCGCTGCGGCAGGTGGAGCGCGAGCTCGTTGCCGAGCTGCCGCTTCGAAGTGGCCTTGGCTGCATGAAGCAGCGCGGCCACGTCGCGGCCGGGCGCCAGGTCGATCTCCAGCGCCTGGCCTGCGTGCCAGAAGCTGCTGATCTGCAGCACGGCCGGCCCGCTGAGGCCGCGATGCGTGAAGAGCAGGTCCTCCACGAAGCGGCCGCGCTCGGGCTTCGCAGCGTCGTTCGAGATCCCCACCTCGAGCGACAGCCCCGCGAGCGCCGCGAACGGCGCCCACGCCTGCGCGTCGAAGGTCAGCGGCACCAGCGCAGCCCGCGGCTCGATCAGGCGATGGCCGAACTGGCGCGCCAGCCGGTAGCCCCAGTCAGTGGCGCCGATCTTCGGGATCGAGAGGCCGCCGGTGGCCACCACGAGGCGCGGCGCGCGCACGGGGCCGCGGTCGGTGTCGAGCTCGTAGCCTGCCGGGCCGTGGCGGACGCCGTGCACCTTGGAAGGTTGCCAGCGCACGACGCGCCCGGCCTCGCATTCGCGCAGCAGCATCGCGATGATCTGCTCGCTGGAGTCGTCGCAGAAGAGCTGGCCCTTGTGCTTTTCGTGGAACGCGATGCGATGGCGCTGGACGAGCGCGATGAAGTCTGCAGCGGTGTAGCGCGCGAGCGCCGAGCGGCAGAACCTCGGGTTTTCCGACAGGAAGTTGGCGGGCCCGGCGTCGCGGTTCGTGAAGTTGCAGCGTCCGCCGCCGGAGATGCGAATCTTCTCCGCGAGCTTGTCGGCGTGGTCGACGAGCAGCACGCGGGCACCGCGCTGTCCCGCCAGGGCAGCGCAGAAAAGACCGGCCGCGCCGGCCCCGACGATGACGGCGTCCCAGGACATGGGACGCGATTGTCGGGGCGGGCGCGGCCGGTCGCCGGATCAACGCTAGCTCAAGGCTTGCGGTCGGCCTTGTCGATGGCCTGGCCGACGTCCTGCTTCACGTCGCCGTAGGTCTTCTGCACCTTGCCTTCGACCTGTTCGGCCTGGCCTTCGGTGGTCATGCGCTCGTTGCCGAGCGCCTTGCCGGCGGCTTCCTTGATGTTGCCCTTGACTTCCTTGCCGCGGCCCTTCAGCTGGTCCTGGTTCATGTCGGTTCCTTCCGTTTAGCGACAACCGTTGTTGCCGGTCGGGGGACTTTCCCCCATCTGCCGGCCCGATGATGTCGGCGGTGTCCAACGCTTCGTGTAGGACTCGGCCCACAGGGAACGGGCCGCTTCAACCCTTCCAGGTGAAGGGAAAGGCCGTTTGTCGCATGAACCCGTCGGGCACGTAGTCGCCCACGACGCCATAGCGCGCCGGCCAGGTGCGATCCGACTGCACCGCGGTGCCGAAGAGGTGGTCCAGGAACGCGAAGTGCGCGGCGTAGTTGCGGTCGATCGCCTCGTCGTCCTGCGCGTGGTGCCAATGATGGAAGTTGGGCGTGACGATCACGTAGCGCAAGGGGCCGAGCCGAGCGCTCACGTTGGCATGGTTGAACACGGCGTGGAAGCCGACGATGACGATGTAGGCGTCGATCACTTCCTTGCCGAAGCCCAGCACGACGATCGGCGCCAGCACGAGCGTGCGCGTGATGAGCACTTCCAGCAGGTGCTGGCGCGAGCCGGCCAGCCAGTCCATGCGATTCACGCTGTGGTGCACCGCATGCAGCCGCCACAGCCAGGGCACCTCGTGGTAGGCACGGTGCGTCCAGTACTGCACCAGATCGGCCACCAGCACGAGCAGGAACAGTGCGACCGGAAAGGGCAGGTCGCGCACCCACGCCTGCACGCCGTCCTCCGCCGCCCAGCCGAACAGCCGGTGCACGAGCAGGTTGGTGGCCAGCAGCATGAAGCCCACGGCCATGTGGTTCACGATGAAATGGTGCAGGTCGGTCTGCCACTCCGGGCGGAACACGGGCTGGTCTCGGCGCAGGCCGAACAGCTTCTCGATGAACACGAAGATCAGCGCCGAGCCGAGCAGGTCCAGCACGAACCAGTCGAGCCCGATGTAGGGCGTGCCGTCGGCGAAGTCTTGCACCGGCACCTTGTGGCCACCCAACAGCGCCGCAAGGAGGACGAGCGCAAACGCCGCGGACGACAGCCATCGTGTGCGGCCGAGCGCGATGTTGAACAGCGCAGTGCCGCCCGCCAGCACCATCGACCAGTACAGCACCTCGCGCAGGAGCCCCACGTCGTAAGACCGCCGCAGTTCGGGCGTGCTCAGGTACTGCGGGAAGTGGAAGACGAGCACCCCGAGGAAGCACAGCGATGCGAGCAGCAGCGCCACCACGCCGGACGCAACCCCGCGGCCGCGCCGCAGCGCGCCGTGCGAGGCGGCCAGTTCGTTCAGCTTGCGCAGCATCGTCGCCCTTTGCGGGTGGCGACGATTATCGGCGTCAGGCCGTCATTCCGACGAGGCCGGCCGCCCCCTCCATCGCCGCGACGGCGTTCAGCACCAACCGCACCTGAAGCTCCAGCGGCGCCGGCGCGGGCTTCTCGCCGCTCATCACCGCCTGGATGTAGAGCGCGGTGGTGGCCGCGTCGCAGGTGCGCGGCAGCAGCGGCAGCTCGCTGAGCACCCCCTCCTGCGCAGGGCTGGAAAGATCGGGCCGCGCGGTGCCTTCGATCCACACGCTCATGCGCGGAGCGCGCCGCGGGTCGGCCACCGGCTCGCCTTCGGTGCCGCGCAGCAGCATCACGTCGGCGGCGCCGGCGGCGGCGCACGCCGTCATCAGCTCGCCGAACTCGGGGTGCGTGTGGTTGATCACGCGCAGCACGCGCGCGTCGCGGCAAGGGTTCAGCATCTTCGCGATCGTGTGCCCCGAGTTGCGCAGGCCCACGACGCGTCGCACCTCGAGCAGGCGCGACAGCGGCGCGCACAGCGCGTCGATCGGCACCAGTACCGGCTCGCGCCGCGACCACGCCGCTTCGACGGCCGCCGCGCATTGCGCGAGCGGGAGCCCCAGGTCCCTGAAGATGTCGGCGGTGGTCACGCGGTTCGGGTCGCGCATCGGCCCGTGCACCAGCACGGCCACGCCTTCCTGCGCCAGGCGCATGGCCAGCAGCGCGGTGAGGTTCGGCAACCGGCGGGCGCCGTTGTACGAGGGCAGCAGCACCACCGGGCGCGTCGTCGGAAGCTGCATGCAGCGCGCCTGGGCGGCCTGGAGAAAGCCGAGCAGCTCGTCAGCGGTTTCTCCCTTCATGCGCATCGCAAGGCAGAAGGCGCCGACCTCGAGATCCGTGACGCGGCCGTCGAGCACTTGCTCCATCAGGTCGGCGGCCTGCTCGCGCGTCAGCGAGCGGGCGCCTTCACCCCCGCGCCCGATCTCCTTGATGTAGGGCGCGATGCTCATCGGTGACTCGGGAAGAAGCTGGGACTGTCCATGCCGCGAGGGATCGCAAGTTTCAGGCCGCCATGCTCGCGCTTTCGATCATGCGCTTCAACTCGGGCAGACACGAACCGCAGTTCGTGCCGCACCGCAGCTCGGTCTTCAAGCGCGCCAGCCGCTGATCGGCGCCGAGGCCGGTCATCTGCGCCAGCGCGCCGGCGATCTGATGCTCGCTCACGTCCAGGCAGGTGCACACCTGCGGCCCCCGAGGCGCGAGCGGCACCGGCGCCTTGGCGCCGGGCGACAGCAGCGCGCGGCCGAACGCCTGCGCAGGCAGCCGCTGCTGGAGCAGCGCGCGCACCCACGCTTCGGCGCTGGCGTCGCCCGCCAGCGCGAAGGCCTCGAGGCGGGTGTCCTTGCCGTCGGCGACGAGGCGCATCGCGCGCCGCTGGCCGCGCCGGCGATCCTCGTAGCGCAGCACCTCGGGTCCGTGCAGCCCCAGCAGGCGCTCCACGCGCTCGAGCGCCTCCCGCGGCGGCGCTTCGTGCCCCGCGGCGCGAAACAGCACGCCGCTGTGCTCATGGCCGAACGGAACGCAGGCGGCGAACGGGAAAGCCGCCATCTGCGCCGCGAGCTCGAGGCGCACCGCGTTCGCCTGCTCCGCAGGCAGCCACGACGCCGCCACCAGCCGCCACGGCAGTTCGGCCTTGAGCACCTTCACCGCGCAGTGCTTCAGCTCCGGCTGGCGAGACTGCGGGCACGCCGTGGACAGCGTCAGCGCGTTCACGCCCGCGAGCCGCTGTCCTTGGCTGCCGCGCCCGGACACGAACTCCTCGCCCCAGTGCATCGCGACGAAGGCCTGTGCCGGGGCGACGCGGTCGTTGGCCGACACCGGCAGCACGATGGACCCGCGCCGCGACGTCACGTGCACGAGGTCGCCCTCGGCGAGCCCGAGCCGATGCAGCTCCTGCGGGTGCATCTCGATCGACGGCTCCGCCACGTGGCCGAACGAGCGGCCCAGGGTGCCGGTGCGGCTCATGGCGTGCCACTGGTCACGCAGCCGCCCCGTGTTCAGGCTGAAGGGATAGCGCGGGTCGCGCGGCTCGGTCGGCGGCCGGTGCGGCGTGTCGTGGAAGCGGGCCCGGCCGTCGGGCGTTGCGAAGTGGCCGTTCTCGTACAGGCGCGCGCGGCCGGCGAGCCAGCCTTCCTTCAGGGGCCAGTGCTGCGGTCCCTTCTCGTCGAGCAGGCTCCAGCTCAGGCCGGTGATGTCCAGGTCGCGACCGCGCGTGGTCTCCCGGTGCTCGTTCCACACCGCTTCCGGCGTCTCGTACGGGAAGAGCGACCGCCGGCCCGGGCGCAGCCGCGCTTCGAGCCGTTGCGCAAACTCCACCACGATCGACCAGTCGGCCCGGGCCTGCCCGGGCGGCGCCACGGCCGCGCGCACGCGACTGATGCGGCGCTCGCTGTTGGTGACGGTGCCTTCCTTCTCGCCCCACGTCGTGGCGGGCAGCAGCAGGTCGGCATAGCGCGCGGTGGCGGTGGTGGCGAACGCTTCCTGCAGCACCACGAACTCCGCACGCTCCAGCGCGCGGCGCACGGTGGCCTGGTCCGGCATCGACTGCGCAGGGTTGGTGCATGCGATCCAGAGCGCCTTGATCTGCCCGTCGGCCGCGGCCTCGAACATCTCCACCGCCGTCGTCCCCGGCTTCGAAGGGACGTCGTCCACGCCCCACAACGCCGCCACTTCCGCGCGGTGTGCCGGATCCGCGAGGTCGCGATGTGCGGACAGCAGGTTCGCCAACCCGCCCACCTCGCGCCCGCCCATCGCGTTCGGCTGCCCCGTGAGCGAGAAGGGACCGGTGCCGGGTCGGCCGATCTGGCCGGTGGCCAGGTGCAGGTTGATCAAGGCCGCGTTCTTGGCGGTGCCGCTGGCGCTCTGGTTCAGCCCCTGGCAATACAGCGAGAGCGTCGGCGTGCGCGCCGTGCCGCGCTCGAGGCCGGCGAACCAGCGCGCCGCCTGCAGCACGGCGTCTTCCCGCAGGCCGGTGAGGCGGGCGGTCTCGCGCGGCGTGAAGTCGCGCACGCGTGCCTTCAGTGTTTCGAAGCCGCTGGTGTGCGCCTCGATGTACGCCGCATCGATCCAGCCCTCCCACAGCATCACGTGCAGGAGGCCGTGGAAAAGGGCGATGTCGGTGCCCGGCAGCAGCGGCAGGTGCAGGTCCGCCATGTCGGCGCTCTGCGTGCGACGCGGGTCGGCGACCACGATGCGCAGCGCCGGGTTCGCGCGCTTCGCATCCTCCAGCCGCCGGAACAGCACCGGGTGCGCCCACGCCGGGTTCGCGCCGGCGATGAACACCGTCCCCGCCAGGGCGATGTCGTCGTAGCAGGCGGGCGGGGCATCGGCCCCGAGCGTCACCTTGTAGCCTGCCACCGCGCTGCTCATGCACAGGCGGGAGTTCGTGTCGATGTTGTTGGTGCCGATCAGGCCCTTGGCGAGCTTGTTGAAGACGTAGTAATCCTCCGTCAGCAGCTGGCCCGACACGTAGAAGCCGACTGCATCGGGCCCATGGCTCTCGATCGCATGCTCGAAGCGGTCCACCGCATCGTCGATCGCGTCGCTCCAGCTCACGCGGCGCGGCGATGCGCCGCGGAAGGCGCGGCGCATCGGGTGCAGCAGCCGCGTCTGCAGCGTCACCGGCGCCGCAGCCGTCAGGTGCAGCGTGCTGCCCTTGCTGCAGAGCCGCCCGAAGTTCGCCGGATGGTCCGGGTCCCCTCGGACGCCGGTGATCTGCGTGCCGTCGCTTTCGATGACCACCCCGCAGCCCACACCGCAATACGGGCAGGTGGATCGCGTCTCACGCATCGGCCCGCTCGTGCGCCGCCCGCGTGGCGAGTTCCTGGGCGTCCAGTGAGACGATGCCATCGGCCACCCTCACCGAGAAGCGCGTCGTGCAGCCGGCGTCCGGCGCGCGCGCGCAGCCGTCGACCAGTCCGATGGTCCAGTTGTGCAGCGGGCATGCCACGCTCTCGCCGAACACGATGCCCTGGCTGAGCGGCCCGCCCTTGTGCGGGCAGCGGTCGAGCAGCGCGAACACCTTGTCCACGCCGTTGCGGAACACCGCCACCGCCGGCGCGCCTTCGCGCTCCACCCTGCGCGCCCCGAGCACCGGGATGTCCTCCACCCGGCAGATCACCGTCCATTGGCTCATCTCAGTTCTCCACCGCGGCAAAGCGCGACCCCGCCGGCATGAAACGGCCCCACCAAGGGCCTTGCGCGGATCCGGCTCCGCCGGTCCGCAGCAAGAGCCCCCTCGGGGGGCAGCGACGGGGAGGAGCGTGGGGGCCAACATTCCACGGCTCCACCGGTCCGCAGCAAAAGCCCCCTCGGGGGGCAGCGACGGGAGGAGCGCGGGGGTCGTTTCATCACAGCTCCTTCACAGGCACGAACTGCCGCACGTCCACGCGCGCCTTGTCGAACTCGAACCACGGGTCCGGCTCGCCGTCCAGCGCGTACTGCAGCCGCTCCCAGAGAGCGCGCCGGTTCTGCGCGTCGTCGAGCACCCTGCGCTTCACGTGGTCGAGCCCCACACGCCCCACGTAGTGCACCGTGCGCTCCAGGTACCAGCCTTCCTCGCGGTAGAGCTGCAGGAACGCGCCGGCATGCTCGAGCACCTCGGCGGAGGTCTTCACCTTGCACAGGAACTGCGCCACCTCGGTCTTGATGCCGCCGTTGCCGGCCACGTAGATCTCCCAGCCCGAATCGACGCCGATCACCCCCACGTCCTTGATGCCGCTCTCCGCGCAGTTGCGCGGGCAGCCGCTCACCGCCAGCTTCACCTTGTGCGGCGCATACATGCGCCAGAGCGCGCGCTCCAGGTCCTTGCCCATCTGCGTGCTGTCCTGGGTGCCGAAGCGGCACCACTCGCTGCCCACGCAGGTCTTCACGGTGCGCAGCGCCTTGGCGTAGGCGTGGCCGCTGGGCATGCCGATGTCGCGCCATACGCCCGGCAGGTCTTCCTTCTTCACGCCGAGCAGGTCGATGCGCTGGCCGCCGGTCACCTTCACCGTGGGGATGCGGTACTTGTCCACCACGTCGGCGATGCGCCGCAGCTCGCCGGCCGTCGTCTCGCCGCCCCACATGCGCGGGATCACCGAGTACGTACCGTCCTTCTGGATGTTCGCGTGACTGCGCTCGTTGATGAAGCGGCTCTGCGGGTCGTCGCGCGCCTCCTTCGGCCACGTGCTCAGCAGGTAGTAGTTCAGCGCCGGCCGGCAGCTCGCGCAACCGTCGGGCGAGCGCCACGCCAGGTGCCGCTGCACGGCATCGATCGTCAACAGCCGCGTACCGTCCGGCATTGGCGTGCGGATGGCATGGCGCACCTCGTCGTGGCTGTGGTCGGTGCAGCCGCACATCGCCTTCTTCTTCGGCGCCGCCGAGTAGTCGCCGCCGGCGGTGAACATCAGCAGCTGCTCCACCAGCCCCGTGCACGATCCGCACGAGGCGCTTGCCTTCGTGTTCTTGCGCACCTCGTCGAGCGTGAAAAGGCCGCGGTCCTTGATCGCCTTGCAGATCGCGCCCTTGCTCACTCCGTTGCAGCCGCACACCTCGTCGGCGTCGGCCATCGCGGCGGCGCGGTCCTGCCCGAGGTGGCCGGTGTCGCCGATGTTGGATTCGCCGAACATCAGGCGGTCGCGGATGTCGGCCACCGAGCGGCCGTCGCGCAGCAGCTTGAAGTACCAGGAGCCGTCCACCGTGTCGCCGTAGAGGCAGGCGCCGACCAGCTTGTCGCCGCGGATCACGAGCTTCTTGTAGACGCCGGCGAACGGGTCGCTCAACACGATCTCCTCGGTGTCCTGCCCGCCGGTGAAGTCGCCCGCGGAGAAGAGATCGATGCCGGTCACCTTGAGCTTGGTGCTCGTCTGGCTGCCGGTGTAGCGGCCGATGCCGAACTGCGCCAGGTGCGTTGCGCACACCTTGCCCTGCTCGAACAGGGGTGCCACCAGCCCGTAGGCGATGCCGCGGTGCGCTGCGCACTCGCCCACGGCGTAGATGCGCGGATCGGTGATGGTCTGCATCGTGTCGTTCACCACGATGCCTCGGTTGCAGTGCAGCCCGATCTTCTCTGCCAGCGTCGTGTTGGGCCGGATGCCGGCGGCCATCACCACCAGGTCGGCCGGGATCTCGCTGCCGTCCTTGAATTGCACGGCCATCACCCGTCCGTCGGGGCCGCCGACCAACGCCTGCGTCTGCGCGCCGATCATGAATTTCAGGCCCCGGTCCTCCAGCGACTTCTGCAGCAGCCGGCCCGCGGTGTCGTCGAGCTGCCGCTCCATCAGCCACGGCATGATGTGCACGACCGTCACGTGCATCCCGCGCAGCATCAGGCCATTGGCCGCTTCCAGTCCCAGCAGCCCGCCGCCGATCACCACCGCATGCCTGTAGCGGGCGGCAGCGTCGATCATCGCGTTCGTGTCGGCGATGTCCCGGTAGGCGATCACGCCTTCCAGGTCCCGGCCCGGCACCGGCAGCACGAACGGGTGGGAGCCGGTGGCAATGAGCAGCCGGTCGTAGGGCGCCTCGGTGCCGTCCTCGGCCTTCACGATGCGGCGCCGGCGGTCCACGTCCACCGCCTTGCGCCCCAGGTGCAGCGTGATGTCGTGCTGCGCGTACCAGTCCAGCGGGTTGAGCACGATCTGGTCGATCGTCTGCTCGCCCGCGAGCACCGGCGACAGCAGGATGCGGTTGTAGTTGGGATGCGGCTCCGCGCCGAACACGGTGATGTCGTGCAGCTCGGGGGCGATCTTCAGCAGTTCCTCGAGCGTGCGCACGCCGGCCATCCCGTTGCCCACCATGACGAGTCTCGTCTTCTTCATGCACGCCCTCTGGAATTGCGTCGGTTCGTGGCTGACCCGGCCGGGCAGGAGCCGCGGCCTCGAACCGCGCACATCGGTGTGCACGGGACCACCGCCGGTACGTCGACCGCGGCCCGGGCGCGGCGCTGCGCCCAGGCACTGAAAAGCAGCATCCGTGCCAGCGCTGCGGGAGGCGGAGGGCGCGTGCTGCACTATGCTGGCGACCTGGAAGCGGCTTCCGCTCACGCGATTGGTGCAGCGGCGCGCGACAAGGTGGTGCGTCGCCGTCCTTCCGCATACCCGCCCGCCCCCTGAAGCATTACGATCGCGCACCGGAGTCCGCCATGTCCGCCGTCCTTCCCGCCAACGACACGTCAGCCGAAGGATCGCGGCTAGCGCAGATCCTCGGCCGGCTGATGCCGGCATTGCTGGAGCGCCAGGGCGCGCTGCTCGCCGTGAAGGACGCCGCCACCGGCCGCTACGAGCACGTCAACGCCGCCATGGCCGGCCTGTTCGGCACCACGCCGGCCCAGATGACGGGCCGCACCGACGGCGAGCTCGTCGACGCCGCACTGGCCACCACGCTGCGCGCGGCCGAGCAGACCGCGCTTGCGCAGCCGGGCGCGCTCGCCAGCGAGCACAAGTTCGAGCTTCGCGGCGCCCGCCACGACTTCGCCGTGCTCCGCCTGGCGGTGGGACCCGACGCGGCCGGGGTGCGCCGGCTGTGCAGCGTCTGGACCGACCAGAACGCCACCAAGCAGAAAGACGCGCAGCTGCGCGCGGCGCTCGAACAGCTCGAGGCGGAGCAGCGCACCATCGAGCAATTGCGCCGCGAGCTGAAGGACCAGGCGCTGCGCGATGTCGCCACCGGCCTCTACACCCGCCCCCACTTCGAGGACCAGCTCAAGCGCGAAGTGGATCTGTCCACGCGCGAGCACCGCGAGTTCGCCCTTGTGTGCGTCTCGCTAGACCGCCTGGCCGACCGCGTCAGCGCCCTCGGCGACGACGCGCGCACCCGCGTGTTCGAGGCGCTCGGCCGGCTGCTGCGCAGCAACACCCGCGCGATGGATTCCTCCTGCCGCTTCGACGACACGCGCTTCATGATCCTGTTGTCGGGCGTCGGCCTGGCCACCGCCCACTCGCGCATGGAGGGCCTGCGGCGCCAGTGCGCCACGCAGATCGTGGTGCTCGACGGCCAGGAGCTCGGCTTCACGGTGTCGATGGGCGTGGCCAGCTTTCCGCACACGGCGCAGACCCAGGAAGAACTGCTCGCGGCGTGTGACAAGGCCCTGTCCGAAGCGCAGCGGCGCGGCGGCAACCACGTCGCCCTCGCCAGCATCCGCTTCGAAGGCTAGCTAGGAGTCTGCCGAGGCAGACTCCTAGCTAGCCTTGCGGCTGAACGTTTCGCTCCCCCCAGCCCCCCTCCAAGCGGGGGGCTCCAGCATGAGAGACGATCCCGGCCTGCGGCCGGTGCCATCAACGGCGCCACAGCCAGCATCGCGCGGTGTCGGTGCCGGTTGAAAGCCGGCTTCCTTGTCCATGCTGGAGCCCCCCGCTTGGCGGGGGGCTGGGGGGAGCCGTGCATTCAGCAAACCGCTCAGGCCAGCCCCTTGTAGAGCATGTACGCCGACAGGGCATAAAGCAGCCCGGCGAAAGCCTGCTTGAGCTGGCGCACGTTCAGCGCGTGAGCAGCGCGCGCACCCAGCGGCGCCATCAGCACGCTCGCCGCGCCGATGATGGCCAGGGCGGGCAGGTAGAGAAAGCCGAACTGCCCAGGCAGCACGGGTGCCAGCGACCAGCCGCCCACGAGATAGCCGGCCGTGTTGGCCAGCGCGATCGGAAAGCCCAGCGCGGCGCTCGTCGCCACCGCGTGGTGGATGGCGACGTTGCACCACGTCATGAACGGCACGGACACGAAACCGCCGCCGGCGCCCACGAGCCCGGACACGAAGCCGATGCCGGCGCCCGCGGCGGCGCGACCGGCCGGCCCCGGCATGACGCGGCTCGGCGCCGGTTTCCGGTCGCGCAGCATCTGCGTGGCGGAAAAGCCGACGAACAGCGCGAAGGCGAGTGCGAGCGCCTGTCCCTTGACCAGGGCGAACACGCCGGCGCCCGCCAGCAGCCCGCCGGCCACGATGCCCGGCGCCATGCCGCGCACGATGTCCCAACGAACGGCGCCGCGCCGATGGTGCGCGCGCACGCTCGACAGCGACGTGAAGAGAATGGTCGACATCGACGTCGCGATCGCGATCTTCACCGCCAGCCCGTCCGGCACACCCTGCCGCGACAGCAGGAACGTTAGGAAGGGCACCATCAGCATGCCGCCGCCGATGCCCAGCAGCCCGGCCAGGAAGCCGGTGCAGGCCCCGAGCAGCAGCAACTGTGCGGCGAGCAGCGGCTCGATGATCACGCTTGCCCGTTCGGCGCTTCGAGCAGGCGCAGCACGGCGCGCCACTCGTCGTCGGTCACGGGGGTGATCGACAGGCGGTTGCCGCGCTTGAGCACCGTCATGGACGCCAGTTCGGGACGTTCCCTCATTTCGGTGAGCGGCAGCAGCTTCGTCTTGCGCTTCAGGCGGATGTCGACATTCACCCAGCGGGGGTCGTCCGCCGAGGACTTCTCGTCGTAATACTTGCTCTTGCGGTCGAACTGCGTGGCATCGGGGTAGGGCGGGCTGGCCACTTCGGCGATGCCCGCCACGCCCGGCTCCTGGCACGACGAGTGGTAGTACAGCACGCCATCGCCGACGCGCATGAGGTCACGCATGAAGTTGCGCGCCTGGAAATTGCGCACGCCGGTCCAGGGCACCTGCCGGCCGGGCAGCTTCGCGAGGTCATCGACCGAGCACTCGTCGGGCTCGATCTTCATCAGCCAGTAAGCCATGAAGGTCGCCAGCAGGAGGGATGTGGGTGTCCGCCACGAACCGGGGGCCGCATTCCTGAACCCTCGTGGAAGTTCAGGTGGGCGAGGTCAGCGAGGCTTCGGGTTCATCTGACGCGAGACGATCACACCAGCCGGGCAATGTTCCTCTCCCTTGCTCATTCGAGCATCGGTTCAAGGAAATATAAGACCCGCGCGAACGCGGCGGACGAGTTGATTCTAGAGGAGTTGGTCCTCGCCGAGTGCGGCATCCACACGCTCGATCAGGGCGTCCAGGTCGGCACTTGACTTGGCGTCGCGACCGGGAGTGCGGGCGCCCGGTGCGACCACAGGGCGCGCCAAGGCACGCTCGGCGAGCTGGTAGGCGAGGTTGAGCGCGGCCAGCACGGCGATGCGCTCGCGCGCCTTCACCTTCCCGGCATCCCGGATGGCGCACATTTCCTTGTCGACCGACGCCACGGCAGCCAGCAGCGACTGCTCGCCGCCTTCCGGGCAGCCGAGGATGTAGCTCTGGCCCATGATCGTGACTTCGAGCTGCTTCATGCGTCGCTCCGATGCGATGCATTGCCTTCGACCGGCAGCCGCTCGAGCAGCGCGTCGATGCGCGAACGGGCGGCGGTGAGGCGCGAGCGCAGGCTGTCCCGCTCCGCTGCCACGCTCTCGAGCTGCTGCGTGAGCAGGGCATTGGTGCGCTTAAGCTCGTCGTGCCGCAGGAGCAGGCGCTCGATGCGCTCGGCGAGGTCTTCGAATCTGGACATGGGCGTTCATTGTAGGCGCCGCCCGCGCCCCTCTTACAATCGCGAACGTTGGTGCTCGTGTCGGTGTTCACGCCGGCGCGGTTAAACGGGAAGCAGGAAGATGCCCGGCGCTCTCGCGCCGCGTCCAGCCTGCGCTGCCCCCGCAACGGTCAGCGAACGGGGCCCGGTCACCGGGTCCGCCTCGCGTGCACACGCCACTGGAAGGTCTCCTTCTGGGAAGGTCGCGCGAGTCGGTTCGCCAGCCCGGATACCGGCCAACAGGGGGCGCCGGGCCGCAAGGCTCGACGCCATGTCGCCCGCCTGCGGGGAAGCAGGCCAGGGCACCGAGCCTTGTCCCAACGTTCCATGAACCTCACCCGACCGGCCACGCGGCGCACGCTGCTGGCCTTCGCATGCTCGTGCGCTTTTGTCCCCTGTGTCTTCGCGCAGGACGTTCCCACCATCGTCGTCACCGGCACCGTGCTGCCGCGCACGCTGGGCAGCGAGTTCGCTGCCACTAGCGTGCTCACGCGCGACGACCTCCAGCGCACCGGCGTGCGCGATGTCGTCGCCGCGCTGGAGCTGCTCGGCACCGCGCTCGTCGAGCAGCAAGGCGGCCCCGGCACGGCCGCGTTCGTCCGGCTGCGCGGCGCAGACTCGCGCGACACCCTCGTGCTCGTCGATGGTGTGCCGCTCAACGACGTGACGCTCGGCCTGGCCACCCTGTCGCAGCTGCCCGTGGCCACCATCGACCGCATCGAGGTTGCGCGCGGCAACCTCTCGGCGCTCTACGGCGCCAACGCGACGGGCGGTGTCATCCAGATTTTCACGCGGCGCGGCTCGAGCGGTTTGCGCGGCGAGGCCAGCGCGACCGTCGGCAGCCGCGCGACAAGTGCGCTCGAGGCCAGCGTGTCCGCCGGCAGCGACACCTTGCGCGGCCGCTTCACCGCGGGTGGGGAGCGCACCGACGGCTACAGCGCCATCGATCCGGCCGTGCTGCCCAACGCCAACCCCGACGACGACGGCAACCAGCGCCGCCATGCCGCACTCGCGCTCGACCTCGATGTCGCGCCCGGCCACGCGCTGGGACTGGACCTGCGCGTCGTGCGCGGCGTCGTCGAGTACGACGACGGCTCGTCGTTCAGCAGCCCCACCGACACGCACCAGCAATACCTGCTGCAGCGCGGCGCCACGCTGCGCGGGCGCCACGCCATTGGTACGGACTGGACCCTCGAATGGCGCGCCGCCGAAGGCCGCGAGACCCGCCGCGAGGAATCCGTGACCGCTTTCGGCGCGGCCGAGTTCGGCAACGACGTGAGCAACCGCGGCGTCGCCGTCGAGGCGAACGGGCGCATCGCCCCCGGGTGGCGCCTGCAGCTCGGCGCCGAGCGGCTGGTGCAGTCCACCGACAGCCCCGACTACCTCACCGATCACCGCCGCACCGACGTGCTGCGAGCGGGCGTCGTGCACGACGCCCCCTGGGGCAGCATGCAGGCCGCCGTGCGGCGCGACGACACTAGCGACTTCGGCAGTGCCGACACTGCGCTGCTGGGCGCCACCTGGCGCTTCGCGCCAGCCTTCAGCGCCATCGCGACGCTGGCCAACAGCTTCACGCCGCCGACGCTCGACATGCTCTTCTACGCCGTCTGCTGCAGCAACCCGGAGCTGCAGCCGGAGCGCTCGCGCAATGCCGACCTCGCCCTGCAGTGGGAGGACGGCCCGAACGCCGTGCGCGTCACCGCCTTCGTTGCCCGGCAGGAAGACAAGATCGTCAACGACGACGACTTCATTCCCCACAACGTGGCGCGCGCCGAGAACCACGGCGTGGAACTCGCGGCGCGGACGAAGCTCGGCGCGTGGCGCCTGACCGGTGAAGCCACCGTGCAGGATCCCGTCGACGCCGACACGGGCGAACGCCTGCCGCGGCGCGCGAGCCGCCAGTTCGCAGCGCGAGCCGACTACGATGGCAGCGGATGGAATGCCGGGGCGCGACTGCGATACGTGGGCGAGCGGCCGGACATCGGCGGCATCACCGTGCCTGGCTACAGCGTCGTGGACTTCAGCGGGCGCTGGCAGGCCACGCCGGCCTGGAACGTGCAGCTCACCATGGAGAACGCATTCGACCGGGACTACCAGACCACGTCCGGCTACCAGGGCAAGCCGCGCGGCGTGTTCGTCGGCATCGGCTGGCAGGGCGGGCGGTGACGCATCGATGAGCCCCGACCGGTCGTCACCGTCGCGCTGGGTGCCGGCCACCGTGGTGCTGGCGCTGCTGGCGCTGGTGGCCGGCCTCGCGGCCGGCTCGGCGGGCTGGTGGCCCGCGCCGGACATCCTCTGGCGCATCCGGGCGCCGCGCGTGCTGGCCGGCTTTGGCGCCGGCGCGGCGCTGGCGCTGGCGGGGGCCTTGATGCAGCTCCTCACGCGCAACGCGCTGGCCGATCCCGCCGTGCTCGGCATCTCTGGCGGGGCCGGCGTCGGCGCGCTGCTGGCCATGCTGCTCGTGCCGGCGGCGGGGGCCTGGCTGCCGATGGCAGGTGCCGCCGCGGGCGCCTGCGCGGCCGCATTGCTGTTGCTCGCGCTGTCGTGGCGCGTGCTTTCACGCCCGGGCGCCGTCGGCGCTGGCGGTGAGGGCAACGTCACATTGCTGCTGCTGGGGGTGATGATCGGCTCGGGCAGCGCGGCGGCGATCTCGCTGATGCTGTCGCTCGCGCCGCAGGCTCAGCTGCGAGGCATGGTCTTCTGGCTGCTTGGCGACCTCAACGGCGCGACGGCATGGTGGCCGGCCTGCCTGGTGGCAGCAGGCGTGCTGGCGGCCGTGCTTCCGAGCGCGACGCGCC
>Ga0247829_10000349_pt1 | contig 16798 bp, 15 predicted proteins | sample 12C_Control_Day4_FD_207765 | JGI IMG/M metagenome (GOLD analysis project Ga0247829, IMG submission 207765) | Soil microbial communities from agricultural site in Penn Yan, New York, United States - 12C_Control_Day4 | ecosystem: Environmental > Terrestrial > Soil > Agricultural land | place... | reverse complement strand
GTCATGAAACTCGGGCTGATCAACTCGGCGTGGGCGCAGGCGGGAAAGGGGACGGCGTACGGCATTCGGATGACCAGGGAGATCGGGTTCGACACGATCGACGTCTTCGCCGACCCGCTCGACATCGATGCGAAGGAGCGGCGACTGATCCGCACCGAGTGCGAGGCGGTCGGGTTGCCGGTGGTCAGCGTCGCCTGCGTGGCTGTGGGCTTGATCGACTTCAACCCGTCAGTCCAGCGGTTCCACGTCGGGCGGTGCAAGGCGTATCTCGACCTCGCGTACGAACTGGACGCAAAGAATGTCCTGCTGGTGCTCGGGGAGTACATCTGGGAGCGGCAGGTGATCCCGCCGGCCGAACAGTGGAAGACCGGCGTGGATCACCTGAAGACCCTCGGCGACCACGCCGCCGGGCTGGGGTTGCAGATCGCCCTGGAGTTGGAGCCGTTCAAGCTCTCGCTGCTCAACGACGTGCCGAACATGATCCGGTTCATAGACGACGTGGGCCACCCGGCGGTGCAGGCGAACATCGACATCAGCCACCTGCAACTGGCGGGGACGAAGCCCGAGGAGCTGCGCCAGCTCAAGGGGAAGGCGGTCCACGTCCACATCTCCGACTGCGACGGGAAGGTCCACGGCGACCTGCCGCCGGGTCGGGGCGTGGTGGACTTCGGGCCGTACCTGCGGGAGGTCCGCGACCTCGGCATCGACGGGGCGATCTCGATTGAACTGGAGTACTCGCCGGAGCCGGACCGGATCGCCGACTGGGTCCGCGAGGCGTATACCGCAACGGACCGGCTGATGCGCGAGGCCGGCATCAGCCGCTCATAAGGAGTCAGTAGGCAGCGGCAGTTGGCAGGAGGCAGTTGTCTTTACTGCCTCCTGCCAACTGCCGCTGCCTACTGGTGACCAGATGGACGACTTCAACCCGGAGCCGATGCCGCCTGAGCCGGTGGGCGGTCAGTGGGGCAGCCGCCCCGAGACCGCCCCGGAGGCGACGCGGTTCCTGCAAGGCCCCCAGTCCCGCGGCTTCGAACTGGGTCAGGCCGTCCGCGTGTTCTTCGAGTTGGTCAAGGGCTTCCGCAAGCTGCACTTCGTCGGACCGTGCGTCACTGTGTTCGGGTCCGCGCGGTTCGCCGAGGACCACCCGTACTACGAAACGAGCCGGCAGATCGGCAAACTGTTGGCCGGCCGCGGGTTCACCGTGATGACCGGCGGCGGTCCCGGCGTCATGGAGGCCGCCAACCGCGGTGCCAAGGACATCGGTGGTCGGTCGATCGGGTGCAACATCATCCTGCCGAAGGAGCAGAAGCCCAACGACTACCTGGACACGATGGTGGAATTCCGGCACTTCTTCGTCCGCAAGCTGATGCTCATCAAGTACAGCTATGCGTTCGTCGTGCTGCCCGGCGGGTTCGGCACGATGGACGAGTTGTTCGAGGTGCTGACCCTGATCCAGACCGGCAAGCTGGAGGACGTGCCGGTGGCGCTGATGGGGGTGGAGTACTACCGGCCCGGGGTGGAGATGCTGCGGCGGATGCTGGACCGCAAGACGATCGACCCGGCGGACCTCAACAAGCTGGTGATCACCGACGACCCGGGCGAGGTAGCCGACTGGGTGACGGAGGTGGCGATGAAGCAATTCGGGCTGAGTTACGGCCCGAAGGTCAAACCGCGGTGGTGGCTGGGTGAGCAGTTCGGCCGCTGGTGGCGCGGCCGGTTCGGCAACGTGTAGGGCACGCGGGGCGTCGCCTACGCCCGGCTCAGCCTCAGCGAGTTGAGCACTACCGACACGGAGCTTATGCTCATCGCCGCGGCGGCCCAGACCGGCGAGATCAGCCCGCCGCCCAGCGGCACCAGCAGCCCGGCCGCGATCGGGATCGCCAGCAAGTTGTAAGCGAACGCCAGCACCAGGTTCTGGCGGATCGTCCGCACCGTCCGGCGGCTCAGGTCGCGGGCCTTCGCCACGGCTCGCAGGTCGGGGCGGACCAGCGTCACCCCGGCCGCGCTGATCGCCGCCCCGGTCCCGGTCCCCAGCGCGATGCCGACGTCCGCGGCGGCCAGCGCCGGGGCGTCGTTGATCCCGTCCCCGGCCATCGCTACCGTGCGCCCCTCGCCCTTGAACTTGAGCACCACCGCGTACTTCTCGGCCGGTAACGTCTCCGCGATCACGTCGTCGATCTCCAGCCGCCGGGCCACCGCCTTGGCCGTGTCCGGGTTGTCGCCGGTGACGATCACCACGCGCACGCCGTCGCTCTTGAGCTTCGCCACCGCGTCCTTCGAGGTCGCCCGCAGCGGGTCGCTGAACGCCACCAGCCCGACGCAGCGGTCGCCGACGCCGATCAGCACCACCCCGTGCCCGGCGACCCGGTGTGTGTGGGCTTCGCTCAGCAGGCCCTCTCGGTGGACGCCGCTCTCCCGCAGGAACTTGAGCGTCCCGACGACGACCCGAGTCCCGGCGACCTCGCCCCGCACCCCCTTGCCGGGGTGCGCCTCGACATCGGTGGCGGTCTCGATCGGTAGCTCGCGGCGGACCGCCTCCCAGACGATTGCCGCTCCGATCGGGTGCTCGGTGCCGCGTTCGACGGCCGCCGCCAGGGCGAGTACCCGGTTCGGGTCTTCCCCGACGCTACCCTCGACGGCCACGATCCACGGCCGTCCTTCGGTCAGGGTGCCCGTCTTGTCGATCAGGACCGTGTCGGTGGCAGAGAGCTTCTCCAGGGCGACGCCCTCGCGGAACAGCACCCCGTCCCGGGCCGCCCGCCCCACCCCGACCACCACCGGCGTCGGGGCCGCCAGCCCCAGCGCGCTGGGGCAGGCGATGATGAGCACCGCCACGGCGCAAATCACACCGTAGGTCAGCCAGCCTTTCTCGACCACTTCCGACCACGACTCGGCGCGGAACCAGTTCTTCGCCGTGACTTCGTCCCAGGAGGCGTGGGTGGTCGCGATGCCCGCGGCCACCCACCCGACGAAGGTTAGCAACGACGCCAGGATGACCAGCGGGACGAACCACCGGGCGATGCGGTCGGCCGTCCGCTGAAGCGGGACTCGGGTTTCCTGAGCGCGGCCGACCAGCCGGGCGATCTGTGCCAGCACCGTGTCGTCTCGCACCCGCACCGCTTCGACCGTCACCGTGCCGAGGGCGTTCTGGGTGCCGGCCATCACCTTCATGCCCGGCCCCTTCTCGACCACGACCGGCTCACCGGTGAGCATGGACTCGTCGATGTTGGTCGTCCCTTGCGTGATGACCCCGTCCACCGGCACCCGCTCGTTCGGCCGGACCCGCACCGCGTCCCCGGGGCGGACCAGTTCCAGCGGCAGGTCTTCCTCGCGGCCGTCGGGCAGGACCACCCGCGCGGCCTGGGGGGTGAGCCGCAGGAGCTTGCGGACCGCGTCCCCGGTCCGCTGCCGGGCGCGGAGTTCGAGCAACTGCCCGACCAGCACCAGGACGACGATGCCGGCGGCGGTCTCGAAGAATGGCTGAATGGCCCCGTCGCCGCGCGGGGCGACGAGTTCCACCCCGGCCGCGACACCCCCGGCCACGCCCGGAGCCAGGTTCGTTTGCACCTGCGTCACCCCGGCCAGCGGCTCCGCGCCGGAGAGCTGGTAGGCCAGCGCCGCGAGGCTGTACAGGTACGCGGCCCCGACTCCCAGGCCGACCAGGGTGAACATGTCCGGCCGCCAGGTCCGCAGCGCCCGCCAGCCCCGGGCGAGCAGCGGCCCGCCACACCAGAAGACGACCACCGTCGCCAGCACCGCCTGGACGATCAGAAGGGGAAGTTCTCCGAACATCGAGGCGAGCGGCTTGCCCGGGGCGATCACGTCGGTCATGGCCAGCGCCGCGATCACCACGCCGAGGACAATCGCGACGGCCAGCCGACGACTCAAGGCCCGCACTTCCGGGTCCTCGCCGTCGTCAGGGACAGGCGCAGCAGGCGCGGCCGACCGAGTCCCGGTGAGGTAGCCGTCCGGGTCCGCAATGAATCGCCTGTGGCATGTCTCGCCACAGAAGCGGTAGGTGGTGCCGGAGTGTTCGTGCGAGCTGGGGGCGTCGGGTGCGATTGTTTGACCGCACACGGGGTCGGTCACGACCGGCGCAGACGGGTCCGGCCCGAGGGGGGTGGTCATGGGCGTGGTCCAGCGGGTGGAGTTGTCGTGGATAGTACCCGGACCGTCGCCCGAACGCCAAAACGAAACAGGCCCGGCGGTCGGATGACCACCGGGCCGTGGAATCAGAACCCGATCGCGGAGGGACCGGGCCGCGACCGCTTAGCGGTTCAGATAGGAGAAGTAGGTGCAGGGGGGCTGGTTCAGCCCGCCGGTGCCGACCGGGGCGATGGCGCAGTTGCCGCGAATCCGGTCGAGGAGACCACACCCGCTGCTACCACCGCACCCGCCGCCCAGCCCGTTGCCGCACTTGTTGCCCGGGTTGAAGAACTGGTTGCAGCCACCGAACAGGAACGTCTTCTCGGAGGCACAGCTCCCGCACCCAATCGGGTTGGCACACCCCTCACCGATGGAGGCCTTGTGGAACAGCCCGCCGCCGTTGCGGCCGTGCTTGCGGCCCTTGGCCGAGTCGCAGGCGTTATCGCACCCGCCGCAGTCGCCGCCGGCGATCGGGGCGGCGCTGCCGCAGCACCCGCCGGCGATCGGGGCCGGGGCGACGGCGTGCGGGGCCGCCAACGTGGGCGCCGGCTGGACCGGTGCGACCACGACCGGGGCCGCCACCGCCGGCACGCCGCCGGGCGCGGTCGGCATCTGCTGCGGCGCCTGGGCGGACGCCGCCCCCACGCCGCCGACCACCCCGAGTACCGCCGCCAGAATCATCCGCCGAATCCTTGGACACATAGCAAGATCCCTCTCGAAGTTAATCGCACCGGCCGGGAGGTCCGTCACGGTAGACTCACCATCGGTGACGGACCGGACCGCCCATCGGGGAAAGGGAACGGACCGGGGAATTGGTGAAGTGATGACGGTCCAGTCCCGACAGGCGTGGCGGTCGGGCCGGCGAATCGGGGCCGCGCGGCTGGGTAAATTGTGACGGGCAGTTCTTGTCGATCGGACCGTGACGAATCGACACGTCCTAAGTGAGCTGACTCAACCGCTCCAATAACCGGCCGTAGTCGGTGGTGCGGTCGTGCCACTCGCCGGCCCGGCGCATCCGACGGTTCGGCCAGTTGACCAGGTTCAGGTGGTCCCCGGTCCAGACGTCGGTCTGCTCGCCCCAGGTTGCCGACGCCAGAGACACCAGCCCATCGTTGGCCCCCTCGGACCGGCCGATGATCCCCGCGGACAGATAGTACTCCGGCCCCAGCCAGGGCTTCTCGCACACCCCGGCGACGGAGAAGTACCGCACCGTCGGCGCGTCCGGCACCCGCTCGTTGAACCGGCGGCAGGAGTCGGTCGTCAGGTCGAAGAAGGCATCGGCCGGCACCCCCGCGGTCCGGAACACGGGGCACAGAAGCCGCGCCAGCCGTCGCACGCCCCAGTCGGCGAACGTCGTCCCCCGGTGCGGGGTGCCGACGGTCGTCAGCGACAGCACCTGCCGGTCCATCCCGAGCCGGGAAATCATGTATCGGGCGTCCAGCCCGCCCATGCTGTGCCCGATGACATGCACCGGATCGCTACCAACCTCAGCGCGGATGAACGACTTGAGTTGGGCGGCCCGCGCGGTGATGCTGGCGGTCGCGCTGACCCGTGTGGCGAGTACCCGGTTGCCGGCCGCCTCAAGCCCCCGCCGGATGCCGGGGAAGTACTCCACCACCGGCCGCCGGCAGACGAGAACACGGTCGAACCCGCAGAGCCCGTGCGCCAGCACGACAGGGGCGGTCAGTTTCGGGATGGGGTCGGCCAACGTTACTCCTCAGCTACCGCGGAAAACCTGTGTCCTGGAGAGTCGCCCCCCTCCGGTGTGGGAACGGGTCGCGCATGGCCGCGGGGGAGGGGGATCGTTACCATGAGCGCCGGCTAACACGTAGCGATCACACTTAGCACCTACACGGAACCTTCGCAATGACAATCCCCGTGGCGCAGCCGGGCAAGACCCGGATCGGATGGATCGGCACCGGGGTGATGGGCCGGTGGATGTGCCAGCATTGCGTATCGAAGGGCTACGCCGCCACGGTCTACAACCGCAGCAAGGAGAAGGTACAGCCGCTGCTGGACCTCGGCGCGGCCTACGCTGACACCCCGAAGGCAGTGGCCGAACAGTCCGACGTGGTGTTCGCCATCGTCGGCTTCCCGAAGGATGTCCGCGAGGTGTTCCTCGGACCGGACGGGGCGCTGGCCGGCAGCAAGCCGGGCACGGTCCTGGTGGACATGACCACCAGCGAACCGACCCTGGCCCGGGAGATCCACGCGGCGGCGCAGGCGAAGGGCGTCCACGCCCTGGACGCGCCGGTCTCCGGCGGCGACGTGGGCGCGAAGAACGCGGCACTGTCCATCATGATCGGCGGCGACAAGGAAGTAGTAGACGCCGTGTCGCCGCTGTTCGAGTGCATGGGCAAGACGATCGTCCACCAGGGCGAGCCGGGCGCGGGCCAGCACACCAAGATGGTCAACCAGATCCTGATCTCGTCGAACATGATCGCGGTCTGCGAGGGGCTTCTGTACGGGTACAAGGCGGGGCTGGACCTGGAGACGGTGTTCAAGTCGGTGTCGGTCGGGGCGGCCGGCAGTAAGGCACTGGAGGTGCTGGGGCCGCGGATGCTTCAGCGGAACTTCGAGCCGGGCTTCTACGTCGAACACTTCATCAAGGACATGGGCATCGCGCTCGCCGAGGCCGAGCGGATGAACCTGAGCCTTCCTGGGCTTGGACTTGCGAAGCAACTCTACGAGGCGGTCCGCGCACAGGGGTACGGCCGCAAGGGGACGCAGGCTCTCCTGATGGCACTGGAGAAACTGAACAACATCCAGCGATAGGTCCGATGCGGAGCGAACTGGACAAGATGCTGGCCGGGGAACTGTACGACCCGCTCGACGCGGAACTCGTCCGCGCCCGGGACCGCGCCCGGGACCTGTGTCAGGATCTCAACGCCACTCGTGAGGCCGACCGGGAGGTCCGCCGCCGCATCCTGACCGACCTGTTCGGCGCGGGCGGGGCGTCGGTCTGGATGCAGCCGCCGTTCTACTGCGACTACGGATCGAACATCCTGCTCGGGGAGCGGGTGTTCTTCAACTTCAACTGCGTGGTACTGGACGTCTGCCGGGTGACGATCGGGGACTTCACCCTGTTCGGTCCGGCGGTGCAGATCTACACCGCCACTCATCCGATGAACGCCGAACTCCGCCGGAAGCAGGAGTTCGGCAAGCCCGTGGCGATCGGGTCGGACGTGTGGGTCGGCGGCGGGGCGATCATCTGCCCGGGTGTCACCGTCGGTTCGAAGACCGTCATCGGGGCCGGCAGCGTGGTCACCCGGGACCTGCCCGACGGGGTGTTCGCCGCCGGCAACCCGTGCCGGGTGATCCGGGAAATCACCGAATGATGTTCGTTTATGTGTTGGGCCGTCCGTCACGGATTGTAACGGTGTAGTTGGGTCGGTGCTAGACCGGGTCCGGTGGGCTAGGTAAACTGGTCGAATTAGTCCGGCTGTTCTTTTTCTCTGGCCGGGGTCTCCGAATCGTCAGCGGGGTGAATCATGACGACCCGTCGCCCGGGTTTGACGCTGATTGAATTGCTGGTAGTCGTCGCCATAATCGCGGTCTTGATTGGTCTGACCTTCCCGGCCGTACAGCGGGTCCGGGCCTCGGCGGCCCGGGCACAGTGTACCAACAACCTGCGACAACTCGGCCAGGCCACCACCCAGTTCTACGTCGCCCAGGGTCGTCTCCCCTACGCCGGCGGGCCGCGGTCGGCGGCACCGGCCGGCAAGGTTCCGTTCGACGGGACTGCCCACTTCTTCCTCCTGGGCTACCTCGGCGAGGGTGGTAAGCAAGACATCATCACCGACGCGGCGACCCAGTACCGGCAGTCGTGGTGGGTCGGGTGCTGGCCGTACCTCACGCCGCGGGTCTCCAGCCCGACCGACACGGTGGCCAACATCCGCAACCACCCGGCGAGCGTCCCGCCGCCCGTCTTCCGCGACCCCGCCGACCAGCAGGCGCCCGGCGGCGTTCTGCCCGGTCCCGGCGGCAGCCTGCTGGGCGTGACCGGCTACGCGGCCAACGTGGCGGCCCTGGGGCACGTCGAGTACGAGTCGAAGCCGGCGCGAATCCCGGAGTCGTTCCCGGACGGGCTGGCGTCCACGGTGTTGTTCGCCGAGCGATCGCTGACGTGCGGCGGCGTTTCCCCGGTGTGGCTCCGGACGCGGGCAGACTGGTCGGGACCGATGTTCGCTCTGCGGGACAACCTGACCAATCAGCCACGGGTACTCCCGCCGCAGTTCCGACCGGGCGACACCGATTGCAACCCGTACACCGTCCAGGCCGGCCACCCGGGCTGCCTGATGGTCCTGCTCGCCGACGGGGGCGTCCGGCCGATTGGGGAAGGTGTCTCGGCGGCAACCTGGCAGGCCGCGGTCCTCCCCGCCGACGGCCAGAGGCCCCTCATCGACTGGTAGGGCGGCTGCTCACTATCGTATTACGCGGCCAATGGAACCGGTTGATTAGCCGGGCCGGTCGAGTTCCTCGGCGAACCTGGCCACAGCCTGCTCCAGGTGGCCGATCGGCGCATCGAGCCCCGCCTCACCGCGGGCGGCGGTATCCTGCAGCGCCCTGGCCGAGTCGGCGGCGGCGGTCGCACCCAGTACAGCCAGTGTCCCCTTCAGGGCGTGGGCCAGTTGCCGGACCCCCTCACTCCGGCCGGCTTCGGCCGCCGCCTTCAACTCCGTCAGTTGCTCCGGCCACCGCTGAAAGAACAGGTCTGTCAGATCGCGTAGAAACATCTCGTCCCCGCACGCCTGCCGCAGTGCCTCGGCCCGGTCGAACACCGGCGCCGGCGGGGGCGTCCGGGCCAGCCCCTCCAGCACCCGGTACAGGTCCTCCTTGCGGACCGGTTTCGACAGATACTCGTCGCACCCGGCGGCGAGGCACCGGTCCCGGTCCTCGGTCATCGCGTACGCCGTCAGCGCGATCACCGGAACCCGTCGGCCGGTCCCGCGCTCGCGCTCCCGCAACTGAGTGGTCGCGGTCAGCCCGTCCATCTCCGGCATCTGCACGTCCATCAGCACTGCGTCGAATGTCTCCGCGGCGAGGTGGTCCAGCGCTTCTCGCCCGGTAGAGGCCGTGACGGCCTTGTGGCCTCGGATCTCCAGCATCCGCACGAACAGCCGCTGGTTCACGTCCTGGTCTTCCGCCACCAGCACCCGTAGCGGTCGGGTCGGGGGCGGCGAGGCGGCGCATGCTGGCGCGGCGCCCACAGGGGCCGCCTTCGGGACGGATGAGACGGCGGCGGTGAAGTGGAATCGACTCCCCTCGCCGACCTCGCTCTCCACCCAGATGCGCCCGCCCATCAGCCCGACCAGTCCCGACGAGATGGTCAGCCCGAGTCCGGTCCCGCCGTACCGTCGCGCGACCGACCTGTCTGCCTGGGCGAACGCCTCGAATATCGCCCGCTGTCGGTCCGCCGGGATGCCGTTGCCGGTGTCCGTGACGGTGAAGTGGAGAAGTATGGTCGTGGTACCTGGCCCCGAGTCCTGGCTCATCCCTCCGTCCTGATCCCGCACCCGTTCCACCGAGACGGACACCTCGCCGTGGTCGGTGAACTTGATGGCGTTGCCAACCAGGTTGACCAGCACCTGGCAGAGCCGGCCGCGGTCGCCGATCAGGTCGTCCGGGACGTCCGGTGCGACCCGGCAGGTGAAACTGAGCCCCTTCTGGTCGGCCCGAACAGCCTGCGGCCGGCTGGCTGCGTCGAGGGACTCCCGCAGCCGGAAGGGGGAGTGGTCCAGCTCCAGTTTGCCGGCCTCCACCTTGGAAACGTCGAGGATGTCGTTGACGATCCGCAGCAGAGCCTCCCCGGATTCCTTGACCGTCCGCAGGTACTCCCGCTGCTGAGAGGTCAGGTCGGTGTCGAGTGCCAGCTCCGTCATCCCGAGGATGCCGTTCATCGGGGTGCGGATCTCGTGACTCATGCTGGCCAGGAAGTCGCTCTTGGCGCGGCTGGCGGCCTCGGCCGCGACCCGGGCCTGGCGCAGCTCCTCCTCGACCGCCTTCCACGCGGTCACGTCGGTGTGCGATCCGGCCATGCGGTACGGCCGGCCGGACTCGTCCCACATCGCCACCCCGCGTGTGTACACCCACCGCCAGGAGCCGTCCTTGTGCCGCATCCGCACCTCCAGTCCGTAGTGCGGGGCTTGCCGGGCCTGATACGCCTGCAAGGTGGCCTCGGCGCGCGGCAGGTCGTCCGGGTGGACCAGCCGCCGCCACTCGTCGATCCGACCGGCGACCTCGTCATCGGCGTACCCGAGCATCGCCTTCCAGCGCGGCGAGTAGTACACCTCGTCGGTCCGCAGGTCCCAGTCCCAGATGCCGTCCTCGGACCCGCGGACGGCCAGTTCGAACCGCTCCTCACTGGCCCGCAGCCGGTCCTCGACCCGGCGGCGCTCCTCGACCCCGTCGGCCATCCGGCGGATGGCCTCGGCGAGTTCGCCGGTTCGAACCGCGACCCGCTGCTCCAGGGTGGCGTTGAGCGCGGCGATTTCCTCCTCGGCTTTGCGGCGGTCAGTGAGGTCCACGAACACGCCCGCGATCCGTGTCACCGACCCGCCCGGGTCGCGGACCGACACCGCGTACACCAGCGCCCAGATGATCGACCCGTCCTTGCGAAGATAGCGCCGCTCCGCCTGGTAGCTGGCCAACTCCCCGCGGCAGAGGCGGTCGAACTGCCCGGTCGCCCGGTCCTGGTCCTCTGGAGGGATCGTGTCGCGGACGGTGATCCGCGTCGCCTCGTCGCTGGTGTATCCGAGCATTCGACAGAAGGCGTCGTTGACCCGGACGAACCGACCGGTGGCGGCGTCGGCCTCGGCCATGCCGACAGTGGACGTCTCGAAGAATGCCCGCAGATGCTCCTCGCCGGCCCGGAGGGCCAACTCGGCTCGCCGGTGGTTGGCGGCGTTGCGCACGACCGCGGCCAGGGCGGTCAGACCGCCCAGCAGGAGTGCGAACTGGGACAGGCGTGTCTGCCCGACGGCCTCTGCCCCGGCGGCGGCCACCAACAGGCCGACGGCCAGGGCGATGCCGATTCGGGCACTTGGCAGCAGAGACAGCATTCCGACACCCGGCCGACGTGAGGTTCGCGTTCCTTCCCGGCCGGTTCGGCAGCCGACCGGCCGGCCGTCGTCCTGTACGATGTGGAAGCCGAGCAAGATCGTAACCTGCGGAGGACGGCATGACCAGACGGTGCCGGCAAGTGCTGTTCCTGATCGTGGCGTGTTGGGCGATGGGTTGCGGGTCGTCGGCCCCGGTCCCGCCCGCGTCCGGGCCGAGTTCGGTTGAGGTCGAGGGGTTGCACAACGTCTACCGGCTCTCCGACCGGCTCTACAGCGGCAGCGACCCGCGGGGCGACGCCGGGTTCGCGGCCCTGCACGCGCTGGGGGTGAAGACCATCATCTCCGTGGATGGCGCGACCCCGGACGTGCCCGCCGCCGGCCGACATGGGATGCGCTACGTCCACGTCCCGGTCGCGTACGACGGCATCCCGCGCGAAAAGGCATGGCGGATCGCCAAGGCGGCGCGGGACCTGCCCGGGCCAGTGTATGTTCATTGCCATCACGGCCAGCACCGCGGCCCGGCGGCGGCGGCGTGCGTGTTACTGGCGCTCGACCCGGGTTTCACCCGGGAGGCCGCCGCGGCGTGGCTGAAGCAGGCTGGCACTGATCCCAGGTATCGCGGGCTGGTCGAACTCCCCCGGACGTTGCCGCGGCCGGCCGCGGCCGACCTCGACGCAATGCCGGCCGACTTCCCACCGGTCGTCGCCGTGCCGGACCTGACGCGGCTGATGGTCGCGATCGACGCCCGCTGGGATCACCTCAAGGCGGCGAAGGCGGCCGGGTGGAAGACGCCGCCGGAGCACCCCGACATCGACCCGCCGCACGAGGCGGTACAACTGGCGGAGTTGTACCGCGAGGCGGGCCGGATGCCGGACGTGACGAGCCGCGGCGGGGAATTCCTGGCGTTACTCCGGGAAGCGGAGTCGGCGGCCGGAGAACTGGAAGGGGCGCTTCGGGATAATCACGGCGTGGCACAGGCGGCGTTCGAGCGGTCGCAGGCGCTCTGTACGAAGTGCCACGATCGGTGCCGGAACTGATCCGCCACGCGGCCCCCGGCGTGGGGTTGACCCCGGTCGCGGGTGGGGCTATACCCGCCGGCCGGATTGGGGAGTCCGAAGTCGGCGATTGAGTTAGGGGGAATGCCGATGACCCGTTCGATGAAGCTGGCAGCGCTCGCCGGGGCGCTAACCATCCTGACCGTCGGTCCCGGGTGCGGGATGTTCGACGGGTACTGCGACGACTGCGACACCGGTAGCCACAGCGCCGAATACCAGCGCGACGGCCTCCCGACGCCCCGCGACGTCGGGGCCCAACCGCCCAGCGACTTTACCCCCGGGGCTTCCGCTCCGATGGGGGCCGGGGTCTACCCCGGCAGCGCCCCGAAGTAACCGGATATTCGTTTCGGGACCGGGGGTCGGTCGGGCGGAACGCGCCCGTCACTCGACCGACTTCTTCCCCTGGTTGCGGTCATACCATCGTCGCAGGTCCGCCTCGCACCGGGCCAGGCCGCGCCGCGCCAGCGTGAAGGTTGCCAGAGCGGTCAGCCCGAACCCGATCGCCCACGCCGCCGTCAGCCCATCGCGAAGCGGCAGATAACACAGACTTGTCGGGACGAGAGCCGCCGCTGCGTCCAGCTTCAGTCGAAGTAGCCCGAACAGCAGAAGTGGAAGCCCGATCGTCACCAGTGACGCCACGCCGTTGGACTGGTTGCCGGCCGCGAACGCCCGGAACCCGACGGCGAACGAGAACGCCCACAGCACCGCTCCGCCCGCCACCGCGGCCAGTACCTCGGCCCAGCCGTTCCGCCCGGACAGGCCCAGCGCCAGCCACAGCAGCCCGGCCCCAAACAGGTAGCCGTGGCCGCGCCGCCACGCCGCCGCCAGCGAGGCGTGCCAGTAGTCGGCACCCGTCAACTCGGTCAGCAGCAGTAGCTCCAGCCGGCGGCAGCGGTCCGGGACGGTCGAGTCCCAGAGCCCGTATTGAAAGACTGCCGGGACCGCGGCCATGACGACCAGTCCGGTGGCGATCGCCGGGGCACCGCCCCACCCCTCGAACAACTGGAACACCAGCCGCCCCATCCACGCCGGCCAGTCGTCCCCGGCCACGATGTACGCCGCGTACAGCAGTGCAAACCCGCCCGCCAGCCACAGGTTCACCCGCCCGCTGTACTCCATCACCCGCCGGACCGCCCACCACGACAGCGGCCGGTCGCCGATCCGCTCTAGCTCCGACGCGCGGTCCCAGCTCACCGGTCGGTAGTGTCGGTCGTGGAAGTGCCCCCGCAGTCGGCAGGCCGCCCGCATCCCGGTCAGCCCGATCAGCCCCAGGGCGAACAGGTGCAACAGCTCGAACCGCTCCCAGGCGAGCCAGTCCACCCGGTCCGGGGCGAACCAGTACCGCACCACGCCGAACGGGTTCAGAGTGTGGAGCAGGATGATCCCGTCGAAGAGGAACTCACCGACTGACTCCGGCACCGCAGTCAGCCACAACCGCAGGTTCTCCCCGGCGACGATGCCGACCACCAGGTAGACCATCACGCCGGCGAGGCCGACCAGTTCCCCGAGTCGGCGGACGATCAGCGGTTCGTAGACCCACGCGGTCAGGCCCAGGCCCGCGACGACGCCCCACACGAACGGCATGACGGCCAGCGGGACCAGGTCCGCGGGCTGGACCGTGCCGGTGAACACCAACCCGCCAAGAACCGGCAGCCCGGCCAGCCACACCAGCGCGAACCGACTCACCCCGACCAGGGCTTCGGCAAGAAACACCCCGCGCGGCTGCACCGGCGAGGTGAGCAGAAACTCTAGCGCCTGGCTCTTGGGGAGCTGCGTCAGCCGCCAGCCGATCAGGGCCGCCCCCTCGACCAATCCGAGGACCAGGAGCAGGTAGCCGGCGGTGGTGAGCGCTCCGGGAGACGTGGCGGCGTAACACAGCCCGGCGACCATCAGCACGTGGGCGACGGCCAGCCGGCGGAACGCCAACTGCCGGCCCGGGGCGAGCATCGCGGCGGCAAAGAACGGCTTGAGCATCGGGAACGGGAGGCAGAGAGAACAGCGGCGAGCCCGAGCCTCACTCCGACTTAGTAGCCGTTGTGAAGCTTGTACTGTCGGGATTTCGTCACCTCGGACGAGTCGCCCGAAGTCTTCCGGACCCGGACCGCTCCTTCCGAGTTGCGTTCGATCCGCAAGTCGAGGGCGGTCAGCAGTGCGGCCATCAGGTCCAGGCAGGTCGGGTAGCGGTTCTGCGGGATCGGCGAGAGGGCGCGGGCCAGGACCGGCCGCTCGGCCGGTGTGAGCAACGACAGATCGGGCTCGGGCCGGTGGTAGTTCTTGAGCTGGTCTTTCGGGGGCGGAGGCGGGTACGGAAACGTTCCGGTCCGCTGGACGTGGTAGGTGACGGCGAAGCTGAACTGGTCGCTCCACTCCGACAGGTTCCCCTGGAATACCTCCGGCGGGCAATACTCGGCCGTTCCCTGGCGGTGGCATGGCGTCACCGGGCCGGAGGTCGGTGTCGCCAGCCCGTAGTCGGCCAGCCGGGCGCTGTCCCCGACCAGCAGGACGTTGTTCGGCTTGATGTCGCCGTGCTGTAGCCCGACCAGCCGGCCCTCGATGCGGTGCCGCCGGGCGTTGAGGAAGTCCAGCGCCTGGGCCACCTGGAACAGGTACTGGCACAGCTTCTCCGGCTCGATCTGGCGTTCGAACTCCTCGATATACAGCTCCAGCAGGTCCAGCAGCGAGGCGTCGGCCAGGTCCATCGCGATGACGATGCACCCGGGCAGCGACCAGACCTGACGGATCCGCAGCAGGTTCGGGTGGTCGAGCGTTTGGATTGCCTGAAGGGATCGCAGCTCACGGGCCGTGGTGCCGGCGTTGGCGCTGGACATGAACTTCAGGGCGACGCGCTCGCCGGCCGAGGACTGTGCCTCCCAGACGTTCGCGAACCCTCCCACGCCCCGCAGCCGCAGGAGCTGGTAGCCGGGCATCGGCACGGCCCCGGCCTCTGGCACGAAGACCAGAGGCGGGGCATTCCGGGCCGACGACCGGGGGTTCAAGCGGTGCGGGGGCAAGACCGGGCCTCCTCCCGGGCATCGTTCAGGCGGGATCATAAACCGGGACTTGGAAGGCCCCGCCGCTGCCAATGATCGACCGCTGCCGAACTCTAGCACACGGTCTGAAACTACGTCGTCAACCGTTCAGCCGGGAATACGACCAGCCCAGAGGGCGGCCGTCGCGGTAGGGCATCACCCCATGAAACCTGGGGAAAGTGCTGTCGAACACAAGGGGCAGAAAATGTCGGTCGCCTTCCCAGAGTGGCAGCGAAAGCACGTCGCCGACCGGCACCCACTCCAGAGTGCCCTCGTGGTTGCCAGTGGGTGGCGTCCCGGAGAACTGGGTGACGCGGAAGATGAATCCGAACCAGTCTTCGCCGCCTTTGCCGAACCCCGGCCAGGAGATGGTGCCGGCGAGGTGCAGTTCATCGCACTCGATGCCGGCCTCCTCACGGACCTCCCGGCGGAACCCGGCGACCACGTCCTCGGTCGGGTCGAGCTTGCCGCCGAGCCCGTTGTATTTGCCGAAGTGCGGGTCCTCCGGCCGGGCGTTGCGGTGGATAAGCAGCACCCGCTGCCTGTCTGGCGAGAAGATGTACCCGAGCGTGGCGAGGATCGGGGTGAAGGGCATGTCATTCGAAGCTCGGCGGGTCGCGGTACTCGGCGATGATCTTCCGCACGGCCTTCACGTCCTCCTCGGAGACACCCTCGCGCCGGCGGTAGCGGCGCTCCAGCGCGTCGAGCAGCGTTTCCCACATGTCGCGGGTGACGTGGGCGGGAACGGTCCAGTTCTCGCGGCGGCGGAACCGCACCTTGAAGAGCCACTCCCGGGCGAACTTCTCGACCGAGACGAACCGCTTTTCGCCGGTGTCCGGGTCGGTGTCGGTCCACTGCACGTCAACAGACATCGGCGGTAACCCGGTGGAGGAGGCTCGTAGAATCAGGATAGCGGACACCGCTCCGGAGTTCAGGGACGACGCCCATGCTCATAGCGTAATCTATTTCATGGACGCCTATCACGGATACCCGGTCTGCACATGCCGCCCGCTTCTGCGGCTCAAGATACGGGGGCTGGCAGTAGTGGAAACGCGACGGCCCGGGGGCACATCATCCCCGGGCCGTGCGAGCCCGAAGCCCACTCAGGCTGATCCGATTCCTAGCGCGGCCGGCCGGGCGGATCAAGGGTCAGCCACCGGTCGCGTCTCCGTGGCCGAGCTGGGCCATCAGGGCGGGCCGGGCCCTGGCCTTGTCCTCCAACTCCGACAGCCGGATCCACTGCTCCTCGGTCGGGGTGACGCCGGTGGCCAGGTACTCCCGGAGCTGGTCGTAGTTGACGGCGTCGATCATGAACTGCATCCGCGGGGTCAGCCCGGGCTGCGTCGTCAGCGGGAACAGCTTCGGGCTCATGTACTCGGCCAGGGTCATGGTCGGGATCCTCTCGATCACCTTTCGGCCAGGTCGATGTACCGCCCGCTCACCCCGAGCTGCTGCCCGAGTTGGTCGCGGGTCTTGCCTGCTGCCGGGATCGGTGGTGGAACTGGTT